>Ga0126312_10000387_pt1 | contig 25445 bp, 21 predicted proteins | sample Plot104A_FD_92537 | JGI IMG/M metagenome (GOLD analysis project Ga0126312, IMG submission 92537) | Serpentine soil microbial communities from UC McLaughlin Reserve, CA, USA - Plot104A | ecosystem: Environmental > Terrestrial > Soil > Grasslands | place: USA: UC McLaughlin Reserve, Lake County...
GAGCCTGAGCGAGCGCGCGGACGCCCCGGCAGCTGCCGGGGCGTCCCACATTCAAGCCGTCGCTACCAGCCCCGCGGGTGTCGCAGGAACTTGGGGTTAGTCCGCCCTGGTCGCCGCAGGAGCGGTCTTCTTTATGGCTTGGGGGCGTCGAGCTCGGCGCGCGCGACGTCGAGGTTTGCCAGACCGACGCCACTTGCCTCAGCGCCGCTCAGGGACCACTCGAAGACCTCGATAAACCGATCGAGGCGACCAGGATCGTGGACCTCGCGAAGTGGGAAATTCGGGCGGAGACTGATCCGGTCGTCTGGGAGCTGGATGTCTAGCTGGTCTTGGAGTCTGTGCTGCAGCTCCCTTCGCATTTCCAGCCGATGGAACGGGGGGTAAGGGACGCTCGCCATCTGCTGGAAGTTCACCTCGACACCGGCGTTGTTGTAGAACGTGAACGGGAAGAGGTAGGCGTCGTCGCGTTTGAGTCCAAGCTGCATGCCGACATGGGTCATGCCCGTCCCGAACGTGATCGCCAAGGGCGGCTCGTGTTGCTTTGCCCACTCGATCAGCCGGTCGAGCGTGGCGCGGTCCTCCGGGGTTCCGTGCTCGAGGACACTGGCGAGGTAGTCGCTTTCGGTCCAGCGTCGCAACTTTCGGCCGCCTCCGCCGCTTCGGCCTTTCGTAACCTGCGCCTGCTCTGTGGACCCAATGGTCCGCGCGGTGATTAGCGCTCCGCGGTCGCCAGCGTGCTCGCGTATCTCTACGCCCAGTACCTCGGTGTTCCGTAGCTCCTCGTTCAGGAACTCAATGATCTGGCGTAGCTCGCTCGGTATTGCGTCCGCCACGAACACCAGTCGCAGGCGCCGCGCACTGATCTTGTCATCGACCCCGGTCCAGAACAGTTCGGCGTCTTCGGCACCGAGCGCGGCGAGAAGCTCGTCCGATGGCTCGCGCTTGTTCTCGTGACAACGCGCTTCGAACCTGCCGCGGATCCGCTCGGCCGTCCAGTAGTTCGTGAAGTTCGCTGCGTACTCCAGGATCTGGCCGACGATTTGCCGGCGGATCTCGGTGTTCGAGGAGTGCTTAACCTCGACCAGAGTTGGAACGCCCTCTTGATCAAGGAAGAGGTGGTCGACGCTCCACCGCGCCCCGCCGTCTTCCCCGTGAACGATCCCAAGTTCACGGTGGACGAGCATGTAGCGATTCGTTGTCGAGTCGTCGTCGCCGGCGAGCAGTTGGGGCGCACGAGCGAGGAGCGGCTGCAGATCTGCTGTCTCTGCCAAGACTTGCGGTTCGAGCTGGGTCAGCTCTCCGTCATCGCCCTTCAGGTAGAGCCCAGGCGCCATGAAAAGGAGTGTTTCAACATGTCCCGATAGACATACCCGCCAACCTGCCCGGCCGCTTCCGACGTCCCAAAGGCTCCGACCCCGCCATGAGTTGACCCCGGTTGAGCTCCGGCCCTCCGCGCGGCTGAAGACGCCAGTGGCGAAACCCGTGCGTCAGGCCGAAATCCAACCTTGCTGCCGTGGTCCAGGAAGCGCCCGCCGGGCCGTGCCGGAGCCTGGCGGGAGGACGCCGTAGCTGGAGAGCGATAGGGATCCCCACCTAGCGCGCGCCCCCAGCCGCTCGCGGGCACGGTCTCGAGCCGGCCCGCGGTGCAGTACGTCGCATCCGAGTGGCAAGGTGGACCGGGTGAACTGGAGGGAAGTCCTCCCGGGAGTGCCCGCCTGGCATGAGCGGCCGAGCGGCCTGCTCGTCCCGACGAACGTAGATCGCCTGGCTGTCACCGAGGGCGGCGACGGGCTGCCTCCCGGCGTTGAGCTCCCCAGGCCGGATCTCGTAGTCCTCGCCCGCCCGCCGTCGTCCTTCAAGTACTTCCGCACCTACCCGGACGAGGCGGCGCTCGGGTACCCGATCTCGACGCCTGAGGACCTGGCCTCCGCCGCCGGGCACCTGACCTTCGAGACGGGGATGGTGGCGCTGGCGAGGCTCGCGGCACACGTTGAACACATGCGCGGGGAAACACGCGCGCAACTCAGCCTCGCCGAGACCGTCTTCGGCGACGGTGATTTGGTCGCGAGGCTCACCCGGTTCGCCCAAGCGGTCAACTTCGAGCTGGAGGTCTTCCCGCCGCAGCACATATCGGCCCTGCAGCGGCTCCTCGTGCTGCACGGCGCAGACCGCGCGCTCGGCGAGCAGTCAGACGAAGAGCAGGCGATCTTCAACCGGGTCTTCTTCGCGATGGCGTCCCTCTCGGATGACAGCGACCTCGGTGCGATCAAGGAGGAGGGGACCCGCGAGCGCTGGCTCGCCTACCTGATCCAGAACGGGACCTACAACAGCCGCGACGCCCCGATGGAGACCATGACGCGCCCGCAAACCCTCTTCACCGAGACTGCGGCTGACCTGCGCGACCACCCGGACTTCTGCCCCGTGGATGAGTGGTTCGTCGAGGACTACAAGCTCTCGATCTCTGAGCAGTACGCGCTGGGGTTCGCCGTGCTCGCAACGGCGAAGGTCATGGATGGATCGCAACAGCTCCACGAGCGCTCAACCCTCGGTCCGGACTTCTTTCCGGACATCGCGAGTCGGCTGGGGCGCGACCCGGACGACGTGGCGGGGATCATTACGGCCACGCGAAGCTGGTACGCGGACACATTCGGCGCGGGTGAGCAGACGAAGGCGCGCGCGGCCTGGGAGCGCACACCGTTCGATATGCGGCCCGCCCTTCGACTCGCCGGCGGTGCGTTCGTCGTTGCCTCGCCGTGGGCGATCAACAGCTGGATCGGCGACGGCTTCTTCCACCGGGCGCTCGCCTCAGCCCGGCGCCGGGATCCGTCTCCCCAACGCCGGGAGTGGTCGAATCGCCTGCTTCGCTTCTACGGCGTGCTCGTTGAGCGGTACGCCCTCCAGACCCTCCAGCAGGTCCACCCGGAGCCGAGGCCGCTTGGGTCCGGGCGAGTCTTCGGCGACCGCCCGTACGGCCCCGGGAACGGCAAGAGGACTCCGGACATCTGCGTGGACTGCGGAGCCGATCTCGTCCTGATCGAGGTGACGTCGGGGCGCTTCACGCTCCCAACCCTGGTCGAGGGGGACCCCGAGAAGGCGGCGGCGGACCTAACCCGGCTGCTCTTCAAGAAGCTCGATCAGCTCGGCGGGCGGATCGAAGACCTCCTTGCGGGCGAGTGGGCGCCGCCGGACGTGGCGCTCGAGAACGTCGAGCGGATCTGGCCGGTCCTCGTCACCGCAGACATGCTCCAGAACGACCTCCTCTGGCAGGAGATCAAGCGGCGCATGCCCGGGGGCCTGGGCCGCGTCCGAGTGCAACAGCTCACGCTCCTCGACCTTCCGGACGTGGAGATGCTCGGTGCCCTGGTCGAGCGCGGCTTCGGCTTGCGTGACCTGCTCGCCCGTAAGGCGGCAAGCCCGTACGCGGAGATGGACCTCCGCAGGTTCGTTCACGGCACCAGCGGCATCCCGCACGAGGTTCGGCTCGCGACGGTCGAGGAGCGCTGGTTCCAGACGATGACGCGCGTCGTGGAGCTTCTCGGGTTTGATGCGAACGAGGAGACGATCCGACGGCACGTCGCGGAGTCGGCGTCCGCGGAGCCCTGATGCTCTCGCCTCTAGCGGGCCGTCACACGCAGCGGCGGATAGCGGCGAGCTGAGCTGGGCTGAGCTGCCAGTCGCCGCCCTGGCCCAAGGCGTCGTTCAAGAACAGCTCCCGACGGATTCTGCCCGCCAAGACGCCACGCGAGTGACCTCGGACGGCTCAGAGTCGACGAACCTGCTCCTTCGGCATATCGCTCTTCGCGCACAGCGATAGGGGCGCGCCCGTCGGGAGCCGCGTTCCTCATGGTCCGTGCCCCGCTGCCCGCCCGCGCTACTCGAAGCGATCGAGCATGCGGTGCAGGAGGTCCGCGAACAAGATGATCTCGCTCGCAAGGGTCGGGTCGTCGAAGTCCACTTGGCGATGGCTGCTCGGGTTCTTGAACACTCCGATAGCGCCCCAGAACAGCGCCATCGTAGCCTGCTGTTCACCTGCCTCAAGTGCCGGATCAGCAAGCCCGTCCGCCCTTCTTGAACGCCTCCTTCATGAGGGTCACGCCGAGGTCATCATTGCCCGCCCCTGCCAGGTCCCGTACGCGGATCTCGACCTCGCGCATTGCCAAGAACGCAGCGGCTTCGTATTCACCGAGCAGGTACTGCGACCGGACACGCGCGGCTATCCGCGGGTGAAGGTCCACGCTGAGGCGCGCGGCTGCGCCGATCTTGGCGAGGCCGGCGTCGCCCTTGACGACCTCCCAGCCCGAATCGGTGACGAAGAACCAATCGCCACTGCTTTGCGACGGCTCTCGCGAGACGAGCCCGTGCGAGGCGAGCCAGTCGAAGGCCTCCTCGTACGCGCGCGCCGCGGCCGGCTCGCGCCCCTTCCAGACGTACTGCTCCAGCTCGAGGCGGACATTGGAGCGGTTGCCAAAAAAAGCGCGGTCCTCGCCACTCGTGACCGCACGCAGGATCTCAACTGCGCGCCGGTCAGCGGGCAACGACGTCAGTAGCGTCGGGGTGAGCCCGTCGAGCTTCGCCATGCAGTCGTGCTATCCCGGCGAGCGGCGAGGATCACGCGCGGGCGGGATGGTGTCCTGCTTGCGAATCTGGCCGTCATCGACGCGCCGGACGGCGAGTTCGCCGCCGCCACTGTTCCGGAGGATTTCCCGGGACGCGTCGATCGCCTCGTACTGCGTGTCGCGAACGACACTTGCGCGCTCAGAGGCCGGCCGAACGCCCTCGAACCTGCCGTCATCGCGCTTCTGAATGGTGATCTTCTTCGGCGGCACCGCTGCCCACCTTTCTCATCGTACGAACGTGCGTACGTACAGTTCAGCACGAGGCGAAGACGGAAGCGAAGCCGTGTCTAGCCGGCGTGTCCGTCTATGAGCGCAGCTGCCCTTTCGGCGATGGCGCGTACGCGCGGTCGATCATCTCGGTGTAGCCCGTTCTCGGAGCGCCGGGCTTCTCCGGAGGCGAAGCCGAACTTGGCGTCACGGCGGGAGCGCAGCACCGCGCTCGCATGGCCGCGGACCATGAACAGCGCTACGTCGGTCCCGTCCTCGAGGGGGTCGCCGCGCCCAGAGGTTCCTTTCGAACTTCACCGCGTTCGCGTCGAGCACCTGAATCAGGTCGATCCCGCGCTCGACGGCCGTGTAGACGAACGCGGGATGGAGGAGGCGGTGCTTGTCGGTGTTGTCGAGCTAGTTGAGGATTACGAGCGGGTCCGCTTCGGTCGGCGTCCGGTGCAGCGGCTGCTCGGCGAAGATCAGCTCGACGGCCGGCGAGTCGAGGTCGTGGAGCGCGCTTCGCTTACTGCTCGTAGACGCGCTCCATATCAGCGTGGCGCTTCGCCGCCCAGTCGAGCTTCGCGCATACGTCGCGGAGGGCATCACTGGCGGCGGCGGCCATGTCGTTCATCTTCCCGGTCCGAGGGTGCTCGCAACGCGAGGGCGCACTTCAATCCGTGGGCGCGCTCTCGCTTCCGCATGGACGCAGTATGCGCCGCGCTACTCCTCGTCGCGCGAAGCGACAGCGGCGATTGCCTCTACATGGGGCGCCAAATCTTGCCCTCGATTCGGTACACGTCGTCGGAGAGCGAAGGCACCGCCTCGAGCTTCGCGACGTGGGCACCCATCACGAGGGCCGATACCGCTGCATCGAACGCGTCCTCGGAGCCGGCAGCCCTTTCGATGAGATCCCGTGGCTGCTCTGGAAACCGGTCGAGCAAGAACGCGTGTCGGTCGGCCCACCTGCCCTTGTTGACCGAGCCAGTGAGAGCGCGTGGATAGATCTCGACGACGGTCGGCAAGCCACCTGGTTCGAACGGCCACACCGTGAACCCGCCGTCGGCGAGGGTCAAGAGGTGGGGCATCCCTCGAATTGAGCCGGTGCCGACGGCGCCCGCGCCGCCGATCTGAAACACAGACTTCGCACCGCCGACGCCGTCCTCGAGATCCGTCCGCCGGAAGAGTTGTTCCTTTGAGTGGGGGTTCGGCTTCCCGGGCCGGCCCCAGAGCGGCGGCTCGCACATGGCCAGCAGATATTCCCCTTCAGCGTCTATGCCGCTCCAGACCTCGCGCCCGGACGACCAGCCCCGCTCGACGCACCACCAGCGCGGAAATGAGAACGCAAAATCAAGACCGACAACCATTCGCTCGTCTTCGTGTGCCATCTCGATCAGCCGCGCCACGAGTTCGGGGCGTGACCGGCCGCTCCTGAGATCAACGAGGTGCCCGTTTCGGACCTCCGCGAGCCACAGGAACTCCTCGGCGCGCTTGAGCTTGCCGGACCAATCGACCGCAACGATGCGCATGGCGAGGATTCTCGCCTGCCGGAATGCGCGGTGGCTCGATGGCCAACCAGCGCGATCGAGCGGCGGCTGGTGGGTGTCGCGCGCATAGCAGTAGTCGGCGCCAAGTTTCGCTACGGCGCGTGCTAGAAGAGCGCGAGTTGATGCTCAAGGCGCCGACGCCGAAGGAGCTCCGCGGCTATCGCCTCCGGCGACTCGGAGAGCACGCCCCGGTCTGCGGTCGAGAAGAGCCACGCGCATGACGAGGTCACGTTGAGCCCGGGCAGCGGCAACTCGAACGACCTCTGCCCGAATAACACGACCTGCGCGAACGGAGACGCGCCCGGACCGCCCTCGTCGTAGACCGCCACGAGGTGCTCATCCGGCGCCAGCTGCCCCGCCACCGGATGCGTCGGCGCAGGCCGCAGTGCGGCCGTTGGCAGGTCGCGCGCGTCCCAGAGATCCGGCGAATAGCTGTGGTCGAACGCGAGAATGCGCAGCCCGTGGACGACGAGCGCGTTCATCGTACTAGCGGGCCACGCGCCGACGCGCACTCCGTCGCACAGACAGCCAAGCACGATCTTTGCGGTCGCCGCCGGCCAGACCCAGACCGGGTACTGGCCGCCCGCCGGCCTGCGCGATGAGGACGACGTTCTCGCCCTCTCGGAATCGCGGCTCGGGTAGCTCCGCCCGTTCCTCCGACAGCGGCGGGCCAACGGTCTGCCCGCGTTTCGCGGAGCGCTCGGCCTGCTTGCGTTCGTGCTCCTCGGCGTCCCGAGGGTCGACGAAGACGTCAGACACGATGGTGCCCGGCCGCGGAATTTCGATCGGGATGACGCGCGCCTCGATACCGCCCTTGGACCACGTCGCGCGCAGTCGTATTCCGTACTGAGCCTCGAGCGTTTCCGAGAACGTCGCCGGCTCGTTCGTCCGCGGATCGCGCAGCCCGACCTGCGCTCGCGCCCGCCGGACATCCTCGAGTCCCACCAGCGGCTGGTCGACCTTCTCGTTGGCGCCGTCGTTGCATGGCCCGCACACGTAGATCACGAGCCCGCCCCCAAGCGACCGCGGGATGACGTGCTCCGGCGACGTAAGTGCCAGCTCCCCGCCGCAGTACCAGGATGGCTCGATCGGCGACTGCTGCATGCGTCGAACTATGGTGCGGCGCCCGGGGGCCCCGCCGCCTCATCCCGCTCTTTCCGCGATAAGCGTTCGTGCTGCTGTCGCGTGGACGCGACGCTCTCGCCGGACGCTCTCGTGACTTACGCGTCGGAACGAGAAGGCGAACGCGCTCGCGCAGCTGCGCGAACGCGGAGTCTTCCTAATCGACCTATGCGCCGACCCGGTTGACGGCGCGCCGCTCAGCACGCACGTGCCAGCACTGATTCGGCGCGTCCGCAAGCTGGCGCCGGCAAAGGTAATCCTCATCAAGGCGACGGTGTACGACAACGCCTTCGCCGCCTTGCGCGAGGCCGACTTACCCGTCGTCGACGAACGCGTGCCCTTCCCCGGGTCCGGGCAACAGCGACGCTTCACGACGGCGTTCGAACGGGCGCTACGCGGCTAGGTTGTAAAACCGCTCGGGTCCAGCACTCATCACGCACCCGTCGCGAGGAGGGACATTCGCGTTGTTGCATCTCGCACAAAGGTCAACTCGACGCGGGGGTGCTTTCTCGCTGTCTGGGGCAGGAGCTCGCGCCAGCGGCGCTGCGTTCGGTGAGACACTCACTGGCGTGGCCCCGGCGACAGTGGAGAGCGCTTGGCTCGACTTCGCATGGGGCGTCGTGAATTGTTCGGCTGAACACCGCCTGGGCTGCGTGAGGCATGGAGCGTCGTCCGGGCCTGGGCTCGACGGTCTCGACGATCTTTGCTTCCCCGGCTACCTCGGCCGCGACTACCGCGGTCTCCTCTGCGTCGCAGCGGTGCACAGGTCGCCCGAGAACGTCTCAGACCACGAGGTCCGCGTTGGCCAGAGCTATCGAGCAGCTCATACGGCGTGGCGCCGCGGACGCTCGCCCGACGCGGACGCCGCCTTTCTCGAGTGGGTCCGCACGTACTACGAGGCTGAGTTCGAGAGCTGGGGAAGGTGGCGGCTTTTCAGCGGGCTCGCCGAGCAGGTCGGGCTTACCGTGCGGCATATTGCTTACGCGAACCTCGCCAAGTGCCGGCAGCCCCGAGGCGCCACTAACGAGCCCCTCATCAAATTCTGCAAGCAGGACTTCCCAATGACTCGCCTCGTTGAGGCGATCCGCCCAGAGGCTGTTCTCGTGTGCGTCAAGCATGCCGGTCCGGGCGGCTCGCTCGGCGTCCATTGGCGATCCGGGAGTTGCGACCCATACGTATGGGCCTACCAAGGTCTCAACCGCCAGGCGCCTGATGGCCGATGGCAACATGAGTGGGAGCCCGAAGTCATCGCCGAGCTGAAGCGGCGGCTGGGCTCCGATCGGGGCGGCCAAGACGCCGTCACGAACGCGAAGGCTCGCGAGGCGGAGGCCCAGCTCCTAACGGCCGACGAAGACGACGCGGTGATCGCCAGGATGAACGCGAAGCGCGTCGAGGAGGGGAAGGCGCCGCTCAGCGAGCAGCAGGAGGCTTCGGTGCGCGAGCAGCGCCGGCGCCGCCGCGAGAAGCCCGCCTGACAACGGCGTTCCGGCCTAGGGGCCGCCCCAGACGGATGGCCGCGGACAGCGCACCGATCGTTAGGGCGACAGCTTCATGATTCTGATCGTCGTCGCCGGGTGTCATGCGCAGGAGTCGTGCCACCGTGTCAGTGACGCGCTTGTGGTTTCGCGTGATTGCGCAACTGTCGGCAGATCGCTGAGGGCACACTCATGCGTAGACGAGCGGCGCCCTCGTATAGCCCTTCGTTAGCGCGACGAGCTGAGAGCCGATCGTCTGCCAAGCGGTGTCGGGCGATGCTTCCTGACCGTCGTCGAAGCCATCGAGCTCAAATAGGAAGTATGGATCGGAGTTGTCGTGCGCTGGCGCGTCGGCGCACCCAGCTAGTCACCGGCGGATCTTCGAGGGGCCTCGCATGGGCGGCCGGAAGCGGTGGCCGGGACGACGTCAACTACCTGAGCGGAATCAGCGATGAGCCGCGAACGGCGGAAGGCGCTCGCGCGATCTCAAGTTGTAGGTTCGATTCCTACACGGCCCATCGTCGAACGTCGAGAGAGCCCCGCTACGCGCGTGTTTTCGTTCTCGACGCCGATCGCCGGTGGCCCGGCGCGGGCCTTTCGGGTCAACGCCTAGGTCAACGGAGCGCGCACGGTGTGCTGCGCGAGCGTCTCTAGATCGCGTTGCGCCTGGTGAGGCTCAAGGCCGGGGCGTCAGGGTGTTGATTGCGCTCAATCGCGTGCCGCGAGAACGTGATCGTCTCGAGGGTCCCGGCGGCGCCGTGGTCGGCGAAGACCTCGTGGGAGCGCCCGAGCAGGATTCGAACTTGCGGCCCACCCCTTAGGAGGGGGACGCACGCGCGGTTCGAATAGCGCTGATTTGCAGGCAGGTCATAGGCCCACCTGCCCAAGCCCGACGCCGTTCGGAACCGCGCAAATTCCGCGATCTTGTGGTGCTTTTGGGCCGCGGATTCGAGTTGCGGCCGAAGAATGCGCGACCCGGCCGGTACGGTCGCCGCTGACATTCAGTCGCGGATGTTCAGACGGGGCGCCTGTCGCTTTCCTCGTCGGACTCGTCTTGCGTGTCCTCGTGCGTCTGTTCGACCTCAGCGACGAGCTGGTCCAGGGTCGTGGCACGCGGACGGCGCTCATGCCCATTGGTCGTACCGACGTACCACAGTGGAGACCTGAGGCCGGCGCGGCGCGCGGCCTTCAGGATGTTCTCCGGGATCCAGTCGGTAGTGCGCCGCGCCATCAGCTTCCCTGTCGGCCGGAAGGCGGAATCGGTTGAGCGCGGCAAGCGGTCACAGAGCAAGCGTCGGAGCGACCGCCTACATCGGCGGCCGGGGGCGCCAGTCTATGCGAACGCGCCTCGAAGGCGCCACGTCGCAGGGCGTACCGGCGCGTTTGAGGACCAGTCTCTGGATCTCCGGGGAATCGACGCAACATCGGGACACCCAGCCTACTGCGCTATACGCTGTTTTGCCATGGCAAGAAGCACGGTTGCATGGTCGTCGGACAGCACGGTGCGACGGTCGGTAGTCGCGGCGAGCGGGTGGCCGCGACACCCGACGTCCTTCTCGGCGCGGGTGCTGGAGACCGTCGTTGAGGTCGCTCAGATGCCGATTGGTGGGCTCGCCGTCGACCCATTCGCAGGCTCCGCATCGTTGGCGACCCGCGTCTGCGGGCGAGGTGATCGGTTCTTCGGCCTAGAGGCTCATCCCCTGGTCGCGGAACTCGCTCAAGTGAAGTTGTCTCGTCCCGGATCTCCGGCTGCGCTGCGTGACGCAGCCCGTGTGACGGCGCGCCGAGCACGGGCCGCTCGTGCGCGGGTCTCCCTGCTCGACGAACACGAGCTCCTCGTGAAGAGCTTCGCCGAGGAGACGCTCAGGACGTTGGCCGCTCTGCGCCAGGAGGCGGAGCAGTCGGAGTCGTGGGCCGGCTACCTGCGCTTCGCGACACTTGGGGTGCTTCGCGACCTAGCCGGGACGGGGTGGCCCTACCCTCGCAACGTTCCGAAGCGGCGCTACCGATTCCACGACCCGGTCGACCTCTTCCTGAGGCGGGCCGACCGCATGGCGGACGAGTTGAGCTCCGCTCCGCGGCTTCCCCAAGCAGAGATTATCTGTGCCGACGCGCGCAGGGGAACGGCGTGGACCCTTGAATCCGAGAGTGCGGACGCATGTATCAGCAGTCCTCCCTACCTGAATCAGGTGGCGTATGCCGAGGTGCTTCGCTTGGAGTTGTACTTCCTGGGGCGAGCATGGCGATGGGCGGACCTGCGGGCGCTTGGGTCAAACCTCGTTACTTCGTGTGCACAGCAGGTAACTGCCGGGATGGCGACGACTGCCCAAGCGCGGCTCACCTTGGCGCCACGGACAATTGCCGCGGTGGAGGCGCTCTCGGCCGTCCTCTCGTTGGCATCCCGAGGACGTAGCCAGCCAAAGAGGTATGACCGCTTGCTTCCAGCGTATTTCGCGGACATGCTTTCGGTAATTGAACATCTGCGCTCAGTGCTCCGTCCTAACGCGCGTGCCGTTTGGGTAGTGGGAGATAGCGCACCGTACGGGGTCCACGTTGATACGCCGGCGCTCTTGGCCCAATTGGCAGAGGAACTTGGCTTTGAGGCGCTGGACGATCGGCCGCTACGACAACGTGGAACTCGATGGGCAGGCACCGGGGCGAGGCATTCACGCTTGTTGTCAGAGCGGCTCCTAGTTTTTCGCCGACAGGTGGACTCGACCCAGGAGGTTCTACCTGGATTTCGGTGGGGGTGAGTGCGGTCAGGGATGGTCACCGGCTTCATGAAACAGCGAACTCATGTCTGACCGAAAACGGCTCCTATCCCTCGCCGTCGAGTGCGCTCTTCCCGCGTCTGCGAGGAGCGGGAGTTGTCTCTCGTACTCTTGAAGAAGCACTACCAGTCCTCGGATAGCTACCTCAGGCTCGACCCCCTTCTGCACAATCACCTCGTCGGCGACTATTCGCATGGCCTCGTCCCGGCGATCAGCGGGTACCCAAGCGCGCATGGCCTTCCCCGGTGGTTTGCGGCGCTCGAAAGCATGACCCAGCCGCTGCTTCGCCTGCGTGGAGGGGTACTGGTCGAGCCGGGCCCTCCGTCCTCTGCTCCTCTTCTTCGTGGTGGCCTCCGCGAAGGTGTCAACTGGGAGGCGCACGGCGTCATTGAGCTCGGATGGCTGGCGATCCCATGACACGACAGCGGTGGCCTCGCTGTGCGACGAGTTGGCGAGCACGAGCAATACGAGCCCCATAGCTGCAGGGGACAGCTCGCGGAGTTCGGGCGGTCGAGGTGGGCGATTCCACGACACCCGAAGATCCTGGCGCGCGGGACGGACGCTCAGGGTTGGAGTAAGGACGAGCGCCCGATTCAGCGCCACAATGTGGTTGCCAGGATTGCGATGGTGAGTACGAGTGCGAAGGCGATGAGCCAGACAGGCTTTTCGTACCGCAGGTACCAGTGCTTCAGACGCTCGCCAGATGGCAGGGCCTGCGCGATGTCTATGCCAAGCGTCCGCTGAAGCCTTTGCCACGTGATTTTTGGCTGCGGCAGTGCCCACGCAAGGAGCAGCCCCACCGTGCCGATGCTGGCGATGATCGCGAAGATCTCGAGCGGTCGTCTGAAACTGTTGGACACGATTAGGTCTCTCTTATGCTCTGCCAGCGCGAGGCTGCCGGCAGCCAAGTACGGCATCAGACTGACAAGCAACAGAAGTCCCCGGGCTACGACGAGCATCCGCGAGGTTAGGCGGTGGCGAGGCGGCCGGGCAGCGTATGCCGCGATCGTGCCGGGGAACAGAAGCAGCAACTCTGGCACCCCGCGTGGGCTCTGCTTGATTTGCTCGGAAGCTCCATAGGCAACCCACAAGGCGACCGACACGAGGATCGACGCCATCACCGCCACGGCGAGGAACTCCTGCCGACGGACACGTAGACGCACCCAAGTAAGTGCCCGGCGCTTTTCCCGTGCCTCCGGCGCGTAGAGGTGAACCTCACTCGCCTTACCCGACACCCACGACACTTGATTGGCGTAGTCACGCGGCGGATCGTCCGGCACTTCCTCCGACACATCGATCAGTCCTGCGTCATAGATCTGGAGTCCGGGCGGAGCGCTGACCTCGACGTGATGGGTCTCAGCTCCGATGAACGGCGTGTCGATCCAAAGTTCATATCCTGTCCACCCAATACGGGCGCCAGCCGCTCGGATTAGTGCCTTGATTCGGCCAGGATCGGATAGGACCGCGTTTTGCGCGTTGAACGCGAGCTTCACGATCCCCTGCCGGGCCTCGTCGCCCACCAACGGAACCATCGCAATGGAGCTCTGCGAACAAGCGTCGAGGAGCCAACTCAGTATCTCGTCGTGCTCGAGGTCTACTAGGTTCCGCAGATCCGCGAACGGTTGCGGAAGGTCCGGGCGGGTCTTGAGTTCATGCAGGATGCCGACCGCCTCGTTGCGTTCAGATCGACAGATGACCCTCAGCAAGACACGGAGGTAGCGCCAGTGAGCGGGCGGGATGCCGACGTTGTGTTCTGTAGCGGCTCGCTCGATGACGATCTCCAACGCTTGAATGGATATCGTCGCGTTCCAGTACCGCGGAGGAAGAGACATTGCGCGGTCCGTGGCGTCGCGCAGATCAAACGCCGCGAAATGAGGCTCGGGTTCTATGAGCTCAGGGCCCGGTGGAGGTAGCTCGTCAGAACCCTTCGGCAAGAAAAAGAGCGGCGCGTAGTAGACCTTCTGGCCTCCGGCGGTCGTCTCAATCTCAGTCACGCTGGCTGGAAGCTCGTAGTCGACGCTCATACGACGCCGGACGAGCGCCTCGTCAATGATCTCGATGGCGTCCTTCCTTCGCGTGACCCAGCTTCCGACATTCGCAAGAAGGTCAACTGCGGTCATGGCGAGGGCACGAACTTGGTGTGGCTCAGTTGGATACATACCTGCCCCGCGTAGCAGCGGGGCCATCGTAACGGGACTGTCAGTCAGTCCAGAACGGAAGCCGGTCGTCCCGGAACTTGCTCAGCCAGGGTGCGCTCAACGAGAGTCTTCTGCTGCGCTAGGTCGGACCTTCAGGCGGCGCCGCACCGGTCTCCGGCGCCAGTCGCAGTTCGTCGCTCGCATACACGACATCAACCGGTTCTAGGACTACTCTTCGCGCACCACGTTCAACCACCCCGGCCTGCACCGCTGAATACCCAAGCTGCTCCGCCGTTGCCACGACTGCGGCGCCGGATCCTGGCGCGCAGTAGATCGCCAGTCCCGCGCCCATGTTAAGAGTGCGGAATGCGCTAGCACTGTCGAGGCCGCTCCGGTCGGACAGGAAGGCTAGTACTTCGGGCACGTTTGGGAGTGTGTGGATACGGTAGGTGAAAGACTTCGACGGACGCATTAGTTTCAGCAGGCCATGTCCGCTGATGTGGCTCAGATAATGCACCGAGTGGTCGTCCTGCAGGAGCGCACGCACCAGCGCGACGTACAAGAGCGAAGGCTCTAACAGCGCATCTCCGAACGCTCGTCCGCTCGGCAGAAGAGTGCTGAACCCCTGCGGCAAGGCTTCCGCCACCTTGCGAGCCAACGACGCACCGTTCGCATGCAGCCCACTGCTCGCGACGAGAATGATTTCGTCGCCTGCTGCGAGTTCTTGGCCAAGCAGCGGATCTCGGCCAGCCGGCACAAGTCCGATTGCGCTACCAGCGAGCTCGATTTCCTCGCTCGCCACGAGACCCGACAGGCTTGGGGATTCGCCTCCGCCCCACGTGCACGTCGCATCGTCGCACGCTCGGCGCCAGCCTTCGACAAGTGAGCGCGTGCGCTGCTGGTCCGCGTACCAGTCCGATGATCCCGTGGCGAAGTAGGCGTTGAGCACCAGGGGGAGAGCGCCCACGCAGGTTAGGTCGTTGAGAATCGCGGCAACCGTGTCGTACGCCACATCCCCGAATCGATCGACGGCATCGCTGGCAAAGTGGGCACGGGCAATCATCGATTTCGTGCCAAGTCCCTCCATAACGAACGCCAGCGTTAGACCTCCAACTGTGAAGACGAATGCGGGCTCACCCCGTGATGCGTCAAGCGCTCGTGCGCCTTGCGCTTCAAGCCAGGCCGAAGTCGGGCTGGCGCTACTCAAGGCGAGACGCTTGGCGCCGTCCAGTTGGCGGTAGTCGACACCCGCAGCCACGTAGGGGTCCGGCTGGGGGAGAATGCTCACGGCAGGGCCCGGACGCCACTGCAGGCGCCGCCACAGTCGAAACTACGCCGATCGCATATGGATTGCACGGTTGCCGGTGGACTTCGCTAGGAGCAGCCTACTTGGGCGTCCTGGGCAGCATACCTCGGGCGAGCCGCTCCGCTAGCCGGGCGTGCCGGCCTCCAGCGGCTTGCTCGATTGGGCTCGCAGCTCGGATCGCCAGCGGTGGCAGACAAGTGGCCCCAATCGGAAAGAGCTAGTTCCCGTCGACCGGTGCGCAATGTTGAATCGACTCCTATGAGCGTACGACGGCCGCAGGCGCACAGCACTTCTATCGACGACCTACCTCTGTGGCCGCACCAGCAAGAGGCTCTAGGCGTGGTCCGAGCATTCATCGAGGCCCGAGGTGGCCGCAGTGGCAAGTCCGGGCTGATCCGAATGCCGACCGGAACGGGAAAGAGCGGCGTCATCGCAGTTGCCGCGCACCATCTCGTCCATAGGGCGGACGTGCTCGTTCTAGCGCCCTGGGACGCGCTCGTCGAGCAACTCACGCGCGACATTCGCGAGCGCTTCTGGCGGCGAGTCGGCCGCGAGCCACCAGCTGCGAAGGCCGTTCAAAGGATCTACCCATCTACGGCCGGACGTGCATTTGCCGAGCAAGCCCGAGCAGCGATCTTCACCGCAACGATCGCGACCCTTCAACAGATGCATGCCGCGGGTGACGCCGCGTACGCAGAACTGTCAAAACGTGTCTCGCTGGTCGTCGTTGACGAAGGCCATTACGAACCAGCGCTGAGCTGGGCTAAGGCAGTGCGCGGGCTTGCCCGCCCGACCCTGCTATTGACGGCGACGCCTTACCGCAACGACTTCAAGTTCTTCGACGTCGACGACGCGTACTGCTTCTTTTACTCGCACCAGCAGGCTGAGGACGACCGCTTTCTCCGCCGCGTGAAGTTCAAGCGGCATGAGTTCGGTTCCGTGCGGACGTTCTGCGACGGACTCGCCCAGTTCTACGAAGATCAGTTCCCGGCAGGTCGGAGGCCTCGCGTCATCGTCCGATGCCGCACGAAGACCAGCGTCCAGGCGGTGACTCGAGAACTGCTGGGGCGAGATCTACCTGCGATCGGAATCCACGAGCGCTTCACTCGGTCCGACGGCCCAGAGCTCATCAGTCGCGTTCCGAACCCTGAGGAGGAGACTCAACGGGACTTCTGGGTGCACCAGAACAAACTCATCGAAGGAATCGACGATCCAGCCTTCCAGATCGTCGCGTTCTTCCAGCCGTTCGGTAGCGAGCGCGCCTTCGTACAGCAGGTAGGACGTGTACTGCGGAACCCCGAGCACCGACACAACCAGTTTGCATGGCTCTTCTCGGATCCGCGTAATGAGCTCGAGCAGTCGTGGGACGCCTATCGGACATACGACACCAAGGCAGAGCCGGAACTATTGCTCACTACCCCTCGCGATTTCGCGCGGCTTCAACCCCAGATCCAGTACCTCGCCGGCCGGTTTCGCGAGCAGTTCGATGTCACGAGCCCAGCGGCCTATGAAGCCTTCAACTACCCGCGATCAACCCGCGCGTACATCGTCGGTGACGACTTCTCGCTCGACGACCTCGCCGCACAGGTCGACAAGGAGTGGAACGAGTACGACTTCGACGTTCAGCCTGTGCTCGCGCCACAGCCGGAGACCCGCGTTCACCCGTACATCGCCGTCCGGAACTCGCCGTTGCTTCTGCGCACGGCGTTCGCCGAGTACGAGGTGGGACTCACGGTCTACCGCAAGATTCGGAACTATCTCTTCTTCTATGACTCCCAAGGCAAGACACCGGAAGCACTCACGGGTTTGGCGCCCGTAGAGACAGAGGCGCTCCAGCATCTGTACGCAGGCCAGGACGCACGGCTGACCTCGGTTTCTCTCCGGAACACCACGTTGGGGCGCTTCAGTACCAGACGTCGTGTGGTGCAGGCTTTCTCGATCGGGGAACTCGCGCCTGACCTTGCCGACCACGCGAACTTCGCATCAACCACCACCGGGATGACAAGCGCACCGGACTGGGCACCGAACCCAACGCTGACGCGGTATATCGGCTTCGCGAGGGGACGTGTCAGCGACCGCGCTGGCGGGGTGACACCGTTCGACCTATATATGCGCTGGCTGGAGTATCTCGCGAGTGTCCTCGATAACCAACGGAGCACGCCGCTGACGGTCTTTGACCGCTACGCGGAGGTCCTCAAGACGCCGCAAGACCCGACTCCGCAGAACGTGCTCCTCGATTTTGAGCAAGAGCAGTTCGAGGGGGAAGTCGAGGGCGTACGAGTCGCACTCGCGATCGAGGATCTCTGCCTTCCCGTCTCGAATGGCCGATTTCACTGCGTTGCAAATGGCGTATCGCACGATGCGGAGATCACGTGGGAGCCGGCGACCGGCACATACCGCATCGACAGTCCGTCGCTGGACTCGATGTACTCGATGCAGCGGACGCTCGGGAACCGCGGCGCCGCGAGCCTCGTAGCGTTTCTCAACAAGGAGCAGGAGTTCAGAGTCGTTCCGGCAAGCGCCGCACAGGAATACTGCATCTACGCCGGCGGCCTCTTCTACAGGCCGCGGCTGCCCCTCTGGGGTCGCGTCACAACGCGTCGGTTCGACGTACTTCAGATCCTCAATGCCGCCCGAGAGCTGGCAGATGTCGTGAGCGAGAAGGGCGCACCTGGGTCGGCGACAGGCGCCGGGTGGGCGGCCGGGTCGCTCTTCGACATCATCGACCACCGTGGGCAAGGTACGGAGCTCGCAGACGCTTTTGCGGGCGTGGATCTCCTCATCTGCGATGACATGGGAACCGAAACGGCTGACTTCATCGCGCTCGACCAGGGGAGCCGACGAGTTGCCGCGATCCACGCGAAAGCGTTCCCGACTGCGAAGCCTCTCTCGGCAAGCGCTCTTCACGAAGTCAGTGCTCAGGCCCTGAAGAACCTCGCGTATTTCCAGCCGTACTTCGTCGGCGAACCGAAAAACCTGAGCCGATGGGACCGTCCGTGGCGCGGACCGCAGGGAACCGTCGACAGCCGCATCCGTCACGGTGGTGTGAGTGGCCGCGCAGCCTGGACACGCGTGCGCGACCTTCTTCGTGATCCACAAGCCGCACGCGAGATATGGCTCGTCCTCGGGCAAGGGCTATCTAAGGAGGCGCTCGACACCGAGCGCGGCAGGGCCACTCCTGCCGCCGAGGTTGTGCAGATACTTTATTCGCTTCAAGCGACGTGGAGTTCCGTCTCCTCCGTAGGGGGCCGGCTCAGAGTCTTCTGCTCACCATAGGTCGACCGACGGTAGCCGTCCGCCACAGCCGGAACAGACCGGCGTTCAAGATCTTGTTCACGTTTTTGGTCAGCGGCTCCGTCGACGCGGCAGCCGGACCACTCTCCTACACTCGCCGCGTGCCTAACTAGCCTCCCGCGTTTTATCACCTGTTGGGATTCTGCCCACCGACGGATACCACCGGGTAAGCCCGAATCGCCAGCCTCCTCACCCGGCAAGAGTACGGAAGGTCTCCAGGCCCGGCGGGAGCGCCTGGTTACGGTCCGCCCGCGCTCGCCGGTGCGCCGCCAGGCGGAAGCGCGCCTTCACGCAGCCGCTCGTAGACCTTGCGCAGGTAGAACTCGCCAAGGGTTGCCCGGAAGTCTTCGTCGTCGAGGATCTTCTTGTAGATCTCGTCGTTGGCGTCGACGCGAGTGATGATCGTCTGAAGGAACTTCCGGTCGAAGACGAGGCGGAAGTTGTCGATCGTGTTGTTCTGGGCCTGATCGGATAGCTCGCTATCCGCGACCCAGCTCTCCTCGAACTGGTCGAGCAGCAGCTTGTCCACGTCGGTGAGGTCGGTCCCGAATCGGTCGTTGAGGACTTCGATGATGCTGGAGAGGTGCTCCATGTCGAGCTCCTGCTGGCCGCCCCTGCCCTCTCCGAAGAACGACCGCACCTCTCCGGTCTCCGACGTCAGAGACAGCGTGCCGCTGAATGTCATCTGGTGGCGGAGGTGAGTCAGCTCGACCTCGGCGCCCAGGTCGAGCCGCTCGACCGTCCCGGTGTGGCGGAGGTAGAGCGAAAGGGCTCGGCAAAACACGTAGTCGCGCTCAAGCGAGGGGTCCGTGAAGGCTGCGATCTGGGAGACGAATGAGTAGGTCCGTACGAAGCGCGTTAGGGCGTCGCGGAACTCCAGACGCTCCGCGTCGCGCATCTCCTCGAAGCGAGCCTTGCCCGGCCCGAGGGCCGAGTAGGTCTCTGCGGAGCGCTTCTCGTCGGACGCACTGGCACCGAGCAGCGCAGGCATCGCCGCCTCGATCTCCTCGGGTCGCAGCACGTCGAAATCATCGAGGCATTGCCTCGTGTCCCAGAGGATGTTGGGATCGGTAGGCGGCGCGACGGTGCATCCGTGATATTGCTCGAACGCTTCGATGATGTCCTCGGTCTCGTTCCGGAAGTCGAGAACGAAGGTGCTCTCCTTCAGTGGGTGGATACGGTTGAGGCGCGAGAGGGTCTGGACTGCCGCCAGCCTGACCAACGGCTTGTCGACGTACATCGTGTGGAGAAGCGGCTGGTCGAATCCAGTCTGGAACTTTTCCGCAACGATGAGCACGCCGTACTCGGGGGTCGCGAACTCCTCGGCCGTGCGGGATTCGGGGAAGCCATTCATGTTGGTCTCCGTCAGTGGCTTGCCGGTCCCGTCATCGATCTTGCCGGAGAAGGCGACCAGGGCTTTGATGTCCGAGTAGCCCTTGGCCTTGATGTACTTGTCGATGCTCTGCTTGTAGCGGACCGCGTGCAGCCGTGACGATGTGACCACCATCGCCTTGGCAAGGCCGCCCATCTCCTTCGCCGTGTGCTGACGGAAGTGCTCGACGACGATCTCGGCCTTCTGGGCGAGATGATGCGGATGCAGGCTCACGAAGCGCGCGATCGCCCGTCGCGCCTTCTTGGCGTCGTACTCGGGGTCTTTCTCCGTCGCCTTCTCGATCTTCCAGAAGGTCTGGTACGTCGTGTAGCTGGCGAGCACATCCATGATGAAGCCCTCTTCGATGGCTTGGCGCATCGAGTAGAGGTGGAACGGCTCGTGGAGCTGGGTTTGCGGATTGAGGTGGCCGAACATCTCCAGGGTCCGGCCCTTGGGGGTGGCGGTGAAGGCGAAGTAGGACATGTTCGACTGCCGGCCGCTGCGCGCGCCGACGGACCGCGCCAGGGCCTCCTCAACGGGATCGATGGCCGCCGAGAGCAGACCGGCGTCCTCCGCCTCGGCGGCGGTTAGCTCGTGTTCTTCGCCCGCGCCCAGGGCCAGCCGCAGGTCCTTGGCGGCCTCACCGGTCTGTGATGAGTGCGCCTCGTCGATGACGATCGCGTAGTTGCGGGCCGGGACTTCCCCGACCTTGCCGATCACGAAGGGGAATTTCTGCAGGGTGGTGATGATGATGCGGGCCTGCTCCCCTGCTAAAGCCTGGGCAAGCTGGGTGGAGTCCTCATCGATCTTCACGACCACGCCGCGAGCGTGCTCGAACTGATAGATCGTGTCTTGGAGTTGGCGGTCGAGGATGACGCGGTCGGTGATGACGACGACCTTGTCGAAGACCTTGCGGTCCTCCGCGGTGTGGAGCGTCGACAGACGATGGGCCGCCCAAGCGATCGTGTTGGATTTGCCCGACCCGGCGGAGTGCTGGATGAGGTACGAGTGCCCGGCGCCGGTCGCCGCAACGTCCGCCTGGAGCTTGAGGACCGCGTCCCACTGGTGGTAGCGGGGGAAGATGACCGTCTCGCCTGCACGACGAGCGGTGACCGATCCCTTGGTAGGGCGGTCGACATGGATGAAGCGATGAAGGATGTCGAGCCAGGGGTCCTTGGCCCAGACGCTCTCCCATAAGTACGACGTCTTATGGCCGTCGGGGTTCGGGGGGTTGCCCTTCCCGAGGTCGTGGCCCAGGTTGAACGGGAGGAACCGGGTCGACTTGCCGTCCAGCTTGGTGGTCATCGCCACGGAATCGGGGTCGATGGCGAAGTGGACTAGCGCGCGCCTCCCGAGCGTGATGTTCTTGGAGTCGCGGTCGTTGCGGTACTGCTCGATCGCGTGCTCGATGTTCTGGCCGGTGAGGTGGTTCTTGAGCTCGGCCGTTGCGACGGGGATGCCATTTAGGAAGAGGCAAAGGTCGAGCGTCTTCGTCGAGTCGGGGTCGAACGGCAGTTGCCGCGTGACCGTCAAACGGTTGGCGTCGTAGTGGGCGACCAGTTCGGGGGCGATCCCGAAGGCGGGCTTGCGATACGAGAGACGGATCTCCACATTTTGATCCCGGACGCCGTGACGGATGACATCGACGGTCCCTCGCTCGTCGATCTGTTGTGCCAGCCGCTTGGCGAACCTCTCGCGCGAGAGCTCTTCGTCACCGCCGTGAGCCTTGACGAGTTTGCCCCAGTCAGGCCCTTGCGTCAGCTCGATAAATGCGAAGAGTTCGGCGGTGTCTAGCCCTATCTTGGGGTCGAAGTCCTGCCGCCACTCTGGCTCGGTCCCAACCTTGCTGGTGCGATAGCCGCCGACGGCGCAGAGATGGGCAGAGATCTCATTCTCGAGCAGACGCTCGCTGATGGAGGTCATGCCGCCTCCGATTTGGCCGAGTGGCCACTAATGGCCGCGGTGATCAGGGCTTCGCGACGTTCTTGGAGCAGCGCAACCTGCTGGCCAATCGCGACCCGAAGCTTTGAGCTTTGGACGGAAGCAGCGTCAAGCAGGTCGGCGATGCTTCGCTGAGTCGATTCGGGCGGAACCGGAATCGTCAGGCTCAAGATCGCGTTCTCCCCAATAGTAGGAACGGCGCCGGGATTGGCTAGCTCTCCGAAGTCGATCAGGGTCATGAGGTAGCGCCAGTACCGCACGTCTCCGCAACGAAAATGCAAAGCGCGGCTGTTGTCATCGAGCAGAGAGGGACGGGTCGTTATCCGGCGCGCATTGAGTAGCAAAGCGGCTCCGACCCGAGGAAAGACAACCGATCTCGCAGGAATGAGCTTTGCTCGCAGAATCGGCAAGTCAGCCTGGTCAACCCAGTTTTCGGAAGCGCCAAGCAGCGTTTCGTTTCCCGGCGTGGCGAGGTCAGCAACCTTGAACAAGGGATAGTCGCCCGTCGCTCTTCCCTGGTACTCATGTGGAAAGGTCGTGCCCGAGTAGATCGACGCGACTCGTCGAAGATGCATGACGTCCCAGTCCCGTGGCACCGGACCAATAACTGTCGATCGCGTGTATGCGACAGCCGTGATGTCACCGCGAATCCCACGATCGACACGAGCGCGCACTTGCTCTCCAAGGAGCTCCAGCATCCGCCGCCGTGCCGCAATGAGCGCATCGATACGTGCCGTCTCGCGGTCGAGATAGTCAGCGATGGCACGCTGTTTCCTGAGCGGCGGCAGTGCTATGGGAAGCGACTGGACGTTGTCAGCGCTTACAGCGTCGTATGTCGCACCGGTTGCGAGTGCGGCCAATTGTGGCGCGACTGCAACGGCCATCCACCACGCGAAGGTGGGGTCCAAAGATGTCCCCGGTCGAATAGCGCACAGTCCGCGCCCGATACCCAAGGGGCGATCGGCAACATTGAGCGCGCCCACCGGCGCCCTTACCGATAGCAAGACGTCACCACGTGTTGCTCGCTTGGGCGCCGTAGCGCACTGAAGGCGTGGTACAGGATGTAGCGGCCCGAACTCCGCGTTCCCCTGAATGAATGGAAGCTCCGTGCCATCGAGCTCGGACACGTCCTCAGAAGGCGGGGATTGGCCGGCGATAACTCGGGCCGCGCGCTTGAGCGGCATTAGGTAGGTCACCCCGCGACCTCGGATAACAGCCGCTGAATCTCGTCCTCCAAGGCCTTGATCTCGGCGTCGATCTGCTCTAACGGACGTGGCGGCGCGAACTTGTAGAAATGTCGCGTCAACGGGATCTCATACCCGATCTTGGTCCGAGAATGATCGACCCAGGCGTCCGCCACGTACGGCAGAACCTCGTCGCGCATGTAGTCATCGATCGCCTTCCGATATTCCAGCGTCGCGAACCGTTCCGTCGGATCCTCGACAAACGTCACCGGTGCCGTGGGTAGGGCGACGTTCTCGCTGTCGCGCAGCTCGGGATCGGGCTCGGGATTGCCCGTGCGGTCGGTGATGACCGGCGCGTCCTCGTCACGGACGGCGAGCGCCGCCCAGATGGCCTTCTGAGCAGGCCCGGCCAGCCCAAGGCCGGTCACTGCAGGCCCCAAAGCCTTGACCAGTTCCGCTTGTGTCGCAAACTGGGCGCCTCGGTCCCCCTCCAGCAGGTCACGAATAGCGAGCTGCGCCTGCTCGGGGAGCTTCTGGATCGCTTTGGCCGCAAGGACCGCGGCCACGGTGTCGTCGGTCACCTCCCACCGCAAGCGCAGCGACCGCTCCACCGTGATCCGCAGGAAGCCGAACGCCTCGTTCGCAAAGATCTTCACCTTCTCCCCTTCCGCGAAGTCGCCATAGAGCCGCGTGATCTGGTCGATCTGTGTGCCCGAGACCTCCTTGCGCTTCTCGCCCAGCGACCTGCGCATCTTCGTGAAGTACTCGCGTGCGTCGACCAGCTGGACCTTGCCGCGGCGCTCGGGCGACTTGCGGTTGGTCACGACCCAGAAATAGGTGGAGATGCCCGTGTTGTAGAAGAGCTGGTCCGGCAAGGCGACAACGGCCTCAAGCCAGTCGTTCTCGATGATCCAGCGGCGGATCTCCGACTCGCCCGAGCCGGCACCTCCGGTGAACAGCGGCGAGCCGTTGAAGACAATCGCCACGCGAGACCCGCCCTCCTCGGGCCGCTTCATCTTGGAGATCATGTGCTGAAGGAAGAGGAACGACCCGTCGTTGATGCGCGGTAGGCCGGCCCCGAAGCGCCCATCGAAGCCTCGCGTCTCCGCTTCCTTGCGGACCTCTGATCCGACCTTCCTCCACTCGACCCCGAAAGGCGGATTCGCGAGGAGATAGTCGAAGCGCTCGCCCTCGTGGTGGTCTTCGGAAAACGAGTTGCCGAAGGCGATGTGCGTGGCGTCTTGGCCCTTGAGCATCATGTCCGAGCGGCAGACCGCGTACGTCTCGGCGTTCAACTCTTGCCCGAATACCTCAAGGCGGGCCCGGGGATTGAGGGCTCGAAGATGGTCCTCGGCGACCGACAGCATGCCGCCGGTGCCGCACGCTGGATCGCAGAGGGTCTGGACGATGCCGGGCTTGGTGAGGATGTCGTCGGCGTCGTCGATGAACAGGAGGTTCACCATCAGGCGTATCACTTCGCGCGGCGTGAAGTGCTCTCCGGCGGTCTCATTCGACAGCTCCGAGAATCTGCGGATGAGCTCCTCGTAGAGGTAGCCCATCTCCACATTTGACACCGCCTCCGGGTGGAGGTCGATGTCCGCAAACTTGCCGATGACCTGATAGAGGACGTTGGCCTTGCGAAGCCGCTCGATTTGGACAGCGAAGTCGAACCTGTCGATGACATCCTTGGCCGCCTCGGAGAACCCGCCGATATACAGCTGTAACGCGTCGGCGATGGCGTTGGGGTCGTCGAGAAGCTTCGTGAAGGTCAGCGGGCTCGTGTTGTAGAACTGCTGGCCGGCTACGGCTTGGAGGACGGGCTCGACGTTTTCGATCTTGCCGGCGAGCTGCTTGTGCTTCTCCAGGACGGCCTGCTTGGTGGGCTCAAGGACGCAGTCCAATCGACGGATGACCGTGAGCGGGAGGACCACCTTGCCGTACTCGGACTGCTTGTAGTCGCCCCGGAGCAGGTCGGCGACGGTCCAGATAAAGGCGGCGTGATTGCGGATCGTCTGGCTCTGGGCGTCTGGCGGAGACGTTGCTGTTGCCATGGGTGGCAAGCGTAAGCCCTCGCTGGGGGCGTTGATAGTCGGTGCTACGACCTGCCGCCAGGCTCATAAAGGAGCTGGCGGCGACGGACTGGCCGGAGGAGGCGACAGCGGGTTGGGCGAAGAGTTCGGCGACGAGGTCGTGCAACTCCTCTGCCGGCTTGTCTTCGACGACATCGCGAGCCCGCTGGATCTGCTCCTCGACGGGCATCCGGGGCTCGCCGTCTATCCGGCTGATCTATCGGGGCAGAAGGGTCTGCACCGAGCAAAGACGGCGATGAGCCCATCGCCCCTAGGTCGAGCCCCCCTCTCGCATCGGGTTGGGCTAACGAAGAGAGGGTGAGCCGAGGGGATCGGCGATTGAACGGCGGCGACCAACGGGGCGGCCGTCGTTGAGCTCGAGCCAGCGGCGGATCGTCTTCGC
>Ga0126312_10000388_pt1 | contig 25440 bp, 20 predicted proteins | sample Plot104A_FD_92537 | JGI IMG/M metagenome (GOLD analysis project Ga0126312, IMG submission 92537) | Serpentine soil microbial communities from UC McLaughlin Reserve, CA, USA - Plot104A | ecosystem: Environmental > Terrestrial > Soil > Grasslands | place: USA: UC McLaughlin Reserve, Lake County...
TTAGACCTCTACTCTAAGTTTCTTTACTTATTGGTTTAACTTTATTTGTTTGAATAATGAATGTAATTGTAATAATAGCATTATAATAGTATATTATAACTATTTTCCAGTAAAAATAGAAGGGTAAAGTATTAGGTATCATTATAAGCATATAAAATGTAATACTAACATTAATAACTTTTTTTATTTTTAGTTTACCTGCTGGATATTTAGAATGATTAAAGAATAACAACCAAGTTCAGCCATTCCTGTAGAAATACCATAAAGATAGACATCAATCTAGTTCAATCGCAAAATCAGTATATACTAATGAACCAACAAATATCAATAATTGCTGGTAGTCAAGAGCAATTATAATTGGATAAGTAGTTCCTCTATCAATATAAGTCAGCATTTATTGATTTGATATCAGTATAATCAATATCATCTTGATCGAGGCATCAATTGAGTATCTATATGAATATCTGTGTGAAATTCAGTTATTGGTATTTCTCTTATTGTAGTCTGACCATAAGTGGATGCAAAGAAAGTGGTAATAATAATGATGAGGATTGTAGAATTTGCTCATTATTTTTTTGTTCTGTTAAAATTATGGATGATATTATTATATATGATAGAATTGATAAACTTATTAAAAATGATACAAGTAACATAAATTTAGCAGCACTACCAGTTTTAAAGATAAATCCCAAGACAATATAAACAATTTACTAATTATTTATTTAATAATAATGATATATGAAACTCAAAATATGTTATATAACGATGACCTTAATATTTTAGAAAGATGATATCAGTGTTGATTTTATTATACGATTATTAATATATAGAGTATGTATATGTGTACCTTGACCAAGAATAGATAATTAACAATAATCTTCTAAAATATTAGGAAATTGCAAAAATTCAAATAATTTTAATAATTATTATTATTATTATTTATATTGAAAGTAATGTACAAAACTAAATCAATCACAAAATTTATTGAAATTTCTAAAAAATGCTTTTTTGAAGAATAAATTATTGTGTTACCAAATATATAAGACATTTTATTTCAGAAGAAAGACCAAATTTTCTGACAAAACAGATACTTGAATTTTTTCAAATAACACCTTTTTTTATCTTGTAGATTTTGTTAATTTCGATTCTTTCCTGCCTATCTTTATTAATATTTATTTTCAATTATTGTTTAGTCTATTGTTCCCAATAAAATTTACATTAAAAAGGATAATAGCAAAAGAAAATGGTTATCGTATTTTGAATAATTCTATCTTAATGTTTTTTGTGCCTTTATGTAATTATTTTCTTAAATGTTGATGTTCTTCTCTTTAGCAATAAAGAAAAAGTCAATGACACAGCTGACAGCACAGCAGCTGTAAGAAAGATCATATTGAACGATTCTAGAAATGGAGATAAACCGACAGTATCTTCTATAGACATATGAAATGTATGCATATATGTTCCAGCCAAGGCAGGACCTATAGCCATTCCTATAAATGAAAGGAGTGCTCCTATTCCTGTCGATATTCCCATAAACTCCTTTGGAGCTGAGGAAACGATTAAATTCCATAAGGCAGTCATTGTCAATGCTAATCCGATCGCAATTACTGTGAGATTTATAGATACCAAGACACCTGTAGAGTGGAGCATCAACAGACCAATCGATCCTGCAATGCTGATTGCACCTCCTAACACCGTAGGCATTACTTTTCCTAGTTTAGATATAATGTAGGATGTTGCACTAGAGAATATTAAGAAGACTACCATGAACGGAAGTTGGACATAAGCTGCATATACAGCATCTCCACCAAGTCCCGCCGGCTGAGGGCTCCTTACCAATTGAACTATTGTAGGATATACAAGAAATATTGTAGTCCCAGTAATTATCATCATAATGTAAGATGGTAACAAGATCCTTTGTTTTAACAACCACAAGTCAATCAAGGGCATCTTTGTCCTTTTTTCTATAAAGATAAAGATAACTAAAGAAACTGCAGATGTTATAAAGGAAATTTCTGCAATCTCCATTGAATTTTCTAATGACTGACCATTTTCTATATATGTCAATGCAATCAGGAAAGATGTTATAGTAGATGAAAGTGCTATTGCGCCTTTGATATCTATCAGGGATTTTCTACAATTGACGATATGTTTTTTATTGCTATTGTTATCGTTTACAGATGACTGTAAATGCTGCTGTTTAGGTTTATCACTAGTAGGAACAAATCTGGCAATCATAAAAGTTACAATCACTGCTGCTGGAGATATAAAGAAGAATGTTACATGCCATCCAAAATTCTGGATTATACTGGCACCTACGAGTAATCCTACAACAGATCCACCCGAAGCTGCTGAACTGAATACTCCCACTGGCATAGCAAGTTTCTCGGGAGGAAATGAATCTCTAATAATACTAAAAGCTACAGGAACAGCAGCTAAGCCTACGCCCTGAATTACCCTGCTAGCGAGAAGGAAAGATATATTTTCAGAAAATCCTCCTATAACAACACCTACTATATACAATACAAGAAGGGTAAGTAGTACTTTCTTACTACCATAGATATCTGAAAGCTTACCTGCGATCGGTGTCATAACAGCAGCTACAATGAGATATGCACTGAATATCCAAGCTGCAGTGCTATATGGAATGTTGAAATCTTGCATTATCTCAGGAATAGCGGGTAATAGCATAGTTTCGGAGAACATTACCACCAAAAGAGTACTACTAAGTAAAACGAGAATGAACCGCGCTGAATGACTATAGATTACTGCTGCTGTTTTTGTTGTATTGTGTTTTTCTATCTCTTTTCGTCCTCTTTTCTTTTCCTCTCGCATTTCAGAAACTTTAATTTAAGAATATATAAATTTAGAAGTTACAAATTATATTTATTCTTAATTAATTAATAGAATGTAAAGGAGTTACACTTTTAAAAGAGATGGATATGCACTGTTTTTATAAATTATTAGTATTATATGAAATATAGATATATATTATGTTATTAGTATGTTCATCAAAAGGATTATACTTATAATCTTTCATTATTAAATAAGCCAAAAATTTATGAATTGTATAAGTTGTAAAAATGGTCAAGTATATTGTCTATAATAGATCTATTAGAAAAAAGTTAGCACTTACCGAGAACGGGCTCATAATAAAAGAAGAATGAAGAATAAACTAATATTTTAATTAATAAATTATCTGAGATGATAGTCGTAAATATCATGAATATCAATAATATTATAATTATATAATACTAATTTAACTTTAAAATCAAGCATTAACTAATTAACGTCATAAATATAGTAATAATCATCATTTTTATGGTATAATGTAGGCACTATTTAAATGAAAACTTAATTTAGCAAAATTTATAAAATAATATATTCTATGATGAACACATATAAACTATTAACTATTATCAAAAGATTTTAAGAATTTATTACATTAATTTACATATGAGATATCATAAATACAGATATAATTTTGATAAATGGATGAAACAGAACAAGTGGGATCCTTTAAAACATTATAAAAAGGTTGGAAGTATTATGATCTATTGCCATCGCTATATCATGAAAATCAGACTTACTGAGATCTTAATAAATGCTGGTTAGGATTTGTTATTGCTAAGGAGAAGGGAGAATGGGATAAATTGGAGATGTATGCTCGAAGAATCCAAAAGTTAGAACGGCAGTTAGGAAGAGATGTTACTGATTTTTCTAATTGGGGAATTGAGTAATATAAATTACATTTTACCTCTATAGAAATATTTGCATTGTTGTTTCATACTTATAAGGGCATTTCATTATGGTTCTATAAACTTGAGACAATAATATCCCTGTAAACAATCGGGACAATTATTGCATAAATCTTATTTGATTCTTTTTAGCTGGTTCATTAACTAAAATATGATATTTATAATTTTAAGAGATCCAGCAGGTTCTGGAAAATCAAAAGTTTATGAAGGTTTAAAAAATAAAATTAAAGAGCAAAAATCAATTGATATTTGTTTTTTAAACTTAGACGAGATCAAAGTTATTTTGAAAATAATTTGAAATAAGCATTAAAGCATTTTATTAAAAAGGAATAATATACTATAATAATAAATTGGTGAGTCCGTCAATCTCACCCTTATCTGAGACTTATGCAAAAAATCTACTCACTACTTATGGTGTATGGGTGTACTATGTCATCAATTGATTAGACTTTACCAATTGAACGATTGCTGCTCAAATGCACAACGCCACAACGCAAAATTATAAATGTATTAAAATGTATATAATATTTTTTTGTCAAGATAAATTAAATTTCAATATAATTGTCGAAACCCTTTTATAATATGATATTCTATTACATAATGTATATTATATAATATTGGTTATATTGTAATAATGTAATAATAATACCATTAATCGAAAGATTCAAAAATTTTAGATAGAATTGATGTGATTATTTGTTTATTTATTTAAATATATGAATTAATGAATTATTTTTGTTATAATTATTGTATAGTCTTATATCTTCAATAATATCTTCTAATTCAGATAGATTCTTTGAGAATTTAGTTGCAATATCTTGATACTGTGAATCTTCATTTTGAAAAGTAATAATTTGTGAATAATAATGATGGAGTTCCTCATGTATTTTTTCTAATCTTTTTATCGGGAACATTTACTAATTTAATCTAATATAATATTATTATTAGATTCTATTCTTTTAACTTTATTATTCTTATTTGTATTTTTTATGTTAAATTGTTTGCTTCTTTTAATTATTATAACAAATTGTTTATGATCTGAAATATAAATATTTATTTGTCTATCTTTTAGTTTTTAAATTATTTTTCTGATGTTTTATTTATAATTCTTTAAACTTTCGAAAATTGAGGTCTTTCTTTGGGCGTCTTTATCCTTTGTTTCAGTGCTTCCTTCTTTCAATAATAAAATTGGAACTTGAGATGACACTACATATACACCTCTTATTACTAACATAAGAGATATATCTCAATTATAAATTTTACTGAAAATAATGCAATTGATAATTATAATACCTATCAGTCTATAATTTTTATCTCCCTAAACACATTATGTGAGTAAGAAATAAATATTTCAATAGGATTAATATTTAGTGATTAAAAATGTCATCTTCTCAAATATCTCGAAAAAATAAGGATACTGAACGAAGAGAAGTAATGGTACGTCGACCATTTGATGAACTCTTCGATAACTTTAGGCAAGAAATAGAAGATGCTTTTTTTGCTCCTTTTATAAATCCAAGATCGGTTGGAATACCACAAGGCATGGATTCGCTTGAAATACGTACTCCATTATGTGATATTATAGATAAAGGAGATAAATATATAATTTCTTTAGAAGTACCAAGTATACAAAAAGACAATATAGAACTTAAAGCAACAGAGGAATACATTACAATTGCTGGGGCAGAAGAGGAGAAAAATGAAAAAGAAGGTAGAAATTATGTTCTAAATGAAAGAGCTTATAGGTCATTCTTTAGGAAGATACCTTTTCCAGAAAATATTACTCCTACCAAAGTAGATGCTATAGTAGAAAACGGCATTTTAAAAATTGAAGTACCTAAACAGAGACCGAAATCTATTGAGGAAACTAAAATAAAGATAAAATAAATAACAATCAGTACTCTATATATTTTTAGCCAAAAATAAAATTTTTATCTTGTTGTTCAAAGAACTAGTCCTATTAAGTTTGAATTTCTTCATAATTATTTTTATTTTGATTCCCTTTAGTATTGCATTCATCAATAGAGTTATTCCTAATGATACTAGAAGTAATAGTGGAAATGGAATAATCAAGTATATTGCAAATGCTAAAATAGTGTATGTAGTAAGCCATTTGGAATATATCTTATAGAAAAAAGAGTTATCATTATTATTATTTCCCATTTGCATCTTGATAACCTCTTTCTCTTTGAAGATGAGTTTGTTTGTTAATAATATATGCAAATCTTATAAATAAATCATTTGCTTTTTTTTCATAATATATTGACAATGGGTACTTCCATTCTAGTAATTATTAATACGCATTAAAATTATTAACTTTGTCAAAAACTATATATAGTGTCATATATATTACAATATATAGGTGATATTACAATGAGTAATAGAGATATAATTCCAAACGATTGGTATAAAAGATTTTTTAGTGGACTAAGTCCTTTTGGCGGATGGAACTTTGACGATATGTTTAGAGAATTTGATGAAATGAGAAAAGAAATGAGTCGAACATTTTCAGAACAATTTAAAAATATTGAAAACAGAGTTCCAAAAAATCTAATTAAAGAATATGAAACACCAGAAGGTGGAAAAATTAGAGAAGTAGGTCCAATAGTATATGGCTATTCTATGACCATAGGACCTGACGGAAAGCCAAATGTTCAAGAGTTTGGTAACATAAAATCTCCTTTTGCTGGAAGAGGAGGCTTCTATCAACAACAACCATCACTTTCTGCAGAAAGAGAACCACTAGTCGATATTTCTTCTACAGATAAAGAAGTCAAAGTAGTAGTAGAAATGCCAGGTATCAAAAAAGAAAATATAAAGATAAATGCGTATGAGAACTCACTAGAAATAACAAGTAATGATCCAGAGAGAAAATACCATAAAGTAATAGAACTTCCAATAGAAGCAGATATTGAAACTGTCAAGTCTACATACAATAACGGAATTCTGGAAGTAGTATTTAACAAAAAGAAAGAGACAAAGCCTAAAGGGAAAGAAATTAAAATAGAATAAGAATAAGAACTTTTTTAACATTATATAATTTTTTTTATTTATTTTAATTTTCATAGTTTCTAAATTATATAATGTTAGAACAACAAGAATAATAGAAAACATTTAATGCTTAATTATATTCATAGAAAAAACTTTTAAAATATTATTTATAAATTTATTTTAAGAGAAAATTTAAATGCTCTTTATTATTAAAAAATATTGAAATGAATTAATAATAATAGTTATTGTTGCTATAACCATTATTATAACTTCCATAATTGTTGTCATAGTAATTGTTGTTTGATGGTTCTATTGTTATATGGTATGTTGTTTGTGTTTCAAATGTCCCTGCAATACCTCCTCTAAATTTTATAGTATGTTCTTCAGGTTCAAGTCCCTTAATTAGAACCCAATATCCATCAGAAACAGCCCTTTGTGGAATATCAGTAAAGTTTGTTACACCAAAAGGATTATCTTCCGGATAAGTAATTGTGAATAATGGACTCTGTCCTCTGAAATCTTGCAAATTAGTTATTTCTTTACCATCTATAGAAGCCTCTAATATATTAGCTTGATTAATGATATCTTCAGCACATAGTCTTAATCCTTCTTTTAATTGTTATTGGGGAATAGGTTGACCTGTAGGAATACCTAATGCTTCTCTTATTGCAGCTTCATCATTTAATTCTGAACAGAACGTATTAAATATTGGAAACAATATCTTTTTTCCTTCTGGTATTGTACATTCGCGTTCTGCAGAACCAGTAATTGGAGGTTCTTGATCTTCCGAATTTCCTGGTGTTCCTACCAAGAACCAGACAGGTCCTTCTTGACCAACATCGCAGTTTTCTCCAGTTTCATCGAGCAATGGATTAATTTCAGAAGGTATAGCCATAATCCATTTCCACCATTCTACTGTTAGAATGCCAGAAGGAGGAAATATTTTTACTTTATTGTAATCGCTGTAACTATTGTAAGGCATATCTTCTGCATAATCGTTGTAACCATTGTAATTAGCTGCATAAGTCTTTGTAACCAATGGAGGGCATATTAGTCCAACCACGAGCACTGTAATCATAATTGATTAGGTTATTAACATTGTCTTCGCTTTCATAATTATTTCATTATTGTTATAGATGATAAATATTTAACAAATAAGTCACAAAATTAGATATTATTATCATATATTCTTCTCTTTAAAATTATTTAGACTAGTGAATCAAAGAATTATTTTTTATGTTAGTTTATAGTTATTATATTAATAATACTTTACAGATGATTATTAGTAATTAAGTTATAGAGTAAATTTATTTCCTTTACTTATAAGAAATAATACTAAATCTAGAGAGTTGAACTAACCTTTTATTTTATCTTCTTTGGTTGATTATTTAATATTGGATTCGTTTTGTTCTGCTATTATCATTAAACTTTTTTGAAATAATGTATATTACTACTTCGAATAATTTTTAATAGCATTTTTTTATTGTGGCAATTCTATATTAAAATCAGGTAATACAAAGGTATAAAATAATAATTAATCTATTCATTATTAAGTTATTGTTATATAGAATATAATCTAATAATACTTAATATGTTCATTGTAAATAACCAATAAATTTTAATATTAGACAATAGAACCGATCTAGGATGAATGAAGATATGACCTTACTTTCGGTGCCCAATTTGCAGAGTCATCTAAAATATAACTAATTTATATGCTATCCATGGAGGGGATTTGAACCCATAAGGTACACTTAGGGGTTCTTATTTTTATAATTTATTATTACCAATAGCAATTAAATGTACATTTTTAAGACAGATATATATATATTCAATATTTTGTATAACCTTGAAAAATCCATAATTAGAATGGAGCAGATGGGATTTGAACCCATTACTGCTGTTCAAGGGATTATACAATGACTTAGCAAAATTGAACAATATCTAACATCTCTAAATGTATTGTTAATATTATATTATTATTTTATTAACTTCATTACACTAAACAATGCCTTTGGCAAAGGATCCAACGTTCCTTGATAAACTGTATTTTTGATATCAATTATTTGAAAATTTTTGAAAATATATTATGAATATCATTATGAGAAAATCTGTATGGACCATCTTTCATTGGCTCATCAATACTGAAACATTTCAAAAACAAAATTCCGTTTTGTTTCAATATTCTTTTAATTTGATTATAATATTTTGGTCTATCTTCTTCTGAAAACACATGAAAACAACCTCTATCAAATATATAATCAAAATAATTATCTTTGAAATCAGAATCAAGAATATTATCTACTACAAATTTTATATTCTGATATTTATTTTCATAAATAATTTTATTTCTATTAATGACAGTTTCAGAAATATCTGAACCAATAACATCAAATCCTTTCTTTGCTAGTTGCATTGCTTGAGTTCCCGGACCAGTACCCAAATCTAGAAAAATTCCATTGTGTAGTTGCAAAGCATTTAGTTTCTCTTCTAAATCAAAATCTAGTTCTTGATTATACCAAGGCATTTTTTCTATTTTTTCATTTTTGTAATAATCATCCCATGTTGGAAGTTTTCTGTTAGTCGATTCAGTCAATAATAATTATTAAATGAAGTTATTAGATATTTAAATGACTATATCTCTATTAAAATATTAAGTTTATATTTTTATGATTGATATAATTAATAATAAAACCGATAATTGATGAACAATTAACAAAATATCAATTCTTGAAAAACAATAATTGTATTACATTTGGAGATAAACTAATTTCCGGATTGGGACTCGAACCTAGAAGCGGTAGTTCAGGGTTTGTACTAATAAGAAAAAAAGACAGATAATTTTATTGCATTATAATTAGAATAATGATTCTGACTTAATTAGTTGTCTTAGCGAAATTTGAGAGAATAACAACAAAATGATTAGAGTATTCGACGATTTTTTATTCAGTTATTATTAGATTAAACAATAAAAGTAGGATCAAGATTATAAACATTTTTCAGCATTGCTTTGAATTAAAATAGATGAGTGGATATGTAAGAATGGATAATGAATGTGGTGTATTGTGGTAAAAAAATTTTAGCAATGAACAAATGGAAATAATTTACCAAGAAGCTTCTATTTTATATTTACTAACAAATAAGAATTGAATACAAGTATGACTCCAACGAATACGATTGCAACAGTCGTAGTAATTTTTCTATTTACAAATTCTTTCATTAGTGTTTTATCTGTTGAAATTATAACAAGTGGGATCATAGGCAAAGGGATCATTAAGCTTAAAATGACTTGACTATATACCAATATATTAAGTGGATCAAGACCTAAAAGTATTGCTATTGTAGTTGGAATAACGTTAATAAAACGAGTTACAATTCTCCTTAACCAAACATTTACTTTCTTTCCTAACAGACCCTCCATTATTGCCTGACCAGCAAGTGTTCCTGTCACCGATGATGCAATGCCTGATGAAAGAAGTGTAATCAAAAAGACTATTCCAGCTGTTGTACCAAACAATGGTACAAGAGTTTTATAAGCTTCTGATATCGAAGTAACATTAGGACTGTCTGAATGAAAGGCAGCAGCAGCCATAATCATAATAGATGCATTAATTACACCTGCAAGTGTCAGTAAAACAACATTTTCTAAAAGATGAAGTTTACGTATTTTCCTTCTTTCTTCAAGGGATTTGTTTTGAGCCTTATTTTTTGTAAGCCAAGAATGAACAAAAAGAGCATGAGGCATCACAGTAGCTCCTATAACCCCTACAGCAAGAATGATAGCATTATTGTTGCCAAGCGAAGGCACGAATGAATGATATAAAATAGCAGACGGGTCTGGGTTTATAATAATTATTTCATATAGATACCCAAACCCTATTATCGATATAAACAGTAAAAATAACCTTTCAATAATATGAAACCTCTGTTGCGTAGCTAACATCAAAATAAAAATTACATCCAGAGCTCCAAAAATTGCAGCATAAATCATAGGTATCCCAAATAGCAAATTAAGAGCAATGACAGTCCCTAAATATTCAGCTAAGTCAGTAGCAGCTACTGCTGTCTCTGCAGCCAACCAGTAAAATATTAAATACTTTTTCCTCTTCTTGAATTTTTCTCTGATTATTTCTGGTAAGGATAATCCTGTTGCAATTCCAACCTTTCCAGATAAATATTGAAGAAGCATGGCCATACCACTTGAGAGCCAAACAACCCAAAGAAGACTGTAATTAAGGGAAGCACCTGCCTGAATATCAGTTCCATAATTTCCAGGATCCATATAGGCCATACTTACAATAAGGGCAGGTCCTGTGTATAGAACAAGCTTGAGCAAAGAGTCTTTCCTGCCCAATAGATACCTGCGGCCCAATATTGATGCATATTAATAAAGATGATTGAACTTATAAGAGTTGACCAATTTTTGAGAATATTTGTAAACTCACTTTGAATGTTTAAAATAATTTATTATAGTATGATCATTAGTCCCACTTAATTTATTTTATTTCAACAATGAAATAAAAGAACAAACAAATTTTCATTTACATGTATCATTTTTTATAATTTGCTAATAAAATATACTAATTCTCGGATGGGGACTCGAACCTAGAAGCGGTAGTTCGGGGTTTATGTTAAAAGAATAGATTATCTACTATTGAAAAATTACAAATAAAACTTTCTGGATCTGGAATGTAAAATAACATAGAAAAGGAGAATAAAGGGAGAGGCTTATTTCAATCATATTGATTGGATTATCAACACAATTTGAATTGACAAAACAATTTATTTGAAATTTTTCTAATTAAAAATTAAATTCATGTAAATTAAATTGAGATATAACATTATCATTAACATATAATAATTTAAGTATAAAAAACAAGGCATAACAAGAAAAAAACAATTGTAACAAGAAAGTATCAGTAAAAAACAAAGAATAGATGTCACACCTTTTATAAGCATTTTTTCTATAAACATTGTTGTATTGCTAACTAATGAGCAAAAAGAGAAATGGTTATTGAAATGCTCAAGGCAAAAAGACCAATTCGTGATATAGCAAAAGCAGCTCAAAAGTCATTCTCAGATATAGGAGAAATCAAAAGAAGAATATTAGGAGAATCTGCATCATATAAAAAGAAGAAGAAAAAATTATCAAAAGTTTCACAGGCTTTAGAACTATTCTCTAAAAATAAAACATCAATAGATGTTGCTATCGAATTAGATTTAGATCCAAAAGATGTAGAGAAGGTTCATATAAATTATTTAGGTCTTAATGGATTAAGTCAATTAGTAAATGAAACAAGCGATTAGCAAAATTTTTGAAGATATTAATTTTCAATTATTTCATGAAAGTATTTCAGTAAATTTGAAGGTGGTATTAACTAATTAATTGACTGAAGATGATAATCATAATCATAATGACAATAAAAGCAATGAATTATACATGATGAAAGCAAAATTACTAACAGAGCAGGAACAGTATCTTAATGGTAAAGCAAATAAAAAACAATCATCAAATTTAGATACTGATAGTTAAAATATGCTGAAGTAGAAGCTCCTTTAGTTATTGAATAAATCTTTTTTTCTAGTTCTAAGCTTAGTTCTTTCTTTCCTACTGATATCGCCAAACCATTTTCTGATGTAGTAACTAACTTAGTAATATTGGTAGGAGTAGATAGTGAATCAACAACCAATCTTTGTCTATCTCAAGTTATTTGCTTTCACTAATAAAGAATATGCACTTTTCCATGACTAGCATGGAGGGGATGGGATTTGAACCCATGACCACCTGCGTGTAAGGCAGGTATCCTAACCAGTCTAGACAACCCCTCCGTTACTGATTTGATTCAGTTATAACTAATATATTAATTATGATAAAGCTGTTTACTTGTTAATACTTTTATTAAACAATGTTATACTTTTATTAAACAATAATATATAAATTAAAATTATTGTTTTATAAGATGTTTGATAGATCTTCTTACATGATAAAATAAAGATTTATCCATTGATCCTTATTGAACTTTAAGTAGATGTATATGATTAAAAAATGGATGTAGGCATGCTACCAAAGAAAAGTATATCAATATTTTTTACAAATAGTTCTAATGAACTAGACATGATAAAAGATAATTCAGCAACTAACTAATAAAATTCATTTTCAATACTTAAGTAAATCTAAATTTAAATAGGGTTATTAGATAATGAAAATAGTTTTTATAAAATGGTTATATATATATCACATTCTAAGAATATACGAGTATTTATTTAAACATGTATAACAATAAAAAATGATACTAAAAGTGCAATTACTATATGATAGAAACCTAGTTGGGATACAAAAAGTTTTATCAAAAGTAATTTTTAAAGCTCAATAATTCAGATTTTTAACTTTTACTATATAAAATTGTATTTAATACAACATTTTTAAATTAGGAAAGAAATTCAAATTTGTAATAATGAGTGCAGTAGAATCCTATAAAAAAATCTTTGAGTTAATGAAAAGCCATCATGATTGGTTTGCTAATTCTATTCCATTAATTGCTAGTGAGAATATTCCCAGTACAGCAGTAAGAGAGGCAATAGTATCTGATTTTGGAAATAGATATGCTGAAGGATGGCCCGGTGAAAGAGTATATGCTGGTTGTACTTTTATTGATCAAGTTGAAATAATCTGTAATGAACTTGCTAGGAAAGTTTTTAATGCAGAATTTGCTGATTGTCGTGCAACCTCGGGAGTAGTTGCAAATCTTGCAGTCTATTCAGGATTTACTTTTCCAGGAGATACCATGATAGCTACAGCTATCCCAAATGGAGGACATATTTCTCATGGAAAGAAAGAACATTTTGGTACAGCAGGTCATGTGTGTGGATTAAACATTGAATATTTCCCATTTTCAAAAGAAGAAATGACAATTGATATTGATTTGACTAAAAAAAAGATTTTGGATTTGACTAAAAATGGTAAACCTCCAAAATTAGCTATGTTTGGAGGAAGTTTATTTCTTTTTCCACATCCTGTAAAAGAATTAGCAGATTTTATGCATAATCATCAAATGTTTATTAATTATGATGGTGCTCACGTTGCGGGGTTAATAGCAGGAGGTGAATTCCAAGATCCATTAAGAGAAGGAGTTGATTCTATGACTATGAGTTCTCATAAAACATTATGGGGACCTCAAGGAGGAATTATCCTTTCATTAGAAAGACATTCAGAGACAATTAAAAAATCGGTATTTCCTGGTAATACAAGTAGTCATCATTTACATCATGTAGCCGGTAAAGCTGTTGCATTAGCGGAAGTATTGGAATTTGGAAAGGATTATGCTAAACAAGTTATAAAAAATGCTAAACAATTAGCAGAAAGTATGGTAGATTGTGGATTTACAGTATTAGGAGAAAAAAGAGGTTATACACAATCACATCAGATCGCAGTAGATGTTTCGAAATATAATGATGGTGGAACTATTGAAGAGGATTTGGAAAATGCTAATATAATTCTTAATAGACAATTACTTCCAGGAGATATCAAGGCAGGAAGACATTATATGCATCCTAGTGGTGTAAGAATAGGGGCTAATGAAATAACAAGATTAGGAATGAAAGAAAGTGAAATGAGAGAAATAGCTAATTTTATAAAAAGAGTTGTTATTGATAAAGAAGATATTAATAATGTTAAAAGAGATGTTATAGAATTTAAGAAACAATATCAAAAACTAAATTATGCTTTTGATGGACAACTTGAAGCTTATAAATACATTAGCCTAGTTCACGTCTAATATTCCTTGAATTTTTCTAATTTTATTCAAAGAATAAATCCTTTTTATAACTTTAACTAAAACTTCTTAGAATAAATATAGAAAGTTTCCAAGATCAGTAAATTTTATTGAAATATAATAAATATATTCATTGTTTGTTCTTTGTAAATGATGTGTAATTCATAGCCAATTTGTTGTGAAAAAGAGGTCAAGCTTTTTGTATATTATAATTGTAATAAAAATCTAGACAAATTATTTATTATATAATAATTTAAGTATATTATTATTTAAAATTGATAAATTTAGAATAAACATTATTGACCAATAAAATCAAAAATAGATGATTGAGGATTTTTTAGAACTTCTTTTTCTTTAAATACATAATTTAATTCCATAACTAATGATTCAATTCTACTTGAAAGATAATCATTCATTTTGAATCTTTTACGTATATCTAATGCAATATATACATATTTCTCAACAGAACTTCTTGTGACTGTTTGAATTAAATTATTATCACATACCAGGCATTTACCTGCTATTGGTATTCTGCGATATTTTTCTCCACAATTAGTACATCTAAATGCTTGTGATGAATAAGAACGCATATTTCCCATTATATCAGGTATAATATGAGTAGTAAGCACCATAGAAGCCACTTCATCCGGAATAACTGCACTAATCAATTTGGCTGTTGAAAGCTGCATTTCTAATTTTTCATTCATAGTAGTTAGTCTAGAATATGCACTACGTTTTTCTTCTGTGGTTAATAGATTAGTATAATGAGTAAAATAATAATTATAAAATTGTAATTCTGAACCAATTCTATTTTTAATAATCTCTATATTGTTTGATAAATTTTCTGCTTTTATATATTCAAATGATTTTTCATATAATTGTAATGGATAAGTCGAAGTAACATCAATATTTAAAGCCTGTCTTTGTACCTCATGAGGTAAAACAATGGGTTGAATCAATAAAGGAGCATCCATCAATCCTCCAATTTTATCTGGAAGAAATTCTTTTGAAAAGTTTAAGAATACATCCATTAATAACATAATAGAATCTGCATCACCATCGCAATCCCTACGTTTAGCAGAATGCCACATTGGAGACGCTAGACAAACTTGCGAATTTGTATATCCTATAATTCTTCCTACAATTCCCACGGATGTATGTGGAGCTAGTCCTATTATTATATGACCTATTAAATCCTCTATACACGAGGCATTATAAAATGGTTCAAGTTTATATAATTTTAATAGTTCTTTGTCTACATATTTAGATACTTGAAGTAAATGATTTGCAGTATCTATAGGTAATATTACATCCTGACTGAAAATTTCTAATAATTGATCTTCATTGGATAAATCTTTTCCATGAAAATCTTTAGAATATCCTAATTTCCTTAATTTATCGACATTAGTCATGATCCACTTAGGCTTAAAATGAGTTAATGGTTCATTAGTTGCATCATAACGTATTGTGCCATCCTTGAAAGCGTATAAATCATATTTTTGTCTTAGAATTCCTTTTTCTAATGGTTCAGCAGATTTATTTTTTCCCATCAAAATCTTTACACCTTTTAATGGTTCTTTAGATTGTATTTCCAATACTTTTTCTGCTTCTTTTAACATTTTTTTAAGGGGATATTGCACTGGAGAATATGTTTTTCCTTCCCTTTTACATTTAGTGCATCTATTAGCTACTTCTTTTTTACTATTACTTCCAGTTTTAATTGTTTCTCTACAAATTCTACAAATATAATTAATAGATGTCTCAGATAAACAATTTCTGCATTTAGTGCCAACTGATGGCAGATTACAAATTTTACAATATCTATTAGCTATTTCTGTATAAAGAATTTCTTCTTTCGATGCTTTAAGTAAATCTCGTGTAGCACCTCCTTTATTTCCTACTGGAAATAAAACATGTACTGGTGGTTTCATTTTTCTTTCAGCTGCTTTTTCTGGCCGTCCAACACGCACAGCTATTGATGAAGAAAATTTTGGTTTTAGCAAAATTCCAGATATTCTTATAACATATTCAAGTGAAGAGTACGATTGATAATTATCTTGATTATTTAGTTTACTATAAAGTAACAAAAATAAAGCATTAATTTGGTTTGAATCTGTTAATTCTATAAATGAATTATTATTATGAGTCTTTATTGAATGAGTTACCCCTAATCGTTCTAGTATCTCTTTTAATGTTTCGTTATATACAATTGAAAATGATTCATAATAATGTTGATTAGTATTAGTTTTATTATAAATTAAATCATTATTTTTTTCGATAAATGATTTATTTAAAAATTCACTTTTTAGTAAAATGATCTCATCTACAGATATTGATTCCCAATAAAAAGAATATTTAGGATGTAAAGGAATACCCAATATTTTACTAATAATAAATGCTTCTTTCAGTGTAGGAATTATTTCAATAGGATTATTAACTAATTTAAATAATCGTTGTTTGTCAATATATTCTATAATTTCATTAATATGTTGATCATTAGTAAAATAATTATCATCAGAAAACATTGACTTTATTTTCATTTGTAATTCTAATGCCCATATTTCTTCAACATATGATGCTGGATATAATTTTGCATTATTTTCTAAAAAATCACCATAACTAATTAAAATATCTCCCAAATAAAGAATAGTATCTATTCTATTTTGAATTTGATGTGCATATTCTATAGATGAAACATAAGTTACAGTTCCATCATCTAGTTTCACTAAAGGAGGTTCTATTGAATCAACTAATGCAATTGTTGCAGCCTTCCCAGGTGTATCAATTTTAATTTGCGTTCCTACTACTATTGCATAATTTAATAGTATAGGAATAGTAGGATGAATTCCTATTGTGGAAAATCCTGTATTATAGCACCTACCATACCTTAACCTAAATCCACCAATTTTATTTGACATTGACAAAACTGGTCTACCAGTTATTACTTCTGACATTCTATGATGTACTGTATCATCTTCACTAGATCCTTCTTTTTGAATTGCTCCTTTAAGTTCCTTTAGCCAATCCCATCCATCTAAACCTAAGGTATCTATTATTTTTAATAATTTTCTACTTCTTCCAATCAAACCATCATTCATAACTCTCAAAGCACCACCACGAACTCGATCTGTATTGATTCTTTTCATTCCTCTATGACCTACAATTTCTACAGGATCAGTATCTACTCCATCTAATTCTACTGGTAAATTACTAATACATTTTATTACATCTTCATCTAAGATTTTAAATTGAAAATTTCCGACTTCTCTTTCATAGATACGTAATTCCTCTACAAATCGTCCTGTTTCATCATCAAAGGAGTTGGCTTGATATTTACTCAAACCAACTGCTTTTCTTACATGGTCTGCAATTAACATTGTTAAAGCTGCCTCTGTCCCACCAGCAGATCTAATTGGTCCAGCAAATGATATGGAAAGGTATTGACTTCCATCCGCATTACTCTTAATTTGTACATCAGATATTCCTTGTAATGGCGCAACAGTTACTCCTTCGGTTACTATAGCAAGGCTTACTCTAACTGCATTGTCTAATCTAGTTAGTAAATCATCTGTACTATATTCACCTTGTGCAATTTCTTCAGAAATCTTTAATGCTGCCTTTTCTTTAGTTGTTTTTGATAATAAATCTCTTAATCTATTTGTGATGTTAATATCATGCATTTTAGCTACTCGATCAGCTAAATCATAGACTATCCTTGACTCAATGTTATCAGAGGCATCAATGCCTTGTATTCGTGCATCATTGGCTATTAGATAAATTTTATTTAATGATTCGAGAATAGTATTATGGTAATTATTATAAAACAGAGGACTTTTTAAATTACGTAATTCTGCAATTGAGTTTTCATCTAAAAATTGAAATTGATTTATCATTTTTATCATTTTCTTATTAATTGAATGATATCAGACAATTTTTTTTCCCAATTATTATCATTTTCAATCATTGTTCCAACAACTATAATATCAGCTCCAGCCTCTGCTAAGTGTTTAGCAATTTCAGAATTTCTAATGCCTCCTCCTACAATTAATATTCCCTCATAGTATTTACGTACCGATTTGACCATTTCTGGATTTATATGTTGATTTGCTCCAGAACCTGCTTCTAAATATAAGAATCGCATTCCAAGATACTGAGCTGCCAATGAATACATTATTGCCAAATTAGGTTTATGAAATGGAATCCCCTTAGCTTGTCCTATAAACCATGCTGTTGTTCCTTCACCAATTATGAGATAACCAGTTGGCAATGCTTCTAATTTAGATTTTTTAACTCCTATAGCACCCAATGCTTGAGCTCCAGTGATAAAATATGGATTTTCTGAATTAAGTAGTGACATAAACAAAATTGCATCAGCATTTGGTGATACACCAGTGACATTTCCAGGAAATAATATCACAGGAATATTTACAGATAATTTAATTTGTGAAATTATTTTAGATAATTCAATTTGATCTATTATTGATGATCCACCAATTAAAATTGCAGATGCGCCTAGTTCTTCAACTCTTTTTGCTATAGAAGTGACATCAGTTGAATTTTCTGAATCAATTAATGGAAAGCAAAGAGTACCATATCGTTTTATTTCATTTAAAATATAATTTTCTACATTATTCAAATATTCTGGAACCATATTTAAATATAATATCTCCTAAAAAATATTTTTGGTTTTTAGTTAGTATTCTTTTAGAAAATAACTTGTTCCTTTTAATCTTATTGACTTTTGAGATTATAATAAGATAAAGATATTTAATAAAAAAAATATTCTAATGATTTATTATTAAAGCTTTTATAAATAAATAATTACTATACAAATATGTATAGTACTAATATAGATGATGAATTAGAATTTAATCATCTTTTAAACTCTTTAATTAAAAAAAATTTATTTACAAAACGACAAATATCAATAATTTATAATAAAAACAATAATCAACTTTTTAAGAATAAAATCAGTTCAGGCGCATATTATAGACAAGTTCAACAATGTAAAAGAAAATATGATCGATTAATTTATACAATACTTTTATTTAGAATGCTAAACTTAATGGATAGCAATACAATAAGTATTATCGAATCAATAGTTAAACAAATAGATAATATATCACAACAGAATTTACATCACAACACAAATATCACCATTCCAAATGATATCATTCAAGTAATAGACCAAATTATAAAAAAGACTAGTAAAATCTAATGGATGGTATATATCTATTTTAAAAAATAGTTAAAAATATATAAGATTGTGATACTTGTGATATTATTTGGATCTCGAAACATCTTATTTTATAATCACAGCCATTTTTTTTATTATTGGGTTTTTAATAACTTATCTTTTAAAGTCAAAATATAAAATACCTCAGTCCATACAATCACCAAAGGTAAATTATTCAGAGATTATAGACGTAATCGAGAATAGTAAACAATTACAAATTGATAATATTATGCACAAAATTAATGATATACAAGTTAAATTAGACTTACTTGAATCTGTATTATCCCAATTATCAAAGACGTCTAATACTGATACTAATATAACGCACTCTAATAGAAATATCACAGAAAAACCAAAAGTACCATCACAAGATATCTTATCTGGTGATATAGCTCATGACAACAATACAACAACATCACAGCCAACTATAATCAATAATCAACCCATTGTTTTGAATGATAAACAAAATTCAACTAATTACTATGTCTTAAAAATTCTTTTAAAAGAATCTTTAACTTCTAATGAGATAAAAAATGCTATTGGTAGAACCAGAGAACATACAGCACGCTTAATGAAAAAACTTTATGACCTTAAATTCGTAGATAGAGACATAACTACAAAGCCTTTTAAATATAGGTTAACAGATCAAGGAAAAAAGTATATTGAAGATTATATAGAAAAAAATGACTTTAATTCATCTGCTTCTCTCCATAATACTTTATTTGATTTAACATAATAACAATAATATTATTAACATCTTAACAATTGTTTCAAATTCTCAATAATCAATTGTTAATACGCATGTAATACGCATGATTTATCTATAATTGTTAATATAAAAATTCTTTATCAAACGAATTTATTGTTGCAGTAGAAATAAAGGGGTAGATTATTTCTTTTTAACAAATTTAACATTACTCTAACTCTGCAGTAGAAATAAAGGGGTAGATTATTTCTTTTTTTAACAAATTATATAATATAGCCAACTATTGTTAAGATATTGTTATCTTTATTTATCAATATCCTGTCCCCCTTTGTTTCTTTTGCAACAATATAGATAAAATTGAGTTCAATTTAAATTAATTTAATATAATAATATAGTTTAAATTAATTGATTTAGATGTTTAAATTTAATAAGTTAATAACTAGTTAATAAGTTAATAACTAGTTAATTATAAATTTGAAATTGGAATAGAAAGTAAGGGGGTCGGGTTATATGTATGGTGAGATATTTTGAGTGATGATATTTTAGATAATATATTTGAAAATGCAGTAAAAGGCAATTCTTTGATCAAAAATCGAAAAATTTTAACTATAGACTATGTACCAGAGAAATTACAATTTCGTGATGAGGAAACAACTACAATTGCTCAAACCTTATCAATATCATTGAAAGGAGCAAGACCATCAAATTTACTATTGTTTGGTAAACCTGGTACAGGAAAAACTGCAGTAGTTAAAAATATAATTAACAAATTTAAGGAAAAATCACAAGACCTTGGAATAGAAGTTAGAGTGGTTTTTATTAATGCTAAAATTGCTAATACTGCATATAAAGTGCTGTATGAAATAGCTGAGGAAATGAATATAAATAAAACAGATAAAAAAAATCAAGTATATTTTACTGGTCTATCCCTTGGAGAAGCAACAAATCGAATTCTTGATTTCATTACAAAAAGGCAATTACATGTTATTTTTATAATAGATGAAATAGATTCACTTGTTGATAAAAATGGTGATGATATACTTTATAATTTTACACGAGCAAATGAACAATTTCAGGAAACTGGTTTTATTAGTATTATTGGAATATCAAATAGTTTAACATTTAAGGATAAATTAGATCCAAGAGTAAGAAGTAGCTTAAGTGAAGAAGAGATTGTATTTAATCCATATAAAATTCACCAATTACAAAAGATATTATCTGAACGAGTTAAGCTAGCCTTTCATGATGATGTTGTTACTGAAGGAACAATAAATTTATGTGCGGCAATTGCGGGAAAAGATAATGGTGACGCTAGGAAAGCAATTGATTTACTTCGCGTCGCTGCAGAGATCGCTGAAAGAGACAAGGATATTAAAGTACATGAAAAATATATACGTCTAGCAAAATATAAAATAGAAAAAGATACTAATTTTGAAATAATTAAAAACTCTACTACTCATACCAAAATTGTTTTACTAGCAATAGCAAAATCAAAAAATGGAAATACAGGAGAAGTTTATGAAATTTACTCCTCGTTATGTAAACATATAGATAATGAGTCACTTACACAGCGTAGAATAACTCAAATTATAAATGAACTTGATCAACTTGGGTTAATTTCAACTCATATTGTTAATCAGGGCAGATATGGTCGCTCTCAAAAAATTAAAATTTCTGTTCCCTTATCTACACTTAAAGAAGCATTATATGATGATCATTTATTATCTACAATAACAACAACTATTGACTAAAATTAATTTGAAATGGACGGAGTGTAGAAAGATTAACTACTATTGCGACTCCAGGAGTTGGCATTATTCCCATAGTTTGTTGAAATGGAGTTTGATCTTGCCACGTTCCAGAATTTACAATTAATGTACCCCGATAATTTTGTACATCCATTACATGTACATGTCCAGAATGAAGTATATCAGGTATTTCAGTAATTACCATCATATCTTCTTTTTCTGCAGAAAGGGGTGTCCTTTGACCATATATTGGAGATAAATGTCTTGCTTTTAGTAATATTTTCATTGCATCAGCAGGATTTGAGTAACTTAATCCTGGTATTGTAGCAATAATATCATCAAGTCCTTGACCATGATACATGAGAATTTTAACACCGTTTAACTCAATATAGCTAGGATTTCCTAACATTGTAAAATTTTTCCAACCGTATAATAGTTCTGCATCATTTTTTGGTATAGAAGGTTGAGGTAAAGCTCTTCTTCCAGGATCATGATTTCCTGGAATAACAAATACTTGAATTCTTTTTGGAATTTGTTCTAATAAGTTGGTTAAATGACTCATTTGTAGATATATAGTACTATCGTAAAGTTCTTTTTCTTGATTGGGAAATATTCCAACTCCATCAATTAAATCTCCTCCTATACATAGAAATTTGATTTTTGAAACAATTTCATTATCTGAAGAATTTAACCAATTTAAGAATCTTAAAAAGTCATTTTCATTAAAATATTTACTGCCTATGTGTAAATCAGAGATGAGAACAACATATTCTTCTGATTTTCCTTTATTAGGGATATGATCCGGAATATCAGGTGACACAACATTTTTTATAATATAATTTATTCCCTTATTTTCAATTTCTAACATTACCATTTGATCCAATGTTAACTTTGAGACAAGTTTTATTGTCTCTTCATTTAAAGCAATTGTATTTATTATTCCTGTTAAATCATCTATAGCTAATTCAATATTATTTTTTTTAGATCGTTTAGACATTACCAGGCCAGCAATTATGGATGTATTCCCATTTGATGAAAGATTATCTTCTGAATAGTTATTATTATCTTTTTGTTTAATTCTTCTTTTTATAGAAGATATCTTATTGATACGTTTACTTTCTGGTCTTGAAGATAAAATTTTTAAAGTCTTGCTAAATCTGCTTTTAAATAAAGAAATATATCCATTAACTCCTTCCTCAGGATCAATATAATCGGTAGAATCATAAATAATTTTAAATGAGCCATTGGAAGGTGATTTATTAGCTATATTTTTTTGTGAGGATACATTTAAGTCTTGAATTTCATTATTTTTTTTTAATGTATTATGCAAAATTTTTATTGAATCTGCTTTTAAATAATCATTTTCTGTGGAAATGTTTATAGTACAAAAATTTTGAATATCTTCTATAAGAATAATGTTATTATTATCATTCTGAGTTTTTTTTAATCTAACAACTTTCTGAATTATATCCATTATATTTGAATTAAGATTTTTTAAAACTCTAAATGCTTCAGGATGTATTTGATATCCATTAGCAGTAATATAAGACAATGCATTTGATATCTCCTTCTGAAAAGACAACTATAAACTAATACGATAGAATTATCTTATTTAATTACATTTCTATTATAAGTTCAATACAAAAATATTAAAGTTAAATAACATTAACATAAAATTGAGGAAACGTCTTTATTATTTAGCTATTGGTATAATAGTCTTTCTTATTTCTTATAGTATTGGTGCTAAAGTAAATATTGAAAAAGAACAATCATCATTAATAAAAGAACAATTTGAAACAAAAATTAAAGGAATAAATGAATTTGGCATTTTCCAGAACAATGTTTTAATTGCCTTGTCCATGTTTATTCCTGGTATTGGTGTAGGAATTGGAATATTTTCTGGATTTGGTACAGGATTGGTTTTTAATGCAATGGCTTTAGAAGATACAACATTGCAAATATTTCTCCACTAGCAATTCTTATTACTCCATTTGGTATCATGGAAATTTTTTCTTATGGTCTAGCGATATCAAGAAGTGGAATGCTTGTTTATGATCTTTTTAAAAAAAATTCTTGGAAATTGATGCTTAAATATACTATAATAGAAATCGTAATAGTAGTATCTATTTTGATAGTTGCAGCTTTTATTGAATGGAATATGATAGAGCAACTTTTAGAAATTTCTAAATAACCTATTTTATTTATAATGTCAGTTTAATATTTGATTATTAATATTAATTTATTATAAACGAGTTCTAGATATATCTTAGATCAATTCTTAAAGATGATTTAATACCCAAAAAAATAATACGAAATTACAATAATTCTCTAACGTTATAGAAACTTTTTTGATCATTCAATATGAAATATTAGAATAGTGGTTACAAAAAGTATAAGATGACGAATATTCTACTACTATAAAAATTTGTGAATTGATTGATAATTATCATTATTATATTTACTTTTAATTAATTATAAATTCAAAATTATATATAATTATATTATTATATATAATAATATAATTAGATTGTTAGGAGTAAGAATTCATTATAAACCAAAATTTAACAAGAAACCAATTCTTATAGCAGCATTACCAGATATGGGGAATGTAGCAGGATTATGCCTAAATTTCTTAGTTAAGAAAATAAATGCCAAAATCTTTGCTGAAATATATTCTTTTTGGCCACCATCTGTAACATATAAAAAGGGAATTATAAATTTTGTACAATCAAGTTATAAATTTTATGAAAATTCAGAATATAATATAATATTCTTTACAGGAGATTTTAATCCTACAGATCCAAGAAGATTATATGAATTATGTTATGAAGTTCTAAAAATTGCAGAAATGTTCAATGTCAACATTCTATATTCGCTTGGTGCATCTCTAAAGCCAATTAATTCAATAGAAAAATTAGTCTATGCTGCAGTAAATAAACCAGAAATGATCCATGAGTTAAATAAATTAAATTTGCAGATATTAGAAGATGAAGGACAGATAACTGGTTTTAATGGATTAATTTTAGGAATAGCTCAAGAATTTAATTTAGATGGAATCTGTCTCTTAGGAGAAATTGATAATCCAAATGTTATTCAACCTAAAACTTCTCAAGAAATTCTAAAAGTTTTATTAAAAATAATCAATTTATCATTTATTGATTTATCAGAATTAGAAGAAGAAGAAAAACGAAAGAAGTTTATGGAAAAACAAATGAATTATTATAATAAA
>Ga0126312_10000389_pt1 | contig 25435 bp, 21 predicted proteins | sample Plot104A_FD_92537 | JGI IMG/M metagenome (GOLD analysis project Ga0126312, IMG submission 92537) | Serpentine soil microbial communities from UC McLaughlin Reserve, CA, USA - Plot104A | ecosystem: Environmental > Terrestrial > Soil > Grasslands | place: USA: UC McLaughlin Reserve, Lake County...
CGTCAACACGAGCGTCTCTGTGCGGGAGAGCGCGTCGCGTGGTGAGTTGGCGTGGATCGTCGTCAGCGAGCCCTCGTGGCCGGTGTTCATCGCCTGGAGCATGTCCAGCGTCTCTGCACCGCGCACCTCGCCGACGACGATCCGGTCGGGGCGCATGCGCAGCGCGTTGCGGACGAGCTCGCGGATCGGGATCGCGCCCTTCCCTTCGACGTTCGGCGGCCGCGCCTCGAGCGTGACGACGTGCGACTGCTGCAGCTGCAGCTCGGCAGCGTCCTCGATCGTGATGATGCGCTCCTCGTCCGGGATGAACGCGGACATCGCGTTCAGCATCGTCGTCTTCCCGGTACCGGTTCCGCCCGAGATCAGGACGTTCAGCTTCCCGCGCACGCACGCGGACAGGAAGTCGGCGGCCTTCTGCGACACCGTCGAGAAGCGGACGAGATCTTCGATCGTGAACGGGTCGCGCGAGAACTTGCGGATCGTGAGCGTCGGGCCGCGCAGAGACAGCGGCGGGATGATTGCGTTGACGCGGCTGCCGTCCGGCAGGCGCGCGTCGACCAGCGGCGATGCCTCGTCGATGCGGCGCCCGACCTGCGAGACGATCTTCTCGATGATGCGCATCAGGTGCGCGTTGTCCGCGAAGGTGGTGTCAGCAAGCTCGAGCTTTCCGGCGCGTTCGACGTAGATGCGGTCGTGGCCGTTGACCATCACCTCGGTGACGCTGTCGTCCTCGAGCAGCGGCTCGATCGGCCCGTACCCGACGATGTCGTCGACGATCTCCCTGACGAGCCGCGTCCGCTCGTCGCTCGTGAGCGGCGTGTCATCGGCGGTCAGCTCCGTCTCAACGGCGCCCCGCACCGACTCCGCGAGCTCGTCGGCGGCCGCCCCGGCGAGCCGAGAGCCGAGCTTGTCGACGACGGCGCGATGGATGCGCGTCTTCAGGCCCGCATACGGATCTCGCCGGTCAGCGGACCGTCCGCGTTCCCCGCTGAGCCGCGTCCCCGGCGTCGTCGCAGCCGTCTCGAGTCGTTCACCGAGAGCGACTTCGGCCGCCCGCGACGCGAGGGCCGCACGCTCGTCTTCAGAAGGCGGCGCTCCGTTGCTGCGCTCGGAATTCCCAAGGTCGCCGTCGAGCTCGTTCAGCCGGCCAAGCAAGCTCACGCCGATCCCTCCGCGTTCGCCGTCGAGCCCTTGTCACCGCGGTTCGGCAGCAGCCCGGCGAGGCCGCGTACGGCGCCGGCGAACCCGTGTCGGCCGGGGCCGACTGCGGGCTGCCACGCGCCAGACGTCCCGAGGACGCCGGCCGTGATCGAATGGATCGCCACCGCGAATTCGGACGCCGGATAGCTCAGCGGCAGGGGCATGCCCTCGTTGACTGCATGCGGGATCTCGACAGACAGCGGCAACTCGAAGCTCACCGGCCTGCCGAGCGCACCTTCGACCTCGCCCGCGCCGATCTCGTCGTCGGCGCCCGCGCGATTCAGGACGAGGCGGATCCGATCCTCCGGGAACGAGAGCCGACGTAGCGTGTCCAGCCCGAGCCGCACGTTCTTCAGCGTCGGGATCTCCGGCGTGCAAATCAGGAGCAACAGGTCGCTGTGGTCGAGCGCCGTGAGCATCGGGCCGTGGAACGACGGCGAGGTGTCGATCACGATCGCGTCGTACAGCGTGGCCGCGACGTTCAGCAGCCGCTCCACCTTCGATTCGGTGACGAGCTCGCCGTCCTCGGGCCGCAGCGGTGCGGCAAGCACGTCGAGCCCCGAGGCCGCGTGCCGCGTGATGTAGCCCGTCAGCTTCTCCGCGTCCAGCTCGCCGGGCGCCGTCACGAGGTCCTGGAGCGTGCGACGCGGCGAAACGCCGAGCATGATCGCGGCGTCGCCGAACTGGAGGTCGAGGTCGACGAGGAGCGTCTTCTGCCCCTCGTGCTTCGCCAACGCGGCGGCGACACTCGTCGAGACGACCGTCTTCCCCGTCCCGCCCTTCGGCGAGAAGGCCGTGATCAACCGCGCGCGGCCGCCGTTGCCCGCAACCGCGGCTGCGTCCCGCTCCCGGCGTGCCTTGTGGATTGCGAACGCGACCCGCTCCGCCGGCTGCGGCAGCACGATCACGTCCGCGACGTCCGCCGCCAGCGCATCGTCGAACAGCGACGGCGGTGCGTCCTCGACGAGGAGCACGATCGGCGCGTCGGTGTACTCGCGGATCTCCACCAGCTCACGGCGCGGCAGCGGCGCGCGAGCCGGCACACCGTGGACGACGACGTCGACGGAGCGAGCGGCGAACGCCCACGCTGCGTCTGCGACGGGCGCGACGATCGCGCCCAGCTCGATTCCGGGCTGGCGGCCGAGGTCGTCGCAGAGGTCGCGGATGAACGGGCTGAAGCCCGTGACGATGACTCGGATCGGTGCGGCGACGGGCGTCATCGGCTCGGCCCCGTCCGGACGAGGCTGGAGCTCAGGATCGTCCGCGCATTGTCGAAGCCCTGATGGCTGCTCCTCGGCTTCACGACCGGGCGGACGACGAGCGCCCATTCGCCGTTGCGCGTCATCCAGAAGACACGTTCGGCCTGTGCGTCGGTCAGCCGGAGCTGGACCGGCGGTTTCGCCGAGCCCGCCCCGCCGAGCTCGGCTGAGGTCGCTAGCACGAGCGCGTCACGCACGATCGTCCGCGAGACGTGGCAGGTGCCGCAATTCTCGGGGGTATTCCACGTGGCGACGAAGTCGACGTGGTCGCCCGCCTTCAGCGTGCCGTCCAGCACCTGATCCTTGTCTCCAGTTAGCTGCACGACGCGGTCGCGGCCGTGGATCCGCACCCGGACACCTGCAGCCTGGAGGGGCCCGAACTTGCGCAGCGTGACCTGCTCGCCCGAGAGGATGTCCTGCGTCACGATCTGGCCGCGGACGGCTGCGGGCGTCTTGATGCTCTCGGGCACCGCGACGCTCTGCGGAATTCGCTTCTCCACGAGCGCGCCGGTCGCGAGCGACGACCCGAGCGTGCCGGCCGTGATGTCGTGTGACGCGATCAGAACCGCGACCGACTTCTTCAAGTTCTCGTCGGAGCTGCTGCGCGCCTGCGAGATGTAAATAAGCATGAAGACGAGCGCCAGCAGCGCGAGGCCGGACGCTACGACAACGTTGCGTTTCCTCTGAGTCATTGCGTCCTTCCTTCTCCTTCCGATTCCGTCAGTCCGTCAGCTTGATGACTTTCACGCCGAAGCCCGGAACTCCTGGGGTGCTGTCGACGTCTTCTGCGATGTACTCGGTGAAATGTCCGTGGAGCGTTTTCAGGTGGGGGTTCCAATCCGAATTCGGGATCGTGTTGTCAATCACCCAGGCAGCCCAGCCGACGACGCGAAAGCCACCGGTGTTGCACCAGCTCAAGTCCGAGGTGTCGAACACGGGCACGAGGAGCACCTGGCCGACGCGCGCGTTGAGCGCGGTACGAATCTGCGTTCGCTCGCCCGTCGTTGCGCCGTAGTACCTGTTGACGGCGAGCAGCCCGTTGTAGCCGCTCCCGACCCAGCCTGATTGCTCACTGGCGCTCGCCTTGCCGGTGCACGTGCTCGACGCGTTTGACGAGCCGGCGAGGTCGAGCAGCCCCCACGTGCTGGAGCCGAAGCTCGTCGTCGACGTGTCGTCGAACGTCAGCGTCTTCGGCGTGTCGAAACACCCCGTCGACGAGGCGGAGCAGACCACGCTCTGTCTGACGCCGACCGGGAGCGCGAACCTAATCGAGCCGGGGACGCCCACGGTCGCGCTTGCCTTCGCGTGAATCGTCACGCTCGAGATCCCGAGCGCCTTCGCGAAGAACGCCGGCGCGGGCTTCGAGAGCTGAACCTTGATCGTCGTCGTGTCCGGGAACGCCGGTGACCAGGAGTTGAGGCCTGAGTTGTTCAAGTTCGCGTACGTGTGCGCGGTGGTCGCAGCCGTCGTCGTGTCGGGCAGGTCCTGCGCCCCCGCAAGCACGGCGGCGTCGGCGGTCCCCTGCAGCCTCCGCTTCTGCGTGTACCACGACCCCACGTCGACGGCGAGCGCGATGATGGCCATCAGCCCGATGAAGACGACGACGATGAACACGACGGCCTGGCCATTGTCCTCGCGCAGGCGCCTCATTCGACCCGCTCCTTCGTCGAGCTGCTCAAGGTGCCGTCGTTGACGCCAATGCCGGCGATGCTGATCGAGTACGGGTACGTCGCGGTCACCGTGACCGTCTGACCTGGCGTCCACGGGGGGGTCGGCGTGACGCTGATCGAGGCGCCCGTCTTGTCGAAATCGAGATTTGGTGCAGCGTCCTTCACTGCCTGCTGCGCGAGTGAGACCGGGTCTGCCGCTGCCCGCGACACGACGGCCTTGCGCGCGCCGGCGCGAGTCGCGTTCGTCAGCGACTCGTAGTGGTTGTAGAGCCCGCCGAACTGGATGATCGTGACGAGCACGATTGCCAGCACCGGAAAGATCAGGACGAATTCCGCTGTCGCCTGACCGCTCTGTGAGGTTTTCGGGTTCCTGATTTGGATCATTTCGGTGTGGTGCCGCTGTCGTGCTGTCCTTCTAAAAGCGATCAAGCAGGCGGGCTGGCTTGTGCGCTAGCCCGCCTGCTTCGCAAGCCCTGTTTCGTGGGAACGACTTAGAGGGCGTCGATCGCCGTCGTGATGTAGTCCGTCAGACCGCCGGTGATAACACCAACGACCGCGGCCGCCATCCCGATCACCGCCACGACCAGAACCGCGTACTCGGCGGTACCCTGGCCCTCTTCGCGATCGCGGATCTTCGCGAACACGTCGATCAGGCGGACCTGAGCAAGTGCGAGAAAGCTCGTCAACTGATTCACCTCCCTCTAAGTGCGAGAGTGTTCGATGTCACGGCTGTGAACATAAAACGCTCGTTCCGAACACGAACCACCCCCTGGGGTAGTCGTTACTCGCCTTCTGGGTGGTGTTTCGCGCGGCGCGCGCGCGGATGATGTGACGCGTTATGAGCCCGAAGTTTTCGATCCGAGACGAACAGGGTCGAATGGTCTGCAGGCGCCTGCGCGTCGCAGACTCGATGCTGTCGCGGATGCGCGGCTTGCTCGGCCGCAAGGAGCTGCCGCCGGACGAGGGCCTGCTCCTGACGCCGTGCTCGAGCATCCACATGTGGTTCATGCGCTTCCCACTCGACGTCGTCTTCCTGCAGTCCGACCTGACCATCCTCAAGGTCAAGGAGCACGTGAGGCCGTGGCGCCTCGTCAGCTGCTCGGGTGCGCGCTCCGTGCTCGAGCTGCCCGCCGGCGCCTGCGCCGAGCAGGGTCTCCGGCCCGGCGACCGGCTCGCGCTCGACGAGATCGAGAAGGAGCAGGCCGACGTAATGCTGCTGATGCGCCAGGGCGACGAGACGCAGGTCGTGGTCGGTCGCGGCCCGCTGTCAGCGGCCACGCGCACGATCGCTGCGATGGGTGAGCTCGACGTCGGCGTCAGCGCCGTCGTTCTCGGCGGCGACGAGCCTTCCAAGAGCTAGATGGCGCACGCGCTCGTCGACGCCTTCTTCGTCGGCGTGCTCGTCGTCTTGTCGGTGATCGACATCCGCACGCGGCGGCTCCCGAACAGGATCGTGCTGCCCGCGGCGGCGATTGTGTTCGCCGCTCAGGTGGCACTCGAGCCCGAGCGCGCGCTCGAGTGGACGCTGGCCGCAGTCGGCGCGTTCGCCGCGCTCTACGTCATCGCCGCGATCAATCCCGCCGGCCTCGGGATGGGCGATGTCAAGCTCGCGCTGCTGCTCGGCGCAGCGCTGGGATGGCAGGTTCTGGCGGCGCTGGTCGTCGGGTTCCTGCTCGCCGCCGTCGCGGGGATCCTGATGATCGTCCGCAGCGGGTGGCGCGCGCGCAAGAGCACGCTGCCGCTCGGCCCGTTCCTCGCGGCCGGCGGGATCGCCGCGCTCCTGCTCCAGCTGCTCTAGTCCGCCGCGCTCAGGAGCTGAGCGGCGCCCACCTCGGCGGCGGAATTCCGCACGAGCCCGTGCTGGTAGGCGTACCGAGCCGCTTCGGTGCGGTTCGTCACGTCCAGCTTCCGGTAGATCTTGCGGATGTGGAACTTCACCGTGTCGCGGGTGATCCAGAGCTCTTTGGCGATCGCTTCGTTCGACAGGCCGCGCGCCAGCCCGACGAGGATCGAAGTCTCCCGCTCGGTCAAGCCGGCAGGGCCTGTGTCCTCGACGGGGGCTGAGCCGTTCTCCACGCGCGCCTGCGCGAGGAACACCGTTCCGTGGATGACCTGCCTGATCACGCCGGCGACGTCTTCAGGAGAGATCGACTTCAGTACGAACGCCGAGGCGCCTCGGCTTAGCGCCGCCTCGATCACGCGGCCCTCGTCGACGCCGGAGATGATCGCGACCTTCAGCGTCGGGTGGCGTTCCTGGATCGCATCGAGACACGCGAGCCCGTCGAATTTCGGCATCAGGTAGTCGAGGAGCAGGAAATCGGGCTTTGTCTGCGCGAGCAGCGGCAGCACCTTGGGCCCGGCTTCCGCCTCGCCGACGATCTCGATGTCGTCGACGTCCTCGAGCGCCGCGCGGACACCGGCCCGGAAGAGGGGGTGGTCGTCGGCGATGACAAGACGGATCTTCTTCTTCATCTCAATTCGATCGCGAACCTGCCGACGCACCGCCATGGGTGCCCACAAGCTCCTCTTACGATCGGCCGCAGTACCGATGGAGCGGCCACAGGCCTCCCTTTCCTGTAGTTGGCCGCGAACGTTCCAGCAGAAGTTGTACGAAAAACTCCCGCATCTGTCAACCTTTCCCAGTAAATGCGGTCACTCGGCCGCGTCCTCGGGACCCGTTAGCCGACGACAGCGAGCCCGACGTCCGACACCGGAGCGACGAGCCCGTGCTGGAACGCATACCCGACTGCGGCGGTGCGGTTCGCGACGCCGAGCTTGCGATAGACGTTGCGGACGTGGAACTTCACCGTCTGCCGCGTGATCCACAACTCCTTGGCAATCGCCTCGTTCGAGAGCCCGCGTGCGAGCGCCTGCAGGATCGAGACCTCGCGCTCGGTCAACCCCGCCCATGCGCCGGCGTCGCCGGTGACGGTGCCGTGGCCGTTTCCGTTGCCGTTGGCGGTGCCGCCTAGATCGAGCGACTGGAAGACCGTCCCGTTCGTCACCTGACGGATCACGGCCGCGAGGTCGCTCGGGTTGATCGACTTGAGGACGTACGCGCACGCGCCGCGGCGGAGGGCGCCCTCGATCACACCCGGCTCGCGGCAGGCCGACATCATCGCGACCTTCACGCCGGGGTGGCGCGCGCGGATGCGGTCGAGGCACGCCAGGCCCTCGAGCTGCGGCTGCAGGAAGTCCATGAGCACGAACTCTGCCTCCGTCCTCGCGACGAGCGGCAGGACGCGCGCGGTCGATTCGGCCTCACCGACGATCTCCAGGTCGCGCTCGTGCTCGAGCGCGGCGCGCACCCCTTGCAGGAACAGCGGCTGGTCGTCCGCGAGGACGACGCGGATCCCGCTCACGCCGCCCTCTCCAGGAGGCGTGGGTGAACTAGCTGCCCAGAGCGGGCACCAATTCGAGCCGCATCAATTCGCCGCAGAAACGAGGGAAGAAACATTGCGCCCTCCTTGGGTGGTGCGTCGGGGTCTGAAACCGTCAGACTCGTTTCTGCGCCCACAGTTCTACTCCTTTCCAGGAGCTTTGTCAAGGCACACACAATTTTGCGCGGTTAATGCCCCCGAATCTGTGCATGCCTTCATAAGTCGACTGGCACGGCGGAGCCGGTCGACGCTTTACCCCTCGGGATTTAAGCGACAGCTGCCTCGCCGAGCAGAGCCTTCACCTCGGCGAAGAAATCCGGAACGGGCTGCACCTTGTACTCGGGCCCGAACGCCAGCCGCTTCGGGCCGTTCGACGTCTGCAGCCACAGCACGACTGCCGCGTCCCCGGGATACTCGCGGACGAGGCCGGCGAGCTCGCGCACAACGCCCGCCCTCGCCTTCGTGGCGTCGATCTTCAGCTCGACGCGCCGGCGCTCGGGCGACGCCTCGAACGGCGTTACCTCGAGCGCGATCAGCTTCGTCTCTCCCTCTTGCTTGTGATCGACCCTGCCCTTGATCACGAGGATCCGGTCCGGCACGCACAGCTCGCGCGACGCCGCGTACACGGAGTTGAAGACGACCACCTCCGTCGAGCCGCCGAGGTCGTCGAGCCGCAGGAAAACCATCGGCTCGCCCTTCTTCGTCGTGAGCTGCTTGACGGCGCCGACGATCCCGCCAACGGTGAGGACGTCGCCGTCGCGGCGGCGTTCGAGCTCGGAGAGCGGGGACTCGACCTTCCGGCGGAGCTGGTCTCGCACCGACGCGAGGGGATGCTCGGACACGTAGATGCCGAGCGTCTCCTTCTCGAGGCTCAGGAGCTCCGCCTTGTCGAACTCGTCCGTGGCCACCGGCCGATGGTGGCGCGGCGCCTCGACGCCGGCCGTGTCTCCGAGATCGAAGATCGACCCCTGCCCGGCGATCCGGTCGGCCTGCTCGCGCCCGCCCCATGCGAGCGCCGACTCGAGCACCTCGAGCATCCCCCGCCGGGTCGCCCCGGTCGAGTCGAGCGCGCCGCACTTGACCAGCGCCTCGAGCGCGCGCCGGTTAACGACCTGCGGATCCACGCGCTCGGTGAAGTCCCAGATCGAGGCGAACGGGCCGCCGTCCTCACGTGCCGCGATGATCGCGCGCGCCGCGGAATCGCCGACGTTCTTGACCGCGTTGAGACCGAATCGGATCTTGCCCTCGACGACGGCAAAGTCGCACGCCGAGCAGTTGACGTCGGGCGGCTCGACCTCGATTCCCAGCTCGTGGCAGGCGTTGACGTAAAAGGGGACGCGGTCCTTCGTGTTCATGACCGACGAGATCAGCGCCGCCATGTACTCGTGCGGGTGGTGCGCCTTCAGGTACGCCGTCCGGTACGCGATCAGCGCGTAGCAGGCGGCGTGGGACTTGTTGAAGGAATAGTCCTGCGCCTTCTCCATGTCCTCCCAGAGCTGGCGCGCGACCTGCGGCGTGACGTCATTCTGCGCCGCCCCTTCGAGGAAGTCCTCCTTGAGCGAGGCCATCAGCTCGTGGATCTTCTTGCCGATCGCCTTGCGAAGATCGTCCGCCTTCGCGGGCGAGAAACCCGCGAGCTGCTTCGCGATCTCCATGTATTGCTCCTGGTACAGACAGAGGCCGAGCGTCGATTCCGTGATCGCGCGCAGCCGCTCGTCCCGAAACGTGACGGGCACCTGGCCGTGCTTGCGGCGCGCGTACTCGGGGATGTACTGCATCGGCCCCGGCCGGTAGAGGGCGACGAGCGCGATCAGGTCCTCGAACTGACTCGGCTTGACGAGCCGCAGCGCCTCGCGCATGCCCGACGATTCGAACTGGAAGACGCCGGTCGACTCCGCACGCGCCAGCATCTCGTACGTCTTGGCGTCGTCGAGCGGGATCTTCGACATATCGAGGCCGCCGATCAGGTCGACTGTCTTCTCGATCACGTCGAGGTTGCGTAGCCCGAGGAAGTCGATCTTCAGCAGGCCGAGCGCCTCGACGTCTCCCATCGCGAACTGGGTCACCAGCTCGGCGTCCGGTCCCTTCTGCTGGAGCGGGACGTATTCGGTCAGCGGGCGGTCACCGATCACGACGCCGGCCGCGTGGATCGAGTCTTGGCGCACGAGCCCTTCGAGCGGCTTCGCGAGGTCGACGATCTCGCGGACGACCGGGTCGCCGTCGTACGCCGTCTTGAGCTCCTGCCCCGGCTTGAGGCACTCGTCGAGGTAGACCTTCGGTCCCTCCGGGATCAGCTTCGCGACCCGGTCGACCTGGCTGTAGGGGATGTCGAGCACGCGCCCGGCGTCGCGGACCGCGGCGCGCGCCATCATCGTCCCGAACGTGATGATCTGCGCGACGCGGTCGCGCCCGTACTTCTCGGAGACGTAGTTGATGACGCGGTCGCGTCCCTCGACGGCGAAGTCGATGTCGGCGTCGGGCAGCGACTTGCGTCCGGGGTTCAGGAACCGCTCGAACAGCAGGTCGTACTTGATCGGGTCCAGATCGGTGATCTCGAGGCAGTAGGCGACAAGCGAGCCGGCGGTGGAGCCGCGGCCGGGGCCGACGCTGATCCCGTTCCGCTTCGCGAAGCCGATGAAGTCCCAGACGATCAAGAAGTAGTCGACGAACCCCATTTCCCGGATCGTCTTCAGCTCGAAGCGCAAGCGCTCCTGGAGCTCGGGCGTCGAATGCGCGTAGCGCTTCTGCAGGCCCCGTTCGCAGAGCTCGAGCAGGTAGTCGAAGGCGTCGCGGCCGTCCGGGACCGGGAAGTTCGGCAGCCTCAGCATCCCGAGCTCGATCTCGACGTTGCAACGGTCGGCGACCTCGAGCGTGCGGCGGAGGGCGTCGGAGTACTCGGGGAAGTCGAGCGCCATCTCGGCGGGGCTCTTGAAGAAGAACTGATCCGTGTCGAACCGCCAGCGGTTCGGATCCTTGAGGCTCGTTCCGGACTGGATGCACAGCAGCGCCTCGTGTGCGCGCGCGTCCTCGTGGTGGAGGTAATGGACATCGCCCGTCGCGACGAGCGGCAGACCGGTGTCGGCGGCGAGCTTCGCGAGCGTTGGGTTGATGCGGACCTGTGGCTCGAGCCCTGCGTTCTGGATCTCGACGTAGGTCGAGTCGCGCCCGAAGACCTGGACGAGCCGGTCGAGATCGGCGGCCGCGTCGGCAACGCGGTTCTCCTCGAGCGCCTTGCACACGCGGCCGGAGAGGCAGCCGGAGAGCGCGAGCAGGCCCTGTGAGTGCCGCTCGAGCAGCTCCCAGTCGACTCGCGGCTTGTAGTAGTAGCCCTCGAGGTAGCCCGTCGAGGCGAGCTTGATCAGGTTTCCATAGCCCTCGGTCGACTCGGCGAGGAGCGTCAGGTGGGCGTACCCCTTCTGTTGTGAGCGGCGGTCGTCGCAGACGTAAACCTCGCAGCCGACGACAGGCTTCACGCCGTGGCGGCCCGCCTCGCGGAACAGCTCGACCGCGCCGGCGAGCGACCCGTGATCGGTGAGCGCGACGGCGGGCATCTCGAGCTCTGCCGCGCGGGCCGCGAGCGCCGGGATTCGGCAGGCCCCGTCGAGGATCGAGTACTCCGAGTGGACGTGGAGGTGGACGAACGGCGGGGCTTCGATTCCGGGCACGGGAGGGAGATTCTAGGAACGGGGGTGGACCGCATCGGCCGCGGGCGCCTGTCGCCGAAAACGGAGGGTGTTCTGCGGGGGCGCGACGTTGGATCCAGGACGCGGTCAGTCCTCGGCGATCAGCTTCCCGGTCGGATCGAGCTCGACGAAGTGTTGCGCCGCGCCGGCGCGGAAGGCTGCGCACTGGTTCTGCGGAAGGTCGTCGATCGGCTGCCTGGGGTGATGCGCCACGTCCGCGACCAATCGAACGCGATGACGCGGAGGCACGGGCCGCGGCTCATATCGACGCCTCGCTTGGGCGCGTCGGCGAGCTCCGCCGTGGCGAGCGCGACGGCGTCTTTCCGGGCGGGTTGATTTTTCCGACCCGCTGCCACAGCCGGCGATCGTCAGAAGCGTCAGCGCCGTGGCGACAGCTCGTTTCGTTTATTCCCCCGGGGCGCTATCGCGCCCTGCCCCCGTTTTTGAGGGTACTCCGAAATACGTGACACGTGGGATACGACTTCGTGTCGGGACTGCGACTGGGGGACGCTGCCTCGGGAGACCCGGCAGCGACGACCGCGGCCGCGACGCTAGCGAACCGCATACGCCATCAGGATCGCGTCGACGAGCTCGTCGCCGCGCCGGTAGTGCCCGCGCCGGTAGCCCTCGCGGACGAAGCCGAACCGCTCGTACAACGCGATCGCGGGCGTGTTGTGCGGGAAGACGTGCAGCTCGAGCTTCGTGACGTCAGCCTCTTCCGCCCACCGGACTGCCTGCTCTAGCAGAGCCCAGCCGATCCCTCGCCGCCGGTGGCTCGCCGCAACCATGAGGCCCAAGTCCGCTACGTGACTGCTCGCCGGGTGCGCATCGCGCGCGATCGACAGCCGCCCCACGAGCCCGCCGTCCGCGGACTCGGCGACGTACACGGCCGCCCCGCCGTGACGCCGGAGTGCGCGGATGTAGCGCCGCTCGTCGCCGACGCCGCGCCACGAGTTGCGCGTGATCAGCCAGCCCTCGGGCTCCGACCCGACGGCCTTCCCCAGTGCGACGAGCGCCGGCGCGTCGGCCGGCTCGGCGGGCCGGACCGTGACGTCCTCGCTCACGATCCGACGACGATCCCGGCGCCCCCGCGCCGAGGATCTCCGGCGGCCGCTCGAGTGCCGTCCGGACGCACCTCGACGCCCGCTGCGCCCCCGAAGAAGAGGTTGCGCCGCCGCCAGCGGACGACGTCGTAGCCGAGCTCCTCCAGCCGGTCGACGTCGGCGGGGTCGGCACCCCCCTCGCAGTGGACGTGCGGATCTTCGAGATGGACACGCGCTCGTCCGATCGCCTCCTCGATCGGCAGGCCGTGGACGACCGAGTTGATCACGATCTGCATGATCGCCCCGCGCAGGCGGCGCGAGCCGGCGCTCCCGACCACGAGCCGCGGCGAGCCGTCACGCAGGACGACCGAGGGCGCCATCATGCTCGTCATCCTGAAGCCGGGCCGGCCGGCGCCGCCCGCGCCCGCCAGGTCAAACTCGCCGAGCATGTTGTTCAGGTGGATCCCCGTGCCCGGCACGATCACCCCGGAGCCCGCCCCCGTGGACGCGGTCAACGAGGCCGCGTTCCCACGCTCGTCGACGACGGAGATATGAGTCGTCCCGCGCACGCGCTCCACGGCTTCCGCGACCTCCGGCTCGTCGTACAGCCGGCGCGCGAGCCCTCCACGGTAGAGGTCGCGTCCGAAACGGCTGTCGCGCGCCCGGTTCTGCTCCCGCATCAGCTCGACGAGCTGCGCCATCGCCTCGGCGCTGCCGGGCGGGCCTGCGAGGCCGGCGCCGTCGAGGACGCGAAGCCCGTAGCCGATCAGGACGCCGCCCGTCGAAGGCGGTGGGTTGGAAGCGAGCTCGTGGCCGAAGAAGGTCGCTCGCACAGGACGGCGCCGGATCACGCGGTACGCCAGGAGATCACGCGGGCCGAGCGCGCCTCCCTCCGCGAGCACGTGGCTCGCAATGGCCCGGCCCAGCTCGCCAACGTAGAAGTCGTGTGCGCCATGCCGCGCGAGCCGCTCCAGCGTCGAGGCCAGGTCGGGCTGGATGAGCAGGTCGCCCGCGACGAGCCGCGCGCCGTCGCTGCCGTAAACACGCTGACCCTCGGGCGTGTGGCGCAGGATCAGGTCGAGCATCGCGTGCAGGTGCGCCTGCCGGCGCGTTAGCTCGACGCCTGCTCGCGCGACCTCGATCGCAGGCTCGGCCAGCGCCGCCCACGGCAGTGACGCAAACAAGCGATGCGCCTCTGCCAGGCCGGCGGGCGTGCCCGGCACGGCCGCCGACGCCGCTCCGATCCGGTATGCCTGCGACGACTCCGTAAAGTCGACGTCGATCTCCTCCATCTCCGCCGCCGTCGCTCCGCGACCACCGAGCCCGGGGACGTTCACAAAGAAGTCGAGGACCGTCGTCGTTCGCGTCCGTGCGCGGTGGACGAGCATGAACCCGCCTCCGCCCGGGCCGGTTAGCGGCCCCTCGACGACCCACGACGCGAAGCCGGCCGCGATGCACGCATCGACCGCGTTGCCTCCGTCGGCGAGAACGCGCGCGCCGATCTCGGCCGTCGCCGGATGTCCCGCCGCAATCGCGCCGCGCATGCCCAGAGCCTAAGCTGCCGCGGTGAGGATCACGGCGCTCACGCGCGAGGCGCTGCTGTCGGCGGCCGCGGCCGCGCTCGTGGCGACGGCGCTCGTCTGGCTCGCGCCGCCGGGAACGGATTTCGCGGCCCACGTCTACCAACGGGCCGTCTTCCTCCATGACGGCTTCGCGCTCTGGAACAACTTCTGGTACGCGGGGCGCTACAGCTTCGTCACCTACAGCCTCCTCTATTACCCGCTGGCGGCACTGCTCGGGATCAAGCTGCTGGCCGTCGCGACCATTGCCACGGCTGCCCTCGCCTTCGCCGTCGTGATCGGGCGCGAGTGGGGCCCGCTCGCCCGCTGGTCGAGCCGCACCTTCGCCGTCACCTGGGGCGGGATCGTGTTCTCGGCTGCGTTTCCGTTCGCTCTCGGCGCCGCGCTGGCGCTGCTCACGCTGTGGGCGCTGCAGGCGCGTGCGCGCGGACGCTTCGTCGTGCTCGCGCTGCTGACCCTGATGGCGAGCCCACTCGCCTTCGTGCTGCTCGCCGTCGTGCTCGCCGCAATCGCGATCGCCCGCCACGCCCGCGCGGCCGAGCTGGTCGTTCCGGGGCTCACGATCGCGGCTGCCGCTCTGGTCGAGCTCGTGCTCTGGCGCCTGTTCCCGAGCAGCGGCCGCTACCCGTTCACCATCTGGAGCTTCCTCGGCGTCGTCGCGTTCTGCTTGATCGGGGCCGCGATCACCTGGGACGTCGAGCGCGCACGGATCCTGCGCTGGCTGTTCCTCGCGTACCTCGCGGTCTGCGCCTTCGTCTTCCTCGTCCCGTCGGAGATCGGCGCGAACATCATGCGCCTGCGCGAGGCGGCGGTGCCGGTGATCGTGCTCGCGCTATCGCTGCGGCGGTGGCGACCGCTCCCGGTCTGCCTCGTCGTCCTCGGGCTCTCGATCGCGTGGAATGTTCCAGCACACGTCATCGACGTGCTGCGAAACCGCAGCGACCCCACCGCCCGCGCTGCCTACTGGCGCCCTGCAGTGCAATTCCTGCGCTCGCACCTGACGCCGTCCTACCGCGTCGAGGTCGTAGATACGGCCGGCCATTGGGCCGCCGTGTACCTGCCTCGGGCCGGGATCCCGCTCGTCCGCGGGTGGTTCCGCCAGGCGGACTACCCGACGAACAGCGTCCTTTACGACTCGCTGCGACCCGCGGACTACCGCCATTGGCTCCACCGGATGGGCGTGCGCTACGTCGTCTTGACCGACTCGCCGACCGACTACAGCGCCAGCCGGGAGCGCGCTCTCGTCGCGGGCGGGCGCGCCGGCTTGCGCCGCGTCTTCGCGAACCGCGACCTGGCGGTGTACAGCGTCCCTGCGCCGGTGCCGCTGATCACCGGCCCGGGCCGGCCACGGGTGCTCCGGCTCGGACGCGAGAGCATCCGGGTCGATCTGCCCGCCGCCGGTCGATACCGGGTCGCCGTCCGTTACTCCCCGTACTGGATCGCGCCGCGCGGCGCGTGCCTCACGAGTGGTCAGGACGGGATGATTCGCCTCGCGGTGCGCGAGCCCGCGGTGGTGCCGCTGCGCTTCCGGATCACGGGTTCGGCGGCACTCGACGCGCTCGCCGGCACCTCGGACGACTGTTAGGAGGGTTTGGCGGAACCCCGCTCGCCGTCGGGGTGCGCTGGTCGTTCCGAGGGAAGGACGCAGGGAGTGGGCGCATGCCTGTCATACGTCCGCGACTGAGGACGCGGCCTCGGGGCGAGGCAGCGTGCCCCGGCGGCACAGGCTGAGTTTCGTCAAGCCCTCCTAGTAGCTCACTTAGCTCGCGGAGCTGAGGAACGAGGGTGGCTCGAGCGGCTCCGACATCCGGCCGCGCGCGTCACCGTTCAGGCTGCGCCGGCCGCCGCGCCCGATGCCGGTCGCGATCACCGTCACCCACATCTGGCCGCTCAGACGCTCGTCGATCGTCGCGCCGAAGATGATGTTCGTCTCGTCTGTCGCCGCCTGGCGCACGATCTCGGCGGCCTCGTTGACCTCGAGCAGCGATAGGTCCGGCCCGCCCGCGATCGAGAGCAGGATCCCCCTCGCGCCGGTGATCTCGGTGTCGATCAGCGGCGAGCGCAGCGCTCGCTCCGCGGACTCGCGGGCGCGCTCGTCGCTCGAGGAGTAGCCGATGCCCATCAGCGCCGACCCGGCGTTGGTCATGATCGTCCGCACGTCCGCGAAGTCGAGGTTGATCAGGCCGGGCACCGTGATCACGTCGCAGATCCCCTGGACGCCTTGACGGAGAACGTCGTCGGCGATCCGGAAGGCGTCGATCATCGACGTCGACTGGTCGAGCACCTCGAGCAGCCGGTCGTTCGGGATCACGATCACGGTGTCGCACGCAGCGCGCAAAGCCTCGACGCCCTCTTCCGCCTGGCGCCGCCGGCGCGTGCCTTCGAACTTGAACGGCAGCGTGACGATTCCCACGGTTAGCGCATTCAGCTCGCGTGCGATCCGAGCGACGACGGGCGCTGCACCAGACCCCGTTCCGCCCCCTTCACCCGCGGTGACGAACACCATGTCGGAGCCGCGCAGGGCGTGCTTGATCTGGTCGTACGACGCTTCAGCGGCCTGCCGGCCGAGGTCGGCGTCCGCGCCGGACCCGAGCCCTCGCGTCAGCTCACCGCCGATGTGGATCTTCGTTGGCGCATCCGATTGCCGGAGCTGCTGCATGTCCGTGTTGACCGCGACAAACTCGACCTCGGGGATACCCGCGTCGATCATCCGATTGACGGCGTTCAGACCGCCACCGCCGACGCCGACAACCCGAATCACTGCCAGATACGCTGACGACTCTGCCAGCCTGATCCGGTGCAGGCGCGGGGCGGACTCCGGAAGCGGCTCCAGCCAGCGCGGCAGCGGATCGGCCTCTCGCTTAGCGACGGGCTTGGCTGGCGCGCGCTTCTCGACGCGCTCGCTGTCGATCACCTCGAACGGTGGCGCGTGCTCGACCGTCTCCTCCAGTGCCGACGCCGGCGGCTCGGGCTGAGGCCGTCCTTCGCGCTCAGCCTGGCGCTGCGCGGCCTCGGTCGCGCGGAAGAGCTCCGCGAGCGGTCCCTCGCGCATGCTCGCGCGCTTACGTGCCATTAAGCAGCTCCCTCGCGAGTCGGCGGTACGCCTGCGCGGCCTCGCTGTCTGGATCGTAGGCGAGCACCGACGTTCCCTTCACCGGCGCCTCGGCGAACCGGATCGTCTTTCGGATCTTCGTGTCCATGACGAGGTCGCCGAAGTTCTCCTCCAGGATGTCGATCGCTTCACGTGCATGCAGCGTCCGCTTGTCATACATGGTCGGGAGGATGCCCTTGATCTCAACGTGCGGGTTCAGATTCTCGCGGATCATGCTGAGCGTGTTCTCGAGCTGCACGAGCCCTCGCAACGACAGATATTCGCACTGCACGGGGACGATCACGCCGTCGGCGGCGACGAGCGCATTGACGGTCAGGATCCCGAGCGACGGGGGCGTGTCGATCAGGATGTAGTCGTACCGCTCGCGGATGGGCGCGATCGCCTTCTCCAGGGCGCGCTCGCGGCCGATCATGCTCGAGAGCGCGAGCTCGGCGCCGGCAAGGTCGATCGACGACACGGCGACGTCGATCTCCGCGTGCTGGATCACCTCCTCGATCGGGACTCGGTGGACGAGCACGTCGAACATCGAGCGCTCGATCGAATCCGGATTGAAGCCCTGGCTCATCGTCAGGTTGCCCTGTGGATCGAGGTCGATCGCAAGCACGCGCAGGCCCTGCTCCTTGAACGCGACGCCGAGGTTGAGCGTCGTGGTCGTCTTCGCCACGCCACCCTTCTGGTTCGCGAACGCGAGCACCTGTCCGACGGCCAGCTCAGGCGCGCCGTCGGTGCGGGCGTTCGGCCGCGGAAGAAGACGTGCGAGCCCCATCGCGCTCGTCTTTCGGGTCAGGCCACCAAACTCCTTTCCGTGCCGGCTCCGGCGTTCGTTCCGCGCTCCAACGACTCCCCGAGGCCCTTCACGGCGGCCGCGGCGCGCGCATCGTCGTGCGCCTCCGTGCGCACCCACGCCTCGGCCTCCACGAGCAGCGCGCGCACTTCGCCGAGCAGCACCTGCGCCGGCGCCTGAGCTTGTTCCAAGCGCGCAATCCGGTCGAGCCGCTCGAGCACCTGCCGCACCTCTTCCATGGCTTCGACCGTACCTGCGCAGGACCGGACAATTCGTGCCGGAATGGTGACGAATGAGCAGCGCCGCGGTCGCGCGCTACGCGGGGACGGGAGCTTCCGTTCCCGCGCCGACGTCGGCGGCACGCTGAACGTACGGCGTCGCCTCGAGGCGCTCGAAGATCTCGCGCGCCTCCGCGAGTAGCGGCTCTGCCTCGGGCCAACGCCCCTGCTCGACGAGCCACTCGGCCTGCTCGAGCTCGCTAGCAGCGAGGCCGAAGACCAGGCGGTGCTCCCTGAAGATCGCCGCCGCGGTCTTGAACCCCTGCTCGACGTCGATGTCGTCGCCACGCGCTGCGCCGAGTCGTGCTCGATAGCGGGCAGCCTGCGCACGCAGCAGCGGCGGTCGCTTTCCAGGCGGCATCGCGTCGATCCGTGCGAGGAACTCCTCGACGTCGGCGAACCTCCCGAGCGCCAGCGCCGACTCGATGCCCGTGGTGAGCGCCAGCTTCGCATCGCCAGAGGTCGCGAACCCGAGCGCATCGAGCGCTTCGAGCGCTTCTTTGCTCAGGCGCAGCGCAGACTCGTGATCGCCGTTCGCTTGGAAGACCGCCGCGCTCGCAACCGCGAACGCAGAACGGTCTTGAATATCTGCGGACGTCTCGAACTGCGTGAGGAGCGAGAGCAAGCGCTCCGCCTCCGACGTCTCGCCTCGACCCGCAGCGATCTCGATGAGCGGCAACCCGACCAGCAGGCCCCACTCCGCGTACGCGCTCTCCGGTACAGCCCGGGCCGCTTCAACCGCCTCGGCCCAGTCGCCGGTCCTGATCAGAGAGACGCTGAGCGCCCCGAGGAGGAACCACTCGTTCGTCCGCAGCCCGACCTTCCGCGCGAGCGCGAGCCCTTCGCGACAAAGCTCGATCGCCTCGTCGTACCGGTCTCGGCGCTCGAGCTGGTCGCAGATGTTGTTGTAAGCACGCAGGGCGGCGGCGGAGAGGTCGTAGTCGAGCGCGAGCTGGAGGGCGTGCCGGGACAGCGCAAGCGCCTGCTCCGACCTCCCGTTCATGCTCGCGATCAACCCCTGCGTCGACAGCGCCTGCGACAGCACCTCCGGCAGCCACAGCGACTCGGCGACCTCGACGGCGACATCGGCCCGCTCCGTCGCGAGACCGATGTCCCCCTTGAAGAAATGCAGGCGTGCCAGCTGCGCCGCGAGCGTGCCGAAATCCTCGTCGGGCTCGTCGGCCGACAACACGGCGAACGCCCGCTCCATCCGTTCGACGGCCTGCTCGAGCGCACCTGCGCGCCACTCGGCCTCCCCGAGCCGGGCTGCGACACGGGCAGCGGCATGCGTGAGCTCCTCGTGCTCGTACAGCTCGAGCGCGCACTGGTACAGAGCCTGCGCTTGATCGACGCGTCCCGCGGCCCAGGCGGTCGCGCCAGCGTGCTCGCGAAGCCCGGCCTCGGCGAGGGGATCGTCTGCAAGTTCGGCCGCACGCTCGAAGTAGTGCTGCGCCTCGTCGTTCGCCGCAAGCGACGCCGCGCGCTCTCCGGCACGGGTCAGCAGCTCTGTCGCCCGCGCCTTGATCCGCGGCGCGTCGTCGGCGTTTGGCGCCGCCCGGTAGGCGTCGAGGTGGTGAGCGGCGATCACCTCGACGATCTCCTGCTCCCCTGCCCCGTACGCCTCACCGAGATACTCGGCCGCCGCCAGGTGACGCGCCTTCCGGTCCGATCTTGCGAGCGTCTCGTATGCGACACGCTTCAGCAGGTCCTGGACGAAGCTGTAGTGGCCACGTTCCGGCGAGCGCGGGTCGGCCTGGAGCGAGAGGACCTCCTTGCGGACGAGCGCGGTCATAAGCGGCTGCAGCTCCGGCTCCGTCGTACCGGCCAGTGCGGCCAGGCCCCCGAGCGTGAACGACTTGCCGAGCACCGCAGCGTCCTGGAGGAGCTTCCGCACCTCCGCGCTGAGGCCGTCCAGTCGAGCCGCGACGAGCGCGTGAAGCGATTCGGGTACCTCCAGCGCTTCGACTCCGCCCGTGAGCCGGAAGGCTCCGTTCTCACGCGCGAGCAACCCCCGATCGAGGAGCATCCGCACGGTCTCGACCGCATACAGGGGAACGCCCTCGGCGCGGTCAAGGATGCGGGCGCGCAGCTCCGTCGACAGGCCCGGGACCAATCCGTCGAGCAATTGCTCCATTGCCGCGGGCGCCATTGGCTCGAGCGAGAGCGTCGTGGCGTTCCGGCCACCCGACCCGAAGCCGGGTCGCCGCTCCGTCAGCTCTGGCCGCGCCAGCGCCAAGACGAAGATCGCGTGGCTGCGCGACCACTCGAGCACGTACTCGATGAAGTCGAGCAGGCCGGCGTCCGCCCACTGCAGGTCCTCGAAGACCAGCACGACCGGCCCCTCGTCGGCCAGGCGCTCGAAGAACAGCCGCCACGCCGCGAAGAGGTCCTCGCGATCGGGCGCCGTGCGCTCGGCCAGCGCCAGAAGGTGCGCGAGCCGCGGCTCGAGCCAGACACGCTCCCCCGGGTCGGGCACGTGCTCCTCGATCGAAGCGTGGAGCTTCGCGAGCGCCGGCTCGGGTGCTTCGTCCTCGAGGATTCCGGCGCGCATCCGCACCATCTCGGCCAGCGCCCAGTAAGCGACACCGTCGCCGTAGGCCAGGCACCGGCCGCGGTGCCACCAGAAGTTGTCGACGAGGCCGTCGACGTACTTCTCGAATTCCCACGCGAGCCGCGACTTGCCGATCCCGCCGATGCCGATCAGCGAGACGAGGTGGGCCTTCGTCTCCTCCGCAGACGCGTGGAAGAGCTCCTTGATCAACCGCAGCTCGCGCTCGTGGCCGACGAACGGCGGCTCGAGGCCCGCCGACTTCTGGGCACCGCGGCGTGCGGCGGTGACGTGGAGGGCGCGAAAGACCGCGACCGGCTGCTCCTTCCCCTTCAGCTCGTGCTCTCCCGCGGACTCATATGCGATCGCAGCTTCCGTCGCGCGCTTCGTGGCCCCTCCGACCAGCACGGTGCCGGGCTCCGCGATCGCCTGAATCCTCGATGAGGTATTGACAAGGTCGCCGGCGACCATTCCCTGGCCGGCCGCGCCGATCGTCACGGCAGCTTCACCGGTCAGGACGCCGGCGCGCGCTGCCAGGCTTCCGTCAAGCTCCGGGATCGCCGCGACCAGGTCGAGCGCCGTCCGCACAGCGCGCTCGGCATCGTCCTCGTTCGCGGCCGGCGCTCCCCAGACGGCCATGACCGCGTCGCCGATGAACTTCTCGATCGTGCCGCCGTACAGCGACACGAGCCGCTGGCACGTCTCGAAGTAGCGGGACAGGAGCTCGCGCGTGTCCTCGGCGTCGCGCCCCTCAGACGCTGCCGTGAAGCCGACGAGATCGGCGAAGAGAACCGAGACGAGCCGGCGCTCCGCGACCGGCGCCCGGTCGGCGAAAGGAGAAGCGGGAGGTGCCACGCGATCGGCTGCCGCCGTCGCCTCGAGTGCCGCGCCGCAGTCGCCGCAGAACCGCTTTCCGGGCGGGTTCTCCTCACCGCACGTCGCGCAGCGGGCGACGAGCGCCGCGCCGCAGTCGCCGCAGAAGCGCTTCTCGGCCGGGTTGGCCGCCCCACAGGTCGCGCAGAGAGCCATGTCCTAAAGGGTAAGCGAAGCGCGGACCCCGAATAGGTTTTTCTCCCTAAAACCTACAAAGGCTTAACTTGCGACCGCGCGCGCCGCGAAGTAGCCCGCCGGTCGTGGGCGCAGCCCGAGCGCAGCGTCGTCGAGCGCAGCAACGAGACGCGAGCGGTCTTCGTGCAGGAGCGCCTCGAGCAGCGCGCGGCGGAGCAGGTCCGCCGCCGCGTCCGCGACCTCGCCTGCGGCGAGGCGGCGCAGCTGCTGCATCACCTCTGCGCGCTCGCGCCCGCTCTCCCCGACCAAGAGCGCCGCCCGCAGTGCGCCGGCCCACGCGCCGTCGACGCCGCCGAGCAGCGCGACGAGCGCCTCGCGCAGCCCCTCTGAGCGGAACGGCTCGTCCTGGAACAGCGACAGCTCCCATCGATCCAGCGCCTCCGCCAGCTCCGGATCCTCGTCGACCCGCGCCAGCCGCTCGAGCAGATCGCGCGCCAGCCGCGCACGGAAGCTGTCGAGCCGGCTCGGTTCGCCAGCCGGCTGCGTCGCCGCGATCGGGAGGACGGGTCGGATGCCGAACGGCCGCCAGTCGAGCCGCTCGAAGAGGACGGGGCCCGCGGCGACGGGAGCCGCCGTCGCGAGCCGTAACGCCGTGACGGCGTCCGCGAGCTCACCCGGGGAATCGGGAGGCTCGACGACGCCGGACGCAAGCGGACGCTCGAGCTCGAGCACGCACATCCGGTCGGGTTCACGCCCGAAGTCGCGGGGCAGGAGCCCGTGCGCCTCCGGCCAGTGCGCCGCCAGCTCGCCCGTTGCCGCGGGCCGCACGCGCACGCCCGGCGTGAGCGCGACCTGGACGGCGCAGGAGAGCCCGACGAGCGGCGCGACCGCGGCATACGTGCGCTTCCCGCGGAAGAGCGACCGCTCCAGTTCGGCGTATGCGTGGTCGAAGGCAGAGTCCTCCCAGTCGAACCCACCGCACGCCTCCGCGGTCTTGGCCAGCAGCGGCAGCAGCACCGTGCGCAGGAGTGCGTCCTCCTCCGTCGGCTTCATGCCGGCGTGTGCACGCGCGAAGATCGCCGCGGCCGGCTCGCGGCGGAGCTCGTCGATCGCGATCTTGGCGTCGTCGCTCGTCCCCAGCCGCTCCGCGCGCACCTCGACGAAGTCGCGCACGAGCGGCCGGTAGTCGTACAGCGGCGGCCGTCCCGGCGCAGCGTGCTCCTCGAACGCGAACGGAAGCTCCGAGCCGCCGTCCACGTCGCGTGACAGCAGCGCGAAGCCGCCGAGGCAGAAACAGCGGAGCGCGTGGTAGAAGCTCGGCGACCGAACCGGCACAGCTTCCGTTACGCGGCCCGCTCCGCCTCTCCTCTACGCTCCGCCGCAATGCGCCTGACCGAGCTGGGGATCCCGAAGCTCTGGAACGAGGGCCCAGAGGTCCTGTGGCACCCGGCGCGCTGGCTCGCGGCATCGGCCATCTTCAGCGTCCTCGCACCTGGGTCGCGCGGCTACGGGCTCGACCGCGTCCCGCTCTCAGGCGGGTTCGTGCTTGCCGCGAACCACTTGGCGAGCATCGACCACCCGCTAATCGGCATCTTCTCTCCCCGCACGGTCTTCTACATGGCGAAGGCGGAACTGATGGAAATGCCGATCGTCGGCGAGCTCCTCTCCTGGGTCGGCGCGTTTCCCGTCCGGCGTGGAGAGGCCGATCGCGACGCGCTCCGGGAGGCACGGCGACTCGTCCGCGAAGGGCAGGTCGTGGGCGTTCACGTCGAGGGAACGAGGCAGAAACTGGGGTATCCGGGCGAGCCGAAAATCGGCGGGATGATGATCGCGATGCAGGAGAGCGTCCCGGTGGTGCCGTGCGCCGTCGAGACCTTCCGTTGGTCGGTCAAGAACCGCCGCGCGTGCGCGATCGTTTGGGGTGAGCCGATCGAGACGAGCGGCCTCAGCCGCGACCGAGCAGGCTACGACGAGCTGATGTCCGTCGTCCAGCGCGAGATCGTTCGGCTCTGGCGCTTGGCCGCGGAGGCCGTCGCGGGGGATTTCCCGCCGGACCTGTCGGACGGGGCGAAGCGGTTCCGGCCGTTCCTCTATCCGTTCTTCACGGACGGGCGTGCTCCCCGGCCAGGCTGAGCGTCGGGCGGTCGACGTCGTTGTTGTCGACGATCGCCTCTGCGAGCAACTGCGGTCGGACCGTCTCCAGATAAATGCGCTGGCCGGGTAGGTAGCGCGTCCGGTAGAGCTGCTCCCGATCGGCGCCGTCGCGGGGCGAGTCCGCGGCGAAGCGCCTCCTCGAGCCGGACGTCGACGAAGATCCGGAAGTTCCAGAGGCCCTCCAGCTCCGGACGCAGAAGGAAGATGCCGTCGACCAGGAGGATCTCGCCGGGCGCGGCTGCGACTGCTCTCCGCAGCCGAGCGTGATCGAAGGAGTCGAGGTAGTAGCCCTCCGGAGACTCCCGGCCGCGGCGGTAGCGCTCGCCCGCCGGGTGCAGGAAGTCGTCGGCGCTCAGGCGTGCCGCGTCCGGAACGAGAGCGGCGAGCTCGTCGGCGAGCGTCGTCTTCTCGGCGGCGTCGATGCCGTCCACCGCGACGCGCGCGGGCCGCGGCAGCGCTCGGATCGACTGGGCCAGCCGCTCTAGCGCTGGCAGGCGGGACACCAGTACGCGATCCGGTTGTCGTCTCCCTGGGCGCGCGACTCGATCGGCGTGCCGCAGCGCTGGCACGGCCGGCCCGGCCGGCGGTACACGGCTCGGCCCGGTCGTCCGCCGTCGAGCGAGCGGCGCATCAGCCGGGCCGTCTCCTCCAGCACGAGCCGCAGCTCGCCGTCGTCGGCGTCCGTGAGGGGACGCCACGGTGAGAGCCGGGCGTGCCAGAGGCCTTCCGCGCGCCAGAGGTTGCCTATCCCGGCAACGAGCTTCTGGTCGAGCAGCGCTTCTCCGACCGCGCGCGACGCCGCCGTCAGGCGCAGGTTCGCGACCATCCGCTCGAGCTCCAGAGGCTCCGCGAGGATGTCGGGGCCGAGGCGCTTGAGCCCTCGCGGCCCGAGCTGGAGCACGGGGCCGTTCCAGAGCACGGCCTCGCAGTCGGCGGCTGTGAGGACGAGCCAAGGACGGCCCGAGCGTGGCGCGCCGCGCCTGGCGACGCGCCAGCGGCCTTTCATGCGCAGGTGACTGCGGACGACCACGCCCTCGTCGAACTCGAGCAGGAGGTTCTTCCCGACGGCGCGCGCCGACAGCAGCCGGCGTCCGTCAACCGCAGCCGCGACTGCGGCGCCGCGCGGATGCGGCGCCTCGGCCTCGACGAGCTGACCCACGAGCAGGTGAAGGCGGCGCGCCGCGCGATGGAGGCTGTCGCCCTCAGGCATTCACTCGACCAGGAGGCTGCAATCGGCGCCGCGCCGCTGCAGCCGGACAGCAAAATTCCCGCCCCGGTGACGGACGAGGTAACGGTCGCAGCTCGCGCCGCCGGTGCGGACGAGACAGACGAAGACCTTCGCCGTCGGCCCCTCGGCAAACCACAGGCGCGGGTTGCCGGTGCATCTCGTCTCGCCTGCGTGGTTACTCGCCCGCTCGACCGCAAGCCGCGCGCTGTGCTGCTCACGCGTCTCGGCGCAACCTGTCGCCGCCAGCGCTGCGGCCACGACTGCGACGGTGCTAGCGACTCGCATCCTCGAACGGCGTGGGCCGGGCGATCACGGCCGGAGAACCGCCCGCCGCGGGCCCGCACGAAATCCGACCTCGAGCAGGAGCGGCATCACGGCGGTCTCTCCGACCGGCTCCCCGTCGAACCGCTCGACCGCCAAACGTTTCACTGCCCCGCCACCGCGGACGTGCCGCACGAGCGCCTCGAGCGCCGGTCGCAGCCAGGCCTCGTCGGGATCGCGGAGCGGC
>Ga0126312_10000391_pt1 | contig 25350 bp, 30 predicted proteins | sample Plot104A_FD_92537 | JGI IMG/M metagenome (GOLD analysis project Ga0126312, IMG submission 92537) | Serpentine soil microbial communities from UC McLaughlin Reserve, CA, USA - Plot104A | ecosystem: Environmental > Terrestrial > Soil > Grasslands | place: USA: UC McLaughlin Reserve, Lake County...
CGCGAGCCGGCCGATGACGCAGCCAGGCGATGCGCCGCAGCCGGTCAGATGGCGAGGGCCAGAATCGAACTGGCGACACCACGATTTTTTAGTCGTGGATCGCGCTCCGACCGCCGGGCAAGGGCGGAGTTGCTCGGCGAAAATGTCCCTGCAAATCGGCGCTATCGGCGCCTACGGTCCGTTTCACGCTATGCCGGGCTTGTGCGGGCTCGTGGACACCAGGTGGACGTCGCGCAGAATGCTCCGAGACAACACCGAAGTGCAGAGGCTAACGAGGCGATGGGGCAGCGCTGGCGGGTGACTTCGGGAGACTCGATAACGCGCACAAAATGGAGCTCGACGTTTGGAAAACCCGCGTCGCGATCCAGCCCGCCAAGGCGCTGGCGGGTGAAACCTCCGCGGTCTCGAAAACCGTTGCGGGCCTTACGGTCCGCCGAGGGTTCGAATCCCTCCCCCTCCGTCAGCAAGCGGGAAAGCGCCAATTAGCAGGCGCTCTCCATGCAAAGCGATGCTTCTTTGGTCAGGCCTCCAGGCGCGCTCGCTCCGGGATCGGCGCGTCGTGGACATTCTCTTGCTCACCGCCCGCAGAGCCCGGTGACCCGGGGTAGGATCGTCGAAAGCCAGGGTTTCCGCGACCGAGGGTGAAAATTTGGCCACGCCTGGGCGTGCATGGATGAACGAGCCCGTGCCTGTGAAACGGCCGAGCCCCATCGCGGTTGCTGGGATCGCCGCGATCGCGATCGCCGGAACGGCCGGGACGATTCTGCTGCAGCTCGCGAGCGACCACGCTGGTCCGGATCCGGCGCTGCAGATCTCGCTCCTCGCCTGGCTTATCCTCCCGTACGTCCTCTGCGGGCTGTTCGCGTGGTACCGCAAGCCGGAGAGCCGCTTCGGCCGGCTGATGATTGCCGCCGGATTCGCGACGCTGGTGTCGTCTCTCTCCTCGGGCAACTCCAACCTTGCGTTCACGCTCGGGATGGCGTTCGACCTCGCCCCGTTCGCCTTCTTCATGCACGTCTTCCTCGCATTTCCAACGGGGACTCTGCGCAACCGGGGCGAGCGCCTGCTGGTCGGAGCGACCTACGCGGTTGCCTCCCTCAACATCGTCGGCCTGATGCTCGGGGGCTACGACCCCGCCAACGCGATCGCGGTGATCGACGCCCCCGACCTCGCCGCGGACATCCTCAAGGTCCAGCTGGTCGCGGTCGCCGGCCTGCTGCTGGTCGCGTTCGCCGTCATGGTCACGCGTCGCGGCGTCGCCGGCCGGCCGCTCCCGACCCCGGTCAAGGTGCTCGTCAGCTTCTTTTCGCTGGCACTCGTGATGGGCGCAGTCCTGCTGCTCACCCAGGCCTTGGAGATCCCTTTGGATGCGTCCTTGGCCATCCAGCGCACCATGTTCGCCGTGGCCGGCCTGGCGCCGTTCGTATTCCTGATCGCGATCCTCGACGCCCGCCTGGCGCGCTCGGCAGTCGGCGACCTGCTGGTCGAGCTGCGCTCCGAGCCCAGGGACCTGCGCGAGCCGTTGTCCCGGGCGCTGCGCGACCCCACGATCAGCCTTGCGTACTGGCTGCCGCAGTACGACGCGTGGGCCGACCAGGACGGCCGACCGGTCAACCTGCCGAGCCCCGGCGGCTCTCGCTCGGTCACGATGGTCGACAGCTACGGCGGGCGTCTGGCGGCGCTCGTCCACGACCCCTCGCTAGACGATGAGCCGGAATTGCTGGAGGCGGTCGGCGCGGCGGCGGGGATCGCGCTCGAGAACGGGCGTCTGCAGGCCGAGCTCAAGGCGAAGCTGGAGGACCTCGAGGGCTCGCGCGAGCGGGTGATCGAAGCCGGCCAGCAGGAGCGCAAGCGGCTCGAGCGCAATCTCCACGACGGCGCCCAGCAGCGGCTGATCGCGCTCTCGCTCGAGCTCGGCATGTACGCCACCAAGCTCGCCGGCGATCCCGAGGCGCAGTCGCAGATCCAGGCCGCCCGCAAGGAGATCGCAGTCTCGCTAGAGGAGCTGCGCGCGGTCGCCCACGGCCTCCACCCGGCCGTGCTCACCGGCCACGGGCTCGGCGTCGCGCTCGAGTCGGCGGCCGCCCGCGCGACCGTTCCGGTCAAGCTCAACGTCGCCGTCGAAAAACGGCTCGACGAGTCGATCGAGGTGGCCGCCTACTACGTCGTCACCGAGAGCCTCGCCAACATCGGCAAGCACGCTCACGCCCATCGGGCGACCGTCGACGTGACCCGCGAGGGCGACGAGCTGGTGGTCGAGGTCGTCGACGACGGAGTCGGCGGCGCCGACAGCGAGCAGGGGGCCGGGCTTCGAGGGCTCGCCGACCGGGTCGAGGCGCAGGGAGGGCGGCTGCGCGTATGGACCCCCCGCGGCGGGGGCACGCGTGTGCGCGCCGAGATGCCGTGCGGGTAGCACTGGCCGAGGACAGCGTCCTGCTGCGGGACGGCCTCGCGCGAATGCTGGACGACGAAGGCTTCGACGTGGTCGCCCAGTGCGAGGACGCGGCGGAGCTGAGGCGCAAGCTCTCAGGTCACGCCGTCGACATCGCGATCCTCGATATCCGCCTGCCGCCGACCTACACAGACGAGGGGCTGCGCGCGGCGCTCGAGATCCGGGACACATATCCGGGGACCGCGGTCCTCGTTCTCTCTCAGTACGTCGAGCTCGGCCTGGCGATGAAGCTGCTCTCGGACTCGGCGGAGGGAACGGGCTACCTGCTCAAGGACCGCATTAGCGACGTCTCGGAGTTCGTTGACGCGGTCCGCCGTGTCGCCGCCGGCGGTTCGGCGATCGACCCGCAGATCGTCTCGACGCTACTCTCGCGCCAGCGCAGCGACGATCCGCTCGACGAGCTCACCCCGCGCGAGCGCGAGGTTCTCGAGCTGATGGCAAGCGGCAGGTCCAACAACGGGATCGCCGAGAGCCTCGTGATCAGCGTCGGCGCGGTCGAGAAGTACGTCTCGAGCATCTTCGGGAAGCTCGGGCTGCCGTCCACCGGCACCGAATCGCGGCGCGTGCTCGCAGTGCTTCTGTTCCTCGGCGGCTGAGAACCAGGGCGCCGGGGCGCGCCAGAAAACCGTACCCCGAATAGCCGGTCCCCCGGCTATCGGCGCGAGACCCCTGCCGAGATGCTGAGTGGGTCCTGTTCACCGCTTTGAGGAGGGGTCATGAAATCCCGCATCGTCCAAGATGAGACCGAGCCGAACGTGAGCGAGCATGCGCTCGACCGAGGGGACGAACGGTATGCAGCCGTCAGGCAGTATTCGCTCGCTCAGATCCTCGGAGTGTGGGCGGCGGCGGCCATCCCGATGGGCGTCCTCGCCTGGATCATCGCGCCGTGGCTGAGGGACCAGCTGGGTGGCGACGAGCCACTCGCTCAGGCGCTGCTCATCTGCCTCACGGCAGGGCTCATCTGGCAATTCGTCCTGGTCGCGATCCTCATCCGGCGCGAGCAGGTGACGCTTGAGTGGTCGCGCGTGCGCGACGCACTGTGGCTGCGGGCACCCCGCGATCCGAAGACCAAGCGGGCGGGTGGAAGGGTGTGGTGGTGGCTGGTGCCGTTCCTGGTGCTCTTCGCGCTCGAGGAGCTCGTCTCAATCCCGGGGCCGTCGGTGAGGGACTTCGCCGACTTCGTCGACTCCGACAGTGGTAAGGAGTTCTTCAGCGGCGCGTGGGGCTGGTACGCAGTTCTCTTCGTGCTAGCCGTCTTCAACACGGTGCTCGGCGAGGAGCTGCTCTTTCGAGGGCTTCTGCTGCCGCGCATGCGCGGAGCGTGTGGACGGTACGACTGGGTCGTCAACGGGGCACTCTTTGCGACGTACCACCTGCATCAGCCGTGGAGCATCCCCACCGCCTTGGTGGACATCTTCGCGCTCTCGTATCCCTCCCGACGCTTTCAAAGCGCGTGGATGGGGATCATCGTGCATTCGGCTCAGAGCGTCGTCCTCCTTGCCGTCGTCCTGGGCCTCGTGATCGGGTAACTCGGCCCATGAACACGAACAGCTCAAACCTGCAGCCGAGGTCGACTCAGGTAGAGGCCCGCGCTGCCGATCGTGGTCTGACCCGGTGCGCCCGGGTTCGGCACGATCGTGCCAAGGCTCGGACGGCTCGTGTCCGTGCGCGGAACCAGCGCGTAGGCAAATCTCGATTGTGCCGGCCGCATCGGTGGTCCGATCGAGCGGCACCGTCACGGTGCCGCACCGTGCACCTCTTGGACACGTGGAAGAAGCGTCTGCAGGGGCGGCGAACAGGAGGCCGCCGATCAGGAGCGTCACCGCTGCGACGGACTCGAGAGACCTTCTTACCGCTGACGCCACGACCGATGCGTCCGCCTCACCGCCCTGTGGACGTCAGCGCGCCGATGGAAGGTGGCAGGCGCGCTCGCGAGAGCCGCATTTGCAGGGAGAACACGAGCCGAGGAGAGCGACCCGAGGTCCTTGACTCCACGACAGAGGGGCCGCAAATCGGGCCCGCCCGAAACGTCGTGGACGCCTCGTGGACGCCGACTAGACGACTCGAGACGCCAGGCTGACCCAAAGGTGGTTATTTTGCAGGGAAAAAGCATGGCGAGGGCGCAGCCCTCGCCATCTGCCGAGCGAGGCGCCCGCCTGGCAAGGAAGAGGGAGCGACGCGTGCTCTGCACGCGAGCGAACCGATGACACAGCCAGGCGATGCGCCGCAGCCGGTCAGATGGCGAGGGCCAGAATCGAACTGGCGACACCACGATTTTCAGTCGTGTGCTCTACCAACTGAGCTACCTCGCCGGTGAAGCAGCTGTCGATGGTATCTACCGTATGCGGGCGAGATGGATGCACATGCCGGACATGCCGGGCACGCGATGGACGTCAATCGGATGGCGCTCAGCGCGACGCTTCACTGCCTCACCGGCTGTGCGATCGGCGAGGTCGTGGGGGTCATCGTCGGCACGGCGCTGGGCTGGTCGAACGGCCCCACGATCGTCCTGGCGATCGTGCTCGCGTTCGTGTTCGGCTACTCGCTGACGAGCTGGCCGCTGCTGCGCGCCGGGCTGGCGCTGGCCACGGTGGTCCCGATCGCGTTCGCCTCGGACACGCTCTCGATCGCGGTGATGGAGCTGGTGGACAACGCGATCATCCTGGTGGTCCCGGGTGCGATGGACGCGGGGCTGGACGAGGTGCTGTTCTGGGGCTCGCTGTCGTTCGCGCTGTTCGTCGCCGGCTTCTGCGCCTATCCGGTGAACCGCTGGCTGCTCCAGCGCGGCAAGGGCCACTCGGCGGTTCACGAGACGGGCATCCACGGCGGCCCCTCTCCGCAGCTGGTGGGCGTCATCGCCGCCGCCGCGGGCGTGTTCGGCACGGTGGTGCTTGTGGCGGACGCGCTCGGCTGAGACCATCGCTGCGCGGCGGGCACCGCCCGCCGCTTGCGCCCTACGCCAGACCCTCCGCCTTGTACTCGCGCAGGAAGCCCTCGAACAGGCGGCGGTGGCCCTCCTCGTCGTGCAGGATCGCGATGACCATGTCCTGGGTCACCCAGTCGCGGCCTTCGCAGAACTCGATGATGCGGTTGTAGTGCTCGATGGCGCCGGACTCGGCCTCGATCACGCCCTTGATGACGTGGACGATGTCGGTCTGCTCGTCGGGCGGCTGGAGGTAGTTCTGCTCGGCGTGGAAGTCGAGTGAGCCGGGCACGACGCCGTACAGCTCCTTGATCCTCTCGCCGTACTGGCGCGCGTGGCCGAGCTCCTCCTGGATGTCCTCCTCGAGCGACTCGATGATCTCCTGGGCGCGCACGCCGTCGGGGTTGATCGAGTTCGCGATGTAGCTCATCACGGTCTCGATCTCCATCCAGTAGGCGCGCGTGAGGAGCTCGATGAGCTGCTCGCGCTCGTCCTTCATCTCATCGCTGAGGATCCCGTGCCCTGCTGATGTCTGTGTGTCTGAGGCCATACGGTCAGGCTACCCTGCGCGCGGTGCCGGAAACAGCCGAGATCGAGCAGATCGAGCGCCCGCCGAAGCGGCTCTGGGACCGCATCCTCGCGGAGCCGGACCGCGCGCCCGAGTACATCGCCCTGGCGGCCGCCGAGCGCTTCGGCCCGCAGGCCGCGGAGTGGGTGAAGGCCGCCGGGACGGGCCACACCGCGGACGAGCTCGCGCGGGTCGCTCTGAAGAAGCACGTGCGCCTCGCGCGCCTCGAGGGAGGCGCCCTCGGGATCGGCGGCGCGATCACGGCCGCGCCCGATCTCGTGGCCCTGCTCTGGATCCAGAGCCGGATGGTGTTCTACATTGCGGCGGCGTACGGCTACGACCCGCAGCACCCGATGCGGCCCGCCGAGTACCTCGCGCTCCAGGGCCTCTACGACACGCCGGCCGAGGCTCGCGAGGCGCTGGACGGCGTGGGGAAGCGCATGGCGCAGGCGATGGCCGAGCGTGCGCTGTCGGGCCGCCGCTCGGAGACCCTCCACCTCAAGCTCGCGAAGTACATCGCGAAGCGCATGGCCCGCCGTTACGCCGGCCGGCTGATTCCGTTCATCGGCGCGCCGATCGGCGCCATCCAGAACGGCAGCACGACGAAGCAGCTCGGCGAGCTGGCGCTGAGCTACTACGCGCGCCCGTAGACCGGGATCGCCGCGCCGCTCGTGACCGCCGCGTCGTCCGAGACGAGGTGGCGCACGACCTTGGCGATCTCGGCCGGCTGGACCCACCTGGAATGGTCCGCGTCGGGCTGATCGGCCCGGTTGGCGGGCGTGTCGATCACGCTTGGGAGGATCGCGTTCGCGCGTATCCCCTTCGAGCGGTAGTCGGCGTCGAGCGCCTGGACGAACGCGAGCACCCCGGCCTTCGCCGTGACGTATGCGGCCGCTCTCGGGAACGGCCGCAGCGCCGCACGCGCCGAGACCGCGACGAAGGCGCCGCCGCCGCGCTCGAGGAGCCGCGGCATCGCGGCCCGGGCGAGGTTGAACGCGGGCGCGAGGTTCAGGCGGAGCATCCGCTCGAACTCGCTCCAGTCGGTCTCGTGCACCAGCGGGCCCGAGGCGAAGCCGCCGACGAGGTCCACGACGGCCTCGAGGTCGTCCACCGCGGCCACCGCCTCCTCGGCCCCGCCGCCCGGCTCGACGAGGTCGGCGCGGACGAACGCGGGCCGGTCGCCGAGCTCCGCGCGCGCCCGCTCGAGCTCCCGCTCGACGATCCAGGTGACCGTGCAGTCGTAGCCCGCGTCGAGCAGCTCGCGGACCACCGCGCTCCCAAGCGCGCCGGTGCCGCCGGCGATCAGCACACCCATGCCCGGCAGGCTAAACCGTCCGAGTCCGGCCTTACCTTGGCAATCCCGATGGAGCAGACCACGCTGACCCCCACTCGCTGCTTCGTGCGCGACCTGGCCGACGGCCAGGAGGTGAACGAGGTCTTCGTCGTGCGCGGCCATTCGAAGCGCCAGCGGCGAAACGGCGACCCGTTCCTGAAGCTCCAGCTGGGCGACTCCTCGGGCGTGGTCGAGGCGGTGATCTGGGACGCGATCGACGAGTTTGCGCCGCTCTGCCCGACCGGCGCCGTCGTGCGGGTGCTCGCGCGCTATTCCGTGGACGAGCGCTACGGCGCCTCCCTGACCGTGAAGCGCATGCGGCTGGCCGCGGACGGCGAGTTCCAGCTCGGCGACCTCGAGGAGGCGCCCCCTGTCGCCTACGAGCAGCTCACCCGGGAGCTCGAGGAGCTCATCGCGCCGATCGAGCGGCCGCACCTGCGTGAGCTGCTCGCCCGGCTGATCGACTGCTCGACCGAGACCGGAGCGCTGTACCACACGGCGCCCGCCGCGAAGCACTACCACCAGGCCTATCGCCATGGTCTGCTGGAGCACTGCCTGTCGGTGGCCCAGGGCGTCAGCGTCCTGGCGCGGGGGCCGTTCCGAGGCGGGGTCGACCGCGACCTCGCCGTCACCGGCGCCCTGCTCCACGACATCGGCAAGACGCAGGTCTACGCGACCACTAACGGCGCGATCGAGCTCACCGACAGCGGCAAGCTGCTCGGCGAGATCCCGCTCGGCTACTACATGGTCCGCCGCGAGATCGAGCGGATCGACGGCTTCCCGGCGGACGAGGCCGAGGGCCTCCTCCACATCATCCTGAGCCACCACGGCAAGCTGGAGCACGGCAGCCCGGTGGTGCCCTGCACGCGCGAGGCAACGCTGGTCCATTTCGTGGACAACCTAGGTGGCAACCTCGGCAGCTTCGACCGCATCGAGCGCACGCTCGCTGACGGCGCGAGCTGGTCGGACTACGACCGCGGCATCTCCGCCTCCGCCTTCTTCGGTCCGCGCGAGCGCGCGCGGCGCGAAGAAGCGGCGTAGACGCGCTCGCCACGCCGCTTACGTCGAGTTAGAGTGGGCGACGCCCGTTGTCTGAAGGAGGCCCCTCGTGTCGCTCGGAGGTGTGAGGTGCTAGCCGCGTCCACCGGCTGGTGGGTCGGGCTCGCGCTCGGAATCGTGGTCATCGCGGTCGCCGCGGCCATCGTCATCGCAATCGTCCTGCTCGCTCGGCGGATCGCCGCGCAGGCGCGAGGCGCAGTCGAGGGCGTGGACACGGTCCGCGCCCAGACCGACGAGCTCTCCGGCATCGGGCGCATCAACGACTCCGGGATGCGCATCCTCCACTCGGCGCGCGCGCTCCGGAAGGTGGCGGTGGGCAAGTGACGACGCTCGCGGTCTCGGGCAACACGCTCTGGGCCATCTCGCTCGGCATCGGCCTCGTCGCGGCGCTGATCGTCGCGGCGCTACTCGCGCTGCTGATCCGTACGGTCGACGACATTCGCCGCGCGGCGGGCGCCCTCCTCGAGGTCGCGGGGAAGGTCGCGGGGAACACGGCGAACATCCCCCAGCTCGAGGCCACGGCGCCGGTCCTGGGCCAGATCGTGGACGAGGCCGTGGTCCAGGACCGCTACATGAGCGCCCTGACCGACGGGTACGGCGAGTCATGAGCGACACGGACGTGCTCGTCCTGCTCAGCGTTTTGCTCGCGGTGGTAGTCGTCGGAGTCGTCGCGGTGGCCCTGATCCTGATCAGGCGCGGGCTCGAGGCCACTTCCGAGGACCTCGCCACGCTCGCCGGCGCGCTCGAGACGGTCGAGTCCGATCACCTGCGCCCGCTGGAGCCGGCGGTCCGCGCGATCAACGAGCAGTTCGACGTCATCGTCGGCGCGATGCCGGGCATCGCCGCGAAGGCTGCCGTCGTCGCGGAGAGGAGGCCGTCATGACCCTCTGGTGGATCGGCGACGTACTCCTTCTCGTGGCGGTGCTGCCGGTCGTCGTGTACTTGCTGAAGGGGGTGCTCGACGCCGCGCGCGGGATCGTGCCGAGCGTCCGCCGCATCGGCGCGGCCGCGGAGGCCGGGTCGAGGGACCTCGACGCCGTCCCGCTGCTGCTCACGACGCAGGCGCGCGTGAAGGAGACGGTCGAGGTCGTGGCGAACTACGGCGGCTCGCTCGACGTGATCGTCGACGACGCGGAGGAGGACTAGATGCCCGCGGCGGGAGTCGTGCTGATCGTCGCCGTCGTCCTGATCGTCCTCGCGCTCGTCTACTACCTGGTCTCGACGATCGTCGCTCTTCGCCAGATCACGACCGGGCTTGACGCCGCGATCGCGAGTGTCGGCGAGATCGTCGAGAAGACCGCCCCGGTCGAGGCGGTGGTCAAGGACATCAACCGCAACCTCGACGCGGGCGTCGACCTGCTCGAGGGGCTGCTCGTGAAGAAGGCCGGGCTCCGCGACGCGATGGGGCTCGTCGACGGGCTCTACCCCGGCGCGGCGGCTGATGGGCTCCGAAACTTCCCGGACAGCAGCACGCTCAAGCCCCCGCGGATCGCCGAGGTCTACACGAAGGGCACGCTCACGCTGGCGCGGCTCGGCCGCGAGGCGCCGATCGCGGCGGTGAGTCCGAGCGGACCGGTGCTCCGGAACGTCGAGGGAGGGAGTCTCGACGCGCGCTCTCTCTATCCGGAGACCAGGCAGGCGCGCCCGGAGCGGCTGCCGCGCTCGCCGGTGATAGGCACGAACGCCCCGGTTCAGTACCCGCCGAGCGAGCAGCGCGGCGGGACGACGCCGGACGACGCCGAGATCGGCGAGAAGGGGCCCTGGGCCGAGACGGCCGCCGAGGGCATCGTCCCCGCGGAGCTCGGCGGGTCGGATGCTCCGCGCGAGCTGCTGGCGGACGACCCCGAGCTCGACAGCTCGGCTCTGGGTGAGACGACCGAGTCCGACGCCCCCGCAACCGAGAGCGGTATCGACAGGAGCGCCGGCGACGAGGCCGACGCCACCTCCGACGGCGGTCCGGAAGTCCCCGAGGGAGCGGAGCCGGATCTCAAGGACGCCGCCGCCCCGCCGCGCCAAGTCGACGTCGACGTCGACGAGGGGAGCTAGCTCGTGCAGACTCCGGCGCCTTTCGAGTACGAGCGTGCGACGAGCGTCGAGGGCGCCATCGAGGCGCTCCAGCGGCTCGGCTCGGAGGCGCGCGTGATCGCCGGCGGCCACAGTCTCCTGCCGATGATGAAGCTGCGGCTCGCCAACCCCGAGCACCTGATCGACATCAACGACCTCCACGAGCTCTCCTACATCCGCGAGGAGGACTACGAGGTCCGGATCGGCGCGCTCACGCGGCACGTCGAACTCGAGCGGTCGGACCTGCTGACGCTGCGCTTCCCGATCTTCCGCGACGCGGAGGAGGTGATCGCCGACCCGGTCGTCCGCAACCGCGGCACGATAGGCGGCTCGCTCTGCCAGGCCGACGCGGCGGAGGACCTGTCCGCTGTCTGCTCCGCGCTCAAGGCGAGCGTGGTCATACGCGGACCGCAGGGCGAGCGGGTCGTCGGGCTCGACGAGTTCTACATCGGCCCCTTCACGACCGCGGTCGGCGAAGGCGAACTGCTCACCGAGATTCGGGTGCCGCTCCGGCCCGGTGCGGGGAACGCGCACGAGAAGGTCGAGCGGCGCGCCGGCGACTGGGCGGTCGCCGCGGCCTCGGCCGCGCTCTGGACGGAGGGCGGCACGATCGCCGAGGCCGGCGTGGCGCTCAGCGCCGTGGGCCCCACCACGGTGCAGTGCACGCGCGCCGAAGAGCTCCTGCGCGGCAAGGCGCCTTCCGAGGAGCTGTTCGCGCAGGCCGGCGAGATCGCATCCGAGGACTGCTCACCCGTGGCGGACGGGCGCGGGCCGGTCGACTACAAGCGCCACCTCGCGGGCGTGCTCACGAAACGCGCCCTGCGCCGCGCCGCGGCCCGTGCGCAGCACCAGGAGGATTGACAATTCAGGTGAGCATCAACATCAACGGCGAGACGGTCTCGCGCGACATCGAGCCGCGACAGCTGCTCGTCCACTTCATCCGCGACACGCCCGGCCTGACCGGCACGCACTGGGGCTGCGACACGTCGAACTGCGGCGCCTGCGTCGTCCTCATGGACGGCAAGCCGGTCAAGTCGTGCACCACGCTTGCGGCGATGTGCGAGGGGCACGAGCTCCGCACCGTCGAGTCGCTCGAGCGGAACGGCGAGCTCGACCCGGTGCAGCAGGGCTTCCACGAGCTGCACGCGCTCCAATGCGGCTTCTGCACTCCGGGCATGCTCATGACGAGCCGCGCCCTGCTGGACGAGAACCCGAACCCCACCGAGCAGGAGATCCGGATCGCGATCTCGGGCGCAATCTGTCGCTGCACGGGCTACAAGAACATCGTGGCCGCCGTCCAGTGGGCGGCCCAGCACGAAGCCGGCGCGAGGCAGGAGGTCTGAAATGGCGACCGTCGAGAACCTTCCCAGCACCGAGCGGGAGCGGCCGATCGGCTTCGGTCGCCTGAAGCGCAAGGAGGACGCGCGCTTCATCCGCGGCAAAGGCAACTACCTGGACGACATCCGGCTACCGGGCATGCTGCACGGCGCGCTGCTCCGGAGCCCCTACGCGCACGCGCGCGTCGTCTCCATCGACACCAGCCGGGCGCTTGCTCACCCAGGCGTCGCCGCGGTGGTCACCGCGAAGGACCTCGAGACGCTCGGGCTCGCGTGGATGCCCACCATCTCCTACGACACGCAGGCGGTGCTCGCGGGCGACAAGGTGCGCTTCCAGGGCCAGGAGGTCGCGTTCGTAATCGCGACCGATCCTTACGTCGCGCGCGACGCGCTCCCGCTGATCGACGTCGAGTACGAGCCGCTGCCGGCGGTCGTGAACGCCCGCAGGGCGCTCGATCCCGACGCGCCCCTGATCCGCGACGACAAGACGGGCCAGACCGACAACCTCGCCAGCCCGACCTGGGAAGCCGGCGACGAGCCCGCGACCGACCGCGCGTTCGCGGAGGCCGACACGGTGGTGACGCGGGACATCATTTACCCGCGCTGCCATCCGGCGCCGCTCGAGACCTGCGGCATGATCGCCGACTTCAACCCGGAGACCGGGCAGCTCGACATCTACAACGGCAACCAGGCGCCGCACGCGCACCGCACGGTGTACGCACAGGTCGCCGGCCTGGCGGAGCACATGATCCGCATCAAGACGGGCGACATCGGCGGCGGGTTCGGCAACAAGGTGCCGGTCTATCCGGGCTACGTGTGCGCGATCGCCGGCTCGATCGTGGCGGGCGCGCCGGTGAAGTGGGTCGAGGACCGGTCCGAGAACCTGATGTCGACCGGGTTCGCGCGCGACTACGTCATGCATGCTGAGATGTGCTCTAAGGACGGCAGGATCACGGGCTTGCGAGTGGACGTGATCGCCGATCACGGCGCGTTCGACAGCACCGCGCAGCCGACGAAGTTCCCGGCCGGCTTCTTCCACATCTGCTGCGGCTCCTATGACCTCGAGGCCGCGCACGTGAAGGTCAAGGCGGTTTACACGAACAAGGCGCCAGGCGGTGTCGCGTATCGCTGCTCGTTCCGCATCACGGAGGGCGTCTACCTCGTGGAGCGGATGGTGGGCGCCCTCGCCCTCGAGATGAAGGCCGACCCGATCGAGCTCCGCATGCGAAGCTTCATCGCGCCCGAGCAGTTCCCCTACGAGACGACGACCGGGTGGACGTACGACTCGGGCGACTACGCGAAGACCATGCGGGTCGCGATGGACATCGCGGGCTACGACGAGCTGCGGCGCGAGCAGACGGAGAAGCGGGCGCGCGGCGAGCTGATGGGAATCGGCGTGTCGTTCTTCACAGAGGGCGTCGGCGCCGGGCCGCGCAAGCACATGGACATCCTCGGCCTCGCGATGAACGACGGGGCCGACCTGCGTGTGCACCCGTCGGGGAAGGCCGTCGTCAGCATCAGCGCCCAGACGCAGGGGCAGGGCCACGAGACGACGTTCGCTCAGATCGTCGCCGAGGAGCTCGGGATCCCGCCGGAGGACGTGCAGGTACGCCACGGCGACACGGACAGGTCGCCGTACGGGCTCGGCACGTACGGCAGCCGCTCCACGCCGGTCTCGGGCGGGGCCGTGGCGGTGGTGTCACGCAAGGTGCGCGACAAGGCGCGCCGGATCGCCGCGACGATGCTCGAGACGCGGCCAGAGGACCTCGCCTGGGAGAAGGGCCGTTGGTACGTCAAGGGCGACCCCGAGAAGGGCGCCCGGATCGAGGACATCGCGATCCGCGCCTACAGCGGCGAGGCGATGCCCGAGGGCATGGAGGGCGGCCTCGACGCCCAGGTGATCTACGACCCGCCCAACCTCACCTATCCCTACGGCGCGTACATCGCCGTGGTCGACGTGGACCCGGAGACCGCTCAGGTGAAGGTCCGGCGCTTCATCGCGGTCGACGACTGCGGCGTGCGCATCAACCCGATGATCGTCGACGGACAGATCCACGGCGGGCTCGCCGAGGGCATCGGCATCGCGCTGATGGAGGTGCTCTCGTTCGACGAGGAGGGCAACTGCCTGAACGGATCGTTCATGGACTACCTGATCCCGACCGCGCTCGAATGCCCGGACTTCGAGCTCGGCGAGACCGTCACCCCGTGTCCGCACCACCCGCTCGGTGCCAAGGGGGTCGGCGAGTCCCCAAACGTCGGCTCGCCGCCCGCGATCGTCAACGCGGTGATCGACGCGCTGCACGGATCGCACGGTGTGACGCACATCGACATGCCCTGCACACCGGCGCGCGTCTGGGCGGCCATGCAGGGACGACCCGAGCCGCCTCAGTGATCGGGGACGCACTCACAGGAAGGGCCCAGGAGCTAGCCGCGAAGCGCGCGCCGTTCGTCTTCGCGACGGTGGTTCGCGTGCAGCGCCCGGCGAGCGTCCAGCCCGGCAGCACCGGGCTGGTCCACGCGGACGGGACGATTGAGGGCTTCATCGGCGGCCACTGCGCGCAGCACAGCGTGCGGCTGCACGCGCTCGAGGCGATCGAGAGCGAGCGGCCCGTGCTGCTGCGGATCGTCCCGGAGGGCCCGGAGGAGGCGGTGCGCGAGGAAGGCGCCGTGACCGTCACCAATCACTGCCTGTCCGGCGGCGCGATCGAGGTCTTTCTCGAACCGGTCCTCCCGGCACCGCGCGTGCTGGTGGCCGGCGACTCGCCGATCGTCGCGGCTCTGAGTGCGCTCGGACCCGACGTTGGGCTCGAGGTCGTCGCCGCGCACGACATCAAGGACGGCGTCCTGGTGCCGGCGCCGGACGACCTCGCGCTCGTCGTGGCGGCGCATGGGGGCGACGAGGTGGCGACGCTGCGCGCGGGTCTCGAGGCGGGCGTCCGCTGGGTCGGGCTCGTGGCGAGCCCGAGGCGCGGCGCCGCCGTGAAGGACGAGCTGCGCGCGGAGTCCGTGAGCGAGGAGTTGCTCGAGCGGCTCGAGACGCCGGCCGGGCTCGACATCGGCGCCCGCACCCCGGCCGAGGTCGCCCTTTCGATAGTCGCTCGCATCGTCGAGGTGCGGCGCACCGGCGAGAGGCACGGGGAGCGGAGTGGGCTCACGCGACGCGACGGGTGATTCCGCCGGCGAGATCAGCCACCTCGTACCGGACGTAGAGACGCTGGCTCGGCGGCTCGCGGCCGTCGACTACCTCGCCGACGAGGGCCTCGCGACCTCGATGTACCTGAGCCTCCGGCTCCCGCAGCCGCTGTTGCTCGAGGGCGAGGCGGGGGTCGGCAAGACGGAGGCCGGCCGCTCGCTCGCGGGCGTGCTCGACACGCCGCTGATCCGGCTCCAGTGCTACGACGGGATCGACGCCGCCGAGGCGCTGTACGAGTGGAATTACCCGCGGCAGCTGCTCCGGATTCGGCTCGCCGATTCGGCGGGCGAGGAGCTCTCGGAGGACGACCTGTTCGGCCCGGAGTACCTGATCCGCCGTCCCCTCCTGAGCGCGCTCCAGCACCCCGGGCCGCGCCCGGCCGTGCTCCTGATCGACGAGATCGATCGCGCGGACGACGACTTCGAGGCGTTCCTGCTCGAGCTGCTCGCCGACGCGGCGGTCACGATCCCCGAGATCGGGACGATCAGGGCGACGCACCCGCCCGTGATCGTCCTGACCTCGAACCGCACGCGCGACCTGCACGACGCGGTCAAGCGGCGCTGCCTGTACCACTGGATCGACTACCCCACTCCGAAGCGCGAGGTGGAGATCGTCCGCCGGCGGGTGAGGGGAGTGTCGGAGACGCTGGCCGTGCAGGTCGCGGACGCGGTGGCGCGTATGCGCGACAGCGACGTGCAGAAGCCGCCCGGCATCGCCGAGGCGATCGACTGGGTCGCCGCCCTCGATCTGCTGGGAGTCGAGCGGCTCGACGAGGCCGCGGTGGAGCGGACGCTCGGCTCCGTGCTCAAGTACGGCGAGGACCAGGAGGCTGTCCGTGCGGCCGGGCTCGCGAAGCTGATGGCGCCGTGACCAGGTCCGCCTTCAGTCTGCGGACGATCGAGCTCGACCTGCCCGCCTTCGCGGCCGCCCTCAACCGGCGCCTGCACGAGGCCGGCGTGCCGACCACGGCCGAGCGCGCGGCCCGCTTCGCGAGCGCTCTCGAGCTCGTGAGACCGGTGGCCCGGCGCCGGCTCTACTGCACCGCCCGCGCCGTCTTCGTGTCGGACTCGTCGCAGCTCAGGGCATTCGACTCCGTGTTCTGGTCGGTCTTCGGCGACCGCGAGCCACCTCCCGAGCCCGACGACGCCGATACCTCGTCGTCCCCCGAGCAGCCTGCCGCCGCCGAGGGTGAGCCCCGGAGCGGCGCGGCCGCGGACGGCGGCTTCGCGGACTCTTCGAAGCCTCACGCCGGGGACGACGTCCGGGACGCCGTGGTCCCCATGGTCGCGAGCGACGAGGAGGTGCTCCGCGGCAAGAGCTTCGACGCGCTCGCGCCGGACGAGCTGGCCCAGCTGTATGCGCTGATGGCGCGCCTCGGGGTCGCCACTCCGAGGCGCCGCACGCGACGGGCGAAACGCGACCGGCGCGGCGAGCGGCTCGACATGCGCCGCACGCTGCGCGGCAGCATGCGCACCGCCGGCGACCCGATCCGGCTGGCGCGGCGGCGACGGCGCGTCGTGCCGCGCCGGATCGTAATGCTGTGCGACATATCGGGCTCGATGGAGCCGTACGCGCGTGCGTACCTGCAGTTCCTCACCTCGGCCGCCGGAAGCGGCCCGAGGGCCGAGGCCTTCACGTTCGCCACGCGGCTAACGCGCCTGACGCGCGCGCTTCGGTCGCACAGCCCGGAGCGCGCGATCCAGCGCGCGGCGGCCACGGCGCCCGACTGGTCGAGCGGCACCCGGATCGGCGAGGCCCTCAAAGCGTTCAACGACCGGCACGGGCGGCGCGGCATGGCCCGCGGGGCGATCGTCGTGATCCTTTCCGACGGCTGGGAGCGCGGCGATCCTGCGCTCGTGGCGCGCGAGATGGAGCGGCTCTCGCGGCTGGCCCACCGGATCGTGTGGGTGAATCCGCGCGCGGCCGCGCGCGGCTTCGCGCCGCGCGCCGCCGGCATGGCGGCGGCGCTGCCCTACTGCGACGCGGTTCTGAGCGGCCACAGCCTCGATGCGCTCGAGGAGGTCGTCGAGGCAATCGCGTGCGACGAGCCGGTCGCGCCCGCCATGACCCAGGCCACGCCGGAGGAGGAGGACTGGGCGAGCGCGACGCCGGTCCCGGGCAGCTCGGTCGCGATGCCGAGCGGGTACGGGCCGAGCCGGGGGCGGACCACGCCGGGTTGGGGGTCGGATGGAGGCGAGTAAGCGCCAGGGGAAGACCTGCATCTACCCCGGCTGCAACCGGCCCGCTGTGCCCGCGCACCCGCTGGGCGGACCGCAGCCGAGCTTCTGCGAGCTGGAGGAACACAACGCGCTGACGGCCCACCAGGAGCGCCAGCGGATCGAAGGAGAGAGGAGGAGGAGGAGTGGCGAACGGGGCATATAGAGCGGTCTTCCTGCGCGTACATCCGACCGGCAAGATGGTGCTCAGCCTCACCACGGAGGCCGACGGCAACGAGGGCCGGTATGCGGAGCTCGTGGGCGAAGCGCTCGGCGTGCCGCCGCTCGACGTGAAGGTGGTCCCCGCGGACACCGACCGCTTTGGCGAGGGGCACGGGTTCAACACCGCTCCGTCGCCGGGCACGGAGGCCGCCATCGTGAGCGCGGCCGGCAAGATCCGCGACAAGGCGCAGCAACTCGCCGGCGCCGCGCTCGGCGCCCCTCCGGACTCCCTCACCTGGGACAACGGCGCCTTCGTCGCGCAGGGCGACGGCGCCGAGCCGAAGACCATCGCCGACCTGGCGCTCTACGCGCACGGCACTGGGGCGCTCCCGCCGGGGATCGAGGGAGGGCTCGACGCGCAGGCCGTGTACCGCGACTAGTCGCCGTGCGGGCGAGCCTCGAAAGCGATCTCGACGTCGTCCGCGACCTTGAGCGTCCCGAACAGTGCGGAGTAGGGCTTCATGCCCCACTCGCTCTGCCTGACGACCGCCGTGGCCTTGAGCTGCCCGTTCGCGCCGGGGCCGAGCTCGAAGGCGATCGGCCGCCGCCGGCCGGCGAGCTCGAGCTCGCCCTCGACCCTCCCCGGACCGCCGTCGCCGAGCTCGGCGCTGGTCGAGCGGAACTCGATCGCCGTGCCGTCGAGAACCTCGTCTTCGATCGTCTGCGCGATCGCGGCCTTGTCGTCGTCGCCGAGCGCCTGCATCCCACCTGTGCCCTCGCGCACGCGCAGGGAGCGCGGGTCCGCGGTCAGGACGATCGCCGGGTCAGCGGCCCAGTCGAGCGTGGCGGACCACGACGTGACCTCGATGAGCAGGTCGTGCCCGGCCTTCGAGGCGGCGCCGGTGCGCCCGGTTCGAACCGCCAGCATTGCGTTCCCTGGCCCGAACGTCTGGGGCATGCGTGAACACTAGGACAAGGAGAGCTTCACATGGTTGAACTCGATCATTCCTTCAGCACCGGCATGGCGGTCGACGAGACGTGGGACGCGATCCTCGACCTCGAGCGGCTGATCCCGTGCGTGGAGGGTGGCCGGGTGCTCGAGCGGACCGGACCTGACTCGGTGCGGGCTGAGATCAAGGTGAAGATGGGCGCGATGTCCATGACCTACACCGGTACGGTGGAGGTCGTCCAGCAGGACGACGCGGGGCACCGCGCAGTGATGCAGGTGAAGTCACGCGAGGCGGGCGGACAGGGCCACGCGAATGCGGACGTGACCTTCGCGGTCGCGGACGGCGGCGGGACGATCCACACGGCCGCGCAGATCACCGGCAAGGCGGCGTCGATGGGCGAGGGCGTCGTGGTGAGCGTCCTCGACGGGCTCATCAAGGACTTCACCGAGAAGCTCGCGAGGATCTGATGCCGAGCCGGACCATGCGGCGCATACGCGAGGGAGAGGTTCCGTTCGACGGCGGAACGGCCGTCCAGGAGGACCCCGGCAGGCCCGTCTTCCGCGGCAACGGCGCTTTCGACTACCTGTGCGTCGAGTGCGGCAACGTGCTTGCGACCGGGATGGACCCCGAGCACATGGGGCGGCGGGTGCGCATCAGGTGCGGCGGCTGCCTAACGGTCAACATCGCGGCGGAGGTGCCGGTGGAGATGGCGCGGAGGCGGCGCCGCTGATCACCGGGCTCGTTTACCGCAATTTGCGGGCCTGAGCCGGACGGACGAGCCCCCGCAAATTGCGGGGGCTCTTCTCAAGGGGGGAGCGGATCGCGGGTTTCCCGCTTATCCTCGTGCGGCAGGCATGGCCAAGGACACCGAGAAGCTCATCCGCCAGCTGTCATTGATCTCGTTCCTCATGGCGGAGCGGAGGCCGGTCACCGCGCTCGAGATCAAGCAGGACGTGGAGGGCTACTCGCAGATGAACGACGAGGCCTTCGCGCGGCGCTTCTACGCCGACCGCGCGGAGCTCGAGTCGCTCGGCATCCAGCTCAAGGTCGACAAGCCGGCCGAGGGCTACTACGAGGCCGAGAACTACTCGCTGCCGCCTGAGAACTTCTACCTGCCCGCGATCGAGTTCACCGACAAGGAGCTCGGCGCGCTCCGCACCTCGCTGTCGCTCCTGGACGGCGAGTTCGCCTACGCGGAGCCGCTCCGGCTCGCGCTTCAGCAGCTCTCGTGGGGGAAGCCGTCGCCGCTCGACGCGCCCGAGCAGCGCAGCGTCGCGCTGGCCGTGACCGCGGGGGCGGGCGGACGCGAGCTGTCGCAGCGGCTGTCGAAGGTCGAGACGGCGATCTTTCGCCGCAAGACGATCGTGTTCGACTACTACACGATCGGCCGCGACGCCCAGGAGAAGCGCAAGGTCGACCCCTACCACCTGCTCTACCGCGGCGGGCAGTTCTACCTGATCGGCTACTCGCACGAGCGCGACGACGTGCGCGTGTTCCGCGTGTCCCGGATCCGGGGCAAGGTGGGCTACTCGTCGAAGGCCGAGCACGACTTCAACCGGCCCGACGACTTCGACCCGCGCGTCTACGCCACGCGCACCGACTGGCAGCTCGGCGACCCTGTCGGCCGCGCGCGCATCTGGCTCTCGGACCGGATCGACTGGCTCGCGCTACGCCACTTCGGCCACGCCGGCGAGGTCCACGACGCCGACGGCGGCGTGATCTTCGAGACCGACTACGCGGACTCGCGCCAGATGCTCTCGTGGGTGCTCGGCCTTGGCGAGCAGGCGCGCATCGAGGGACCGGAGGAGCTGGTCGCCGAGGCGCGCGAGCGGCTCGAGCTCGTCATGGAGCGCCACTCGCGGTCGCCCGAGCTCGCGTCGCCGGCGCGCAGGCGCAGGAAGGCCGAGCCCGAGGAGGACGAGGAGGGCCGCGAGGCGCCGATCCGGCCCGAGCGCTTCGCGCGGCTCGTGACGCTCGCCGGGATCCTGATCGACGCCGCGCGCGAGAGCCACAAGCTGGACGTCGCCGATCTGTGCGAGACGCTCCAGGTGACCGACCAGGAGCTCCGCCAGGACATCGACGTGCTGAACGTCGTCAACTTCGGGGGCGGCTCGTACGTGCTCTACGCGGAGGTGCAGGGCGACCAGATCGAGGTCGACCCGGAGCCCTACGGCGACAACTTTGCCCGCCCAGCCCGCCTGCTGCCACTCGAGGCGAAGGCGCTCGTGGCTGCCATCGACCTGATCGGCGAGCACCTCCCCGAGGGGTCGCTCGCCTCGGCGCGCCAGAAGATCGTGGACGCGCTCGGCCAGGACCCGGCCGAGGAGGGCCTCCAGATCACGACGGCGAAGGGGGACGACTCGGACGTGGCGCGCGTCGTCTCCGGCGCGATCGTGGGCCGGCGGCTGGTGAAGATCGACTACTACAAGGAGAACGAGGACGAGTTCACCGAGCGGACGATCGAGCCCTACAAGCTCGTGAACGGCCAGGAGGGCTGGTACATCCACGCTTGGGACCTCGACAGGGAGGCGCCGCGCTCGTACCGGCTCGACCGCGTCCGCGAGGTGACCGTGATGCGCGACAAGTTCGAGCCGCGCCCCGGCGTCGAGCCGGACGTGCACGGCTGGCTCTCCACCGGTGAGGTCGAGTCGGGGTCGAGCGCGCGGATCTGGGTGTCGCCGGAGCGCGCGCGCTGGGTGCGCGAGGACCATCCGGGCGCGACCGAGCTGTCCGACGGCGCCGTGATCTTCGAGCGCACCTACGCGTCCTACGAGTGGCTCGCCCGCGAGGTCCTGAAGGAAGCCGGCGACGCCGTGGTGCTCGAGCCCGAGGAGGCGCGGCGCGCCGTGCTCGAAGCCGCGGAGCAGCTTGCCGTCGCGGCGTAGCGAGATCGAGATGTCGGACGGGGAGGTGCGCGCCTTCCTCGCCGAGAAGCTGGTCATGCAGTGCGCCACGAACGGCCCGCGCGGGCTTCCGCACCTCGTACCCCTGTGGTTTGTCGCGGACGACAAGGGGTTGCGGAGTTGGACATATGCCAAATCTCAAAAGGCCCGTAACCTCGAACGGGATCCCCGGGCCACGATCGGCCTCGAGGACGGGGTGCTCTATCACGAGCTGCGCGGCGTGACTTTCGAGTGCGACGTCGAGCTCGAGCGCGATCCCGCACGAGTGGAGCGGTTCGGGCGCGAACTGTTCGAGCGCTTTGTGCCCGAGCTGACCGATGAGATCCGCACGATGATCGCCAAGCAGGCACAGAAACGGGTGGGGCTCAGCTTCGCTCCCACCCGAACGGTGAGTTGGGACCACCGTAAGCTCGGCGGGGTCTACTAGCGTCCCCGGCGATGAAGGGGCTCATCCTCTCCGGCGGCAAGGGCACGCGGCTCAGGCCGCTCACGCACACGAGCGCGAAGCAGCTCGTGCCGGTCGCCAACAAGCCCGTCCTCTTCTACGGCATCGAGGCGATGGCGGAGGCGGGGATCGAGGAGGTCGGGATCATCATCGCCCCGGAGACCGGAGGCGAGATCCGCGAGGCCGCCGGCGACGGCTCGCGCTTCGGGGTGCGGATCGAGTACATCGAGCAGGAGGCGCCGCTGGGGCTGGCCCACGCGGTCCTGACCGCCGAGGACTTCCTGGGCGACTCGCCGTTCGTGATGTACCTCGGCGACAACCTGCTGCGCAACGGGATCGTCGCCCTGGTCGAAACGTTCCGCACCGACCAGCCCGACGCGCTGATCCTGCTCACGCCGGTCCCCGATCCCCACAACTACGGCGTGGCCGAGCTGGACGGCGACAACCGCGTGGCGCAGCTCGTCGAGAAGCCCGCCAAGCCGAAGACCGACCTGGCGCTCGTGGGCGTCTACATGTTCACGCCGGCGATCTTCGACGCCGCGCGCTCGATCGAGCCGTCGGGGCGCAACGAGCTCGAGATCACCGACGCGATCCAGACGCTCGTGGACCGCGGCCTGCGCGTGGACCCGCACATCGTGCACGGCTGGTGGAAGGACACCGGCCAGGTCCAGGACATGCTCGAGGCGAACCGGCTGATCCTCGACGACCTCCACGAGCACGTGGACGGCGAGCTGGTCGACAGCCGCGTCGAGGGCCGCGTGGTGATCGAGGCGGGCGCTCGGCTCGAGCGGACCACCGTGCGCGGCCCCGCGGTCATCGGCGCCGGCTCGCGGCTGGTGGACGCCTACATCGGGCCCTACACGGCGATCGGTGAGAACGTCACGATTGAGAACGCGGAGCTGGAGCACTCGATCGTGATGTCGGGCTCCCGGATCTCCCAGGTGGACCACCGCATCGAGGCAAGCCTGATCGGCAAGGACGTGACGATCGCGCGCGGCCCCGCGCTGCCGAAGGCGTACCGCTTCGTCGTCGGCGACAGCGCCGACGTGCAGATCATCTAGCGCGCGGCGGCCAGCGCGCCGTCGAGCCCGTCGACGGTGCTGGCGCTCACGCCGGTCTGCTCGGCGGCCGCGGTCGACTGCGCGCCGGCCACGTACACGCGGTAGTCGAGCTCGTCGAAGTAGCGGACGTTCGTGCGCGCCTCGTCCGCGCTGCGGGGGAGGCGCACGTCGGCGTCCACGTCCTCGAGGCGCGGGTCGACCAGCTCGCGGCCGTCGCGGGCGAGCGAGGCGTCGATCACGAGGGCGCTCCCAGCGGCCTCGCCGCCGGCGGCGCCAGCAGGGGAGGCGTCCCTTCCGCCGGCGGCGCCAGCAGGGGAGGCGTCCCTTCCGGCGGCGGCGCCCGCAGGGGAGTCGTCGCCTCCGGCACCGAAGAGCGGCCCGTTCGCCAGCGCGTCCGCTCCAAAGACCCCGCCCGTGGCCACCGCGCCCGCCGCCAGCACCGCCGCGATGTGTGTTCCGAGAAGCGTCATACGTATAAGCATACTACGTATGACCTGCCTGTCACGCTGACGTCATGGGGGGACCGGGCATCGAGGGAGGACAACGATCCTGGATAAGTGTTGGCAGACAACCTCTATCCAGGATCGTCTCTGGCTTCAATGCTGTCGTTGCGCCCACGCGCCCGCCTCGCGTGGTTGCATTCGCACATCGAGCGCCCCACCAGCATCGACGTCGCCCGGTGCGCGGGCGTTTCGCAGTCCACGGTCTCGCTGGTCTTCTCCGGCAAGGGGCGGGGGCGGGTGTCCGAGGCGACCGCGGAGCGGGTGCGGCGCTGCGCGCGCGAGCTCGGCTACCGGCCGAACGTCGCGGCGCAGGCGCTCCGGCTCGGCGCGTCGCGGGCGGTGGCGCTGCTCGTGCCGGACATGACGAACCCGTTCTTCAGCCGCGTCCTGCGCGGCGCCCAGCGCGCCGCCGCCTCGGCGGGCTACATCGTGATCCTGGTCGACACACAGAACGACCGGCACTGGGAGTCGCAGTCCTTCGAGGCGCTCCGTGCGGGGCCGGTCGACGGCTACCTGCTGTTCGAGGTCAGCGCGCCGGAGGCGCTCGGCCCTGACGACAACGTCGTCCTGATGGAGACCGAGGAGCGCGGCCGGCCATCCGTTCGCTTCGACGGCGAGGCCGGAGCCGCCGCCGCCTTCGAGCACCTGGTGGAGCTCGGCCACACGCGCATCGGCCACCTCGCGGCCGCCTTCCGCGCGCTCACCTTCGAGGATCGCGAGAAGGCGCGCCGCCGCGTCCTCACCGAAGCGGGGCTGGATCCGGACGCCCAGCCGCGCGTGCTGACCCCGATCACCATCGAGGACGCGCGCGTGAACGGCGGAGCGCTCCTCGACCAGGAGCCGACGGCCGTCTTCTGCGACGACGACGTGATCGCCGCCGGGATGTACCTGGCCGCCCGCGAGCGCGGCGTGAGGATTCCCGGCGACCTGTCGGTGATCGGCTTCGACGACATGGACTTCGCGCGCGTGCTCGAGCCGCCGCTGACCACGGTCGCGCTCGACGCGGAGCTGCTCGGCTCGGCGTCGTTCGAGCTGCTCGAGGCCCGCTTGGCCGGGAGGCGCACCCGCAAGCGCGTCGTGCTCCCCGCGGAGCTCCTGGTCCGCGGCTCGACGGCTAGATGTCGCGACGCGCGGTGAAGATCGCGGCGAGTGCGGTGAGCAGCAGCGCATAGAGCGACCAGACCGCCGCGGCGACTCCGCGTGGAAGCACGTCGCTGTCGCCCTCGGCGCCGCTCATCGCTATCCCGAGCCCGGACAGCGTGAACTTGCCGACGTCTCCGGCCAGGCCCGCCACGACCGGGTCCACCACGAGGATGAGCAGCAGCACGATCACGACGGCGGATACCTGATTGCGGAGCAGCGCGCCGAACGCCGCCCCCAGCGCGGCGGCGAGCGCCGCGTAGAGAGCCCCGCCGAGGAAGATCTCGATCACGCCGCCCGTGGCCGGCAGCAAGGCGTCGTTCGCGCTCAGCCACGGGAGCGCGATCAGCGCCGTGAGCCCTGCCGCGAGCAGCCCGATGGCGAGCCCGCCGAGAAAGCACGCGCCGACTGCCGCGCTCACAGCACGCAGGCGCTGCGGCGTCACGAGCAGGGTCGACGCGATCGTTCCGTGCCGGTACTCGCCGGCGCCGACGACCACGCCGAGCACCAGCGTGAGGAGGCCGCAGATGCCGGCGGTGGAAAGCAGCGCCCGAACGTCGCTGGGAGCCTGGAGGTGGTCGTCGAGCGCCAGGGTCAGCACCACGATCAGCAGCACGAGGCCCACCGCGGAGCCCGCGAGCGCCCAGAAGGTGCGCGTCGTGCGGAGCTTCAGGAGCTCGGCGCCGACCAGCCGGGTCATGAGCCGGCCTCAGTGCCGCCGGTGAGCTCGAGGAAGACGCTCTCGAGCGACTGGCGCGGCCGGTAGAGCTCGAACACCGCGATGCCGTGCTCCGCCGCGGTCGTGCCGACGGTCTCGAGCGACGCGCCACGCACGGCCAGCCAGCCGCCCGCCGCCTCGCCCGGCTCGGCGGAGATGCCGTCGCGCGCGGTCAGGGCGGCCCGGAGCCGGTCGGCCTCCGGCGAGCGCACCCATACCGGCGCTCCCGCGCCCGCCGTGAGCTCCTCGAGCGAGCCCTGCGCGACGAGCCGGCCGTGGCTGATCACGACGACCTCGTCGACGGTCTGCGCCATCTCCGCGAG
>Ga0126312_10000392_pt1 | contig 25331 bp, 27 predicted proteins | sample Plot104A_FD_92537 | JGI IMG/M metagenome (GOLD analysis project Ga0126312, IMG submission 92537) | Serpentine soil microbial communities from UC McLaughlin Reserve, CA, USA - Plot104A | ecosystem: Environmental > Terrestrial > Soil > Grasslands | place: USA: UC McLaughlin Reserve, Lake County...
GCTCCTGCCGTAGCCTCCACCACCGCCGTAGCTTCTGCGGAAGCCTCCGCCGTATGAATTGTAGCGCGGCTGCGCTACTGGCACTGCGATTCCAAGCTCGTCGTTGAGCTTGCGTATCGGCAGATTTGTCTGGCCAAGTATCCGCTCAAAGTCGGCAACCCTTTCGCTTGAGACAAGCGATATGGCCTTGCCTTCTCCGCCGGCCCTCGCTGTCCTTCCGATCCTGTGGAAATACATATTCGGGTCTTCAGAGATGTCGTAGTTGATCACATGGCCGATGGCCGGGACGTCGATTCCCCTTGCCGCAATGTCTGTTGCGACGAGAATGTCCTCACTTCCCTTCCTGAACTTGAACATCGAGTTGTCCCTCTGCTTCTGCGTCAGGTCGCCGTGGATGGTGACTGCTCTGAACCCTTCCTGCCTGAGCTGGTAGGCCAGCCTGTCAGCTCTTTGCTTTGTTGCTGCAAAGACGATGGTCTGCGCCTTGGCGTCTTGGTTCTGCTTGATAAAGTCGGTTAGGTGCTTGAACTTCTCGCGCTCTTCAACTATCAGATATGACTGGTCAATGGTCTCGAGCGTGATCTCTTCCTCGTTGAGCCTCACGCGCTCTATCTGGTCCTGCCTCATGTATTCCTCTGCAAGCCTCAGGATCTCTGGAGGTATCGTCGCCGAGAACAAGCAAGTCTGCCTGTCTTCATTCACATAGAACAGGATGAACTTGATGTCGTCAATAAATCCCATGTCAAGCATCCTGTCTGCCTCGTCGAGCACCACGAACTTGACATCGTCCAGGATTATCGAGCCCTGCTTGATGTGGTCGATAAGCCTGCCAGGCGTTGCAACCACTATCTGGACGCCCCGTCTTATCTTGTCGAGCTGAAGGCTGATGCTCTGGCCTCCATAGATGGAGACCGACTTGATTCCTGTGTACCTTGCAAACCGGTTGATCTCGTTTGTTACCTGTACCGCCAATTCCCTTGTCGGTGTAAGTATCAGAGCTTGCACCGGGCCGTCGCGCTTTATCTGGGCCAATATCGGCAGACCAAAGGCCGCTGTCTTGCCGGTTCCTGTGTGCGCCTGCCCCACGACATCTTTACCCTGCAAAACAAGGGGTATAGCTGCCTCCTGTATAGGAAAAGGCACTTCAAATCCATTTTCTTGGAGTGCTTTTGTTAGTTCAGCACTCAATCCCAATTCTTCAAATGTTTTTGTCATTTCTTTTTTCACTTACTCTTTTGTTGTTTTTTCTTTGTAGTTTTTTAACTACAACTACAAAAGCCACGGAAGATATGAAAAGTTCTTTTCTGTGCAGTTTTTCATGCACACTTGACAAATCCGCCGTAAAACCTTTGTCTGCCCTATGATAGGGAGCACGCAGATATAAGGTATGCGGTGTCGCTTTCAAGTTTAAATCTCTAGCCCAACTACTAGTCAACGAATAAATGCCCGATCCCGAAGCCAAGCGCTTGCTCTGGTTCCTTTTTGCCGGCTCTCGGGGCGGCGAGAACAGGATCAGGATAATTGATCTCCTCAAGGACCGCCCCTACAACATGAACCAGCTTGCCGAGGTGCTTGGCATAGACTACAAGGCGGTGCAGCACCACATAGGCGTGCTTGAGAAGAATAACATGGTCAGCAAAGCCGGCGAAAAGTATGGCGTGCTCTACTTTATCTCAAACTACCTGGAGGCCAACATCGAGGCTTTTAACGAAATCAAGGCTGCCATAGATAAAAAGAACCTGAACAAATTTGGAAAAAAGTAAATAAGCCAATTTCTGCTGCTGATGGTCGTTAATGGCTTTACTGATGGACATCAGCTCTATAGTTAGCATGGCAAACACGGCAATACTGGTTACACTGCTAGTCGTTTATGCCAACATATATCGCAAGACCAGAGCCACGTTTACAGTAGGACTCATGGTATTTGCGGGCATGCTGATGCTCCATAACATAATAGCAGTTTATGGTTACTTTGCAATGGCACCTCTCTATTCCAACGAATTGCTTCCTTATTTTGTTGGGATACATATTGCTGAGCTTGCAGGGATAATCGCCCTGCTAAAGGTCACGGTGTGGCCTGAAGGAGTAAAAAAAACCACTCCAAAGGCTGCTTCCTAATTTCCTATCAAGCAGCTACTTCATTGTCGGCTGGCATTCTGCTGCGCTTTTGAAAGTTGTTCTGTAATTTATCATACACCCTTGACTATATATGGAGGTGATCTGGAAGCAATTTGGAAAAAAGTATTAATTCAAAAATTGCCAGATTTTGCATGAATTGGTAGAGACCAGCGTTCTGGTATCGGCGCTTGCAGGAGCAGGTTCGTTCTTCTCGCCGTGCATTCTGCCGATAATCCCTGCATTCGTCTCGTACCTATCGGGCACCACTCTCAGCGAGCTCCGGGGGCAAACCCCGCAGCAGAATACTTCAGACGGCCAGTCCTCGATGACGCTCAAGGGGTCGACCCGCCTTAACATTTTTTTGAACACAGTTTACTTTGTGCTAGGCTTTTCGCTAGTCTTTGCAGTGTTGGGAGTGATCCTGAACAGTTTCCTTGCCAACGTCGGCACTGGCTTCCAGAGCACATTTCAAGCGATAGGCGGCATAGTGATAATCGGCTTTGGTGCCTACCTAATACTGTCGACAAAGCTGAGGATACTCAACTTTGAAAAGAGGGTGACCACCAACCTTCCAAGATTCAAGACAACCTACATCACGTCGTTCGTGTTTGGGGCCGCGTTTGCTTCCGGGTGGACGCCGTGCGTCGGTCCGATATTGGGTACCACGCTCACGCTCGCAGCGACATCGCCCGGTGCTGCGTACAATTCACTTCTTGCTTATTCATTGGGTCTTGGAGTCCCCTTTCTCATCACCGGCGCCTTTTTCTCGCAGGCCACGGGCATGATAAGAAAGATGGTCAAGCACCTGAAGTATTTTAACCCGGTAATGGGCGCAATCCTGATCGCGCTTGGCATCCTTGTGTTCACAAACCAGCTGAGCGTAATAGGCAACTTTCCGCTTGCAAGCGAGATAATCAATTTGGGGAGGGGCATATGATATGAACACGGACAACCTGAGCGCTCTAGCAGTGGGCATCGGAGTCGTCGCGCTTATCGCCGGCTTTGGAGTTTACTTTAACAGCCCAGTTCTCAACAAAGCGGCTTCTGGCCAGCAGGGAGAATTTGTGCCTGCCGCCATAGTGGAAGATAATGGCACGATAACAAAAGTACAGATAGACAAGTCGCAGTTCAAGCTGGCGCCTGAGCTTGCTAGAATCAACGGCTACATCAATACCGAGCCGGTGACGCTTGCAGACCTAAAAGGCAAGGTGGTGCTCGTCGATTTCTGGACGTACAGCTGTATCAACTGCATCAGGACTATTCCATATCTCAATGTGTGGCAAGAAAAGTATGCGGATCAGGGCTTGGTGATAGTTGGCGTCCACACGCCGGAATTTGAATTCGAGAAAGACTACAACAATGTCAGGGCCGCAGTGGACAAATTCGGAATCAAGTACCCTGTGGTGCAGGACAATGAAAAGGGAACCTGGCAGGCATACGAAAATCAGTACTGGCCTAGAAAATATTTGATCGACGATGAAGGGTATATCCGGTACGACCATATCGGCGAAGGGGCCTACGCAGAAACTGAAAAAGTGATCCAGTCGCTCCTGACAGAGCGCGCTGCTGCTGCCGGCCAGAACGTTACCATCAACGGATCGATAAGCAGACCGGAAAACGCGCAGAGCGTCGACTTTTACCGGATAAACACGCCTGAGCTCTATTTCGGATACAGCTTTGCAAGGGCGCAGCTTGGAAATCCGGAGGGCTTCAAGCCTGACCAAGTTGTAAAATACACGATCCCAGAAGGCGAGCTCAAGCCCAACGCGATATACTTGGAAGGAGAGTGGAAGAACCACGCGGACAGCATGGAGCTTCAGAGCGAAGTGGGACACATTGTGCTGGTCTATTCTGCCAAGGCAGTCAACATCGTCGCTGGCGGAAGCGGAGAGCTACACGTGACAAAGTCTGCGCTAGAAGAGGGATCGCGCGGCCAGGACGTTTCAGAGCAGGGCACAATTGCGATAGACGGACAAAAGCTGTACAACCTGGCTGCTCACCAGTACTATGGTGAGCACCGGCTGCAGATCGACGCCATTGGCAAGGGATTTCGGATCTACACCTTCACTTTTGGCTAAAGCTTGTCGAGCTCCACGATTTCTTTTGTAAATTTTTCAATTGTTCATAAAAAGACACAGAACGCCGTCAATTGCCGTTGTCTGGTTAATACAGGCAAAAATCATCGTGTTCCTTAAGTCAAAAGAGCTTGCCTGGATGATCAAAAGGAGAAGGCACTGAAGCTTTCCCGAGCATCCTGTCCTCCCTTGCGATGCCGTTACTCTCTCTCCTTTGAAACATTAATGCGATCCTGACAATCATTGCTGGCCTTCCTCTGAATTTTTCTAGTAGAAAAGATCACAAAACTCTTCATGCTGGATCTGTCATTTTATTGCAACAACAACAATAGCGTCGCCACCAGACCAGAGAGTGCTGTCCGCCGTGCAGTTGCAGATTAGCAATAAATAAACCACGTATCCCTTAAAATGCCGCCGCAACGGCGGCTCTCATTCTTCTTCTTTCTTCTGGAATCCAAAATAGCAAGAGTGGCACAATTCCTTGCCATAGATCACTCCGGCGTTGCCGCACTTGACGCACACCTTTTCATGATCTATGGTCGAGTCAAGCGACTTGGCCTTTTGCAGGCACTTGCCGCATATGGGAGCCTCTAGGTTATAGCTTGAAAGAAAGCCGGCACCGCACTGCGTGCATTTCAGACTGTACATTTTGCCTTTTGGTTTCCAACGCCTGAATAGTCCCACAAATACCCATTAGCGCTGCGGAATAATCAATGTATCGATGCTCCGTGTATCGATACCCTGATATACTTAGTAGCACCGCATCAACCACAGCGGGAAAAATATGTCTGACACGAGCCAGCTTCTTGTGCGGAGGATCAAGGATGGCACCGTCATAGATCACATCGAAGCAGGCAAGGCGCTTCTGGTCCTGCGTGCGCTAAGCATCACAGGCAAGGAGGGCAACGTGATCACCGCGGCACTGAACGTGCCCAGCAGCAAGCACGGCAAGAAGGACATTATCAAGGTGGAGAATAGGTTTCTCGAAACAAGCGAGACCAACAAGCTGGCGCTCATTGCGCCGCGTGCGACAATCAACATTATCCGCGATTACAAGCTGGTGGAAAAGCGCAAGATCCAGCTGCCAGACTCGATCGTTGGGATATTCAAGTGTCCTAACCTCAAATGCATTACAAACAGCGGCGAAGAAATTAGATCAACTATAGACATCATCGACAAGGAAAAAGTAGTGCTAAAGTGCCGCTATTGCGCCAGGACGCTGTCAATAGACGAGCTTGTATTCTAGGCCCGCAACTTCATCATCCGCTTTGGCTGCCAGTCGACGTTGCTGCGCGGCAGCCTTGTCATCGCAAAGTGGAATATGATCAGCGGGGCAAAGACCGCGACAGTTATCGCTGCAAGCGTATAGTTGCCGAGGTACAGCATGTACAGCGTGATGCCTGCGCCAGTCATTATCTCTATCCAAGTGCATGTGCAAAGCTGCATTGCGACATGCTTTAGGTCGATCAACAGTGTACTTTTCGCATCTCGACTATTTCTGCCGATCGCCTTGCAAGTTTTGTTGTTGTTTTCATAGCATAATTAGAGATATAAAATTTTGATGAAAATGCATGACAAAGCTTGCTTCATAGTGCAGATAAGCGGGAAAGAATAATTTATTCTAAGTTTATTGATCATTGGATCAGGTTTTTATATTTCTGTAAGCTTCAATTCATTCATCTTATGCGAGGAGGTAGAAAGTAGTAAATGACCGGCGACCTCGCTAATATGACAGTGATGGGATTGATCGTCGGGCTGGTAGTTCTCATTTCGATTGTGCTGATGGCAATCGTTGGGGGATCCCATGTATTCGATTAACGCGTTACTTTTCTGCGCAATGCGCGCGATTAAAGAAATTTGAAGCGTTTACTGTCTGCCATCAGGCTGCGGGATCTTGGCGAATTTCTTTGACAGCTTGTACCCAAAACCCATTGCAATAAAGAGCGTTATCAACCCTGCCATCAGCGTCAGGAAGAATTCCGCCTTGACTACATAATGCATGATCAGAGTCACGGCGACAGCCGGAATCGCTATAATGACGGCCAAGAGGGTGCTGATTGCATATACTCTGCCTATTGTGGACTTTTTTCGCTTGGCATCATTCTCGTCAGCGGCACTGGACACTGGATTCCAGAGAACCGGGAATTAATTTAAGCCTTGTTAATCTGACCGAACCGGTATATGTAAGACGAAAATTGAGTAGCTCCAAAAGGAAAAAGCTACCCAATCGCATGCGATATCCTTGTGTCACACAGCCGGACTAGATCCCGTACTTGCTCTTGCGTGAGCATCGCCCTAACATTGAGTACAAATTCATCATCTTCGGCCGTGACAATTCCATGGCTGCGAAGAACCCTGCCGAGCATCACCTTTGTATTTATAGTATTGCAACTGCGGTTCATCGTTCACAAGAAACTGTCTGGCAATCTCTCCCCAACAGATGCCCTGTATCCTTTTGACTGCAGCAGGGTCTTTAGCATTACTGGTTGATATATGTGCTGCATCAACATCTTGTTTTCAATGTAATTTTTAGCTGCTTATAGTCCACAATAGATCTTTCCAGATAGGTAGAACCCACTAGAAGAAAAAGTAATTGGAGCTGGTACTGATTGATCAAACTAGAGCTTAAGCTTATATGCGGCGACAACCATCGCAAAAAATTATGCACTGTTGAATTTGCGGATGCTCGCTAGTGACATCGTGAAGCAAGAACTAGCTAAACACACAATTTTTCAACAGTGCAATTCTTGTCACTAAGGTAACCCTACGACGACAACTTGCCAGAGATTGGGCTCCTTGCCAGACAACAGAGTGATCTTGCATCTTGCAGAATACCTTCTTCCTTTGATATCGACCACTCTCTTTTCATCCTCGGATGATGACTCTAAGCGAAATGTCCCCGCGTCCAACAGTGTTCGGTTCTGTGTTCTGCAGCACTCAGTGAGCCCATCACTGTTCATAAGTACAAATAGGGACCGTTGATATCTGAAGTTCCTAAGAAGGCGCGCTTGCAGAGGCGGTAGCTTGTCTTCCGTTCCGTGATGGATAGGAGAAGTATGCGAGGCGTTGGTCAGAGATCGAGTAGGGTCTTGTAAGAAGCACCACCCTTCTATCTCGGAGTTTATATTCATGATATCATAATCAAGATAGAGAACCCAGTGAACGCCAATACCACTACCTTTTTCGTCAGCTTCATGTCTATAGAGTGCAAAAAAGCATTTCTCTTGCTTTCTTGTCGTGAATTTTGACCGTGGCTTTTGGGAAACGCTACGAGTACTAGTGGCTACTGCTGTAGCGGTAGTAGTGCCATCAATAGAATCATGTTTGGGCTTTTCTTGTTCCTTTTGTTGTTGGAAACTGTAGCTCCTGATCTGGAAAGCATTTTTTGTTGGTGTTGTTGTCCTCAGACCAGACATGGCTGAATCAAAGGGAGGGGGCGGGGGCATTAGATCATCGCGGTGAGGATGTGACGTTGCCGTCGGTATTGTCGCAGCTGAAGTGGGAGGAGGAGGAATAGTAGTAGTCCTTTGTCTGGCGGGATCGTGATAATAATAATAATAAGAATTGGGCAGGGTGTTTGGTGACATCATTTTGAGGTTGCGTGCTAATCTAAGCAGGTCGTCTGAATAATCAGCCCAGCTCTTGACCGAAGATTCGATGGAATTGCGGCCTTGCCTGTAATTGCTAGACCATTTCCCCGTCGTTATTTGTTGTGCTTTTGGCAGTGTGTAGGTAGGCATAGGATACCTGCCTTGCGCTAGACCCAAAATGTACTCGGTAAGGCTGGTAATCTGGCCATAACCCTGGTGTTTGAGAGCAACATGTCTTCTTGCGGAATACGGCCTGGTAAATGGCCGGCCGCACACAATGCAAACATGATGTCCAACCTTGATAGCAGCTTTGGCCATCAGACGATGTCAACCTCCCCGTTTTGCCTGATGTTGTAATTGTGCTGCACTGTGCAGCACAATTTTATTACAAGTGACATGGAGAAGCTAAATACACAACCGGAATATAGTTCTTATCCAATCACCTAGAACTCTATACATAGAGCCACAAAAAATTTCATCCTAATGATTTAGAAAGCATGAATTTTTTGATGAGATTCTGCCCGCACCTGCGATAAAAAATACATCGTGGCCCTAAATGCCGTAAGAAAAGATAGATCTTCCTTGAGGGTATTGAAACCGTTTTGGAGGGCTGCGAAAAAGGCATATGTATGTGTTGACAGTCCTCCATACAAAAAAATCGATAGCCTTCCTACTTACCCGGCGAGGTACCTATATCGCCCTCCCGCCGCTTGCACATCAGGTAAAATCCTGCCGTGTGCTTCGCTGTACTCTTCAAGTGTTTCCCTGATAGCTGCGATGCTGGCTTGTTGAAAGCGGGTATGAGCAGTCACTCGTCGACTGCTTGGATCGAAACAGAAAGAACCGGCTCACTCGACTCTCTTTCTGACAATTCGGTCGGCGTCAAGGAGAAGATAACTAGTACATACTCTCCTTCTATGTCAGGATTCCAATAAAACTCTAAATCCACATTTTCGTTTGCGCTGATGTCTCCACGAAAGCTTGCAGCCCGCACAAGCATGTTGTCGTCGCTGGCCGGTTGTTCTGCTGCGTCCCCTCCTGTTCCGTTGCGTGCCAGAGTCATTACGAGCGTGTGATCCGGCACACATCCTTTTCATTTGGGTTAGTGAAATGCGCCTGAATAAAAAATGGCTTGCCTACTGCAAACAGCGAACCCGGAACGGCTTCTGTAATCACCTCTGCGGTTGTACCATTGACAGAGACGAGAGACGATAATGTCGGTCGCAAATCTGTTGCTCCTTGCTGCAAAATGGTCATCTCTTGCTGCGATAAATCCGAGCCTGCCGCTTGATCCCGTTCCTTTGACTGGGCAGAAGCGTCCCCTGTCTGCTGACCCCCGTCCGCAATTGGTTCTTGTTCTCGTTGTTGTTGTTGTTCAAAGAAGAATGACAAAGCTTCATTAGGTTGTGTTTCTAGCCGCTGAGCGACTTCAGGATTGTCTGTCCCCGTATCAATCGGATTATTATTGCTATTTAGAACTGTAAAGGGCAAAGACGAAACCAATGGCAGCGGCAATTCCGACTCCTGCCATTCCATAGGTTGAATATTTCCCCACCATTACTCACTCATCCTATCATTGCATCGATGGAATATATATCCAAAAATAAAAGAAGGATGGTTTGTGTGGCTCTTATCTATTTTTGCTCTTCGTATGGTCAGGTCTGTATTGTCTTTAATAGATAATAATTATCCTGAAATTAAGTACATAATTCACCGGATAAATCCTTTTAAAAGCAAACATGCCATCAGTTTCCTAATGAATGTCACCCTTTACAAAATTATTCCCATAGCTGCCTTGGTCTTTTCTGTGTATGCGATATCGACACTATCACCATCATCATTATTTGCACAGCAGACTAGCAATTACTCATTTGTCACATCGTGGGGTAGCTCTGGAAGAGCATTTGGTCAATTCAGCCAACCCCTAGAAGTTGCAACAGACTCCGCTGGCAATGTATATGTAACTGACTATACCGCTTTGGCAAATCAAGTGCAGAAGTTTACTTCTGATGGAACGTTCCTGCTAGCATGGGGCTATCTTGGAACTGGGGGTGGTGGATTTGCTAATGCACTCGACATAGCAATAGATTCTAACGAGACGGTATATGTGACAGATTGGGGAAATGCTGGTCAGGCTGTGCAGAAATTCACATCAGATGGTGCTTTTCTAGGCATGTGGGGTTCTACCGGATTAGGTGAGGGACAGTTCATAACCCCTGGTGGCATTGCAGTAGACTCTCAAGGCTTCGTGTATGTAGGAGACTATGGAGAGAACAACAACATACAAAAGTTTGATAGTGATGGCAATTTCATCTTAAGCTGGGGCTCCCCAGGCTCAAGTGATGGTCAATTCATGAGACCTGCAGGTATAGCCATAGACCCGCAAGGCGTTATCTATGTAGTAGACTCTGGAAATGATCGTGTTCAAAAGTTTGACAGCAATGGAAACTTTCTAGGAAAGTGGGGAACATCTGGTTCCGAAGATGGACAATTTAGTATTCCTACAGGAATAGCGATAGACTCAACATCTGGCAATGTTTTCATAGTAGACGGTGGCAATGATCGCATTCAAGTTTTTGACAGCAATGGCAATTTCATAACTAAATGGGGCTCACGTGGCTCAGCTGATGGTCAGTTTGATACTCCTACAGGAGTGGCCATAGGTTTAGACGGAAGAGTGTATGTAACTGACATGGGGAACAACAGAATCCAAGTGTTTAGTAGTGGTAGTGGATGAGGTTAAAATTAGCTCATTGAACACTATACAAAGAACCTTCTGCGTTTTATTTCAAACATTAATATTACAATTTGGCAGTATCCCAAATGGAATGAGCAGGAGCTTCTCACATTCTGTTTTCATTGTTATCTTGTTTTCGGTGTTAATTATAGTACCTGTTTCCGTAGGTGTCGCTCCTGCTTATGCACAAGGACCTTCGGTTGCACCTGATGATAATAATAATAACCAGGGACCACTGGGACCACGTCTTCCTCTTCCATTTGGTCAGCAGCCATTTGTGCAAGCAGGCAATTTTTCCTTTGGACCAATTGCTAGTATTCAAAATAACGAATCCGGCCAACCTGCCTGGGTTGTTACAGGATTCTGGAGAGGCAACTTGCTTTCATTCAATGAGACAACAATAGCAACAACAACTACTACCGAAAATGGCGATAGTAACGCTTCAAGCGTGGCAGCTGCAGCAGTATTCAATGCAAACCTTAGAATGATACCGCTTAATAGATCAGAAGCACACACTCACGTGATCACGAACTTTAGACTGTCAAATGTTTCATCTAATAATGAAAATGGTACAACGACGTATACTGGCAATTCTACGATCAGCACACCGGAGGCTGCATTTGAAAATGTGCCTACTACCATTAAGGTTTCAGGTGAAATCATAAGCATCTTCCCAGATCCTTCAAGTGTAGATGAGCACTATGGCAACACTCCTATCTATGGAGTCGTCCTACCTGAAGAAGATCAAAGACGGGGACATAATTATGGTGGCCCACCATCATCCTTACCCCCTTAATTTTTGAAGATATTTTGGTCAAAGAATCTTCTTTGAGGTTTGTTATTATTATTTTGTCGACATAAGATGCTTGTTTATTAAGCCAGACTGAACAGCAAGGCATCAATGTCTTTTTCAAAACAAATAACTATAGAAAAATTCTTTCTTCAAGGAATGAACCCCCAAGCAGCGCCAAGGGTTCCCCAAATCCCAACTCTCGTCCTTTGGTGTAACATATCAAAAAACTACAAAGCTCGAGGAGTGCATGAACCAACCACTATGACAACAACAACAATACAAATCCCACTGGCCATACTGACTTTAATCAGCTTTTTTTGTTTGAGTGATTTATAATAAAAGCTATAAACATCTATTTCCTTATCTAGTCTAAAATGGAACGAATAAGCCAGCGTTATAATTATGGCGAATTGCCATCATCGTCCCCAGTGCCAGGTTCAGCGAGTCCGTCTCCATCAACGATATCGTTTCCTCCTTAGGCATCTATGTTATATAACATCTTCTGGAGTTTCAGTATGAGATTAGGCCCGTTGTTGCCTTTGATTTTTGCTGCAAAGACTCCGCTACTGCTGCCACACCAGATGTTGTCATTGGAGATTAGCCCAATGCACGGGAAAGTATTTCTTCATCATAGAACTCTAGAAATGCTTTGTTATCGTCCAGTGTATGCCCAAAGATCCCTAAATTTATAACCTTCCCTTTGCCACTGATCATTTCATAAGTAGCTACTACTGTTTCAAGACTTGGAAAATGATGCCCATCTCTTTCGTCGCCTAACTCATTCGATGTGTCTTCTGTCACTTCAAAATCATGAATTATAGTGGCATTTGGGTTTGTCATAAATTGTTCCTCCGAATGCTCGTAATCGAATGGATCATTAGAAAAGGTCACGTCATCGCTTTGTGGATCTAGCATGAAATTACTCCCAACCCACTGTTGAGTTTCATTAATCCATCTTTCTCTCGGATATGCGCGCCACGCATAGCTGCTGCCATCATACGCCCACGTATGACCTCTTACCAGCGTGACAGTATTGTCAGCACTATCGTATTTTACCTCCACAGTAAAAGTATTGGCAGTATTAAAGACAATCGTTCCTCCATTTTGCACTACAAATTTCTTTAGATTATCATATTCTTCTTGAGTGACGTATTCTTGATGGAAGAGGAAGAGTACATCATAGGCATTATTCCCAGCACTGTCAAAGATCTTACCTTCATGAACTTCCTTATCGGTTATGTCTGCAATCTGTATAGGAGGTAGATCATCACCATTTCCTCCGCCTTCATCATCTTTAATGCTGACAGTATCATTTTGGGAAGAAGACCTTTGTTCTACAAGTCCCCTTAACGTATCATAGTATTCTTGTTGTACTGGAACAGTCGGGGGATCAGAAGAATCATCTTTATAATGAATATAAGTTTCGTCTGGAACTTCAACTGTAAGCATGTTCAGATCGCTTGTGACATTTGTTGTCTCGTCTGTTTCATCTGAGTATTTGTCATAGAAGGTATAGAATCCATCTAGCGAATAGGCAGCATATGTAAATGAGGGCTTGACGAAAGCGACCCGCAGCGGTGATTCTTCTGGTAATGTTGGTGTATAAGAAGGAGGAGGAGGAGCAGCAGCAGTAGTAGGAGGTACACCGCTATAAGTAATAGCGGATGATGGTAGTCCCAAAGAACCACCACCAACACCACTAATAATAGGGGGAATTTCTTGTGCAAAGACTGTTGTTGCTGTTAGAACGGGTACTAGTAGTAAGATTGTAATAAGAAAAAAAGCAAGTGATGTGGGAGAAGAGGAGAGAAAAATCGTTCTCCCAATATTTGTGAGGTTCATCTTTGGAGTGATGACGTTATCCAGTGCGGCTGTAGCAAGGAACTTGTTGTAGGATAATGCTACCTTCAAGCCATTGCTAAGTGTCTTTTTACCCTCTGTCCTTAGCTCCATTTCCCCTCGCTTTTTCAAATCTGCCTTGAGATTTGCAAACCACCCATTTGAAAAGAGAGAGATGGCTCTGTTTCCATCTACTCCTGGTACAGATTGCATTCAACGCTAAAAGTGATAGGTGGTATAAAGATTATTTGCCAGACTTTTCAGCATAATGATTTCTAATATTGAATAGATAGATGTTGCGTTTATGATAGAAGCATGGTGAAGATCCTTGTAGTCATCCTAGGGAAAATATTTTCCATGCAGGTCCAGAAGAATTAATACTTTAAAGGAAATGAGACTCTTCTTATCTAGAGTTAAGCCGCGTTTTTGTGTGTCGAGGTGGACTGTGTGTAGTAGGTAGGTCTTGCAATGGCTTGAGGAATATCATATCCACACACTTGTAGCCAGCTCTGCAATTTCCTTTTTGATATCTGATTTTTCTTTCGTACTTTTTATGTTGCCTTCCATGAGTATTTGATTTAGTAAACTAAGATTCTTGGGTATTATTTCAAAGGTTTCAGCTTTTGAAATTCCATATTTTGCTATCATGATTGAATAAGTTATGAAAGCCAGATCAGTGGCCACAGATATATATGACTCAAATTCAGATCTTCCAATGAAGAGTTCAATCATTGTAATAGTAATGATAACATGAATGATTTTCATTTAATTCACATAAAAACCTGCATGTATAAAGTCCTCTGCGAAGAATTTCATTTCTGCTCTCGGCAAGATAGATAGCCTTGTTGTAGGAAAAGAAGGAGAAGAAAAGAGTGTGTGTGGCTATAGGCCCATCTGCTGCTTGTAATAGCTTGCCAGCTTTGAGTGCCTAATGCGCTCGCCAGTCGTCTTGGCGCTTTCCATCTTGTGCAGATGGGTCCTGTACTGGTAGAGGTCGCACATGCACACGCCAGTCACCGGCTTGTACTTTTGCCTGGAGATTTGGTGCTTTTTGTGATCCGCGTAAATTATCGGCAACTTTGTCAAGCCAATGCTGGCAACGATGCCTGCGATGGTTGCATACAGCGCCGTCCCATGCGGCAGGAGCAATAGCGGAAGAACGATCGACGCGATGACTCCGACAGAGGTGGCAGTAACTGAGAGCCTCGACCACCTGTCGTATGGCTCTACCTCGCGCTCGAACTGGTCTATCAGCTTCTCAAGCCTCTCGTCTAGCTTGTTGTCGTCGTTTTTCAAAGAAGACGAAGTTGTTGATGATAGCTGCATCTGTGATATAGAGATAGCTCACTTCTAATTAAGTCTTATTCAGAGAGGCATAATTTCGCTTATTTTTACAACAAGGTGACTTGTAAAGGATATTATTATAAAATTAATAAAATTTTTTACTATTAAATTTTGCGACAAAATAGCGATTGCGGCAAAATTCGTCAGAATTTCTTTATTTTTGTCCATAGAACTACAAATATTTTTGCAGATTGTCCTGTGACCTAATTTTTTAGGTTTATGATAATATACAGTATATGTTTTGATATGTCAATACTAATAATGCTTGCATTTTGAGATAATATCGATGGCCAAGACTGCACTGAAATTCCAGAGCCAGAGGATCGATCAACTCCCATCCGACATTCTCATCAAGGGGACGTGGGTCAGCACCGCGATGGCATTGATACTCACACTGCCGGCGCTCGGCCTATTTATCGGGCTTTTCCAAGTGGCCGAGCTCAACGTGGGCGTCAGCGCGGGAACAGGCTTTGGCATGCACTTTGTGCTCCTTGCTTTTGCCAGAAGAATTTCAAAAGCGATATCCTCGCTGTTTAAGGACTAACTAACTAGCTAGCTCTCTAGGCAAAGGATTTTTATTTAGTATTGAGGGAACTCTTGCTGCTGAATGAACACCAACAAGGTAAGCATGCCAAACAAGATCTTCGGCACGGTCCTTGCCCACAGCCTCAGAGGCAAGATGCTTTCAAAGAGCGAGCTTCAGACCTTGGCAGAGTCCAGGGACATTGAGGAGCTCGTGACCAGGATGAAAAACACTGTTTACCTTGACGCGTTGGCAAAGCTCACCAGGCCTTTCACCGCCGAAAAGGTCGAAGGCGCTTTGCGCGAATACCTTGTCAATCAGCATGCCAAGATGGTCAACATCGCAAACCGCTCTGCAATCCTGAACGCTTACTTTGTCAGGCACATCACCTGGAACCTAAAGATAATCCTGAAAGGGAAAGCTATGGGCCGGACATACGAGGAATTACTGCCCAAGATAAACCTGCGTGCTGAAGAGCTTGTCGGCAGGAGAGACCTGGTGGTCAAGGCGCTCGTTGCAAAGGACTTTGATGAGGCCGTCAATTCTCTGGCTGGAAGCGAATTTGGCGAAGACGCCAAAAAGGCAGCGCAGTCGTACAAGGAAAAAGGCGATGTGCGGGTCTTTGACACTTACCTTGACCACGCTTTTTACAAGTCACTTGATAGGGCCGTGGTGTTTGAATCGAAATTGCAGGACGCGCAAAAGCTGGTCGGAATCGACATCGACGCGTACAACGTCCTTGCTGTCTTGAGGGGCAAGTACTGGGGGCTGAGCCCTGCCGACATCACCGACCTGATAGTGACCACCACTACCAAGGTGTCCAAGGACATGCTGCAAAAGATGATAAACACGGAAAAGATACAAGAGGCGATAGGCGAGCTTGCTGCCACCACCTACAAGGATCTGATACCGAGGAGCGCTGCAAACGACATCGATGTAATCATGCAGCTTGAAGCCGGCTTTGAAAAGGAGGCGCTGAAGAGGATAATGAACTCGTTCAGGACCGTTTTCACTATAGCAAACCTGCTTGCGTCGCTCAAGCTGATGGGCTACGAGATAAGGAATTTGGCGGCGATTGCTGCCGGCGTAGAACAAAAGATACCGGCAGACAAGATAATGGCATCTCTTGTGCGGGTAGAGTAGTAGTAGCAGCAGTAGCAGTGTCATACACACGTGTGCGCGCGTGCGCGTTTCCAGCGCTTCCAGTGGAAAGCAGAGATATAAAAGAATCATAATCGTTTGGCTGCACAAACAGCCATTCTACGCATGATTTCGGGCTCATCTGACCCTGCTTTGGCAGCACCTTCGTGCTCAATTCTGTATAGCCTCACACTTTCTTTGAGTGTACTTTTTTTGTTGCATAATTTGAGCATGTGCATATGCATAATATCAAATCGATTATACAAAATCAAGGGAACAGCACCAATGGCATGCAGGTTCTACGCTGGCTATAGTACTATATTGTCTCGAAATACCTTAGCAAGAGGGGCAGGGCAATGCCAAGGCTGAGGATATATACTTCCTACTTCTTGACACCTTATTTGATAGCCCGCTCATCTGCAGGTTTCTTACATCTTTAAGGGTCTCTCTACGTAAGACCGATACTGATCTTTTGACTAAAGATCTTCAGCAGATTAATCCTTAAGAGTACACTTACGTCTTATTTAAATAACTGGCACTTTTACCGTTTCCAATGACTAGTAGGAAGAAGGCAAGCAAGAACAACAGCAACAATAACAATATGCTGATCCTTCCTATCGCTGTCGGTCTCCTGACCATCCTGGTGGGAATGCCAGCAACGATGTCCTTTTCACAGCAACAACCTGACACTGCTACTATTACTACTATCACAACAACAACCAACGACACTGCCGCAGCTGATAACACGACCCAGTTGGGCAACACCACCACCAATCAAACTACTACTACTACTACAACAACCCCAGATAATGAAACACTACTAGAGCAGCAACAAGCGCAGCAAGAACAAGAGCGATTGGCAACGCTAGCCAGCGGCCTTCGAGAGAACCTGACATCTGGAGAATCCAAAGTGCTCATGATAACAAGGGCTGAGACAGGCGCGCCACCCGAGCAGGAGCAAAGGGACATCGACCCTCTTGGGTTCATTGAGTTTCCAGATCGAAGAAGTATGACTATCGAGCAGCCAGAATACGCATCCTCCGACGAGGATGGGATTGCGACACTGTATGCAGGCGGCCCGCTATCGTTCCAGTTTGGGAATATTACCGGCATGGAGCTCCCAGACAACATAGATGTAGCGTTCATATCAACGGATGGCACCGATAGACGCATCCCCGGAGTAGTTGACGATACGGGCGAAGATAACGAATTCACAATACCCACTAGACTAAGAGATGGCCAAGAATACTACGTGCTCGTTACAATGGACTGGCCAGAAACAGGCGAAGACACCGTGATGGGAATCCTCGGTAAAGCAGTGAACCTAGAAGAACGACAGACGGCAATCGAAGAGGCGGCTGGCAACATGACAACGACTGGCAATACGACAGCAGGCGGGTAGGCAACAGCAGCCCTAGCAATAGGAGCCCTGAAAACAATACGGCGGCCATAAAACCCTGTTTTTTCTTTCTTTTTTTACGTGCATCGTTATAAATCCGCAATAATTGAAAAAGAAGGAAAAAGAACTTCGAAATATTGTGTCTATATATCTGTCACAGCAGCCTTTCTATGAAGAAGTAACCAGTGTAGCAGCTTGATTTAGGAGTAAAAAAATCGGGTTCTGTTCGGATCATGGTCGGTCGGTTGGTTTTTGAGCCTATTCGGCTGCCCTTGGTATCTTGGTATTGCTTTTCACTTGCTAACGACTGCCTGCTTTGTGTCTTTTGCCAACCATTTTTCTTATTTCAAGGAATCCAAGAATAATATATAATGCCGCCGACTGCATCCAAAAGAAAAACCCCCCAACCAGCTTCGACCTTCTCCTTGTATGTACATGGGTATCCTTCCAGAGCGGGATACCCGCTAGGCATCCTGTCACCGTTGTTGCCCGATGCCCATTCAAAGATGGCATTAGAGAGCCGGTAAGTTGGTTGACCATATTGAAGAAGAAATCAATAACAAGGCTCCGTGAAAACAAGAGTATTTTGCTTCTAGCATCTTATTATCTCTATATGAATGAAAAGCTAGGAGATTGTATTAAGGTCTTGGATGTATCATCCATTAATCCATCCATCCATCCATCCATCACTATAGGTCATGACTGCCAATTCAAGCGGGTTCTTCCATCCCTTTGGTTGCAATCCTGCCATTTGTTTTCCAGTAAACTTGCTGATGGTTGTGACCCGGCGCTCTGCATGCCACAGCGGTTATTATTCATTTTATAAAAAGTTCTACGACGTCTAGAAGCTATAAGGGTTATCGTTATTGTGACGATAAAAGCTACTCCGCACTGTAAATTGGTGAAAGAATGATCCTCTGTCAGGATCTATCAAATCCGAATCAAACGCTGCTCCGGAAGGTATATAGTACTATTGCCCGTATTGACCGTAACTGAATGCTCTGCATCATCATCATTATTGAACCAAATTACCGTCATGTTAGCAGGAATAGAAATGGTGCCCGGCTCAAATGAAGTAAAGCCAGAATCAGAAAATGGGATAATTAATAACCGCATATGACAGATCCTCTCTTGCTCTTTCGTAGCCAGACAGTTCTAGAAACTCTTGTAGCTGTTTGAACATGCAGCCTCTATCTCCTCTATCCCTCTCAGTTGAAGATTTTGAAGAAGGATCTGGAGCAAGCGAAATTGATGTCGTTGCAAAGCTAATAATATGTGCAGGAAGTAATGATGATGAAGCAGCAGCTATTACGAAGATAGACAATACGCGTAAGACATATCAGCGCATTTAGATGTCATCATCTGCTTAGATGACTTATATTGAATTCGTAACCACAATATGCGAGATTCAATGAGCCAGGATTTCTAGCTCACGATGACAGAACAGTAACAATTGAAATCATTGAGCCTAATTCATTTCTTGCTCTTCTCTTCACTTCGACTTTGCAGGATGTTTAGACACCAAAACTATGTCATGAGCCAATAATTACGAGCGACTTTCCGTGATGAATATACTCATTTAGGTACTTCTATTTGTTTTCTAGAGCAGTTCGCTTCTCCCTTAACCTTGTTATCCAAACTATATTAGGCAATCAATTGATCGTGCAGTCATCAATATGCCCCGTACGCACATCGGAAGAGTGGCACTTTCAGTAATCTTTGGAATTGGTGCATTTACAGGAATTCTAACATACTTTCTGTTCAGCCAAGCAGCACCTGGGCATAGCATTTTTACTCCCTCAATGTTTTTTCAGCCCCTTCCGCCACCACTGATTCCTCCTTCGGAGACGTTGCCAGAGACATCCTCAACTAAAGGAGGAGAAAATACAGGAAAATCTACAACTGCTATTAATAATAGCGAGAATCAAGCAAACAACACCTCCCAAATCCCTGCAAATGCTGTTACTATAGATATCTTGGAAGGTGCTGCAGTACAAGGCAATCCCGCCTATCAACCAGATGATGCAAAAGCAGGAATTGATTCAACAACAGTTGTGTGGAAAAATGACGATTCAGTACCTCATACTGCGACCAGTGGAGCAGGGCCCGATGACTCGAATGCAGGCAAGCAGTTTAATTCAGGACTCTTGGACCCCGGAGCGGACTATAGCATCGCTACTAACAAAATAGGATCCGGCGAACATCCCTATTTTTGCCAGGTGCATCCATATATGAAAGGCAAAATTACTATCAGCTGAAAAATTGCTTTACCCTAGCAACTGAAGTATAGTTGCCACCATTTTATTGATAGATGCTCAGCCATTGGTTGGCAGGTAAAAAATTCTGCGACCTCAAATTCATGATGTAGCGATAAGACACTGCTCAGCTAACCCGCCCTGACAGCCCTGCTTCCGCACTTTGGGCATTCTCTGTTTTTATGACTTGTGCCGCAGACCATGCAGTGGAACTCAAGCGCTTGCGGGTTCTGGATTGAGAAAGGCAAGTTATTGGGAAATGATGCGGCTGATAGATGCATTCCCCTTATTCTAATAGCCCAAGCCTTAACTGCGTACAAGACTGCCAAAAAAACAATCATTATTGTTCCCAGGGCAACAGCAGCAGAGACTGCTAGGCTGACAGCAAAGCACACAGCTATCCATGCCAATTGCTGGGTTAAAAAGAATTTTTGTTGATTTATTTCGCAATCACGTGGAAATATGCACAGAAGTCCTAAATATGAATATGGCTTAACCTTGTTAACTCATCTGAAGCGTAGCGCATCGTTCATGTATTGTCATATACAAAGCAATAGTGTTTAATACTTATGTATAGTTAGGGTCAAGTTTTTAAAAAATTGCTTCTGCTGTTTCTTTTCAACCACATTGTTGTGTCATGTTTTCAGCAATCTACCGTATCCCACTATGCCGTTTGCATCTATGCTCCAAGTCGGAGGAAGTATCCACAGATTCTGCTGTTCACCATCTTCCAAGTAAAGTATTGGAAGGACATTTGAAGGCGCCCTTGCAGTGCTGCAGGTCCTGCGAAAGCCTTGCCTGTCATCGGGTTGTAGATGCTGCTGTGGCATGGACTCTCGCCTCTCTTCCTGCCTTCTTGAGGCCTGTACTTGGACAGGCACCAGAGATGGAGGCATATACCATGCTAAACATCCGGAATGCTGAAACACCATTTTTTCTCCGCCAAGCTCTGCTGGCAGCCTTATCAACTGCCAAGTCCTGAACGCTTCCTGGTATAGTACTGGATCGTCGCTTCTAGGATACACCATCAATTCAGAATCGTTGACAGGAAAAGTATTGATGTTCGCTTGAGTTCCATCTGGAAGCTCGGCTCTTGCCTTTACAGCAACTCTTGGAGTGGTATATGGAAGAAATTTTCCCCAATCTACGAATGGAGCGATTGTGCTTGATGCCATCGTTAATTTTAAAAAGTCACGTCGCGAAACCCGGGCACTGCTCCCGAGTCGGGCCGACAGTTTCAAACACCGATGTAGGATACGCAATAATTATTAATTGTATTTGGACACTGTGTTGTTCTTCTCGAAGGTTCACAATGCAAAAATTGCGTGCAATAAATTCTGGAAATACAACAAGATCGCTTTTGAAAAAATAAAACGAGATCACCATCTTAATCTTGAACCAACTTCATTGTTCTGTGTCTTTTTGTCTTGCTTTGCCATAGGAGGTCGTAGCAAGACCAGCAAAGATCAATAATACTGTGACTGTTGTTGAAGTAATTAGCTGCACTTACAGCAGATGCAGAACAAATCCAATCACAAGTGTTATCGCTGCTCCAGAACGCTAAGTGGCATCCAGTTTGTTAGTGCCAGCTGTGCTCTGTCCATTCCCTGATGCCTCGCTTCCAGTATAACGTGTGTGTGTCTCAACAACATAATTAAGTCAAGCGTAACCTTATTAATCTCCAAACAGCAGGTGCCTAATCAGTGGCATACGTTTGCAGGAACTGATGTCCGCTTTCAGTGGTCCTGTAAAATTGCCCCTCTAGCTCATAATCTAAAAGGCCATTGTCTACTAACATGGAGAGATATTCCTTTAGTTGTACATGTGAAAGAAATGTCACATCTAATATTTTGATTCTAGTAGCTCCACTATTTGCTGCCTCTAGAATTCGAGAGACAATATTTATCCTAGTCCTAGGAAACACATTCAAAGTCAACGAATTATCCCACTCCTAATAGTGGATAATTTCTTTGATGCTCAAGGATATCGTGGTTCTCCAGTTCCACCCCACTTTGAAACCAGCGTAGACAAATCTTGCATTTCAGTGGCACATCTTGCTCATACCTTTTTTGTATCTTTTGCATATATACTATCTATCACACCTGTGACACATTATACTTCGCTTAACACTGTTAACTGACAAGGTTCAACATTCGCTTTATTCTGGTTCTCTGAATATACCGCGTGACCTATCATGAATAGGAAGAGGATGGCTGTTATGGGCGCAGTGGTAGGCGCCATAGTTGTAACAAGCGTAGTGCTTGCCACTGCTACAAGACAGTTGCCTTTCTATACTCGTCATGATGCATCCTTCCTTCCCCCGGCTCTGGTTTAACATGCTCTACTACCACAGCTTCCGGTTTGTTGTCTGCGACCGCCACAAGCAATTTTTCCATTATTATCTCAAGGTTTCTATATCAAATGGTTCCTGAATTGAATTGAGCATGTATAGCATCTTTCGAATATAGTTCTGCTTTGATGGTGTTTCAATTAATTTCTGTTGATAAAAATCAATTAAATGGGAAATGAAGCATCTTACCTCTTCTTTACTCTCCGGCAGTCTGGTAAGTATCATCCCATACCAGTAATCTACTACTGCATCTTCGCCATACTTTTTTTCCAGCTCAAGAATGGTCACAAAATTGGAATGACATTTTCTGCACAGCCCGCCGTGTGCATCTGCATACGATTTTACAGTATAATGACCGCACCTTGCTTTCCCTATCACTTGTTGATACTGGCAACTAGAGCAAATATAACCGTTGAAGGCGGCCAATAATAAGCAGAATTTTGTCGTAATGCAGAAAGAAGAAGGATTCTTACTTTTGTTTCTTCGATTCATTTTTGAATCATAAGAATTGTATTGGTTAGCTGACTGACTGGGAACTTATTAATCATGAATCTCGTAGTAATAATACAAGGGAAAGAATATGTCCAACGAAGACTATAATGTAGAATCAGGAAAAGGTTATCTGGAAGGCACCACAAAGTTCAAACCTTTAAAGGTCGAAATGAAAGTCGCAAATGTAAACAAAGACCAAGTCCACTACTGGATTAACGAAATTGCAAATCAATATGCAGATTTGGTTATAACAAATGTTAGCACCGGCAGCGACAAAATATCTTTTGACATAGGCTCGCCCAGCATGGAGGATCTGACTGCTGAAGATATCAAGTTCAGAATGGAAGAATACCTGACTATGAATATACCGCCTTTCGAGCTCAAGGAGTTAAAAGTGCAATAAACAAACAACATCTCTTCCTTTTTTTTTGTTTGTTTGTGTGAACAAAGAAGGATCGAAGGTCAACGAGAGTAAAGAGATAGGGAATAGAAAACAAGGCGCAAGCAAGCTGGCGTCCCGTAACTGATCGCATAACAGCATAATAATATAATACGGACAAAAACAAATCATTCTTCTGAGATATGTCATTTGCATTTGTTTTGTTAAAATGCGAGCCAGGATACGAAGATGTGATTGTCGATGAATTGAGGTCGCTTCCAGAAGTAGCCTGTGCGCACAAAATATTGGGCGGTCCATATGACATCATTGTTGAAGTTGAAGCTGATTCAGAAAGCAAGGCGAGAAAGACAATAAATCAGCAAATCAGGAGTATTGACAAAATAAAAGCAACCAACACTTTGATGACCATTGGCTAGAGGCTGAAGTCAGCCAGCCTGCGGTGGCTGTCCACCTACTGCCACATAGGATTACATATTATTGACAGAATTTTTATTAAACAATAACAGAAGTGCTAGTAAAAGTTTAATTAATTCCCAAAAGCAATATATGATTGATGAATCACCAGGAATTACATAAAAAAATTATGGACATGGACCCAAAGATCAGGCTAGTTACCATATGCGATATGGATGGCAAAATAATGTACTCTGACCACAGGCCCGGTGTAAAGAACTTGCTAAGTCCAGATGAGAGCAGGAGATCGCTCGAAATGGCCGTAAATGCGTGGAAGACTCGCAGCGAACTTGCACCAAAGATAGGAAAAGGAAGGTACGTTTTAGCGGAGTATGAAAAGATTAAGCGCATCACTATGCCATTAGGCGATAATCGTCTACTTTACATTACTACAGAAGTGGAGGCTGACCACTCCAAGATAATCGATGGTGTTCGTAACTTGTCGCCGTAGCCACATACTGACGTCGAGTGCATGCCAAATAGAGTCAACTCTGACCTTCAATATTTGTTGCTGTTATATCATCTTAATAATAATAATAATTATGCCTTCTTAACTCTGATTTCTTTTATTACTTCTTCCAAATACTGCTTCATATCGTCCTCACTAAGCGATGGCTGAACTCCAGTCTCCTCTGTCATGATATCAGAATTCTTCTTTGCTATTGTTAACACTCTTGTCTGCAATTCCTTCTCCATTTGAGCTGAACCCATGCTTTCAAGAAACTTGACTTCTTTTACAGCAGATCTACGAATCGATTGGCGCAAATTCCCATCTTGGGATACGGAAATTGCAGAGGAATACAGGCCTGTGTATATTAAGTAACACGATAATCCAGTAAATGACACAGAAGCAAGTCCAAATGGAGGATATGCGGCCTGAGTAGCCGCTGCAGACCCAGCAACATAGAAGAGAAGCATACCATATGCAGCAATTATCATATAATCTCTCAGAGCGCTACCCTTCTGAAGAGTCCTTGCTATTGATAGAAACGCAGCGCCAAAAATAATACCACTAAGAACAGCGGCAATTCCAAAGATTAGAATATTGTTCATTACCTCGGCGTCACTCTCTCCTGTTGGCGTAAAATATCCAAGAACGAAAAGTGGAAAATTTATCAGATAGTATACCATGGCAGATCCCATGATGGCATAGAACTTAATTTTTCCTATCCTATGAATATAAGGACGCAGCAGCATCACAGTGCCAATCCATGTCAGAACATAAGCAACCGCAGCTGATATTTGATACACCGCATTAATCTGCTGCTGTTGAGATTCTGGGTCAAATTCTGGGAAGAATGCCACATCTGCAGAGGTTACAACTTCTTTTTGTTGTTCTTGCAGCATAAGAAGATGATTAGCTAGACCTGTAACGCCATTTACTACATAAGCAATCATGGATAGAGCAAGTATTAACACCATAACATTTCTCTTAGACACTGTGACATTACTTCTAGACGACCTCAACCAAGAGATAAATGCTAGCGACAATAGAGCCAACATTATGATCCAAAGCCCATAGCTGATAGAGAGAGCAGCAGCTATCATGACAGTGTTGTATTGTGTTGTTACAAGTATCTGGGCAATAACAAATGCGATAATAGCTATCAGAACATACTGTGCAATAGTCACTCCAATATGGATTGTATGAAGGTGAAGTGCTCTGGCACGACTCTCCTTGGTCTTGGTCTTGACATACTGTAAAATAAGAATTCCTCCTATAGCAAAGATGACTGCTATACCGATGAATAGAGCTATTCCCTCGTTAGTAACCAGTCTCTCAGGAATGAAATCAGCAATATATCCAATCTGAGAATCTACCA
>Ga0126312_10000393_pt1 | contig 25300 bp, 29 predicted proteins | sample Plot104A_FD_92537 | JGI IMG/M metagenome (GOLD analysis project Ga0126312, IMG submission 92537) | Serpentine soil microbial communities from UC McLaughlin Reserve, CA, USA - Plot104A | ecosystem: Environmental > Terrestrial > Soil > Grasslands | place: USA: UC McLaughlin Reserve, Lake County...
TCTCGGCGCGGAGCTTGCCGCCCGCCCCGGTGATGACGTAGTGGACTCCGTTCACGACCGAGTGTTGGAAGTTGTGCTCGTGGCCGCTCAGCACGAGCCGCACTCCCGCCTCCTCGAAAAGGGGTACGAGCCGCTCAACCATCCCCTTTGTGGAGCCGTGCTCGGGCCCTGCGCAGAAGGGCGGGTGGTGGGAGAAGGGGATGCGCCAGCGCGGACGCGCGTCCGTGTCCGGGTCGAGCGCGTCGCGAACCCATTGGAAGTGGCTGGGGTCGTCGAAGTAGTGCTCGACCTCCATCTCTTCGGTCGCAATGGAGGTGTCGAGACAGATGAGCTCGACCAGGGACCCGAACTGCAGTCGGTAGAAGAGCCCCGGGTCCATTGACGAGCGGCCGGTCTGGATCTGGCGGCGGAAACGATGGTCGAGAAAGAGGTTGTCAGTGAGCTGCTCGCGGTCGTCGGAGCGCTCCGTGTCGGCCGCATCGTGGTTTCCCACCGTGGGAAAGAACGGCACACGGTTGAGGATGTACCGGTAGGGCTGGTAGAAGCTCGCGTACCAGTCGTCGTCCTCATTTCCGGTACCGGCTGGCGTGCCTTCGGGCCCGATGTACACGTTGTCCCCAGTGGTGAGGACGAGGGTCACGCCACGGGAGTGAACTGCGCGCTCGAGGGCGCGGGCGAGGCGGAGCTGGCGGGGCGCCGTCTTCGCCGCGATCGAAGATCCCCACGCCGAAGTCCCCCAAGGCTGCGAAGACGAGCCGGGCGGGCTCGTCCGCGGCCCGGAGGGTGCGAAAGGCATTCTCGTAGCGACGCCCGGACTGGACGAGGGTGCCTCGCTCGAAGTCCCACTCCCAGCGCTCCCCGTGCGCCCACGGCTCGCCGTCGACTAGGACCCTGTACCGATAGTCCGTCTCGGGCTCCAGACCGTGCACCCAGGCGTGATTTCGCTCCGCGGTATGCGCCCGACCCACGACTTCCCCCTCGAGCTCCACCTCTACGACGGCCTCGCCGAACGGCTCCGAGCTGGCGCCGATCGTGCCGGAGCGGCCGCCTCCCGCGATCTCGGCCAACTCCTCGTCGTCGACGATCCTCCACTCGCCGTAGGGTGAGTCGCCGCGGCCAAAGTAGAAACCTCCCCATGCGATCAGGGCCTCGTCATCGCCCACGTCCGCGAGTTGGAGGAAGGGCTCGAAGTGCACGCCGCGCTCCGGCATGTGTCTTTCGTACCCGGAAATGAGAGGCGTTCGCGATTACGATCTCGTCGTAGGGACGGGACCGCGAACGAGGAGGCGATCGAGGCCTGGGACAGAGTCCTCTTCGAGCGGTTCCTCCAGTTCCGCGACATCATCCTGCCCGGGACTCGGTGCGCATGGGGAGGAGGCGCTTCGGGTCTGCCCGCCGCAGCCGGGCGGCCGCGTGCTCGACATCGGCTGCGGTCTCGTCGACACCACGTAGCGCCTCGCCCAGCTAGTCGGGCCCGACGGCGAGGCAGTCAGGATCGATGCCGCTCCTCGCTTCATCGAGGCGGCGCGCACGGAGGCCGAGCAGGCGCGGTTCGGAATCTATTCGCCGTCGACTCCGAGCGCGTCCGCGACCTGTGAGATCGCCTGTCTCTCCCCCTCACTCACCCGGTCGCCGCCGAGACCGAGGAATCCCTCCCGGTGCGCATCTGCGACCCGGTGCGCAACCGTCAAGGTGAAGCGGCGGTAGTCCTCGAGCTCCTCCGGCCTCGCCTTTTGCTCGAGCACCGCCACGGCGTCGCGAAGGTGCTGAAGGAAGTCGGCCTTGAGCTCCTCAACGGAGGTGTGGCGGGAGTGATCCACCTCGGGCTTCGCCGAGACGATCTCGTCGAGGAGCTCGCTGGTGCCGTGCTCCTGGCGTGCCTCCGTGTAGGCCTTCGCCATGGAGAAGCTCTCACGGATGGTGCCACCTCGTTGTGCGGTGATAACGATCATCCCCGCGCTCGGCGGCCCCTGTGCGATGAGCTTCCACTCCTCAGGGCTGAAATCGGCCTTGCCCGTCATCTGCGTCTCCTCTCTGTAGGCGTTAGCCGCGAGTATCGCGTGGATCCGGCGAGAAATGCGGCCGGGGCGCCCTCCGGTTTGAAGGGCGGCATCTCTCTCGGTCGGTTGGGCGTTCGGCCTTAGCCTTGCTCCGACTTCCTCGCGGCTGGCTCAGCTTGGTTGCGGCGCGACGACGCGGCTGATCGCGTCTGCCGACCTGCGTGTCGAAGTAGACACGATGGAGATTCGCCTTGCCCCAGGCGCCGCGGTCGTAGATGACGCCGTACTCGGTGCCATCGCGAAGCGCCGCGCGGCCGGTTTGCCCCGGAAGCTCCCCCCAAGGCATGTCCCCAGGAAACTCGAAGCGGGCGTCCTCGATCAGGTGGCCCCGCGTTCCTGGAGCCAGCCCCGCACCTGGTCGGGTGGCCCATCGTCGAAGCCCAGGCGGGCCGCCTCGTGCAGCACGTGCTGCCGCTCCTCCGTCTGATCCGGGTTCGTCGACAGCCACACAGTCGTCGCCACGGTCATCGCAAGCGCCGCGCTGTCGCCGTTCGGGTCGATTCCCCGCCTCGTGCTGTGGAGGACGTCGGCGAGGTCGTCGACCGCCGTGGCCGGCCGCTCGTCGTCTTCGAAGCTCTCCACGAACGCGGTCACGGAGCCGTCCTCCCGATCGGGGTCGCAGATCGCGGCGGCGCGAGCCACCGCCTCGGCGAGCGTCGGGACCTGCGTTCGGTCTCCGGGCCGCATCGAGCGCCGCGGGGCGCTAGCTGGACGCTCGCGTGCGGCTGCCCCCGCGCCGGCGGGCGCTCGAGGCGCTCCTCGACCCGCGACGGCTGGAAGCAGCTGACCCCGTGCGGCGTCTCGCCGAGGTCGTGCGCCCGCGGCGCCGCCCGCCGTCGCGCTCGGCCGCCGGGATCTCGGCCCTGGCCACCGCCTTGGTGAGCGCCGGGATCTGGCGCTCGAGGAAGCGCGCCATCCTCTCCTCGTCGCGGCGGATCCCTCGGGCGAGCTTCGCTGTCTCCTTGTCTCCGACCTCCTCCGCCAGCGCCTCGATAGCCGTGTAGGTCGCGATCTCCTCGGCCTCCTGGGAGTACTCGGTCTTGGCATTCTTCAGCTCCCGTTCCTCCGAGCCGCTGCCTCGCACCGCGTGCAGGGGTCCCTTCGCGCCGGCGATCGCGCGGCCGGCGAGCTGGATCACGGATTGGCCGCCGCCGCCGAGCCTCTTGAGCCGCCGCTCGACATTACGGCCATGCTCCTTGGTCTCCTTCAGATGCTGTTGGAGCCGCTTCTTGTAGGCGGCGCGCTGCGTCATGGAGATGTGCGCGGTCAGCGCGGTCTCCAGCTCCTTCTCTTTCGTGTACGCCTCGCTCAGGTACTGGATCAGCTTGGCGTCGCGGGCATTCACGTCGGCCATCGAAATCGAAGCCTCCTCGAGCTCGCTTTGCGGTCCTGGCGCGGATTCCCGATCCAGCTTCCATAAAACCCGGCAACGCCCGAATCCCCGCGGTACCGGGCTACCCGGTCACTAGCCGGTTCCCTCGGCACGCCCCGGGGTTGCGTCGAGAAACACCTCCGTGACGTCGGGTATCACCTCCCGCAGCTTGCGATCGATCTCGGTCGAGACCCTCTCCACGCGGTCGGCGTCGATGTCGTCGCGAAGGTCCACCCGCGCCGCGACGAGCAGCGCGTTCGGACCGAGGACCATGGTGAGGAGCTCCTCGACCTGGTCGACCTCGTCGTATTCCTCGATCGTCTGCTCGATCCTCTCCCGCTCCTCGGGGCGGGCGGCCCAGCCGACCAGCATGTGCGTGGCGTCGCGGCCCATCCAGAGCGCGACCGAGACCAGCACGAGGCCGATCAGGACCGAGGCGATCGGGTCGTAGAAGAAGGAGCCCGTCACCTCGTTCATGGCGATGCCGAGGGCGGCCAGAGCCACGCCCGTCAATGCGGCGGTGTCCTCGAACAGGACCATCTTCACGTTCGGATCGCGGCTTCCCACGATGTACTTGAAGAGCGGCTTCTCGGCGTCACGGGCCTCGCGGCGGGTCTGACGGTAGGCCCTCACCCAGGAGGTCCCCTCGGCGAGGAACGCGACCGCGAGCACGGCATACGCCACCTCGAAGCCGCTCGTCTCTCCTTCCCTCTCGAGCAGCTCGAAGGTCCCGAAGCCGATCGCGAAGATCGCCCCGGCCAGGAACATGCCGACGGCAGCCATGAACGTCCACAGGAACCGCTCCTGCCCGTGCCCGAACGGGCGCTCCGGGCTTGGCTCACGCTCTCCGAGCTCGATCGAGATCAGGAGGAAGCCCTGATTTGTGGTGTCCGCGATCGAATGCGCCGCCTCGGCGAGCATTCCGGCCGACCCCGTCATCAGGCCACCAAGCGCCTTGGCGACGGCGATCGCGCCGTTCGCAGCCAGCGCCACGTAGACCGTCTTTCTGCTCTCCCCCGAGCGGCGGGTTCGCTCGAGGCTGCGCCGGCTGACCCGGCTTGCGCGCTCCACGCCCTGTGGATACCCGGATCACGGCCACGAACCCGCGATCTCATCCAGGAGCCGGCGCGCCGGGGGCAAGACCTCGGGCGGAACCCAGTGGCCGGCGTCGCTCTCCAGGTAGGTGACGTCCAGCCCCGCGTCGTCGAGGAGCTCGTGCGCTCGGCGGCCGAAGCCGACCTCGATCACCGGGTCGTTCTTCCCGTGATGGATGAAGAGGGGCAGCCCCCGTCTCAGTTCGAGCTCCGGTCGCCAGCCCTGGACCGTGGGGACGAATCCGCTCAGGGCGACGATCCCTGCGGGCCGCGGGCGGCCGGCGCCGAGTCCAACCGCGTAGGACATCACGGCGCCCATCGAAAAGCCCCCGAGGACGGTCCGGCTCCAGTCGATCCCTCGCTCCTCCAGGGTCTCGTCGAGGAACTCGCACAGCAGCCGATAGCTCACGTGGAAGGTCGCGGGATCCGGGTATCCCACCCGCGGGACGATGTACCAGTGCCGACCGCCCGGCGGGATGTCCGTCAAGGGCGCGCCGGGGGTGACCCCCAGGAGGCGCCGCTTCGGGTCGAGCTCGTCGAGTAGGGCGTAGAGGTCGTGCTCGTCGGTGCCTCGCCCGTGGCTGAGGATCAATGCCCCCTGCGGCTCACCGGCCGGCTCGCGGACGAGGTGGACCACGGCCATGCCCTCACCCTATGAGAGGTGCGCCCGGTGCCCGTCCCCGCGGCGGGATAGCGTTGCGCTCGTGTACGACAGCCTCCTGCTCCTGCACGTGATCGCGGCCTTCGCTGTGGTCGCCACCGTCGTGATCTTCACCGCCTTCGCGCTTGGCTGGACCGCGGATGCGCGGCTGCTCAGAGTGGGGAACGCGCTCTGGGCAGTCGGCGGCCTGGGCACGCTTGCGCTCGGGATCTGGCCCGCCATCTACGTGGACGGCTACGAGATCTGGGACGGCTGGATCATCGGCGCAATCGTGGTGTGGGCAGTTGCCACGGAGCTCGGCCGTCGGGCCCAGGTCGGCTACACGGAGGCGGTCACGCATACCGAGCGCGGCGCCGCCACCGCCGAGCGCCAGGCCACGGGGATGCACTGGTTGCGCTCGCTGGCCGTGCTCGCCCTGCTCGTGATGATGACCTACAAGCCGGGAGCGTGATCGTGAGCGCTGCCGTCCGTCCGGACTCCTGGAACTTCCCGCTCCTTCTCCACGTCCTGGGGGCGATGCTTCTCGTCGGGGCGCTCATCCTCGCCGCGTCGACGTTCCTGCTCACCTGGCGAGGCGGCAGCGCTCCGCTCGCACGCCTCGGCTACCGAGCGATGCTGCTCGGCGCGCTGGCGTCTTGGATCCTGATGCGGGTCGGCGCCGAGTGGACGGCCTCGAAGGAGGGACTCACCGACGCGAACCTCTCCTGGCTCGACATCGGCTCCACCACCGCGGACGGCGGGCTAGTCCTGATCATCGTTGCAACGGTCCTGGCCGGTCTCGAAGCGCGCCGCGGCAGCGGTGCCGCGGGGAGCGGCGCAGCGCTCGGTCGCGCCTCCGCCGTCCTCGTCTCATTGCTGATCGTGGCCTATCTGGTTTCGGTCTGGGCGATGACGACGAAGCCGGCCTAGCACGCCCGAGTTGGACCCCGCCGCCGCCCGCGGCTACTCTGCGCGGGCGTGGCAGGGAGGGAACAGCCGGTTATGCGCCGAGTCGCTTCGCCGCTGGGCGTCGCGGCGGCGATCGCGCTGCTAGGGATCCTCGCGGCGAGCGCCGGCGCGGGCACCTACGGCCAGCCGGACAGGGTCTTGGTCGCCACCACGGGCAACGACTCCGAGCTCGTGACGACCCTGGACATCACGCCGACGCCGGACGCGGCGCCAGCGGTCGTCATGTCGCTCCCGCCGGGAGGGCTGGGCAACCTGATGGCCGGCGATCGCCTGCGGCCAAGCTCGGAGCTCGAGGTGACCACCGACTGCCTCAGCGCCGATCCGAGCTGTGTCGGAGAGCCATACGACTACAACCCGACGGTGCGGACGCAGCTCGTCCTCGCGCCCGACTCCTCCACCACCGGCGGTCCCACGACCGTGGCGCTCTCGCCGCTCAAGCAGCAGACGTGCCTGCAACGGCTCCCGAACCGGCAGCACCACTGCGCTTCCGTGTTCCCACACCAGCGCTTCGACGTCTCGGACACCAGCCTCCCGTGCCCGCCGGATGCCTGCTACCTGAACCTCGTCGCGAGCGCATGGAGCCCCACGGCGACGCCCGGCGACAAGCTGCTAGTGGGCGCGAGCCAGCCCGAGGGCACCGCGAACGCCGACAAGGGCAGGGTGAACGCGGTCAGGCTACGCCCGAACGCACCAGGGCCGACGCCCCAGGGCCAGGTGAGGAAGTACAGCAAGACGACCCCGCTGACGCAGCGGCTCGCCGTCGGCGACGCCTCGAGCAAGAACAGCACCGTCGTCTTCTCGCGGCGGCTGGGAGTGATGTCGGCCGGCGCGCAGCTCGCCGCAGTCGGGCGAGTGCGCACGGACATCGCCTCCCTCCCCTACAACGTGCTCATCCAGTCCCGCCTCGTCCTGACGACCTCTCGCCTGTCGCTGCGGCCGACGGAGGCCGTGCGGCAGAGCGCCCTGTTGAGGGGATACATCACCGAGCTGAACGGCTTCAACTGCACCCGGGCAACCACCCCCTGCCCAACCACCAAGGTCGGTGTAACCCGGTTGCTCGCCGGCGTCGTCGACAGCTCGGGCGAGCCTGCGCCGCTCTACGTCAACCTCGTCATCGGGACCAAGGCGCTACGTGCGCAGCCTCGCCCCGGCGACGCCGTCAAAGTCACGGGTGGCAGCCTCAAGGTGGTGCGCTACCCCGCCACCCGGTTCGGCTGAGCCGCGGTCATTGCGTCCACGGTGACCGGACCGGTCAGCCGAGGCGCTCGTACGCCTCCCGCAACGCCGACGCGGTGGCGAAGCTCCGCTCCTCCATCGTCGCGATGGCGCGCTGGTACCGGCGCGTGAGCTCGGCCTGCTCGGCACCCGACAGCCCCCGCCTCCAGCGGGCGCGGTTGGCTCTCGCCTCGGTGACCTCCGTTTCGAAGTACTCGCGCATCCTCGGCTCGTCCTCAATCCCCAAGAAGGTGAGCAGCGAGCGGTAGGCCTCCTCGCGATCCCCCCCGGCGAGCCGGTCCAGGCTCAGGTGGAGAACCTTGCTCGGCGGCAGCGTCGCGATTCCGCGCTCGATCCGCTCGATGCGGCCGAACCACCACTCGAATCCCTCCACCGCGTCTCGGGGGTGATGGCGCTTCTGTCGCTTGGAGACCTTCGAGGATCCCGAGTCGCGACCGTCGCGGATGCTGTGAACGAACTTGGCCTCGGGGAAGAGGCGGTGGAGCGTCCCCGCGCGCTGGATGCTCGACGTCGTCATCTCCACGAGGCCGGGCTTGCCCGCCCGCACCGCGATCGGCCAGAGCAGATCCAGGAAGAGGCGCCGGCAGGCCACCTCCTGGTCGCGCGCCCAGCGGCGCTGGAATCGCCGGACCGCCCGGTTGAAGCGCCGCTCCGGCACGACCTTGTGGAGTCCGCGCACGGAGCGACCGAGCGGCACCCCCGGGAGCACCGCGGGCAGCGGCTGGCCCGCCGCGACCCGGTGCCACCAGAAACGCCGCAGCTTGCCGACGAACTCATCCACCGTGACCTCGCCGTCCAGCAGGTCGGGCAGGCCCTGTGGCTTGGCGTGAAACCTCGCCTCGATCTCGACCTCGGCGTAGAAGTTGTGGCGCCCCAGAAGCCTCGCGAGGACGTGCGTGCCGCTGCGCCCGGTGCCTCCGACGAACACGATCGGTGGCGGCATCGCCGCCGGATCGGCGTCCTTCGGCCGCGGCGGCGGCCACCCCTCAGGCATCGCTCGACGCCCCCGCGACGGAAGCGAGCATCGACACGGCGAGAACCCTATGCGCGCTCGCCCGCCTTTGTCCTTTGGTCGTGAGAGCGATCGCTCGCTCGAAGGCCTGCCCCGTGCTGGTGCTGGCTTCACACTACGGCGGCCCTCGGCGCCTAAGCTTTTGCAGAGGATCGCCGAGCGAAGGAGGGGAGATGGCTGCGGAGAAGAGCGGCGGGCAGATCGAGAAGACGATCGCGTACCTGGACGAGCAGGGGCTCGACTATGAGATCTTCGACCACGAGGTCGGGTTCACCGCGGCGGAAGAGGCACGAGCGGCCGGAGTCGACCCCCAAAACGCCGCCAAGAGCGTCCTGGTGCGCGACGACGCGGGCTATCGCCTGCTCGTCATCCAGGCATCGGACCGCCTCGACCTGGGCAAGGTGCGGGGGCTCCTGGGCGAGGGCAAGGAGCTTCGATTCGCGACAGAGGAGGAGCTCGGCGCGGAGTTTCCACAGTTCGAGCTCGGTGCGATCCCGCCCCTCGGCCCGATGCTGCCGGCGCCGGAGATCATCGATCCGCGCGTGCTGGACCACGAGCGGATCCTCTGCAACGGCGGCGACCATCGCCACTCGGTGCTGATCGACCCCAAGGAGCTGGCTCGGGTGACGGGTGCCCAGGTCGCTGACGTCGTCGAGGAGTGAGCCGGGGGAAGCGGATCGCAGCGTCAGCCCGCTCAGCGTCCTCCGAGCGGCTTGGGGTTGGCCTCGAGATGAGCGCCGCCCGGCTGCGGATCGTGCTTCTCATCGACGCCGTGTACTCCACCGTGACCGGGGCGCTTCTTCTCGCCGGAACCTGGGACGGGCTCTACGACGCCCTAGACCTGCCGCAGGGTCAGCCGGCGATCTTCGTGCAGATCGGCGGAGCGCTGCTTTGGGGGATCGCGTACCTGCTGTGGCTCGCGTCCCGGACTCCCGCGCTGATGCTGCCCGTGGCCCGCGCCGCGGCCCTGATGAACGGGATCACGACGGTGATCCTCGTCGTCTGGCTGGTCCACGGAGAGCTCGGGATCGGCACCCTGGGCGACGTGCTGTTGATTGCGGCTGCCGCAGTGAGCGCACTCTTCACCGCCCTGTACCTGCAGGCGGGTGTGCGCTCCGGCGGCTACGGCCCCGAGCCTCCGCCGCCGCCCGATGCGCCGTCCAGCATCTGACGCGCCCGCCGCCGGGATCGCTCGCGCGGGCCGTCCTGCGCGCGCGCAACGATTCAACCGCCTGTAGACGGGAACCAAACGCGAAACGAAGCTCCGATGGTGCGATCGAAGGCGAAAGGGACGGTCCTCGACTCCTTGCGCGCCCTCGTCGCGCGCTTCGATCCGGTCGCGATCGACGTCCCCGCGGGCAAGGCGCGGATCCGGCTGGAGGTGGAGCAAGGCGGAGCGTGGGACTTCGTGATCTCCGGCGAGCTCCACCGGCTTGGTCCGGCCGAGGAGGGCCTCGCGCCGGACGCCCTCGTGAGCGCCGACGAGGAGGCATGGACGCGGATCGCGGCCGACATCAGGGGAGGGATGGAGGCGTTCCGCCGCGGCCGGCTGCGAGTCCGCCACAACCTCCACCTGGGCGTCGGGTTCCTGGCGGCGACGAGCGGGATGAGGGAGCCAGGACGCCTGCGGTTCGATTCGGTGAAGACGGAGCCGGCGACGCTCTCCATCCTCAGCGCGGGCACGGGGGAGCCGGTGATCTGCCTGCACGGGCTCGGTGGAACGAAGGCATCCTTCCTTCCCACGGTCGGGGCGCTCGCCGACCGTTTCCGGGTGATCGCCGTCGATCTGCCGGGCTTCGGCGAGTCGGACAAGCCGATCGCCGCTCCGTACGACGCTCCCTACTTCGCCCGGGCCCTGTTCGGCCTGATGGACGCCCTGGGGTTGGAGCGCTCACATCTCGTCGGCAACAGCATGGGAGGGCGCATCGCGATAGAGGCCGGACTGCTCGAGCCGGCGCGCGTGGGGAGGATCGTGCTGCTGAGTCCGGCGCTGGCCTGGCTTCGCGAACGCCCGCTCAGGTGGCTGATGCAGCTTCCGCTGCCCAGGCTGGGGTTGATCCAGCCCGCGCCGCGGTGGGCGGCGGAGCCGCTCCTTCGCCGTCTCGTGCCCGGCGCCGACGACGGCTGGGCCGCGGCGGGAGTCGATGAGTTTCTGCGCTCCTACCTGACCCCGCGAGGCAGGTCGGCGTTCTATGAGGCGGCGCGAAACATCTACCTGGACGAGCCGCACGGCGAGGACGGATTCTGGACGCGGCTCAATGGGCTCGAGCGCGAGGCGATGTTCGTGTGGGGGCGTAGGGACTTCCTGGTCCCGATCGGCTTCATGAAGCATGTGCAGCGCGAGCTCCCGAGCGCGCGCCACGTCGAGCTCGACTGCGGCCACGTGCCGCAGCTCGAGCGCCCGCGGGAGACCCACGCCGCGATCCGCGACTTCCTCCGGTAGCGGCCCCCTCCCAACTGCCTCGGCGCTGCCGGCCTCGCCCGGGCCCGAAGCAGGGCCCGGACTGCATCCAGCAAGGAGCTAGGTGGGCCTCAGACCTTCTGTACGTTCGCCGCGCGGGGGCCCTTTTCGCCGGTCTCGGTCTCGTAGGAGACCTTGGCGCCTTCGTCTAGAGAGCGATAGCCGTCGCTGACGATCGCGCTGTGATGGACGAAGACGTCCTGTGAGCCGTCATCGGGTGTGATGAACCCGAAGCCCTTCTCGTCGCTGAACCACTTCACTGTGCCAGTGGGCATAGGTGCGGCACCGTAGCAGCCGGAGCGGTCCCCAGGTCGGCTGAACCGACCGCCGTCTCAGCTCGCTCGGCCCGGCTACTGACCGAGCGGGCCCGGGCGTCGCGGGCCCTCGTACTCGTGGTCCCCGGCTGGCTGAAGCGGGAGCTTATCGCTGGACCAGGCGTCCATGCCTCCCTCCATGCTGGCCGCCTCGTAACCACGTGAGCGAAGCTCCGCGGCTACGTCTCCGCTGCGCTCTCCGTCCAGGCAGACGACGCTCACCGATGCGTCCTTCGACAGCTCGCCCAGCTCGGAGTCAAGGTCCCCCGCGCTTGCGTGGGTCGCGCCGGCGATGAGCCCGTCCGTGTACTCGTCGTCGTCCTGGATGTGGAGTGCCTGCGCACCCTCCCTAGCGATCAGCTCACTCGCCTGCTCGAGAGCGAGGCTCTCGCCGGGAAGCTTCTCCGCCATTGCCCGCCGGCTAACCGCAGGCAATCGCCGAAAGCCGAGCCGCGCTTCGATTAAGCCAGGGCCTCCGCGAGGGCGGAGCGACCGCCGCTCAGGACGGGATCGCCGTGAGAGACCAGCACGCGTTCGATCGGGAGCTCGAGGAGCGGATGCAGCCGCTCGCGAAGCGTCGCCAGGTTCAGCCCGCTCGGGAGGTACGCCAGCCACGATTCCGGGCATAGGCGCAGGCCTCCGCCGCCCGCGCCGATGATCCGGTCACCGGTAACGATCGCGGCGTGGTCGGGAAGCCAGAACATCGTCTCGCCCGCGCCGCGAATCGGAAGCGGTTCGACGCCCGCGGGGAGTGCACTTCTTGCGCGCGAGGTTCTGGCCCCGTAACGCTCTGCGAGCTCGTCCCGGCTGCGGCGGTGGAAGCCGATCGTCGTTACCACGGACACCGATGCTCCCCGCATCCGAATCTGGCCGTCGAGCTCGCCAAGAAAGGCACCGCGATCCGGCGGGATGAGCGGATCTATCAGAACCGTTCCTCCGCGGGCATGAGAGAGCACGCATCCGACTTCACGCGGCCAGTCCGCGGGGCTCTCCGCAGGCGCGTTGGCCTGCCACTCCGGATGCGGCGCCGTCCACCGCAAAAGGCCAGCATGCACCTCGTGCAGGAACCTCACGCGCCGGAGGCTACCTCCGAAGGCGATAGCCGACATCGAAACATGTGACATCGGACTATGTAATCATTTCGCCATGGAAGCGACGGACACGCAGGACGCGGCTCGGGAGGCGGTGGCCGCGACCCAGAGCCCCGGCGTCGGCACGGATGGGGCGTTCAACCTCGAGTTGAGCGAGGACCAGCGCGACGTGCGCGACTGGGTCCATGGCTTCGCCGAGCGGGTGGTGCGCCCGGCGGCCGCCGAATGGGATGAGCGCGAGGAGACTCCGTGGCCGGTGATCCAGGAGGCGGCGAAGATCGGCCTCTACGGCTTCGAGGGCATCGCTCAGTTCTGGATGGATCCCACAGGGCTCACGATGCCGATCGTCAACGAGGAGCTCTTCTGGGGCGATGCCGGGATCGGGATGTCGATCGTGGGCACCACCCTCGCCGTGGCGGCGATCCACTCCGCCGGCACGCCCGACCAGCTCATGGAGTGGGTGCCGCAGTGCTTCGGCACTCCCGAGGATCCAAGGGTCGGGGCGTTCTGTTCCTCGGAGCCAGATGCCGGATCCGACGTCTCGGCGATTCGGACGAGCGCAGGCTACGACGAGGCCAAGGACGAGTGGGTACTGAACGGCCAGAAGGCTTGGGCCACGAACGGCGGGATCGCCGACGTACACGTGGTGATCGCGAGCATCGATCGGGAGCTCGGCTCGCGCGGGCACGCCGCGTTCGTCGTCCCTCCGGGGACCAGAGGCATCGAGCAGGGGGGCGAAGGTGAAGAAGCACGGCCTTCGCGCCTCCCACACCGCGGACGTCCATCTCGACGAGTGCCGCGTTCCGGGCTCGTGCCTGCTGGGTGGCAAGGAGAAGCTGGACGAGCGGCTCGCCCGCACCAGGGAGGGGCAGAGCTCGCGCGGCCAGCCGGCGATGAGGACGTTCGAGGTCTCCCGTCCGACCGTGGCGTCGCAGGCCGTCGGCATCGCGAGGGCCGCCTACGAATACGCGCTCGACTACGCGAAGGAGCGGGTGCAGTTCGGCCGACCGATCGTCGAGAACCAGGCGATCGCGTTTCACGCTCGCCGACATGAAGATGGAGATCGATGCCGCCCGACTTCTGGTCTGGAAGGCGGCGTGGATAGGCCGCACCGGCAAGGAATTCGAGAGCGCCGAGGGGTCAATGTCGAAGCTGAAGGCCGGCGAGGTGGCCGTGTGGGTCACCGAGCGGGCAATTCAGATCCTCGGCGGCAACGGATACACCCGCGAGTACCCCGTCGAGCGCATGCACCGCGACGCGAAGATCTACACGATCTTCGAGGGCACCTCGGAGATCCAGCGGCTCGTTATCTCGAGGGCGATCTCGGGGGCGCGGATCTCATGAGGCAGGCCGCAGCGCGCTCGGCGCCATCGAAAGCGAGGGGAGAGGAGCGAGAGTGAGCACCGACGGGCAGCAGATCGATGCCGCGACGGTCGACGCACGGGAGTTCGCGCGCAACGTCGCCCAGACCTCCGACGCCGGGCTCCGCCAGGGCATGCAGGGGCCCCTGCGCCCTCAGATCATCGCGGAGATCTTCCGGCGCATGGAGGAGCACTTCAAGCCCGCGAGCGCCTCGGACGCCGTGATCCATTTGGCGGATTGCCGGCCGGCCCGACAGCGGCGAGGACCACTGGGAGGTGGTGATCACGAGCCGAGCCTGCACGACCAGTCCCGAGCCGAGCGCGGCTCCGCGCGTCACTCTGACGCTCGACGGAGTGGACTTCCTTCGGATCGTGACGGGGAATGCCAGCGGGCCGATGCTCTTCATGAGCGGCAAGCTGAAGATCGAGGGGACCTGATGTTCGCCGCCCAGATCCCCGCGATGTTCACGATCCCGGGCGTCGCGTCCTGAGGTAGGTATGCGACACGGAGGCCGGTGCAGCGTTTGGTAGGCCATGGACTACCCAAGGCTGCAATCGTCGGGGGCACGGGTGCTGCTCGTCCGCGGCCGATCGAGTGACACCGAATGAAGGATTTGCCCTTCATTCAGGGGCAAAAGCTTCAAAGCATGCAGTGCAGCACTGATCGCGCCTGCGGGCGGCGACCGGTGCTCGCCCCGGGCGCTCGCCGTAATGGGGGGGATGCGTGTCCGCGGCTCGCAAGCCTCCCCGGTGCAGGCGCCGCCACCTCTCGCCACAGCGCTGTCAGTGGACGTGATGCCCGCCGGCGCGGCCACGACCTGGACGAGTTCAGGCGTCCTCGCCGCGACCTTGCATTGTTCACGGCCTCGGCAACGGAGAGCATGGTCGCGTCGCCGCCGAAGTGCTCGAGCATGGCCTCGAGGTCGTCGCAGTCGGTCTCGAGGTCGTACGGGCCAGAGCGGGTCGACCTTCCCGTCCCGCGGGCATCCCAGCTGATCACGCGGTGGTCGCGCGCAAGTTCCGCAAGCATGTCGTGATACACGCCGGGGAAGCCGGACCACTAAGGCGAGAGCATCACCGACGGACCGCTGCCCTGCTCCTGCCAATGCAGCTCCACGCCGTTCGGGCGGCCGAGAAGGGGCACTCGATCAGCTCCGCGCGGCTCCGGTAGCCGAGCTGATCCGGCGAACCACCGCGGTTTGATCCGGCCGGCTCACCATCCCGTCGTCGACCTGCACCAGATGCGACTCCGGCAGCGCACGGGCAAGGACCTCCCTGAGCTCTCGACCACTCGGGAACCAGCCCCCACCGAAGCCGGGCCAGTGGACGATCCACAGCCGGTCCCCGAGGGCTTTGGAGTGCTCGGTGGAATCCGCCTTCGTCCACGCACGCAATCGGGACAGGGAGACGTCCGGTGCGGCGTACTCGCTCTGGACCGCTACCCGTGTGCGAATCTCGTCCTCGGTCATCTGGGGATTTGCCGAGGTGATGACGGTGCGAAGCGCCGCCCGGTAGTCGGCCTGCGCCATGTCGAGGAGAGCATTCACGACCACCTCCGAGGAAGCCATCCCCTCGGCGCCCTCGAAGGCGTTCCGCGCGACCGGTGGCCCTCCAACGCAGACCACGGCCTCCACGAGCTCCGGGCGCTGCGTTGCCACTCGCACCGCGCGGTGGGGTCCGTCGGCGGGCCCAGCAGCACCGCGGGTTCGTCGGCGGCCTCCTCGACCACGGCCTCCAGGTCCGAGATGGCCGTCTCGAGGTCGTACGGCCCCTCTCGGGTTGATTCGCCGGCACCGCGGTCGTCGTAGCGGATCACGGGGTGGTCACGGCTCAACTCTGCAGTGATCGGGCCAAGCGCGTCGACGTTTCCAGTAGCTGACGAGGACGACCGGCGGCCCGTCGCCACGGGCCTCCCAGTGGATCTGAGCGCCGTCGGGTCCTACGGTCCGGGGCATGGCGTCGATTCTGCCAGGACAGCGCCGGCCTCCGGATAGCCGGGCCGCAGCATGAGTTCGCGCTAGCCCTCAGGCGGGGATGAGCTCGCGGGCCAGGTGGGCCAGGTGACCGATCCCGTAACGCTCGGCCTCCGTGGCCGCGGTCTCGAGCGCCGCGCGCGCTTCCCGCGGGTCCGTGCTGCGAAGCAGTCGCCCCCGCAGATACTCGGCGCGCGCGCCGTCGAGGGGCCTTCCGAGGGCCCTCCAGGCCGCCCGAGCCTCACGCAGCGCCGCGCTCGATTCCGACGGGTCGGCCGCCACGGCTCCCCGGGCCTCGAGGCTCGCCGCCTTGCCAACCGGATATCGAAGGCGGTCGGCGAGGCGCTCGGCCTCGTCGGCGGCCTCCCGGGCGGCATCGAGGCGGCCCGCGAGCGCCAGGTTGATCGCGCGCGCGGAGATCGCCTCCACCGACTGCGCCACGAGGCCGGCGCGCTCGCAGAGGTCGAGCGCGCGGGCGAGCTCGGTGTCCGCGTCCCCGTGATCGCCCCGCTGCCGCAAGGACGCCGCGAGCCAGAACAGCGACTGAAAGGCTACCTCGGAGCGGCCGACCTGCTCGGCTAGCTCGGCCGCGCGGCGCAGCGCCTTGGCGGATTCGTCGAATTCGCCCTCGCGCCAGTACAGCATGCCGCGCATCATGTCCGGGAAGCACAGCTTTCCCGTCAGCCCCTCGCGTTCGGCCAGGCTCCCGGAAGCATCGGCCTCGCGCCGTACGGACTCCCAATCGCCATGGTGCACGGCGAGTTGGGCGAGCGCGGCATGGAGCTCGACCTTGGACGGAAGGTCCCCTGTTCGCTCCGCGAGCTCGAGCGCCTCGCGGTACGCGGTGCCGGCGCCGTCGTAATCGGCTTCCGAGACCTCGAGGTGGTAGCCCAGGGTCAATAGGGCGCGCACCGCCTCGGCCGGATCGGACTCGCGGGCGAGCTCGACCGATTGCTCCAGGTTCTGCCGCGCGCGCTGGGAGTCGCCGATCCTGCCGAAGACGCGGCCGAAGATCCCGTGCGCGCGGCTCGCCGCCGCGTGCTCGCCGAGGCGCTCGGCGAGACGCAGCGCCTTCTCCGACGCGTAGATGGCGAGCATGTTGTCGCCGGTGTGCATGTAGAGCGACGCCGCCTCCTCGTACAGGCGCACGAGCTCGAGACACGGGGGACCGTCCTTCAGCAGGTCGATCCCCTTCTGGTAGTGCGCGATCGAGCCCTCGCGGTCGCCCTTGTGCCAGAGGCCCGCCCCGATCTTCCGGTGCAGGTCGCCGACGCGTGCGAGGTCCTCCTCGCGACGGTGGAACTCCAGGCACTGTCCCCAGAGCTCGGTCGACTGGTCCACCCGGCCGAGGCGCAACGCGACATCGCCGAGCTTCTCGGCGATGCGTGCCCGCGTTCGCGGGTCGAATTCCCGCCGCAGCGACAGCGCCTGCTCGTAGTGGCCGGCCGCCTCCTGATTGGAGTAGAGGGACGCCGCGGCGTCGCCGGCCGCCTCGAGCGCCGATAGGGCCTTGCGGTTGATCAGCTCAAGCTCGCCTTGCGCGACACCTGCGTCGGCGCCAAGGGCGGCCGCGCGCCCGTAGTGGTCGGCGACCATGCCCACGACGCCGTCGGAGCGGTCGGCGGCCCGGTCCTCGATGAAGGCCCCCACGTGTGCGTGCTTTCGCGCCCGCACCGCCTTCGGCAGCGTCGAGTAGGCGACGTCTCGGATCAGCACGTGCTTGAAGGCGTACTCGTGCTCGCCGGCCAGGCGGCTGCCCGCCGTGGGAACGACGAGGTCCTTCTCCTGGAGCGTCGCGAGGGCGTCCTGGAGGTTGATCCCCTCCTCGTCCTCGAGGCCCGAGAGCGAACCCTCCCAGAACGTCTGGCCGACCACGGCGGCGTGCTGAAGCACCCGCCGCTCCGGCACGGAGAGCGAGTCAAGGCGTGCGGCGAGCACCGCGTGGACGCTCTCCGGAAGGGTCTCGACATCCCTTTCGCCCTCCTCCCGGATCCGGTTGACGATCTCCTCAGCGAACAGCGGATTGCCGGCGGAGCGCTCTGCCACCAACGGGATGAGCTCGCCGCCATCCGACTCAACCCCATCGCCGTTCGGTAGAAGCGCGGAGACGAGCTCCTGCGTCTCGTCCTGGGCCAACGGCTCCAGGGCGATCGTCGTGGCGTTGCGCCGCCCCCCGCCCCAACCGGGCCGGCGGTCGAGCAGCTCGTCGCGCGCCAGGCAGAGGATCAGCGCCGGGCCGCGCACCCACCGCGCCAGGTACTCGATCAGGTCGAGCATACCCTCGTCCGCCCAGTGGATGTCCTCGATCGCGATCACCACGGGCCAGCGCCGGCTGGCCGCCTCGACGAGCGAGCGGACCGCGGAGAACAGCCTGTCGCGCGTCTGCTGGGGATCATCCGGGTCAGGCGCGACGGCGGACGCGTGCTCGGCCGCCGGCTCGATGCCGAGCGGGCGGGCGATCGTCGCCGCGAGTCGCTCCGGTGGCTCATCCGTCTCGGCGTCGGAGACCACGGTCTCGACGCCGCGCAGGAGCTTCGCCCAGGCGACCTCCGACGCATCGGTGTCGACGATCTCGAACTGCCCGCGGATGATCTCGCCAAGCGCCCAGTATGCGAGCCCCGCCCCGTAGGCGGGGCAGCGACCGACGCGGAACGCCGCCTTCTGCTCACGCTCGCCGATCTGTGTCGCGAGCTCGCGCAAGAGCCGCGACTTGCCGAGCCCCGCCTGCCCGATCACGGTGACCAGGTGCGGGCGGGATTCGCGGACGACCCGGTCGAACAATGAGACGAGCAGCTCCGACTCGTACTCCCGGCCGATCAGCGGCGCGGAGAGGCGGGCGCCGCGGAAGCCCGGTCCGGGCACGAGCACCCGAATCGCCTCCCAGGCCGGCACGGGCTCGGCCTTGCCCTTGAGAGCCAGCGGCTCGAGCTCCTCGTACTCGATCGCGCCGCTCGTCAGGCGATGAGTCATCTCGCCTACGGTGACGGTGCCAGGTCGCGCCGCCGCCTGGAGGCGGGCCGCGACGTTCACCGCGTCGCCGATCACGGTGTAGCCGGCGCCGACCTGTCCGGCGAGGACGTCGCCGGAGTTGACCCCCACTCGCAGCGAGAAGCTGGCGCCGGCGTCCGCCGCGATTTCCTGGTTGATCTCCTCCATCGCGGCCTGCATGGCGAGCCCCGCCCTCACCCCGCGCTCCGGGTCATCCTCGTGGGCGACGGGGGCGCCGAACACCGCCATCACGTTGTCGCCGATGTACTTGTCGACCCTGCCGCCGTAGCGCAGGACCTCCTGGCCGAGGCGCCGAAGCGCGCGATCCACGAACGACTTAACGGCCTCCGGGTCCATGCGCTCGGCGACGGCCGTGTAGCCCGACAGGTCGGCGAACACGACCCTGGCCTTGCGACGCTCCTCAGGCAGCGCCCCGGTCGGCGATCCCCAGGCCGGTGCGCCCGCAGCCGGGAGCTGGCCTCCGAAGAGGCCCCCACCGCCGGGGACGGTCGGGCCCGGCGCCTGGGGAGCAGCGGGCGCCGGTGGCCTCGGTGAAGCCATTACCCCGGCGCCGCCGGAGCCGAGCGCCGTGCCGCATTCGATGCAGAACCTCGCGCCGGGCGGGTTCTCGGTCCCACAAGCCGCGCAGCGCGCGGCGAGGCTCGCGCCGCACGACATGCAGAACCGAGCCCGCTCGGGATTCTCGGTTCCACAGCTCGGGCATACCCCTCCAGGCACGTAGGCAACGATACGTGCTCGACTGGGCCGCTACGTGAGATGGATCACTGATGCAAGCAAAGAGACACCGGGTAGCCTTACCGGCGCCTTAGCCCGGTCATGTACTCTCGCGGCGCGACTTGAAGTAGAGGAAGACGGAGTTAGCAGGTTGACCCGCATCCGTACCGCCGTGGCCGTTTTGGCGATCGCCCTCCCGGTCCCGGCCGCCGTGGCCGGATGCGGCGGCGGGGACGAGGGCGGAACCGAGGACCCCCAGCAGGTCCTAGACCAGACGTTCAACAACCCCGAGCGGATCTCGAGCGGCAATGTCGACATCGCTCTCGACGCCTCGGCGGAGGGCGCCCAGTCCGGCAGCGTGAACGCGAGCATCGCAGGACCCTTCCAGGGAGACCCGAACGATCCAACGGCCTTTCCCCAGTTCGATCTGACCGCGGACCTGAGCGCCTCGGGCGCCGGTCAGACCTTCGGCTTCAATGGCAGCCTGATCGCCACGCAGGACAATGCCTACGTCGAGTATCAGGACCAGCCATACGAGATCGGCTCATCGATCTTCCAGCAGTTCAAGAGTGCCTATGCGCGGTCGGCGCAGCAGGCGCAGGCCGGGCAGCAGCAAAGCGGCTCGGTACTGAAGCAGTTCGGGATCGATCCCAAGACGTGGGTCACGAACGTGACCAATGAGGGCGACGAGGACGTCGAGGGCACGGACACGATCCACATCCACGGCGACGCGGACGTCTCCAAGATCTTCTCCGACATCGGCAAGCTCGCCCAACAGGCTCCGGGAGGCACGACCTCCGTGACCCCCGCGCAGCTCAATCAGATAAAGAACGCGGTCCAGGATGCAACCGTGGACGTCTACTCCGGCGCGGACGACCATCTCCTTCGCGAGCTCGCCATCTCGCTGACGATCGCCCTACCCCCGGGCGCGCAGGTCTCGAGCGTCGACGTCGACTTCTCGATCACTTTGGGCGAGGTCAACGAGCAGCAGACGATCAGCGCGCCCTCGGGCGCCAAGCCGATCTCCGAGCTGCTCAACAAGCTGGGAATCAGCGGCCTTCCGCTGGGATCACTTGGGGGCGCGAGCGGAGCCCTGCCAGGCGGAGGCGGAGGCGCTAGCCAGGCATACCTGAACTGCGTCCAGCAGGCGAAGACGCCGGACGACATCAATGCCTGCGCGTCGAAGCTGTAGCGCTTAGACGGAAACCGGCTCGACGTCGAAGTTGCGCGCATAGAGCTCAGCGACGCGTGCGAGCTCTTCCCAGGTGAGGTCGGCGACGTCCGCAGCCTGGGCGTACTCGCGCAGCTCGCCGGCGTTCGTGATCGTCGGGATCACGACCGCCATCTGCGGCTGAGCCAGGATGAAGCGAAGCGCCGCCTGCGCCATCGTCCGCCCGGTTTCGGGCCCGCACAGAAACCGGATGCGGTCGATCTTCTCGAGGCCCTCGATCAGCCACTCGCGCGGCCGGTGCCGCCGGTGGTCGCCCGGGCCGAAGCTCGTCTCCGGCGTCAGATTGTCGTCGAGCAGGCCTGAGGAGGTGGGAACGCGGGCCATGACCCCGACGCCCCGCTCGCCCGCCGCGGCCATGAAGTCGCGCCCCGGATCCTGCTCGAGCAGGTTGTAGACCGTCTGCACCGACGTGATGGGGCGCGTGTGGATCGCCCGAAGCCCCTCCTCCCGCCAGCCGACCGCGGGCCCAAGCGCGACGCCGTAGTGGCGGACCTTGCCCTCCGAGCGCAGCTCCTCGAGCGTGGCGAAGCACTCGTCGGAGTCGATCGCCTCCGCCCGCGGGTTGTGGAGCTGGTAGAGGTCGACGTGATCCGTGCGCAGGCGGCGCAGGCTGGCCTCGAGCGCGGCGCGGACGAACGGGCCGTCCCAGCGCTGCGGGCGCTCGCCCTCGGAGTGCTCCCGGCGCCCGTGGGTGAGCACGTAGCCGAACTTCGTCGAGAGCTGGATCTCGTCGCGATGAGGGGCGAGGACTCGGCCGACGAGCTCCTCGTTGGCGCCCTGGCCGTAGGCGTCGCCGGTCTCGAAGAAGGTAATCCCGAGTTCCAGCGCCTCGAGCAGCAGGCGCTCACCCGCCGAGTCGCTGACGTCTCCCCACCAGGTGGAGCCGAGCGCCCAGGTGCCGAAGCCGATCTCCGAAGTCTCAAGCTCCGTGTCGCCGAACCGGCGCGTTCTCACGTGGGCGGAGTCTAGATCACGGCGGCGAATAGGCTGGCGGAATGACGGGCGCAGGACCCCGAGGCGCACGCGACGCCGGCATGCCGCGGCTCGATGCCCGCTTCTTCCTCGGGGCGCAGGGCTGGCCCTATCTACTGGTGCCGTTCATCCCGGTCGCCATCGCCCTCGAGGTCGCGGGCGCCAGCGACGCGCTCATCTTCGGCGCCTCGGCGCTGGGGATCGTCCCGACCGCCGCGCTGATGGGCCGCGCCACCGAGGAGCTCGCGTCCCGTTCGGGTCCGGGGATCGGCGGCTTGCTCAACGTCACGTTCGGCAACGCGCCCGAGCTGATCATCGCCCTCTTCGCGCTGGGAGAGGGCCTCCACGAGGTCGTCAAGGCGACGCTGATCGGCTCGATCATCGGCAACGTCCTGCTTGTCCTAGGCGCGGCGATGCTGGTCGGCGGCTGGGGGCGTGAGCGCCAGCGCTTCAGCGTCACGACCGCGAACGTCCAGAGCTCGATGCTCCTCCTGGCGGCGGCGGCCATCGTGATGCCGGCGATCTTCCAGCTCGTGCGGGGGGATGGCCTGCCCGACGTGGGTCCAGAGCGGATCGGGTTCGACTCGACCGTGGAAGTGCTCTCGGGGCTGATCGCCGGCATGCTGATCCTGATCTACGTTGCTGGCCTCTACTTCTCGCTCGGGACCCATCGCGACGCCTTCAATCCGAGCTACGAGGACGAACGGACCTGGGGTTGGTCGGCTCGCACCTCGGTCGTGATGCTGGCGATCGCCGGCGTCGCAGTGGGCGTGATGTCGGAGATCCTCGTCGGCTCGCTCAGCGCCGCATCGGAGTCGCTCGGCCTCTCGGAGTTCTTCATCGGGGCGATCGTGGTAGCGATCGTCGGGAACGCCGCCGAGCACTGGGTCGCGGTGCTCGTTGCGCGCAAGGACAAGATGGACCTCTCCGTGAACATCTCGATCGGCTCCAGTGCCCAAGTGGCGCTGTTCGTGACCCCCGTGCTCGTGCTCGCCGCGTTCTTGATCGGGCCGGGTCCCCTGCCGCTCGTCTTCAATGGATATGAGCTGGGCGCGGTCCTCCTGTCCGTGCTCATCGCGAACTACGTCGTCCACGAGGGAGAATCGACGTGGTTCGAGGGGGTGCAGCTACTCGCGGTCTACGCGATCCTCGTGCTCGTCTTCGCCTTCGCCTAGGCGGCCGCGAGCTCGGCGAGGGCAGCGAGCACGGCGTCGTCGTGCGTCTTCGGCGAGACCTTCGGAAACACCTTGGCGATGCGACCGTCGGGGTCGATGATGAAAGTCGCTCGCTGTGCGCCCCAGTACGTCATTCCGGCCGACTGCTTCTCGCCCCACGTGCCGTACATGTCCGCGACCGAGTGGTCCTCGTCGGCGAGCAGGGTGAAATCGAGCCGGTACTTCTCGGCGAACTTTCCCACCGCGGACACGGGATCCGGCGAGACCCCGATCACGCGGGCGCGCGCGGCGGCATAGTCCGCGGCTCGGTCACGGACGCCGCACGCCTGGATCGTGCATCCCGGCGTGTCCGCACGGGGATAGAAGTAGAGCACCACCGTCTCCCCGCGCAGATCGGACAGCCTCAGGGGGTTTCCGTCCTGGTCGGGCAGCGTGAACTCGGGCGCCAAGTCACCGTCGGCGAGCATGCCGAAGACCCTAGCGGGAGGCCAGCCTCGCGAGCGCTTCATGCGGCTCGATCCCGGCCGTGCGAAGGAACCGGATGAGCGTCATCTCCGCCTCACCGATCGGCCTTTGAAGATCTTCGGTGCCCAGGAGCCGCTTGGGGTCCACCTCGAGCGCCTCGGCGAGATGCACGTAGACGTAGATGGCGGATTGGCGTAGCCGCGTTCGATCCGTGAGAGAAGAGCTGCCGAATACGTTCCGCCGCGAGGGTGCCGGACGCGGTCGACCGTCTCCTGCTGCGACCAGCCTCGAGCTTGCCGCAATCGCTTGATCCGATGTCCGACCAGCTCGGTGTAATCGAAACGGATCTGCGTTTCCCAGATCTCTGGCAACGGACGCAGCCTGTCGCCGAAGTACCTCTGGGGCCGGGGGCCCACTGCGGCATACCTGACGCGGTGGCGACCCACGACCAACCCAACCCCGCCGACCGCCTCGTTGCCCTCCCCGCGTCCTCCCGCAGAGTGGAGTCCTCATCCTGGGCGGCCCGCGTCAGGCACGCATGCTTGGGCGCGATCACCTCGGCGCGGATGCTTGCGCGCGATCACCTTCCGGGGAACGCCTCGCGCTGCAGGACATCCGTACCTCCAGGAGCACAGCTCGCATCTATGGCAAGAAATTTGCACCCGGTGCAAATCGCTTGCACCCGACGCAAATTGCTTGCGGTACGCGTTAGGTGCCCCGTTGAGGGGTGTGAGCTAAGCGGCCTGGGTGAGAAGGACGAGCCAACGGGGGCCGCGGGGAGGAGGATGAGCTAATCGGTGGGTGAGGAGTGTGAGCTCGGCGGCCGGTCTGAGGAGCGTGCGCTAAGCGGCCGGGTGAGCAGTGTCGGCGTCCGCGGCCGCGGTGAGGAGCATGCGCGCGCGCCAGGGTTGCGGTGAGGAGCGCACGTGCCTCTTGGGACTGCGTGTGCGGGCGTTGCGCCGTCAGCCCTCGGGCCAGAAGTCCTCGAGTTGCTCGCCCTCGGCCTCGTCGCCCAGCGCCTTGCGGGAGCAGATGACCAGCTCGGCTTCGTCGGGACCGTCGTTGTGCACCGAGCGGAAGACCTCGGTGCCGACGCGGACTGCGGTGTGGGGGCCGACCTCGACGACGTCGTCACCGAGCTTGAACTGCACGGTGCCGCGGACCACGAAGTAGATCTCCTCCTGGTCTCTGTGCCGGTGTCCGTAGGAGCCCTTGCCGCCCGTCCCGGGTGGCATCGAGCGCCACGTGAACGCAACCTCCTCGGCGCTCAGGCCATCGGTGAACGACCTCATCTCCCCGAAGCCCTCGTAGCCCGACATCCAGTCGGGGGCTTCCTCGCGGCTGACGACCGTGTAACCGCCCATCAGTCCTCCCGACCCGGATCCTGTGATTCGCCGTCTTCCTCGTCGCCGTCGGTTCCGTCGCCCTGCTCCAGGGCGGTGGACGACACCGATCTCGCGGTGCCGCCGTGGTAGTGCGTCTGGAACTCCTCGAGCGTCGCGTCGAGGCCGTCCTCGTCGATCGGAACGGCATCGGAGATCCGCACCCAGTCCGCTCCCTCGTACGCCTCCATGTTGAAGATCTCCTGGTCGATCGAGGTCGAGTCGTCCACGATCACGACGACCTCGGTCTGCGGGTTGAAGTAGGTGCCGGGGCGCACCAGCATCTCCTCGACGTCCACCACCCGAGTGCCTGATCCGGGCTCTGTCGCCATGGCGCGATCCTATCTGCTGCCCGCTGCGCTGCCCCTATTGACCGAGGTTCTCGAGGTCCCGAAGCTGACGCTCGACCTCCTGCTGCACGTCGAGCGGCTCCTTGCCCTGGCGGAGGCGGCGTTCATTGCGAGCGATCACGAGCTGGCGCACCTCCTCCGCGAGCTTAGGATCGGCGCCTGGAGAGACGTCGGACCCCTGGGCCATGAGCTTCTTGAGCTCAGCCTCCACGTCGAGCGGGGACTCGCCTCGCTCCCTGCGGCGGTATGCCTTCGCCTCGAGGAGCTGGCGGATCTCAGCCTCGCGTGACTCCGACGAAACCCGCCCGGAGTCATCGGTGATCCGCTCCGGCAAATCGCTCTCGAACTCGACCGCGAACTGTCCCTTGCCGATCTGGTCGAGCGCCTTGCCGGCGCCCATCACGAAGGCGATGAACGCA
>Ga0126312_10000394_pt1 | contig 25278 bp, 23 predicted proteins | sample Plot104A_FD_92537 | JGI IMG/M metagenome (GOLD analysis project Ga0126312, IMG submission 92537) | Serpentine soil microbial communities from UC McLaughlin Reserve, CA, USA - Plot104A | ecosystem: Environmental > Terrestrial > Soil > Grasslands | place: USA: UC McLaughlin Reserve, Lake County...
CGACGCGGCGGCGGCGCTGATCGAGCGGACGCTCGCACCGTCGTCGCGGGGCGCGACGCGCTTGCGGTCGCGCCGGCGCATGAGGCCATGGCGCGCCGATGCCGGAACGTCGGCCGGCGTGGGATCGGCTCAATGGCAATCGCAGCGGTCGACACGGCACTCTGGGACTTGAAGGCGCGCCTGCTCGAGCTTCCGCTTTCTACCGTCCTCGACTGCGCCCACGACGAAGTTCCGCTGTATGCAAGCGGTGGCTTCACGTCCTACTCACTCGGGCAGCTCCAGGAGCAACTCGGCTCCTGGGCGGCTGCCGCCTTCCGGTCGGTGAAGATGAAAGTGGGGCGGGATCCCGACGCCCCTCGAGCGCGCGGGCGCCGCGCGCGAGGCGATCGGCGACACTATCGAGCTGTTCGTCGACGCGAACGGTGCGCTCTCCCGCAAGCAGGCGCTTTGGTTCGCCGAGGCGTACTCCGACTACGGCGTCCGCTGGTTCGAGGAGCCCGTCATCTCAGACGACCTCGACGGCCTCCGTCTGCTTCGCGACCGCGCCCCCGCCGGGATGGAGATCGCCGCCGGCGCTGGAGCGATCAACGACGCAGTCAACGAGGCGGCGATGCAGCGCGGCCTTCGTTTCGGGCCTGACCCCTCGACGCACGCGTACTGCACGATCGGCGGCAACGTCGCCAACAACTCGTGCGGCATCCACTCGGTGCTTGCCGCATTCGAGGGCGACGGCGCCAGGACTTCGGACAACGTGCACGAGCTGGAGGTGCTGACGTACGACAGGGCTGCGTCTGCGCGTCGGCCCGACGAGCGACCAGGAGCTCGAGCAGATCGTTCGCTGCGGCGGCCGGCGCGGTGAGATCTACCGGTCGCTCCGCGACCTTCGCGACCGCTACGCCGGCTTGATCCGGGGCCGCTACCCCGATATCCCGCGCCGGGTGTCCGGCTACAACCTCGACGAGCTGCTTCCCGAGAACGGCTTCAACGTGGCGCGCGCGTTGTGCGGCACGGAAGGGACGTGCGCCAGCATTCTCGAGGCGACCCTGAAGCTCGTCCCGAACCGATCAAGTCGCGAGAGTCGCCTCGCGGGCACCCGCCGTCGCCAACTTCCTGACACATACCGAACCCCTCGCGACCGCGATGAAGGTCGCCGTCGGCATGAGCGTGCAGCGTTCGTTCCCGACGTTCGCGCCGCTGACGCTTCGCGACTGGTTCTTATCGCGGCCGGCTCGGAACGACGGCGGACCGCGGATCGTCCTGTGGCCCGACACGTTCAACAACTACCTCCACCCCAGCGTGGGCGTCGCGGCCGTCGAGGTCCTCGAAGCTGCGGGGTACCACGTCGTGATGCCGCGTGAGCATCTGTGCTGCGGCCGCCCGCTGTACGACTACGGGATGCTCGACCTCGCGCGGCGCTACTTCAGGGGGATCCTCGACGAGCTCCGCGACGAGATCCGCGCGGGCGTCCCGTTCGTCGACATCGAGCCGAGCTGCGTCGCGACGTTCAAGTCCGAGCTCCGCAGCCTCCTGTCCCACGACGATGACGCGGCGCGCCTGGCCGGGCGGTCGTACCACTTCGCGGAGTTTCTCGTCCATGAGGGCGTCGAGCTGCCGCGGCTCGAACGGCGCGCGCTCTTTTGGAGGCACTGCCACCAGAACGCAACATGCGGGGTCGCACCCGAGCACGAGCTGCTGCGCACGATCGGAATAGAGCTCGATCGCCCCGACCGGCGGTTGCTGCGGCCAGGCGGGGTCGTGGGGCTTCGAGGCTGCGCACTACGACCTCTCGATCGCCATCGGCGAGCACGTCCTGCTCCCGAAGGCGCGCGCGGCCGACGCGGACACGCTGCTCGTCACAGACGGGTTCTCCTGCAAGACGCAAATCGAACACGGCGTACCCGGGCGGCGCGCGCTGCAGGTCGCGGAGGTGATCAAGCTGGCGCGCGAGCACGGGCCGACCGGCCCTCCGGGCCGCTACCCGGAGAGGTCTCTCGAGGCGCGCCCCGAGCGAGTCGGCCGGCGCGGCAATGGGCGGGCGGGCAGCGGTGGTGGCGGGCGCCGGCGCTCTTGCAGCCGCACTCGCAGTCGCCCGACGCTGACGTCCAGAATGTCGGCGCGAGTCGGACGGCTCGCGCGCTCGTCTTCGAGAGCACTGCGATCACAGACCGAGGAATGGATGGGGATGCCGTGACGAGACCCGAGCGCCGGTAGGTGGCGTTGTTAGGCACGCGGCGAGGGGGTCATCTGGCGGTCGACCTCGGCACCGCGAATACGGTCGTGGTCCGGCGCGGTGAGGGCGTCGTCCTGTTCGAGCCTTCAGTCGTTGCGATCGACGAGTTGACCGGCCGTGTGCAGGCGGTCGGCCATCAGGCGCGCCGGATGATCGGGCGGACGCCGGCGCACATTCGCGCCACCCGCCCGCTTCGGCACGGGGTGATCGCGGACTTCGAGACGACGGAGCAGATGCTGCGGCACTTCATCGAACGCGCTGCCGGCCGGCGCTCGCGGGCGCGAGTGATGGTGTGCGTGCCGAGCGGCCTCACACCCGTCGAGCGCGATGCGGTGACGGAAGCGACGATCGACGCGGGCGCCGCGAAGGCCTTCCTGATCGAGGAGTCGCTTGCGGGCGCAATCGGAGCGGGCCTCCCCGTCGCGGAGCCGGTCGGCTCGCTGATCGTCGACATCGGCGGCGGCACGAGCGAGATGGGCATCACGGCCTCGGGCGGCCTCGTCGTCTCCCACTCGATCCGTGTCGGCGGCTACGACTGCGACGAGGCGATCGTCCGCGCGCTGCAGGAACGGGACCACCTGCTGGTCGGACAGGAGCAGGCCGAGGCGCTCAAGCTCGAAATCGGCAGCGCCCTTGCCGACGCCGCGGTACCGGAATCCGGCGAAGTGGCAGGGCGCGACCTCCTCACGGGCCTCCTGCGCCGTGCGGTCGTCGGCGCGGACACCGTGCGGGCGGCGTTGGCGCGACCGCTCGCACAAATTGTCGCGGCCGTCGCGGATGTGCTCGAGCAGGCACCGCCCCAACTCTCCGCCGACCTGACGACGACCGGTCTCACGCTCGTCGGAGGCGGCGCACTCCTCCCGGGCTTCGACCGGCTCCTCCACGAACAGATCGGCCTCCCCATCCGAATCGACGCGGACCCGCTCACCACCGTTGCGCGCGGCGCAGGCCGCGCCCTCGAAGACACCAGCCACCTCAAACCCGACGCGCAGCGAAACTGGACCGCCAGGGCGCGCTTGCGAAGGTGACGTCGGCATCGACGGTACGTGACGATGACTTACGCCCGATCGCGGGATCTTCGCCGGAACATCGACATGGAGGTGACGAGTGGGAGCAATTCAGGTGCACGAGTTCATCAGCCTCGACGGCGTGATCGACGCGCCGACGTGGACGGTCGATTATGGCTTCCACCCAAAGATGGCAGATGTCATCGGCGCCGTCACCCAACGCTCCAAAGGCATCCTGCTCGGGCGCACGACCTACGAGCTGTTCGCGCAGAGCTGGCCGACGCGGACCGCCGAGGACGATCCAGGCGCACCGTTCTTCAACGACACCCCGAAGTACGTCGTCTCAGGATCTCTGACGGACGGGACGTGGAGGAATACGCAGATCATCGGGCCGTACGACCGCCACATCATCCGCAGCCTGAAGGAGGAGCTCGACGGCGACCTCTATGTCAGCGGCAGCGGCACGCTGGTGCGGGCGATGCTGGCGGACGGCCTCGTCGACGAGCTGCATCTTTTCGTCTACCCGCTGACGCGCGGGGCCGGCCCACGCCTCTTTCCTGAGGACGCGAAGGCCGGGAAGCTGGCGCTTCGTGCCTGCGAGTCCTACGACAACGGCGTCGTCTACCTCGCCTACCGGCCGCTGGCGTGAGGCTGCGGATCCGTACAGCGACGATCTGCTCCACGGCGGCCGTGACGGCGGCGTTTTGGTTGACGTGACTAGAACCATGTGGGAAAGTTACAGTCGTGGGGACAAGAACTCGGACGGCGAAGGTTCCGCCGGGGTATGACGCGAGCAAGTTTCCGGCGTTTGCCGTAACGGTGGACGTTGTGATCCTGACCATGGCCGAGGGCGTGCTTCACGTTCTTCTCGTCCGGCGGGGGCAGGAGCCGTTCGAGGGCATGTCGGCGGTTCCGGGCGGGTTCAAGCGTCCTGACGAGACGCTGGACGAGGCGGCAAGACGCGAGCTCGCCGAGGAGACCGGCGTCGACGTCGCAAGGCTGCTGACTCAGTTCGGCGCCTACGGCGATCCCGGACGTGATCCGCGCATGAACGTCGTCACGATCGCGTACCTCGCCGTCCTTCGTGACGTGGGAGCGATCGTCGCCGGCACCGACGCGGCACACGCCGCGCTCGTCCCCGCCTCCGAGATCCTCGAGGAGAGGATCGAGCTCGCCTTCGATCATCTGCGCATCGTCCGCGACGCGGTCGAGCGGGTTCGAGTCGAGCTCGAGCTCTCGGGAATCGCGACCGCCTTCGTCGGCACGACGTTCACCATGGCCGAGCTGCGAGCCGTGTACGAGGCGATCTGGGGCGTGCAGCTCGACGCTGCGAACTTCCGCCGCAGCCTCGTGGGCGACGACGGTTGGGTGATCCCGACCGGCCGCACGGCCCGGCCCGGCCCAGGCGGCGGCCGCCCCGCCGAGCTCTATCGCGCCGGGCGGGCGTGGAAGCACGGCGTCCCGATCCATCGCATCCAACGGAACGGATGAGAGGAAGTGACCGCATGAGGGCAGTCGTCCAGGCTCGCTACGGACCGCCGGAGGTGCTGCGGGTCGACGAAGTCGAGCCGCCCGTGCCAAACGAAGACGAGGTGCTCGTCAAGGTCTCCGCGTCGACGGTCACCCGCGGCGACGCGATGCGCGTGCGCAGCGCCGAGTACCGATTCACTCGTGTCTTCACCGGCATCCGCCGCCCGAGGCGGCCGATCACCGGCACGGAGTTCGCCGGTCGCGTGGAGGACGTCGGGGCGGCCGTGACCGGGTTCCGAATCGGCGACAAGGTCTTCGGAGTCGAGGGCGGCGCGAATGCGGAGTACATCGCCGTGGGCGAGCGCGGAGTGATCGCACCGAAGCCGGCCGGGCTGACGTTCGAGGAGGCGGCGGCCGTGCCCGACGGTTCGCTGCTCGCCCTTAGCTGCCTGCGACCGGCGCAGCCGCTGCCGGGCAAAAGCGTCCTCGTCTACGGCGCCGCCGGCTCGATCGGAACCGCTGCGGTCCAGCTCCTCGCGCACCACTTTGAATGCGAGGTGACGGCGGTGTGCGACATCAACGACCTCGAGCTCGTTCGGACGCTCGGCGCACGCGACGTCGTCGATCGCCTTCGCGACGACTTCACGAAGACCGGCGAGACCTACGACGTGGTCTTCGACGCGGTCGGCAAGCACTCGTTCCGCCGCTGCCGGCGGTCGCTGAAGCGCAGCGGGATTTACATCTCGATGGACCTCGGATTCATGTACCACGTGCCGCTCCTCGCTCTCGTCACGCGTTTCGCTGGAAGCAGGCGCGTGACTCTTGGCATCGGCCGTTACCGAAAGGAGGACCTCCTGCTCGTCAAGGAGCTCGTGGAGGCGGGCAAGTACCGGCCCGTGATCGACCGGACGTATTCGCTCGACGAGGCCGTCGAGGCGAACCGCTACGTCGAGTCAGGCCAGAAGACGGGCAACGTCGTCCTTCGCGTCAGCGAGGCGACCTCCGGCGCGCCTTCCGACCGGGCCGAGAGGCGCCACGAGGAGGCGCCGGCCTAACGGCTACGCGGTCCCCGCGGCCTTCCCCGCGCCCGCGGCTCCGACGCCCGCGACCTGGGCAAGGCCGCTGTCGTCGAGCCTTGGCATCCAGCTCACGAGCCGACTGAAGAGGTTGTCCAGCACGGCGAACGTCGTGAGCGCGCAGAGACCGACGACGATCGCGATGACGATCATCCGCCCGGTGTTCGTCGTGTATTCCGCCACCGCCATGATGCTCCCCAGGCCCGTGCGGAGCCCGATGTACTCGGCCCCGACGGCGAGCGACCAGCTGAGGCCGGCGGCGAGGAGCAGACTCGTCCGCAGCTCGGGCATCGCGCCGGGAACCACGACCCGCAAGTACGTACGGAGGCGCGAGGCGCCGAGCGTGCGCGCGCTCTCGAGGTAGCGGTCGGGGACATTGCCCACGGCGTTGATCGTCCCGACCACGAGCACGACCCAGACGCCGAAGGCGATGAACGTCGTCGTCCCGCGGGCGTTGGCGCCGAGCCAGAACTGAAAGAGCGGGATCGCCGCGAGCAGCGGCACCATGCGCAGGAAGTTCAGCGTGGGCCACGCAAGACGGCGCGCGGTGAGCCAATAGGAAACGAGGAGGCCGCTGGCGACACCGGCAAGGACGCCGATGATGAGCCCGAGGACGAGTCGGATCAGCGTTGCCAGCGAGTGGTATCCGAGCGCGAGGAATGCGCCGAGATAGGTCTCCTCGCCCCCGCGGATCGGGTTCGGCGCCCAGTACGGCTTGGTCCAGTTCCCCGACAGCGCCTTCAGCGAGTCCGTGAACACGAACTCCCACGACGGCACGATGGGGGAACCCTCGCGCGTGCTCTCCGGCACGACGTGCGCGGCGATCTCCCAGCCGACGAGGAGCACGATCCAGGTCACGACCGCGGCGGGGTGACGCCTGATGAAACGGACCACCTTCGCCATCTACTGCGCGGCCTCCAGCGGTTGCAGCGGCGTGCCGCCTGTTACGCCCAGGTGGGAGAGGATGCGCTTCGTCATTGCGACGGCCTCGGGGCTCGCGCGCACGTCTTCGTCCCGCGGCCGCGCCAGAGACACGTCGAGGTCGTCGACGAGCCGGCCTCCCGCGAGAAGCAGCACGCGGTCGGCGAGGATCAGCGCCTCCTCGATGTCGTGCGTCACGAAGAACACCGTCTTGTTGGCCGACGCCCATACCTCCAACAGCAGGTCGTGGAGCTGGCGCCGGGTGAAGTAGTCGAGCGAACCGAACGGCTCGTCCATCAACCACACCTCGGCGTCGACGGCGAGAACCGCGGCGAGGGCGACGCGCTTGCGCATGCCTCCCGACAGCTCGCGCGGCCAGGAGTCGGCGAAATCCTCGAGGCCCACGTCGCGGAGCGTCGCGTCGGAGATCCGTCGCCGCTCCGCCTTCCCGATTCCCTGCGCTGCAAGGCCGAACTCGACGTTGTCGCGCACGTGCATCCACGGGAAGACGGTGTCCTGCTGGAAGACCATCGCGCGGTCGCTGCCAGGCCCGTGCACGACGCGGTCGCCGACCGCAACCCGGCCGCCGCTCGCCTTCTGAAGACCGGCCAGGATGCGGAGCAACGTCGTCTTGCCGTGACCGGAGCGGCCGACCACGCAGATGAACTGCCCGACCGGCGCCTCGAGCGAGACCTCTCGCAGGGCCTCGACGAGCTGGCCCGATCGATGGCGGAACGTGCACGACACGTTGTCGAAGACGACGTCAGAAGCCATCGGCGACTCCGTCCCTGCGGCTAGCGGACTCCATGGCCGGCCTCCGCCCAGCGCGTGAGGTGGTGCGCCACCTCGACGACGATCCGGTCGACGAGGAGCGCGATCAGGCCGAGCAGGATGATCAGAGCGAACATCCCGTCGACGACGAACGACGTCGAGTAGAACTTGATCAGGAAGCCGGCGCCCTGCTGCGAGCCGAGCAGCTCCGCGATCGCCGCGAGCCCCCACGCTCCCGCGAGCGCGATCCGCAAGCCGCCCGTCATCTCCGGAACCGACGCGGGGAGGTGGACGCGTCGGAAGACGTGCCAGCCGCGCGAGCCGAGCGTCAGCGCCGATTCGATGTACGAGCTCGCGATGTTCTCGCCCGCTCGCCGCGCGAACACGTACATGAGCAATGCGGTGTAGAAACCCACGATCATGATCTGCGCCGTCGAGACGATCCCGAACCAGATGAGGAAGAACGGCGCCGCGACGAAGATCGGAGCAGTGCCGAAGACGGCGGTGATCGAGCTCGCGACCTCGTGCAGGACCTTGATCCGGAGGCTCGCGAGGCCGACCGTCACGCCGATCGCGGTGCCGATCCCGACGCCGAGCAAGACGTTCTTCGTCGTGTACCACAGGTGCGGCAGGTAGCCGTTGCCCTCGGAGAAGCCGTGCGCCTCGAGGTATTCGCTCTGGAACAGGTTGTCGGAGATGTAGCGGAAGGTTTCGATCGGTCCCGGCATCGTGTGCGGGTCGAGCGAGGCCGACACGAGCTGCCAGATCAGGACGCCGATCAGAATCCCCGCGAGCTGGAGCGCGAAGCCGACGAGCCGTGAATGGAGCCGGTACCGCTCGGCGGCGCTCGCGCGGGTTTGCGGGGCTGAGAGCTCGCCGGCCCGCGGAGGTGCAACTGTCACAGCCTCATCCTCTCGCGCGGGGCGCGGCTGCGCGATGCGCGCGCGGCACGTGCCGAGATGGGCGAAGTGCCGCGCGCGCTCGTCATCGTCAGTCCTCGAGGGCCGCCTTCAAGAAGCGGACCGAGTCGAGGTAGTTATGCCAGGCATAGTGCTGCTTCGCCTTCTCGACGAGGGCGGCCTTGTCGCCGGTGAGCTCCGCCGATTCCGCCTGATCGATTAGCCCGTCGGCCTCGGTCTGGAGAGACTTCATCCGCTTGTAGAGCCGCTCGGCGACGAGGAACTTGTCCATGTCGTATTCCTGATCCGGGATCGTCTTGTTGTCGATCAGCTCCTGGATCTGGACGTCGAGCGACGTGCGGACGTGGAACGGCGCGCTCGGGTCGTTCCAGAGCTGCTTGCCCTGCTGATCCCACGGGAACAGCGGATCGACCGACTCGAAGATCGTCCCGATGTCCTTCGGGATCAGCTTCAGGCCCTGCGTCGCGTTGATCAGGTCCGACTCGATCTTCCAGCCATCCTGCTGCGTCGCCGGGTCCCCGACGTAGTCGATCGCCCGGTAGATCGACGAGAGCAGTCGGAGCGCGGTGTCCTCGTTGTTGTCCACCCAGTCGCGTTGTGCGATGAGGCCCGAGCTTCCGACGAGGGTCCGCATGCGGTCCGCCTGCTTCGACTCGTTGTCGTTCTTGAAGATCATGTTGACGTCGATCACGGGCTCCCAGCCTTCCCGGATCATCTGCACGAGCACGGGAGCGGCATATGGGATTGCCCACTTGATCCGGCCGGGGGTCGTCGACAGCTCGACGATCTTCGGGTCCTCGAGGAACTTCAGCTTCAGGTCCTTCGGATAGTCCATGTTGGCGTAGCTCAAGAACACGTCCGGGTACGGAGGCTGCACCGTCCCGTGCGGCGGCGTGTACACCTCTTCACCCTTCAGCTGCGCGACGGCCTTCTCGGCCGCCTTCGGGAAGCTCATTCCCTCGTCCATGTAGTCGGTCGCGGTCTTCGCGTCGTTGTCCGGCGCCTTGAGGATCGCGTAGCCGACGTAGATGTCATGGAACAGGATCGGCGGAATGTCCTGCCCGAACGTGGGCAGCGTGTTGAGGTAGCCCTGAACGAACATGCCGGCCACGTCCTGATCGCCGCGCTGCATGGATGGGACGATCTGGTCGAACACCGTGTACTGGTGCCCCTCTGGCGGATTGGGCGTGATGCCGACGTCCTTCATGAACCCCTTCTCGATCGCCACCGTGAAGATCGCGTGATCGGCGCAACACGGGTAGTACGCGAACTTGACGCTCGCCTCGGGAATGCTCGTGCCGGCGGCGACGCCGCTCGTGCCGGCGCCGGTCGAGGTGTTGGCCGCCTCCTCGTCATCGCCGCCGCAGCCCGCGAGCAGCGACAGCGACAAGACGGCTGTGACCATCCCGATGAGCAGGGCGAGCCGCTTGGCCCACCCGTTCGACGAGGCGGAGTCGCCGTGAATCGCCCTCATCTGACCTGACCTCCCAGCTCGGAACCCCTGCTGCGCCGCGCGCCTGCCCCGGCCGCCCCGCCGTGGATCGTTGACTTGAGAGCAGAGGCGAACGTCGGGCTAGTCGGCCGCGCGGCTTCGATGGCGCGAATCTTGCCCGACTCGCCGAGGTGGAGTCAACTGCCGACAGTCTGCGGATTCGACAATTAGGGTCTTCAACGTGGATGCGCCGGTCTTGATGAACGATCCGGCCGCGGAATTTCGACTCCTGCGCGACGAGCTGTTGCCCGTGGCCGAGCGCGTGTTGGCGAGCGGGCGATACGTCCTGGGTGACGAAGTCGAGCGCTTCGAGGAGGCGTTTGCGGCGCGCGTCGGCGTCCGGCATGCAATCGGCGTCGCTTCTGGAACTGCGGCGCTGACGCTGGCGCTTCGCGCGTCCGGCCTTGGCCCCGGCGACGAAGTCCTCACCGTGCCGAACACGGACTCGCCGACGGCCTCCGCGATCACGGCGACGGGAGCCACGATCGGCTTCGTCGACGTCGACGAGCGGACCTTTTGCATGGACGCCCGCGGGCTCGCGGCCGGCGTTTCGTCGCGAACGGCTGCGGTCCTTCCGGTTCATCTGTTCGGCCACGCGGCCGACCTCGATCCGATCCTACGAATCGCGCGGGACTGTGGCCTGCTCACGATCGAGGACGCCGCTCTCGCGGTCGGCGGCACCTACGACGGTCGCTGGGTCGGCGGCTGGGGCGACATCGGGTGCTTCAGCCTCGCACCCTCGAAGATCCTCGGCGCCTACGGCGATGCGGGGATCGTCGTGACATCGGATTCGGAGGTCGCACGTCGCATCCGCGTTCTTCGGAACTACGGACACGCCGAGGACATGGTCCTCGACGAGACCAATTTGCGCGGGTTTCCGCAGTGGCGCGTACTCGAGGAGGGGATGAACGAGCGACTCGACGCGCTTCAGGCGGCGCTCCTCGCGGCGAAGCTGCCGACGCTCGAGACGCGAATTTCTGCACGGCGCGAACATGCCCGCCGGTACGGCGAGCTGCTTGCGGATTCGGCGGCGGAGACGGCGTTCGAGGCGCCGCGCGTCCGGCACGTGTATTTCGCGTACACCGTCCTGGTCGAAGAGCGCGAGCGCCTGCGCGACCACCTCGCGAGCCGCGGCATCGCGTCGAGGCTGTACTACAACCCGCCGCTCCACCTCCAGCCCGCCTTCGAACGCCTCGGCCTCGGCAAAGGGTCGTTCCCCGTCGCCGAGGCGACGGCCGGCCGCATGCTCGCGCTCCCCGTCCACCCGTACCTCTCGGAGGCGGAGGTCGAACGCGTAGCAGCCGCGATCGTCGAAGGCGTTGGGCCGACTGACGCTTAACCCGTAGCCACGGCCGCGTCCTCTAGCGCGGACTTTGCGCGCTGGCGTGCGTCGTCGATGTGGTCGATGATGAGCTTGCGAGCGCGCCGGCCGTCCTCGTCAGCGATCGCGTCCACGATCAGACGATGGTTGTCGACGGTCGCCGGGAACGGATGCGTGCGCACGGTGACGTTGAGGAGCATGCGGAGCTTCCCGGAAATGGATTCGGCCCACACCTTCCGGAGCAGGTCGTGCCCAGCGAGCTCGTAAAGACGGTTGTGAAGATCGATGTCCCGCTGGGCGAGGCCTCCAATGTCGCCCGCCTCGGCTGCGTCACGAAGGCGGTCGAGGCTTTCGTGCAGGGACGCGAGCTTCGGGTCCGTCAGCGACGCGATCAGAAGCTGGACCGCATACGGCTCGAGGACCCTCCTCAGGCTGTAGATCTCGTCGATCGTCCGGCCGTCGAACGCGGGCAGGAACTTCCCCCGGCGAGGGACGTTGACGACGATACCGTCCTTTTCGAGGAGCGCGAGCGCCTCCCGGATCGGGCCGCGACTGATCCCGAGCTCCCGCGCGAGCTCCGCCTCGACGAGGCGCTCCCCCGGCGCGAAGCGGCCGGAAAGAATCGATCCGCGCAGCTGCTCCACGACGGTGTCGACGAGTGTCCGGCTCATGATCGGCTCGAATCTCGGCGCCGCGGGCGAGCCGGTCGACGCGCCTGCCGCGCTCGAGCCGTCACTCATCTGGCGACCCGTCACGCCATCGCCGGCGCGCGCAAAGCCGCGACATCGGCGAGGACGTCCTCTGTCGTCCGCGCGGCGACGAAGCTGCCGTCGGTCATGCGTTGAATCGCGTCCTCGTGCGCCTCGGGCGTCGAGGCCGAGCACGCGTCGGAGACGAGCGTGACCCGATAGCCGCGGTCGGCAGCATCCCGAGCGGAGAGCTCGACACAGCCGTCGGTGACGATCCCTGTGAAGACCAGGTGCTCGATCCCCATTCGTCGAAGGACGTCGTCGATCTCGGTCGTGCTGAAGACACTGGCGGAGCGCTTGGAGAAGATCATCTCGTCGCCCTGCGGCGCGACCTTGGGCAGGAACTCGTTGTCGCGCTCGTCCCGCTCGTCCCCTTCGAGCTCGGCAGCAGGCATGTGCGCGAGCCCTGCGTCGCGGGCGTTGCGTGTCCGGTACGCCACGCGCACGTGCACGACCTCCTGGCCGGCGGCGCGAAACGCGTCTTGCAGCCGGCGGACGTTCGGGACGATCGCGTCGATCCCGTCCCAGCGTTGCCGGAGATGTTCTTCCTTGCCGCGCTGTCGGGCCACACGACCCACCCATCCGTCGGGATGGGCGTCGAGGTACTGGAGATCGATCGTTACGAGGGCGACGGTTCGATCCTCGATCGGCGGCGCCGGGCGAGGCGGGAACAGGTCGTAGAACGGATCGTGCATGGTGAGCCTCCTTCGGCCGCTCGCAAGATACCGCTCGCGCCAGAACTGTCAACTGCCGACAACCGCGATAGGGTCGTCGCGGTCGATCGAAAGGAGTCCGTGTGAACGCGAGCAGCCTCACCTTCCTGACGTCCGAGGCGGAGCGGCAGCGCCGGCACGCGGCTCTCCGTGCGGCGATGGCGGACGCCGGCATGGACGCGCTCGTGATCTGGAGCCGTGGTGACGAGTTCCTCCGCGGCCGGGTGCAGTACGTGTCGGATATCTTCCAATGGGCAGGTTGGGGCATCGTCGTGCTGCCGGCGGAGGGCGGCGGCACCTTCATCGGCGACCCGCTCTGGGGCATCGCGCGTGCGGAGGCGGTCGAGTGGCTCCTTGACATTCGGCAGAGCGCAGACCCGGGGTCGGAGGTCGCTTCGATCCTCCGCGACCGCGACCTCGGCGCGGCGACGGTTGGCCTCGTCGGGCTCGACGAGGCGGCGCCCGCGGCGCACGTGCGTCAACTCGAGCGGGCGGCCGCAGAAGCGTCGTTCGTTGATGCCGGCCGGCTGTTCGACGACGTCCGCGCGATCAAGAGCGACGACGAGATCGCGAAGCTGCGCGAGACGTCGACGATCCTGCTCGCCGTCTTCGACGCGCTCGCCGCCGAGATCCGGCCCGGCGTGCCCGAGCGGGACGTCACGGCGGAGGGTCATCGGCTGTGTCGCCAGTTCGGCTGCCTCGACGGCATCGTGCAGATCGCGCGCCCGCCGTTCGCGTTCTTCAGCCACGGAAGTCCCGCGCCCATCGATCGCGACGACGTCGTCGTGATCGATCTCGAATGGGGCGGCCCGTCCGGCTATTGGCTCGAGTTGCGCCGCTGCTTCTCGTTCGGCCCGCCCTCGGACGTCGTTCGCCGGTTCTGGGACGTCCGCGTCGAGAGCTTCGATGCGTGCGTGGCGGCGCTCGAGCCGGGCGCGCACTCCGACGATGTGCTTGCCGCTCGGGACGCTGTGTACACCGCGCACGAGATGCCGCTACCGACGGCGCCGCGCTACACGCTGCACGGGATCGGCATCGATTCGCTCGAGCCCCCGTGGGCGCCGGGCAACGACCGCGTCTTAGCGCCTGGGATGGTGGTCAGCCTGCATCCGGACATCGTTGTCGCAGACCCTGCCGAGAGTGCACAGGTCGGGGGGATCTCGATCTCCGACAACATCCTCGTCACGCGAAACGGTCCTGAGCGGCTGACCGATCCGGAGGTGCCCTGGATCGAGCTGTGATCGCGATCGTCAACTGTTGACAGGAACGAGCCGCGCGTCTTATCGTCCACGCGGCGGCACGCCACCCTCGAATCGACGCAGGAGGCGACGATGCCCGAAGCTCCAGCCTGGCAATTCAAGACGGTGCAGCGCGTCCCGGACCGGCGTCCTACGCCGGCGAAGACGATCCTCAAGGGGCGCGCGTTCACAGGACGGCGCGGCGGGACGATCGAAGACGCGTTCGTCCGCATCGAGCGAGGCCGGATCACGGGTGTCGGCGCGGCCGATCAGCTCGGCAGCGGCGGCGACGGCGGCGACGTGGTCGATGTCGAGGGAACGATCCTCCCGGGGCTGTTCAACAGCCACGCGCACCTCGCGTGGGACGGAGCGAACGACCTGGCGACGCAGTCACTCGAGGACGAGCCCGAGATCTCCGCCTACAAGTGCGCGGCAAACATGCTCCGTTCCCTTCGTGCCGGCGTCACCAGCGTGCGCGACCTGGGGATGAACCGCAGTGGTTTCTACGCGAAGCAGGCTCTCGCACAGGGCGTGTTCGACGGCCCGAAGCTGCGGATCTGCGGCGAGGCGATCGTCCAGACTGGCGGCCACACCTACTGGTGCTGCAGGGAGGCGTCCGGCCCCGACGAGATGCGTCGCGCCGTGCGCGAGCAGGTTCGCAACGGCGCAGACCTGATCAAGATCATGGGCTGCCACGACACGCTGGAGTTCACCGACGAGGAGCTCGACGCGGTGATCGACGAGACGCATCGAAACGGGCTGGAGATCACGTCGCACGCGACATACGAGGCGTGCATCCGACGCGTCGTCGAGCACGGCGTCGACATGGTCGAGCACGGCGGCTCGATGTCGGACGACACGATCCAGCTCCTGCTCGACCGCGACATCGCGATCTGCACGACGTTCTCACCGCTCGTCCTCCAGGCGCGGGACGGGCTCGAGTGGGGCATGCCGAAGTGGAAGGTCGAGGAGCGTCGCCGCGCCGTAGAGGACCGGTCGCGGTTCGACGGCGTCGTCAACGCCGCACAGGCGGGCGTCCCGATCATCTTCGGAACGGACGCGGGGAGCCCCGTCGTTCCGCACGACGCGATCACCGGCGAGCTCGAGTTCATGGTCGAGATCGGCGTCTGCGCCGACAACGAAGGGGCCCTCGTCTCGATCACGTCGCTCTCCGCCGAGCGAAATCACGTCGAGCACGAACGGGGCTCGCTCGAGGAGGGCAAGGCCGCGGACGTCGTGGTCGTCGGCGGAGATGCTCTTGCCGACCTCTCGACGATCGATGACGTACGCGCCGTCTATGTCGATGGCCGCAGGCTCGTCTAGTGGCAACTGAGGCGACGATCGCCGAGCGCGACGCGCGGTTCGCGCGCGTGCGTCAGGCGATGGCGGAGCGCGAGCTCGATGCGCTCGTCGTCGCCGGAAAGGGCCATTGGTGGACGGGCCGTGGCTACGTCCGCTACCTCACCGATTTCCACCTCTGGGCGCACGACGCGTTGCTCGTCTTCCCCGCTTCAGGCGAGGCCGCGCTCGCCGTCACGAGCTACGCAATCGCCGGCCTCGCCGCCGAGCGCGGTTGGGTCACGGACGCCGGCGGCGACGTCTTCCTCGTACCGCGCACAGTTCGGTCTCTGGAGGAGCGCGGGCTCGGGAACGGCCGGATCGGGATCGCCGGCCGCGAGTGGGTCATCCCGGCCGGGATCGAGCGCGCCCTCGCGGAGGCGCTGCCGTCGGCGCAGCTCACGCCGGCCGACGACGTGCTCGATCAGGTGCGCATGGCGAAGAGCGCGCTCGAGATCGTGCAGAACCGCGAGGTGTGGGAGCTCGCGAAGTCGGCCATGGAACGGTTCGCGGAGGTGGCACGGCGCGGCGCGACGCAGCTCGAGCTGGCTGCGGAGGCGTCCCGCGTGGCGCTCGCCGGCGGCGCGCGCGACCTCCTGCTGCTGATCAGTGAACAGCCCGGACGAATGGCGCCGCCGGAGGACGTTTCGGTCGCCGCGGACGAGGTCCTCCGCTATCACATGGAGATCTCGGGACCGAGCGGCCACTGGTGCGAGCTCACGATAACGCTCGCCTTCCGCGCTCCGACGGATGCGGAGTCTCGCCTGATGGAGACGGAGGTGCGCGCCCTCGACGCCGTGCGCTCAGCTGCCCGGCCCGGAATCCGCGTCTCCGAGCTCGCCGGCGTCTTCGAGCAGACGGTGCTCGAAGACGGGTGGAACCTCGGCGCGCCGACGCAGCACTTCGACTTCCACGGCCAGGGCCAGGACGTGATCGAGCTGCCGTGGTACGCGGCGGAGCAGCCGTGGGGCTCAGCGGGCGACGCGGCGTTGCCGATCGGCGGCATCGTCTCGTACCACCCGGCCCGCCGGATCGACGGGTTCGCCGGGTGGACGCCGGGGATCAGCGACAACCTCCTCGTGACCGAGCAGGGCGGCGAATGGCTCAGCGGCGGCTGGAACCATCGCTTCCGGGAGGTGCAAACGTGAACGGCGACGAGCGCTTCGTCGGCGTGCAGCTCGGCCCGATCAGCGTCGCCGACGAGGGAATCGAGCCGCTCCTCGACAGCTTCGAGCAGCGGTTCGGGATCAACGTCCTGCTGCTCGGGACAGTCTCCTGGCTCGCACTGAAGGTCGGCCGCCGCGTCTCGTGGGAGCTGGAAGGCTGGCCGGATCACGGCGCGCAGACAGCGGCGCCGTTGCGAGGGGGCTCGTTCCTTCGTCCGCGGCCCCAGTACTACCGGAACACGTTCATCAAGGAGTTCCGCGCGGCAGACGAGGAGCTCGCGGACACCGACATCCTCGAGCTCGTCCTGCCCCACACGAGCGCGCGTGGGATGCGGACGTACATCGACTTGATGGAGCCGATGTTCAACTACAGCGGCCACGGGTCGACGGAGTCGGTCGAGATCCCGAACCTGCCGCAGGTGCTCCAGATCGACACGCTCGGCCGCACGACGTCCGAGCCGTGCCTCAACAACCCCGACTATCGCAACTGGCTGCACGCGCTCGTCGAGGATCACTGCCGGAACTACGCGATCGACGGGATCATGTGGTGCAACGAGCGACGGAGCCCCATCGACGCCGCATTGGTCGGGAACGCGCCGCATTGCTTCTGCCGGCACTGCGGAGAGTTGGCGGCACGCGACGGCATCGACGTGGACCGTGCACGCGCCGCGTCACATGCCGTGTCGGAGGTCGCGTCGGCCCTGCGGTCGGGTGCTCCGGCCGTCGACGGTGCAGTGGTCGAGTTTCTGCGCGTGCTTTATCGAAACCCCGAGGCGCTTCTCTGGGAGCGCTTCTGGGTCGAGCGGAACAAGGCGCTCGATCGTGAGCTCTACGGGATCGTCAAGTTCTGCGACCCCAGCCTCGAGTTCGGGCTCAACGTCTGGAACCGGAACCACCTCAACCCGTGGCGGAAGGCGCAGTGGCCGTGGGACGAACAGACGCAGTGGGCCGACTGGGTCAAGCCGATCGTCTACCAGCACCAGTCCGGCGGGATCTTCACCGACGAGTGGGCCCCGCTTCTCGCGACGATCTTCCGCGATCTCGACCCCGACCAGGTCATCGAGTTGGCAAAGGCGGTGCTCGGGCTCCGCGAGGCGCGTTGGGCGGACATCGTGCAGACGGGACTCGACCCCGACACGTATGTGTTCGGGCAGGCGCGGGACACGCTCGAGGCGGTCGACGCGAAGCTGCGGGTGTACATGGGCGTCGGCGTCGACGCGCCGCGGTCACGTGCCGACCAAGCGGTCTGCACACCTGAGATCGTCCGGCGCAGCGTCCTTGCGACCTACCGCGCCGGCGCGCACGGCGTGATCTACGGGCCGGCCTATGCCGGCATGAACCTCACGACGCTCGACGGAGGCGCCGACGCGCTCCGCGAGCTCGGGTTGTTCGAGCCGGCGGCCGCAGGAGTCGAATAACGGCCTCGCGGCTGCCGGACGGCGTCTACCCCGTCGTTCCCACGCCGTTCACGCGCGACGGGAGCCTCGACCTCGAGTCGCTCCAGCGGCTCATTTCGTTCCTCGTGTCGACCGAGATCGAGGGCCTGCTCATCCTGGGCGTGATGGGCGAGGCGCCGAAGCTGCTTCCCGACGAGCGCCGCGCCGTGATCGAGACGAGCATTAGCGCCGCCGCGGGAAAGCCTGTCGTCGTCGGCGCCACGCATGCGAGCGTCGCGGGGACAGGGGCGCTCGCGAGAAGCGCCGAGGACGCCGGCGCGGCGGCCGTGATGATCGCGCCTCCTCCGCTCACGGGTCCAACAGCCGACGACGTGCTCGTCTCCTTCTTCACGGACAGCGCAGAGGGGCTCGGGATCGAGATCCTGCTGCACGACCATCCGGCGTCGAGCAGAGTCGTCCTCGCTTCGGAGGTCGTCGCCCGGATCGCCGCCGCCGCGCCGCAGGTCCGCTCGATCAAGCTCGAGGATCTTCCGACGCCTCCCAAGGTCTCGCGTATCCGCGCGGACATCCCGACGATGAAGGTCTTCGGAGGGTCCGGCGGCCTGTTCCTGCTCGAGGAGCTGGCGCGCGGCGCGAACGGCACGATGACGGGGTTCGCGTTCGCGGAAGTGCTGCACGAGATCTGGCGCGCGCATCGCGCCGGTGACGCGGACGCCGCCGCCGCGACCTTCTTCAGGTTTCTCCCGTTGATCCGGTTCGAGTTCCAGGAGGGGATCGGCCTCGCGATCAGGAAGGAGCTCTACGTGCGGCGCGGGCTGATCGACGACGCGCACGTGCGGGCGCCGGCCGCGCCGCTCGATGCGGAAACGAGTCGCGAGCTCGACCGGCTGCTCGAACGCCTCGAGCTCGACCCGCGCGCGCTGCCTCCGCTCTACGCCTCAGCTTGACAGCCGCGGAGAGTGCGGGTTAGCGTCCGCTCCTGTCAACAGTTGACGGTTTTCGTCACTGGGAGCGCGAGTCGGGAGGTGGCGAGGATGGCGACGACCGAGAGGCAGGCGATGTCGAGGCCGCGCGCGGCGGTTGCGGAGCGCGCGACACGGATCCGCGGCGGTCGCGAGAGCCCGTTCTTCGAGCTCCTCAGGCTCGCAGAGGCACGCGGAGACGTCATCACGCTCGGCCGCGGCGAGCCCGACATCCCGACGCCGAAGCACATCATCGACGCCGCGAAGGACGCGCTCGACGCCGGCTACACGACCTACACGAATCCGGCCGGCCTCCCGGCCCTGCGTGAGGCGATCGCGGCGAAGCTCCGCCGCGACAACGGGCTCGAGTACGATCCCGCCTCGCAGATCATCGTCACGACGGGCGCGCAGGAAGCGCTGGCCGTGGTGATGCAGACGCTGCTCGACCCTGGCGACCAGGTCATCCTCGCGGCGCCGTTCTACATGGCCTACGAGGCGAACATCGTCCTCGCCGGGGGAGTACCGACCGCGGTGCTGACGCATGAGCAGGTCGACTTTCAGATGGACGCCGCGGAAGTCGAAAACCGGATCACGAGGCGCACGAAGCTCCTGGCGATCGTGTCGCCGAGCAACCCGACCGCCGCGGGGCTCACGCGCGACACGCTCGAGGGGCTCGCCGCAGTCGCGCGCCGCCACGACCTCACCGTGCTCTCGGACGAGCTGTACGAGAAGGTGGTCTACGACGAGTTCGAGCACGTCAGCATCGCCTCGCTCGACGGCATGGTCGACCGGACGATCGTCATCAACGGGTTCTCGAAGGCGTACTCGATGACCGGCTTCCGCGTCGGGTACCTCGCCGGCCCCACCGACTACATCGCTGCTGCGCTCGAGCCGCGGCATTCGCTGACGATCTCCGCGCCGACGCCGTCGCAGTACGCGGCGCTCGCCGCGCTCACGGGCCCGCAGGACCACTTCGAGCCGATGATGGCTGCGTACACGAGGCGTCGCGACTTGATGGCCGCCACCTTCGACGATCTCGGCGTCACGTACAGCCTGCCGCGCGGGGCCTTCTACTTCTGGGCGAATGTCAGCGGTGCAGGCGTGCCGTCGCTCGAGCTCTGCCGCCGCGCGGTGAGCGACCACGGCATCCTCTTCTTCCCGGGGTCGATGTACGGCCCCGAGGGTGAGGGCTATATCCGGATCTCGTTTCTGGCGCCGGACGATCAGCTCGAGGAGGCGCTCCGGCGGTTCGCCGCCGTCTACCGCGAGTGCCAGGCGTCTTGACGCGCGTACTGGGGCTCGTCGAGGAGCTACCAGACGATCAGCTTGCCGCACTGCGCGAGTCGCTCTCGCGCGAGTGGGCTCTCGCCGACAACGGCGCCGTCGCCGACGCAGAAGCCCTGCTCGTTCGCGACGGGACAGTTGACGCGGCGACGCTCGAACGGACGCCTGGCGTCCGCACCGTCGTCCGGATCGAGCTGGGCAGCGGCACCGTCGACGAAGCGGCGTGCGCTGCGCGAGGGGTCACCGTCACCGCCGTGCCGTCGCCGTCCCTCTACAGCGTCGCCGAGCACGCCGTGATGTCGATGCTCGTCCTGCTGAAACGCCTCCCGCGCATAGCCGAGGAGCTGCGCGCGGGCGTCGTCGCCGGCGGCGTCGAGCCGGCAGTCACGACGCAGGAGTCGTACGCGTTCAACTGGACCGGCCTCGACCGTTGGGAGGCGCTCTACGGCAAGACGGTCGGCCTCGTCGGCATCGGGCAGATCGGTCGTCACGTCGCGAGAATCCTGCGCGCGTTCGGCGCGCGCGTCCTCTATACGAAGCCGACGCCGCTCTCGGCGGCGGAAGAAGCACAGCTTGCGGTCTCGTACGCGCCGTTCGAGGAGCTCCTGGCCCGCTCGCACATCGTCTCGCTGCACAATCGAGTGAAGCCGGAGACGGAGCGGATGATGGACGAGCGCGCCTTCGGGCTCATGCGACCCGGCTCGTTCTTCGTCAACACCGCGCGCGGCCGCCTCGTCGACGAGGAAGCGCTCCTGGGTGCGCTCGCCCGCGGCCACCTCGCCGGTGCCGCGCTCGACGTGTTCTGGATGGAGCCGCTGCCTGCCGACAGCCCGCTGCTCGAAGCGCCCGGCCTCGTGCTCACGCCCCACACCGGCGGGATCCCGATCGCGGAGTCGCGGATCCTCGAGCTGGGAGAAGCCGCTCGGACGCTGGCGACGGAGACGTAGGTGCGCGGCGCCTCCGACGGCGAGCGCGCGCGACGTCGCGACGCCCTCCGAGACATCGCCGGCGACCACGGCTGGGACGCCCTAGTCGTCTGCGGTCGCGGCGACGAGTTCGTCCGCGGCCGCAGCCAGTGGTGCGCCGACGTCTTCCACTGGGCCGGTTGGAGTTACCTCTCGATCGACGGCGAGGGCCGGACGGTGCTCTTCGTCGACCCGCTCGCGGGCTTCGCGCACGTCGAGCCCCACCGCATTTGGGTGGACGAGGTCGTCATCACTCAGGAGCCGGGTCGCGGACTGGCGGGCGCTCTCCCCTCCACGGCGACTGTCGGCGTCGTCGGCCTCGGCGAACTCGCCGCCCTGGCTCACCTGGCCGAGCTCGAGCGAACCGCCCCGGGCCTGCGGCTCATCGACGCGACCGAAGCCTTCGACGGCGTCCGCGCGATCAAGAGCGCCGAGGAGCTGGCGAACCTCGAGGAGACGTCCGCGATCCTCCGAACGGTCTTCGACGCGCTCGCAGCGGAGCTCCGGCCCGGCACGCTCATCCGCGACGTACTCGCCGAGGCCCACAGGCTCTGCCGGCAGCACGGCTGCGTCGACGGGATCGCGATGCTCTCGAGGCCTCCGATGAGCACCTTCACGCATGGCCTCGATGAGCCGCTCGAGCGCGACGACGTGTTCGTGATCGATCTCGAATGGGGCGGGCCGTCGGGCTATTGGCTCGAGCTGCGACGGTGCTTCTCGTTCGGCTCCCCGCCCGACGACGTCCGTCGGCTATGGGAAGCGCGCCTGGAGACGTTCGAGGCGTGCCGCGAGGCGATCCGGCCCGGCACTTCGTCGGAGGGGATCCTTGCCGCACGGGATCGCGCCTACGCCCGCCACGGATTGACCGCCGAAGGGAGCGTGGTGTACAGCGCCCACGGAATCGGGATCGACTCGCTCGAGCCGCCGTGGGTTCCGGGAAAGCACCGCGAGCTGCAAGAGGGAATGGTGCTGAGCCTTCATCCCGACGCTCGACTGGACGATGCGACCCTCGCGCGTGCCGGTCTCGTCAGCGTCGGTGACAACGTGCTGGTCACGCCCGACGGCGGCCGGCGCCTCACGTACGACGTCGAGGAGTGGGTGACGCTCGAACGGTGACGCCGTCGGCCGCTGACGTGCCGTAGCGCGTGCCGCGCGACGGGCTCGTCCTGAGCATCGCCGCAGCGGCGGCGCTCGGCGTCAACAGCCTGCTGCTCGCGATCGCCTCACGACGCGTCGGCACGGTCCTCGCGACGGCGGCGACGCTCGTCCTCGCGCTCCTCCCGATCGCGGCGGTCGCCGTCGGTGCCGGGATCTCGTTCTCGGCGGACCGCGACTCGACCCTCGTGCTCCTCCTCGCGGGGACGCTCGTCGCGTTCTCGTATTTCGCCACGATCGAGAGCCTGCGCCTCGGGCCTGTCGCGATCACGAGCACGATCGCGAGCGCAACCGGCGCAGCGACCGTCGCCGCCGCGTTCATCCTGCTCGGCGAACGCCCCTCGGCCGGGCAGTGGGTCGGGATCGGCGTGACGGCTGCGGGCGTGGTCCTTGCGTCCCTCCGTCGAGCGGCGGGCAAGGCGCGGGTCGACGGCCTCGGGCCGATCTTCGGCGTGGTGGGCGTCGTCCTCGGTGCGATCGGGAACGCGATCGTGCGTGACCCGATCCGGGAGCTCGGGCCACTCGCGGCGATCATCACGCAGCGCACCTTCACGATCGTCGCGCTTGCGCTCGTGGTGTCGATCCTCGTGTGGCGCCGCGCGGCCATCGCGAGCGCCTTCGATCCCCGCCAGACGACAGCGCACCACTGGGACGTACGCCTCGTCGGGCTCCTCCTCGCGCTTGGCCTCGTCGACGCGATCGCGTTCATCGCGTTCGCGTACGCCCTGCTCGACGCGCCGGCATGGCTTGTCGGCCTCGTTTCGCAGAGCGGCCGGGCGCTCGCGGTCGTCGGCGGCGTCGTCCTGTTCCACGAGCGACCCACCGGCGTGCAGTGGACTGGGATCGCGGTGCTCGGGGTCGGGCTCGTCGTGCTCAGCGTGGCGTCGCCGTAGCGCTGCCGTATGCCGCCTCCGCGGCCTCCGCCGAGACATAGCCCATCGCGATGTCCCGTTCGACGGCGGCGCGGTCTCGCTCCTCCGGAGCGCCGAAGCCGCCGGCGCCCGGGAGGCGAAGCTCGAGCTCGTCGCCGGGCGCGAACCGAATCGGTGGAAAGCGCTCGAGCCGGCGGCCGTTGAGGAGGACCTCGCCGCGAACGCCAGGCTGGCCTCCCGCGAGACCAGGTGGCGCGCACACGACCTTGTCCGGGATCAGGCTCAGGATCATCTCCGAGCGGCCGATGTGCCGTAGCGTGATGACCTGGCCGACGCCGCCGCGCCGGCGGCCGGCGCCGGCCGAATCCGGCCGCAGCTCCTTCCTGAGGAACAGGACCGGCGCCTTCGACTCCATCACCTCGCACGGCGTCACAACGCTGTTGTGCGGAAACGCAACGGGAACCATCCCGTCCAGCTCCGGCAGCGCGCCCCGGCCACCGTGGGGCAGCATGTCGACCACGAAGCGTCCGTAGCCCGAGTCCTCGCCGCGCAGCGTGAACGGCCAGATCGATCCGCTCCCCGCTTGCGCGTGTTCCCCGAGCACCGGCCAGATCGCGCCGAAGATCAGCTGGTTCAGATTGTTCGTCGTTTTCGCCCGCGACTTGACGGGGTGCGGGAACGTCGCGTTCAGGATCGACCCGCTCGGTGCCGTGACGTGGATCGGCCGGAACAGCCCCTCGTTGTTCGGCACCTCGGGGACTACGGCGCACTTGAACGGGAACATCGTGGACGCGTACGTGGTGTTGTAGACGCAGTTGATCGCAGCGCCGACGCGCTGTGGAGACGTGCCCGTGTAGTCGACGTAGACGTCGCGGCCGCGGATGACGATCGTCGCGTGCAGGTGCACGATCTCCTCGTAGCCGTCGATGTCGAGGCCGAACTCGTATGTTCCGTCCGGGAGCGCCTCGATCCGGTCCCGCATCACGGTCTCGGAGCGGCCGTGGATCTCGCGCGCAAGCGACGTGAGGTCGTCGAGCCCGTAGTCGGCGAGGAACTCGCGAAGGCGGCGCGCGCCGATCCAGTGCGTGCCGACCATCGCATGGAGATCACCGAGGACGAGGTCGGGGACGCGGCAGTTCGCGGCGATTAGAGCGAAGAGGTCGGTCGACGGCTCGCCGCCCCGGTAGAGGAAGGTCGGAGGCAGGCGCAGGCCTTCCTGGAAGACGTCGAGCGCCTCGATGTCTCCCGCGTGGCCGCCGACGTCGGAGACGTGCGCGATGCTGCCGATGAACGCGACGACGCTGCCGCGCACGAACACCGGGCTGATCATCACGAAATCCGGAAGATGTCCGGTGCCGAGCCACGGATCGTTGGTGACGAGCACGTCCCCGTCGTTCAGCGTCTCGCGCGGGAACCGCTCGAGCAGCACCTTCGCCGTGCGCGGCAGCACGACGCAGAAGTTCGGCGGGCTGAACGTCGATTGGCACAGGGAGCGCCCGCGTTCGTCGGTGAGGATGTAGCCGAAATCCCGGCTCTCGCCCACGATGGTCGAGAACGAGGTTCGGACGATCGCGTCGTCGATCTCGTTCATCACCGCGATGAGGCGGTTCCACATGATCTCGAGGGTGATTCCGTCCACGGCCGCCTGTCGACAGTTGACTATATGTCGCGAGCGGCGATAGCGTTCACCGCCCGAGTGCCCGCGAGTGGAGGCTCCTGGTGACGCGTCGTAGCCGCTCCGTCTTCGATCCGATCACGCTGGACATGCTCTGGCAGCGGCTGATCACGATCATGAACGAAGTCGACCAGATCGTCGTCCGGACGACGTTTTCGACGATCCTGAGCGAGGGGCGTGACTTCGCATGCATCCTCACTGACGCCCACGCGCGCTCCCTCTGCCAATCGACGTGGAGCACGGCGACGTTCACGAAGGTCTACCCGCGGACGGCGAAGGTGCTACTCGAGCGGTTCCCCGTCGAGACTCTGAGGGATGGCGACGTCCTGGCGACGAACGATCCATGGATCGGGACGGGCCACCTCCCCGACTACATCCTGCTCCGGCCCGTGTTCTGGCGCGGCCACGTCGTCGCGTTCCTCGGGACGGTGTCCCACATGTCCGACGTCGGCGGGCACCCCGCGGAGATCGAGAGCAACGACGTTTACTCCGAGGGCCTCTGCATGCCGCCGTTCAAGCTCTACGAAGGCGGCGAGGAGAACGAGCTTGCGTTCCA
>Ga0126312_10000395_pt1 | contig 25249 bp, 26 predicted proteins | sample Plot104A_FD_92537 | JGI IMG/M metagenome (GOLD analysis project Ga0126312, IMG submission 92537) | Serpentine soil microbial communities from UC McLaughlin Reserve, CA, USA - Plot104A | ecosystem: Environmental > Terrestrial > Soil > Grasslands | place: USA: UC McLaughlin Reserve, Lake County...
CATAGACTTCATGCGCTATATCTTGATGAAAATCCAAAAAGACGTAGAGGTTTCTTGCATGCAGTTCATCAATTATTTCTTTTATACAAGTTAGATATTGTTTGCCTTCTGGTAAGAGCTCGTCAAGGTTTGTGTTTGGTCTAGGCTCTATTGCTTTCCATGAAATCAAGAGGCGCACAATGTTGAATCCCAGGTCTTTTAGCCGATCTAATTCTGGTTCTACTGATTTGATCTCTTCTTTCAAATCAAGTTGGGACAAGTTTTTAGTTTCAAGGGAAGCTATCGGAAGATAAGGAGGCAGCTTGGTTCTGGAAGCAAAATTCACTCCTCGAAAAAGAAGGTATCTACCTTGATCGTCATTAAACCACGAGCCATTCTTCCAAATGCTTTTTCCATTCCTATTAAGTTGTTGTTGTTGCTGCTGATATTCCTCACCACCCTCAGCGGCAATTTTTGATACGGGCATGGAATCTTCTGAACGCGATCGGCTGTTTCTGATCCCTGCTATGATAACTTGTATTCCACTAACAGCTAATGCTATTACAGTCATTATGATGAGTAGCGCTAAACCTACCTGTGGAAATACCAAGACCGCGATAGCAACAGCTGTGATTACTATCCCCAAGCCGAGAGAAGAGGATGTAAGCGATTCGTCTTGCCTCTTATGCCTCCTCAGCCCGTCAATTATCCTCAAAGCTCCATTGGCTAATAATCCAAACCCCAAAAAGAGGACAAGATATTTTATAACTAATTCAGGAACGATGAAGCCCGGTAGGAAAAAGGCAATGATAGCTGCCCCTATTGCAATATTGAGAATGCGATATTTACGTCTACTTTTCTCAGCCTTTATCCCACTGACTATCCTTTCTGCCCCAAGAATTACGAGACCTGTTCCAGCCAAGAAAAATAAAGCATAAGGTCCAATCTGCGGAGAAAAAACTATCCAAATTGATAACGCAATGCAAACGATACCTACTGCAATTTGGATTGGCCAAAACCATCGTCGAGTTGTTATAGGAGCATCCAATCTCTTCATATCTTTGAATTATCCTGCTACGGTTATGTTATTCTCAGCCTGCTATATAATATTATTTCATGAGGACAATGTGGAGACCTCACAGCCTCTTCCTCCTTCCTTCCAGATATTCCTGTAACAACTAGCCTTATGCCATACACCAAGAGCGGAATTCCAATTACTAAAGCTGCAAGTGCTACTATTCCAAATAGCGGAGATACCGTTATCATAATAGACAAGGCAATGGCTAATGCTCCTGCCCCAATGGCCAATGCTCTTGAACCTGTGCTAGCAGTAGTACGTCTCTACCATTTTGTTTCTCCTCGCTCTTTTCTCCTTCTCTCAAACTGAACTGCTGAAATGCATATGTCCCTATCTTAACAGTCAGCCATGTCCCTAACTTAACACCTTATGATGACCCTAATTTAACAGGGGTGCTAAATGTCCCTAAGATTGAACAGTGTCGAAACTAATTCACCAGATACAATACAACTTTGAGCATTTCAATCTCTGTAGCTATTCTCTCAGTATCTTCAATGTGCGTTGCTTCTTCCTTTGCCCTTTCTTTTTTCACAAAAACTGCTTCAGCTTATCTACATCTCTGAATAGCAATGATTGCACGACCCTGACGATATGAATATCTTGCGGTGTTTGTTTGTTTGTCTAGTCAGTAGCTAGCCTTGCAGCATGGATTTTTAAAAACCTTTTAAGGGCATCAATGACAATCAAGGCGGCGACAGTCTCTTTCAAATCCATTCGATGTCCTCTTTCAATAACAGCAGCCAAGACTGGATGCTTAGGCTTTAACTCCTTAACGATCTGCTGTGCCGTTTCTTCATTAAGTGCTGTCCCTCGTGCTTCCCGCATGGCGTGAACCTTCAGTAAGGCTTCTAATGCGTCAATCACAAGAATGGCATTTACTGTCTCCTTAAGGTCCATCTCATGTATTGTCTCAGCTACTTGGGCAAGTTCTGGGTGGATAGGTTTCAATTCTTTAATTTTTTCTTCTACCATTTCATTGGTAATTGCTTTCTCAACTATGAGCATTGTAGTTTTAGCTTGGCATGCTAGCTTAAAAATATTTTCCAAAATGTCCCTATCCTAACAGCAAACTGTCTTTAGAACTCTCAGTTCTTCATACAAACGCCGCTGCGGCAGCAACTGTATGCCAAATGCGTTTACAGATTATCTATATTTTTAAGAACGTATTTAACGAACTATGATCACCTTGTTTTAGGCGCAGATGAACGTGCATCTTGCTATTCCTATGAAAGGGTTTGTAAGTTCTCCACTAACTGGTGAAATGACAATAATAATTATAACACTCTGCGCTGCTGCGACTTTCTTCTTCTTTGCACCAAATTTTGGAGCAAAGGTGTATGCTCAGGAGATTAATAATAATAATAATACGCTCATCCTAGAAGACATGCGCGCATTAATGCGTGATCAACAGCGTGATATATCTTCAATCAACAATACCTCATCTGCAGAGGTTGAGACTTTGACCAACATGGGAACAACCTTAGCTAAGTTAACTACCCAAGGAGCCTATACTGCATTAAGTGTTTTTTTTCTGGGTATTAGTCTGGTGGTATTTGGACTAAGATTAACGACTAGGACTTCTCCCCAGATTGGCAGATATTTCACTATAATGGTATGGGCGTTGACTATCCCTGTATGTATTTTAGTTGGTCTATTCCAGTACGGATTAATAACCGGTCATAGTCCGTTCGCATTTTTTAGAAGTGAGGAGCCTTATGCTCTTCTCTCTTTTCTAATGTACGTTCCAATAGCAATAGTTGTCTTTATGCTATTGGCACAACACAAGATTATGCACGCTCAAGCACAAGCAGCTCAGGCAGCACAAGCGCAAGCAAAGGGGTCTAACCCGGGTAAGAAGGATGTGCCCCAAGAACTGGAGAGATTAGGTGGTCTGAAACAACAAGGCTTAATAACGGAAGAGGAATTTCAGAAACTCAAAGCGGACTTGTTATCAAAGATGTAAGCTAAATGGTGCGGCTAGACTAACGGTTATAACCTCCTATAACTATAACTTAACATCCTCTAAAAGCTGTAGAATTGAGTCATTTAACGCTAGATTTTTTAGAACAGATTTGAAAAATCATTAGCTAGGCTCTGTTGATTTATAGATGCTTTTACCTTTTCATATATTTGCCAGCAGGCCAAATCCAAGAAAGAGGACAAGGCATTTGGTGGCAATTGCGGGAAAGAAAAAGCCAGATCCTATTCAAGCAATTATGGCCGCACCAATTACGATATTGATGAGACGTGAGGTGCGTCTAACTTGGCGAGAGCGTATCCCAGCTGCTATTCTTTCCCCGCCTAGAACTATGGGGCCCGTGCCGGCCAAAAATAAGAAAGCATAGTCTCCAAGCCGGGGGGAAAAGCTATCGAAATTGATAATGCAATGCAAGCTATTCCGACTGCAATTTGAATCGCGGCCACAGCCATCGGGGTCAGGAGGAAAAATCGAGTCTTTTCAAGGCTGTATCTCATCCCCTGCCCTATAATGCCATTCTACGCCACCATACTATCCGAAGAGGCAGATGTCACCGTGCGCCCTTTCCCAGAGATGCCCGTTACAACAAGTCTTATTCCATATACCAAAAGAGCAATTCCAATTAGAACGCCAGCAAGCTCTATTCCAAACGCTGGAAACGCCAGTATCGCGATTGACAGGGCAATTGCCAGTGATCCCGCACCGACGCTTAACGCCCTTGAGCCTCTGCTAGCAATGTGCTGGTTCTTTCTGTTCTTCGCCCTAAGACCTGAAATAATACTGGCAATGCCGGCGAGCAGTAGCGCGATAGCTGCCAGCCATACAACCAGCGTGGCAGTGGCAAGAGGAAACAACATTATAATCATAGAAAGTATAATGACCAATCCCCCAAGTCCCATATGACTGAATCGGGACTCCTCGTACAGAAATACTCCAGTAACTACTTGCTCGATGCCAAACAAAAGCAAGATTATTGAAGCTGCTGTGAAAGTTGCTACAACCGCAATAGCTGGATAAATCATTGCCGATATCGATAGCCCGATACCAACAGCGCCTACGCCTATTTGTAGCGCCCTTATCCAAGCAGGCGACTTTACACCTGCCATCCTAGTTGCGGTCATATATTTTTCTACAAGTAACATAATTTAAGAGTTAAAAAACATAATTTGAGTTGACATATTTCAGTTTTTTGTACTAATTGTAAAAAGGGGTGCTTTGTAACCAACGATGCTGCCATGACAACCAAACAGAGCAACTCTTCCTGAGACAATGTCAATTTACTTGATAAAATCCCGTACCTAACGCAGTTAAAAAAATAATTACACTGAGAGTCGCGCGAATCAAGAAGAAAAACAGTCTAGACTACCACATTGCAGTTTATTACAGGCTCATTAAATAAATTATCGGAAATTCATGATAATTATCATGACCACCAGTCGCAGTCTTTCTTATACTCTTTAACTTCGGAGAGAGAAAAATAACCAAAGAAGAATACGAGGCTAACCTCAAGTTACTGCAAGCATATAATCCTCATGATCATCGTGGCATAGGGACACTGTCAAATCGCAAGCAAGCCTTGGTCTCCATCAATCAGCAGAAAAAAGACAATATCAAATATATGTCAAAAAAGGTCTCTGACATGGTCTTTTTGCAGCCAAGCAACAATGCCTACGAGGATAAGACCCACGATAAAGCTTCCATTTGTACTAAAGTACTGTTCAGACCAATCCCAGATCGCACGCCACATAAATACCACCGCAAAGACTCCAATTATATACGCCCACCTTTCCCTTCTCCTTTGGCTCCTTATCTCCTTTGGATCAGTGATTTCTACCACATCAATGTATCTTTCAACCATTACGATATTTGTGCGGTATTAACAATTTTGCTATAGTGCTAGTACGAAATTTATGAGTTCTAGCATATATTATAAGCATCTTATGTAAAGCCAATTCTTATAAATCGTAATTTCAAAAAAGGTCTTTTGTTGGTGGCTTCAACGGCGCAGTGCTAATTCCAAATAAGCAGTTCGGAGTACTTCGCAAATACGTAAGGAGCTCGCAAAAATAGGCATAAAGAAAAAGTATAGCGCATAAACAATTTTTGGGCTTTAATAGCTCTTCTAATGTTTTGAAGCTACATGGTTACTCAATTCTTCTTCGCTTCTGAAAGTCGTTCCGCAGAGATCACACAAGAACCTAAGTCGTTCTTCATTTGATGCCTTGGCTGATGAACCGGAGAGTTCATTTTTTTCTTCTTCATAAGGTGGTTCAATCACGGGCATATTGATGCTAAAGTCGCGAACTGATCCATCAGCGAGCGGTTCGCTGCTATAATGGTAGACAAAGGGATCAGGAGCTACTTGCCTTTCGTAATCGCGCTTCACCTGCTCTTCAGGGATTTTGAGCCAGACCACTCTTCCATCCCAGCCTTCGACCCTGCCGAGAGGTATGTAGTATCTGCGCACGTGCACGAGTCCCCTCTTCACTACGGCAAAGTTTGGGCTGACTGCTTCAATATTGCCGATATCATGGTCATCGCTCGTATGCACTGCTTTATGGATGAGGTCTACCCAGCTCGCAGGTTCTCGCGCCACGATTTACAATTACTAAATGACTATTTACGACTATCGCTAAAAAGCACACTAGCATTTTTTGACCGCTAAAGAATAACAATGTGAGCGAATTGTTTTAGAACTTGATCCTTCATTCAAAAACTTGGAGACTCAGAGCTCAGAATGCGTATGAACTCACTGCGACTATGACAAGGCAGTTTTCGAGTCCCTCTCCCACGGCGCTTTGTTACATGTTGGTTTGAACAACAACAGCTTTAAAGCTGCAAGAAGAAAGGATTGATTGCTCACAAAAAAAACCTTATCAGCATTTTTTCACTTGGTTAGACCCCCTTTTCAGAGCCACTGATAATTGTTGTAATAATTTTTACTATCGCAGCTGCTTTAACTTGATACTGCTGATCCTGAGTCTAGCATTCTAAAAGCTAGGGGGGATACAACTATGCGTGTACCATTTTTGCTTGCTTTCTTTCTCCTTTCTTGCTATGATGCTGTGGTCCCACCAGTCGCTTTCCTAACCATACCTGGATGCTGCTCTTCGTGACGGTTTGCTTCATCTTCTGAGTCGAATACAAGACCACACGCCATGCACCGATAGCCTCCCGGACTTGACATCTACTATACCATGATCATATACAGTAGTATGCAATATACACGTTAGACCAGAATTTTCTATATTGCGTCGGAGCTTCCATTTTATATCGATCGGATTTGTTTCAGGCAAATTAATAACAAGAAAAAAACTCTCAAGCAGACAAAGTTTGTAGCTTCCCAGACTTTCATGATGGGGAGAATATACTTAGCAGAAACAAAATAGCCCATATCATTGCTTATACGTCGTCAATACCGTAGTAGTATATACGACGCCCGGCCTTGCCGGTTTTTTGGTTTGGTCTGCAGACGATCTCTATCATCTAAAATATGAGTAACTAAAGGGTTATTTTGTTGCATATAATATTACCTCTAGTCTGACTGCTTATTATTATGCAAAGAATCGGACACTGGTAAAATTTCGGGTCAAAAATTATGACTATTGAAAGCGGGTCATAGAGTGTTGGATCGAGGAGATGAAAATTATCTCATACTAGTAATGCTTCAGATACTCGGTTATGGCTCTGTCCCACCCCCCTCACCAATCCTAGATGAGAGGCATTATGCGGGACAGAGCCATTTGCCACATGTAGGGGTAACAACGCGGTCTCAGAGTTATTAAAGAATGACTTAACCATGTTAACTTGAAAAAATAGAGGTTATATGCGAGTGTAACGGCAATCCAAGACAGCAAAAATAGGCATGTCTGACTAGTAGCATCTGCTCGTGGATTATACGAAAACACGTGGCTGCATTATGCCTCGGTAGCTCTTTTATTCTCTGAATACTTCATTCGCGCGTTAATGAAATTTGCAATAATTGCTGCGGCAGCAGCAAGATATTCGACTATTGTTGTTTTTGCTATTGGTGTTATTCTCGGCGCATTTCTGGCGATGCATCCTCCTGCTGCTACTGCTACTGCTGCATATGCACAGTCTACTGCTACTACTGCTACAACTGCAAATGGCACCGGGCCAGCAGATTTTAACATCGCAGCCGTGGGGGACTGGGGCTGTACGTCTGACACGATGGATACCGTAGATAATATAATCAGCAAGAGCCCTGAAGTAGTAATTGGACTTGGCGATGACGCTTATGAACCCGATGTTGATTGCTGGTTTGACATAGTAGAGCCTATTGATGATATAATGAAAAATGTCATTGGAAACCACGAGATCGAGGATGGGACTTTGGATGAGATTCTGGAACACTACAACGACGATTACCAATCTAAGCAATACTACGCCTTTAGTCATGAGAATGTTCGAATAATCGTCATGTCGACTGAGGTAGATTACAATACAGGCTCTGCTCAGTATAGTTTTGTACAATCTGAGCTAGAAGATGCAGTTGCTGATCCCTCAATTGACTGGATAATCGTGGCTATGCATGGGCAGATGTATGGTTCTCCGACAGGCCCAGTGGATCATCCGGAGTCAGGTCTGAGAGATGCATACCATCCTTTGTTTCAAAAATATGGCGTAGATCTTGTCCTCTATGGCCACAACCATAACTATGAGAGGACATACCCGCTCAATTTTTCTTCTGACGATGACACTGATGAACCATTAATAACAACCAGAGAGGCGACAAATTACCTTAATCCAGATGGTCAGATATTCATTACGATGGGTACTGGAGGGGAAGACAGTTTTGGATTTCATGACCGGAAGCCTTACGTTGCAAGCCAGTTTGATGAAGGATTCGGCTTTCTTGATATAACTATAACAGATGGCGGAAAAAGGCTTGTAGGAATATTCTATGAGAACGATGGATCGATAGAAGATGAGTTCACGGTGACAAAGGAAGGGAGAAGTCTAGAGGTAATCGAGCTGGACGAAGAAGATGAGGAGAACGATGATAATTAGGTCTGCAATAATATCGATGAAGCGGGCTGCTGCTGCTAATAATAATAATACGCGGTTCCGTTAACTCGGCGTTTGCTCGATTTAAAAATTCTTCCTGTCAACGACACCGTCACAGCCGCTACACATAGACTTAACGGTCAACGCAGATACCTGGTATCGCAACTTTTCTGAAGAGGTGAGGTGATGCCACGGTGCTGTCCGGATAACGTTCAAGCGAGGATTGAAAAGTGGGATCATCAAGGGTCGCTCGCTTAAAATGCGCTATAGATTCCCATACTGCATAATTGATGAATACACAGCTGCGTCCTATTCCACGATGTAGTTGTGTAGAAATGAATCCCGGCTTTTGTTTCAGGTATGCCGCATCCGAAGCCCAAGCCTCAAGGAATTTGTCCACGTTTTCGGGCTTGACGTTCAATTTGTTGATCAGGATTACAGGCTCGTTGTCTTCTTTTACTTCTTCCGTTTGCGCTGCGAGTGTCACTTTCTCGTCCATTTCAACGCGCTTTAACATTGAGACATGATCTACCCTGTGTCAGATATAAGCAAAATAAGCTAGCTAGAATCTAATGCCATGCAGTGCATTTGATATATCTTTGAGCAAACGCCGAGTTAACAGAATACAACACTGAAGCGGTAGAGCCTTTTAAATATGCCATTAATTGCCAAATATTATGTGCCTGACAGTGGGTGTATAAACCCACATGTCGAGGCATTAGGTTCGAATCCACTCTTGGCGCTCTTTTCTTCAAGTGATTTATATCGGTCATCACATGGCTCAGAGGGATTTTACTTTCAGAAAAAGTATCTACTATCTAAATATAGATTGACGGCTCCACTCAACCCATGCCGATCAGTAGGGAAGAATTTGAAAGGGCAGAGCTGGCAGAGTCCCTTACTTCCAGAATTGAAAACTTTCTCAAGCAAAATAATAACGCAGCATATACCCGGGCAGAGATATTCAAGAACCTGTTTCCAGACGCCAAGCTTGAGCCAGATGACATCATAATGTTGTCAATCGCATTGACTGAATTGAGCAAGACAAACGTCGTCGACGCCAGAAAAATCTGGCATGACGGAAAGGAACAAATATACTATACTGCGCTGATAAGATAATTCAGGCCGTCATTTTTGATATATACACACTAAAAGCCTGCTTTCTTTAGCTTCGATCCGCAATTTGGGCATGCAGCTTCGTTATGCTTGGTTCCACAGTTCATGCAGTAATAGTTGACATTATTCCTTTCCTGCCCGCCGAACATGCTTCCAAAGTAAGAGCCTGATTGACCGGTGCCGCCCATGCCACGAAAATACCGCCTCCTCCTGTAAAATCCAAGGCCGATTACGACGGCAATTATGACCATGAGAGAATACGGGAATGGCAGGAAGAACGAAACGACCAGAGATATCCCAAAGTAGATGCCGATCCACATCAGCGTCTGCATCATGAACCGCTTGGTATTTTCATCCAATTCCTGACAAGGAATCTTTGTTCGAGCTTGCTTATAACATGTTGTTGTTGTTGGCAATGTCATATTATTATCATCATTATTTTTTGCTGTCTCAGGATCCTCTTATATGCATCCTATACCGTAGTGATAGCATGGATGTGGAAAATCCCGCAGATTACTCCGGGTTGCGGAGCGTATACCAAGCCGAAACCTGATACACGACACATCCAGTTTCATCTACGGGAGTCATATTCTGCTCTTACTGGCTTATTAGCAGCGACTAGGATTCTTCTATAAGAATTCTCATTTCACCTTATCTCTCCCACAGCCAAGCTGCTCACGTACTTCACTGCCTTGAACGCGGCTGCGAGCTCGTCTGGCATATCGAATATACTCTTTTACTCTTTTCTAGAAACGCTCGAAGAATGGAGGCGTGTCAAACGCAAGAATTCTTACCTGATCTACGATCTCAAGAAAGCTATTCTCACAGCTTGATCTTTTGCTATAGAGCTTGCCCATAGATAATTGCTCGACGAGCCTTTATTCTCCGGATACCTAGCATGCTTAGGCCATAAGACCAGACCAACACGGCGGGACCGAATGCCCAACGTGTCAACCCGTAATCCCTTTACCGCCCTGCCAATGGTCTCTGTGCAGTGCTAGAGACACTTTCTGGCAGGGCGTTTCTCAATTTTCCCGGCAGGCACTGCGCCTGCCGAATCGCCTTTTATAGCCACGATTTAGGCTTTATGTATATGTCACTTCTCACATCAAGAGCCTCCTTATAGGAGCAGGCATAGAATCCCCCAACCTCAATAGGCTTTTTAGACAAGCTAAGGAAGAAACTATCCGAAGAGCACCATCATAATATATGCATTCAGAGGCAGAGCGTCGTCATAACGACGACGACAACCACCACGATCACAACCATAGCCACTACAAGCCACACTACGATTACTCGCGTCAACCACAGCACGACGTGAAAAAGGTAGTGCGCTACACCTCTGACAGTAAAAGCCTATAGTCAGATAATAGAGAAATGCTCCCACAAAAAAAAAGACGGCATTTCCACTTTTTTGCATCTTATTTCTTTTTTGTCAGCGTTTAAATGAATGAAAGCCGGATCCGATCTCGATAGAAAATAGTACAAGAGAATATCTGGGTCTGCCAAAAATGCAAGCTGGTTTTTGCGTTCCCTTCAGACGTCAAAGCGCACAGGGTATTGACGGGCCACGCTGACATCCGAAAATATGACCTGCCGCAGCCCAACTCGTTCAGAGACGCTGAGCACGAATAAAAGCTAGAGCCTTATCACGTTCTTGGCAGCAAACCTCACGTCCTCCGCCTTGATGGTCTTCCTGCCCGCATGCACCGACAGGTCGACTGCCTGCTTGGCGATTCGCTCGGCAACCTCTTCTAGCACCTTTCTCAGCTCGTCTGCAGCGTTGTCGCTAACCCTCTCTGCGCCTGATTTTTTCATTACGCGGTACATTGCGGCAAGGCCGAATTCCGGACCGGAGGAAGACATATTATTATTCAGATGATCTGCCATCTACCACGTTAAAAGTTTATTTTTAAGAAAGATGACAAGAGCGTTCTTGCGTAGGATTCGATATTCATGTTTATGTAGCCTTGCAGCTCTTGCCATCTTCTATCAACGGCCTCCTAATAGGGCACATATTCGCTTGGAAGTGGCCTGAGCTCTGTCCCTGCTATGACGCCTCCTGTTCTGAGCGTGCGTATATTGGAATCAAGCTCGGCCATTGCTTCATTCAGTTTTGAAACTTCCCAAAGTCCGCCGAGGTACCTCTCAGCTTCAAGAATGACGTTAGATGTGAGAAATCTGTTCTTGCCTGCAATATTGATGGAATTGCCTATCAGCGTTGACTGCGATTCAAAGTATGCCAGCAAGCCAAAGCTAATGATAACCAGGCTGATCTGGGCTATTATCAGGATGCCAATCCGCGCTCAAGACAGTGCTATTTCTTATCTTGCTGGGCAGAGGAGAGGACCCCCTTGCATGATATAACGGAGTACGAAGATTTGTAATTATCTGTTGCCAATTTTCAGATTCTGCAGGGTCTAGGTTTAGCAGTGAATGAATGACAAAAGTTTATTTTCTGTTTGCGAAATGTTCACAATAATTGCAGCTATTAGACGCACACATCCACCTCACCGACAGCGAGTATTCTGGATACATACAGCACATTCTGGCCAGCCTACGGGCGATGCAGATGGTAGCATGCTCTGTCACTGTCGACGTTGAAACCACGATCAAGAGTTTCAACCTTTTCAATTCCCACCGCGATGTCGTCAAGCAGTTTGTCGGGATACACCCGGAGGCGGCCGCAAGGGAAGACCTAGACAAGTTCCGGGAAATTTTCAAGGCCAACCTGAAATCGATAGACGGTGTCGGTGAGATCGGGCTTGACGGCACCTACGACGTTCCGTACGCGCGGCAAAAGCAGGTCTTTGGCGTAATGCTTGCACTTGCCGAGTCAGAAAGCAAGCCGGTGTCGATTCATTCAAGGAAAGCACTTGACGATGTACTGCAGATGCTGCCATCGTACAAGATTAAAAGTGTCCTGCTGCATTGGTTTGCAGGCAATAAAAAGCAGCTTGCCAAGTCGATGGACATGGGGCTGTATGTTTCGTACGGCCCGGCGCTGGTGTATTCGGACGACAAGAAGGTGCTTCTGAAAAACACTGACAGCAGCCGGTTTTTGGTAGAGACCGATGGGCCTGTGAGGTACTCCCGGTGCTTTGAAAACCTTCCTGCCATCTCCTGTTCGTTCCTCGTTAGCGTCGTCTCGTCTGCTGCAGATGTCCTTGGCATTACCTACGAGGAGGCCACCAGCCTGCTCCAAGAGAACGCAAAAGCATACCTTTGGCAAAGATAAAATAGCCTTGAATTTGCTTTCTCTTCTGGATGAACAGGATAAAGCGCATCTCTACCGAGCTCCTGCAAAAGCACCCGGACAGGTTCGGGCTTGAATTTGACGCTAATAAGAAGGCTCTCAATGATCTGGCCATAGTTAGGTCCAAGGTCTTGAGGAACGAGCTGGCCGGCTATATCACCTCACACTTGCGCAGGCAGGCGGCGCAGGAAAAGGCTTCAATGGCTGCTGCTGCCGGCGGAGAAGAAGAGAAAGAAGAAGAAAAAGAATGATAACAATACGGCTGCTTGGTGGAGCAAGAAAGGCAGTCGGCAGCACGTCAGCTGTCAATTTTGACAGGCACCAGGCGTCCGTCCTTGAAATTTTGAAGTTTTTACAAAATATTTCAGCTGAGCCCAGGCTCTTGCAGCCAAACAACTTGATAATCGCGGTAAATGGCGTCGATTCTGCAGCGCTGCAGGGGGAAAGCACCGTCGCAAGGGACGGCGATACTGTTACCATCGTCACGGTGGTTCACGGCGGCACGATAATAACAACAGCTCTTGACGGCAACCAAGTTTTGATGATTGGAGTTGGCAAGGTCGCAGCGGATGCAGGCGAGCTCGTTGACAGGCTGCGCAGCGACAACAGGGGCGTTTCAATACAGGCTGCAAACGCCGATGCTGTCTATGGCACCGATCATGTGCTTGGGGTGCTGCAGATAACGCTCGAGGCAGAAAAGAGAGGGATCATGCTTGCGAACAGGCGGGAGGCAGAGCTTTTGCTGAGGCTTGCCTGCACCGACCAGATCTCGGAGGCAATCAAGAGGGCTGGCCTGAAAAAAGACGCATCCGGATGCTTTATTGCGTTTTCCCAGGACGGCACGGCTGTGCGGAGATTTGAAGATTACGCTACGAAAAATTTCGAGCTGGACGACTCTTTACTGCATCCAACAAAACAGAAAAGAGCGCGGCTGTCCGAGTTGCTCAGCATAACTACTGATGATGACAGGTTCAGCGAGAGTCAATTCCTTGAGTACCTTCTGGAAAGGGCAGCCATCTTAGTAAAGTAACTACTACTACTGCTACTACTGCATGCGCTTTTCCACGACTGAGCTGAATATTTGGCCGGGCTTTACAACGGACACAGCAGCCTGGCCGCCAAGTATCTGTACGAGTATGACCCAGCTAGGGTTTTCAAGGTTGACCTTCCTGTCGATCTGTCCTGCTATTGCGTTGATTATTTCCATCGAGGCAAGCGAGCTGTGCCTCTTTTCCACAGTTATCCTGAAGGTGTCGCCTTCCTCCATCCTTGAAGCCAGCTCTTTTGCGGCGTCCTTGATGGAGTCAAGGTCAGTGGGCACAACGACCTCTATTGGCAGGACGCGCAGGATGTAGCGCAGCTGCCACGGCTCTGAAGACACGAGCTCCTTCAGCCTGCCGACAACCTGAAAAGGATCGAGCGATGTCTGCGCGAGGATTATTCCGTTGATGTCAGTGATCTCGGATTCGGCATCTGAGTCGCCAAACGCCTCAAGCAGGTCATGTATCTCATCCTGTGCCTCCTCCTCTCTGAACCTGTAGGTCGACACAATAAGGTTGAACTCGCTCATGTTTCAAGCGACCTGTAGATTTCTTCTGCCTTTATCGGCCCTTCCCTCACCACTTTTGCAGTTGCGCCTGCCACATCCACTATGGTGGACTCGACCCCCTTTTCAACGGTGCCTCCGTCCAAAAGCGCGTCAAATCCTGCCAGCCCGGAACCAAGAACCTCCTTCACGCTCTTCAACGACTTTTGTCCTGACAGGTTTGCGCTTGTTCCGACAAGATACTTGCAGTGCTTCAGCAATAATAACACGCATCTGTTGGCCGGGACTCTTGCTGCCAAGTTCATGCTCCCGGCAGTGACCATGGGCGATATCCTGTTGTCCGTAATAGGCGCCACGATGGTGAGGGCACCGGGCCAGTATTTCTTGGCAAGCGCCATTCCTGTCCTGCCAAGCGCGATGAGCTTTTCTGCGTCCTGCGCGCTGTACGCAAGCACCGGAAGCGGTTTTTTCTCGTCGCGTCCCTTTATCCTGAATATCCGCTTGACTGCGGCATCATTGTATGGGTCGCAGCCGATGCCATAGATAGTGTCAGTCGGAAAAACGACCACACCTCCGTGCTTGACAATGGACGCACATTTCTCTGCATCGGAACAGCTGAAAACCTGCATTTTGCTAGCCAAGCCTTACTATTGCGGCGACTTCCTTGGTCGCGGCCTTTTTCAATTCGTTGCGGACTGCCTTTGAAACATGCTCTGGCGCGGTAAGGCTTGAAAAGTCCATCAGCTTGACGCCGTCGAGTATGTGCACCTGCGGCGCAAGTTCGTTCCCGCCGTTTCTGTGCTGTTTTAGAAACGAGTCGACCCTGTCGGCCACTTCCTCTGGCGACCCATTAAATATTGCAGCATTCTGCACGGAGAGCCTGACTCTGCCGTACTTGTCCAGCACCAGCACCGGCTGCTTCCTCGATTTCAGGAACAGCTTTTTCTTGTTCATCTCACACGCAAATATATGGTAATTCTTCATGTCAAAGACACGCTGCACGCCCTCGTTGATGCCGAACAGCTCACACGCAAGGACGTGAGCCTCCTCCTCGTTTATCTCTTGCGCGTTCGTAGTGCCGATGTCAAGCGACACATTGCCCATGGCAGTCACGCGCAAAAGCGACCGCTCGCTGATAAATTCTGACTGAATAGTGATCGATTCCGGCAGCGCGCCGTGGTCTAGCGTCCTTTTTTTCACCTGCTCTGCCAGCACGGTGATGTCTTCTGGTATGGGGTTTGTAACAGTCTTTTCTGCTTCTTCGTGTATCATTGCAGCTGCCACACCGATAGACGAGATCACCTCTGCATGCTCGGCTATCCTGTGCTGCAGTTGCAGCCTGCGCGCTATGAACGGCACCAGCACCGACGCACCTCCGCCGCCCGCAATTAAAATGATGCGCTCCCTCTTTAGCTTGTACTCTTTTATCATCGGCTCGGCAATGTCGAGCACTTTTCTTGCAGAAATTTCAAGGATCGTTGCGGCTGCCTGCTCCATCGTCGTGCCAAGCCTTTCAGCAAGGATAGAGAGCGCCATCTTGGCAGCTTCTTGGTTTGCCCGGGCATAGTCGCCTTCAGGCACCATCTCAAGCGCGTTTGCCGCGCACGTGTTTGTTATCGCAAAGCGCCTGCCGCCAGCCGACTCGATTGCGATATAGTCAATTGGGTCGCCGTCCTTTGGTCGGAACGTGATTATCTGGCCGCCTTCCAGCTCTTCGGACGAGACAAAGCATGAGTATGGAAGGCCGGCGATGTGAGCAGACCTCGGGCCGACGTCGCTTATCTTTCTTCCAGACCAGCGCACGAGCGACCCACCTGCTACGCCGGCGACCCTGACGTCTAACGAGCGGATGCAGGTCGGGTGCTGCATTATCGTGACGTAGCGCACCTCGGGTCTGCCGTCCTTTATGACGCAGACGTTCGTGGAGGTGCCTCCCACTTCAATGAACACGCCGTCTATCACACGCAGATGCAGGAGCGCGCCTGCAACGCTTGCCGCCGGCCCGGACAGCACTGTGATGATGGGCTTGCTTCGAAAAGTGCTCATGTCGGTGACGCCGCCGTCGCCCTTCATTATGAGCACTGGCGCGGCAATGCTTTCGTTGCGAACAGCCGACTCGACAAACCTTGCTGTGGCGGTTGCCTTGGGCAGAATGCCTGCATTGATAGCGGCTGTAAGTGTCCTTATCTCCAATCCATAAATGCCGGTCAGCTCATGGCCTGCTGTGGCCGGTATGTCTGCTTTTTGCATCACGAACTGCTCGTTGCTTGGGTCGTCGACGCCGTACGCCTCGCTCACAACGACGACCTCTGCGTCCTCTGACTTGAGCCCCGCTATCGCCTCTTGCACTTCCCTGTCGTCAAGGTACTTTGAAGTGTCCAGGAACCTGTAGCAGGTATGCAGGTACTTGTTTGGTGCCAGCTCGACGTCCTTGACATTTGTGCGCTTGATCACGTTTGATTTTTCAAGCCCTACTCCCATCCCTATTATGCCTACCTTTGCAGTGTCGCCTTCGAGTAGCGCGTTCACGGCCTGGGTCGTGCTATGCGATATCAGCTCGATTTCAGGATTCTGGATCTCGTATTTCTGCATCAGCGACTTCAGCGCCTGAACTATGCCTGTAGAGACGCCCTCAATGGAAGAGTGGGTCGTAGGAACGGTGACCTTGCCAATTATTCTCCCCCGCAGCATGTCGATTGCGACGGCCTTCGTGAACGTGCCGCCCACGTCGATGCCAACCCTTATTCTTCTCTGCTGCATTTTCCAAAACCGTTAGGCAGGCCTAACAGTGCGGAGAATGTAATTTAAACCATGTTCTTAGTGGTCCTGTCAAGTTATAGATCCCAGTGAAGGCAGTCAATTATAGGGTCATGGTAAAGAACCTGGTCCTTATCGCTGGTGGGCTAGCGGTAGGAGGAGGGACGGTCAGGCACATACGCAAAGAACAGGAGCAGCACCAGCAGCGGCTGCAGGAACAAACAAGCAGAACAAACGAACAATCTCGTTTCCCCTCCATGACAGCAAAATAATAGGAAGAAGAAAAAGGGTTGTGCGGCTAAGGGCCAAGTTCAAAAATGTCAGGCCGGACGTGGTTCTAGGCTAGCGTCTTTGTCGCCCTCTGCCTCTGTCTGCCCACCCTCTTGCGATTCTTGTTCATCATATCCCTCATTCCCATGGTTTGCAGCTTCAGCATCAGCAGCCGATGATGTCGCATCGGATGAGGAATGGGTATTTTGAGCTACTACTCCTTCTTGGGACTTAGGCTGAGAGGCCGATGTTGGTGGCGCAGGTTGCGGTGATGTAGCGCTCGGTCTCTGTTGGGCCTCTTGTTCTTGGTTTTCTGCTCGCGGCACAGTTTCGGCAGAAGCGGGCTTTTGGCGTGCTGTGGCCGCTGCTGTTGCTATTCTCGTTGCCCTCAACTTTTTCCAGAGCATTTTTTGCCTGCCAGCTCTCTCCAACTTATTGTTTATCTTCTTGATATCCAGGTCATCATAGTCTGCAACAATGTGCACAAAACGCCTGACCTCCTTTTGATCTATTCCCCTCGACGCAGCCGCTATGAAGGTGGCCTGGGCCAACTCATCTGCTTTTCTTAATAGCCGCATATTCTCTAGTTCTGCCCGCTGAACCTGTATGGCAATGTCGTTTCTGCGGTACTCTGGTACGAGCCCTTCGTTCTCATTGTAACGCTGGACCTCGTCGAGTAAGATGAGCGCTGCCTGCCAGTACTCGATGCCGCGTGCCCGTGAGATCTTCTCAATCGTCTTGCCAAATACCCTGATCTCACCAGGTCCGATGTTGTGATAGTCTGCGAGATCGCATAGCTCCTCACTAAACTCGTATTTCTTTAACTTTTTTTCAGCGACGCCGCAGTCCCTCTCGAGCCTCTGCTTCTTGGCTTTCAAGGACTCGACATCCGTGTTCACCGACAGAATCTGTGTCGCTGAAAGTCCCTTTCGTTCCATGTCCTCGAGTTTGTCGATAGCCGCCATTGCCTCGTCAAGATTGACCCCGTGCCTTGCAAGGCCCTCCTTGAGGGGCTTAAAAGACTCTATCTCCTGCAGCGTAGTTCTCGCTTTCTCAAGTGCCTGCCTTGCTCCTTGGTCGGCCTTCTTCTTGCGCTCTGTTGACTCTGAAATGCAGGACTCTAGCCTTTGCATTGCTTCCTGCCTGCTCTTTAGGTGCTGTCCTAGCTGCGAGAGTGGGAAACCTTCATTCCTCGAAAAGTCCACAACCTCCTTGAGGAGCCTTGCCAAGTGTTGAGGCGGGATATCGGCTCCCAGGCATTCCCTTAGGTCTTTGAGGAACTGGCGGCCTTGATTGTCTGCCATTCCCAGCTCCGCGAGCATGTTTGCCGTCCTAAACCCCTACGCGCATTGAGAAAGCGTGGGCATGCCTTCTTTCTTGGTCGTTGAAATAAACTGGCGAACCGCCTCCGGGTCAAGGTCGTCAAGCTTTTTCTTCCAACGCGAGAGGATGTTGCTGATCGAACCCGAAGAGAGGCCAGTGGCTTGCATCATTTCCTTCCACGTCTTTCCATCGAGCCACATCTTGACCACCTGCCTTTGCAGCTCCTCAGAGATCGGAGTTTTTGTCATGGCTAATTTGTTCTATATTAAAGTTAGGTAGCTGGAGCTTATAACATTTTAGGATGACGATTGTTAGTAACATTGAAGCATTCAATTGTACAAGTGTATCTTTCAGTTTTGTTACTTCTATAATCGTTGGGGCCGCCGTGTAGCATAGCAGGCTTGCCTGCCTGCATGCATGTATATTGTATTTCACCAAATCGTATTACATCAATATCCGTGGTTCATCATTTTCATCATGATGGCTGCGTTCATCATGATGTTTGTACAGAGAGACCAATCTCGCGTCACCCGGTCTGGGATAATGATGTTTCTAATGAAATGATAATGATGAGCTTCTTGAGGGGCCGTGTGGTCTATGTGATGAAGTGGATAGTGATTTTACAGCATCATCCGCCCGCGCGCGCGTGTCTGTTGTGCAGGGGGGTTGGGTAGGGCAGATGGCCAAAGAAAAGTAGTAGTAGTAATAAGTCAAATTCCTGCGGCAGCAGCCTCCACAACTACAACCACAATGCTCTATATACTTCTAAATGGACTACGATGGAGCAATCGTCTGAAGCCTTGGGGCTTGTCCATCCCAATGTTGTCAAACCGGTGTGCCGTATACCGTGTGGCTCAACGAGGCAGGCCTTAGCGGATAATTTTCACCTCTGCTGCCGCGATAACCTCTGTTCTAGCCAAGCAATTCTAGTTTAGAACCTGTTAATGACCGCTCGCAGGCCGCTGTACCTTTCAGTAACAAGAATTGCTTTTTCAATCTCTGCCAGAGGGTACCTATGGGTGACGATCTCTGACAGATTGACTGTTCCCTCTGCCGCAATCCTGGCAGCTTCTCTGAGCATTGGCGGCGTGGAGCTAAAGGCGCCCATGAGCGAGACTTGGTTGTAGTGCAGCCAGTTGGCATCAAGAGAAAACCTCTGGCCGGCGGGCATCCCTGCAAACATGTTTATCTTGGAATTCCTGCCGGCAACCTTTGTCGCAAGCTCGAATGCAGACGGGTTGCTCGTTGAAATTACAACAATACCAGCGCCAGCCTTGCCGGTAAAATCAAGCACATCAGAGGCAGTTTTATCAGTATCGTTGTATTCAAACACGGCATCTGTTCCAATTGACTTTGCTTTTTCCATCCGCGACTGGACTCTGCCCACAACTGCTACCCTTGCGCCTGCCAGATTCTTGAGCAGCTGTAGGTGCAAGAGGCCTATTGGCCCGTCGCCTATTATTACGACAACAGGCCTTTCCTCGACAGCCGGGTTTAGCTGGTAAAAGCCGTTCAGGCAGCACGCAAGCGGCTCAAGGAGCGAGGCTTCCTCGTCGCCAAGGTTGTCAGGCACAGGGACAAGGCCACCTATCCTAATGGTCTGCTCTGGCACGCTGACGTACTGAGCAAAGCCTCCGTCAAGAGTAGAACCTATCTCTTTCAAATGCATGCAGAGGTTATATTGGCCGGCATTGCAGTAATGGCAGCCAAGGCAGGGGATTATAGGGCATAAAGCAACTCTCGTGCCAGCCCTTATCGTTGCGCCATCTTGCATCGCGACATCTTGCAGGGTCTCGCCGCATATTTCGTGCCCTAGAATTACCGGTGGGCTGACCTTGCGGTGCCCATTCCTGAAAACCCGGGCGTCGTAACCGCACACTGCACAGGCGTTCACCTTGAGCGTGAACTGGCTGCGCAAAAGGGGAGCCGCTTGCACGGAAATGTCGTTTGGGCCGTAAAATACTGCCGCCATCATGTTCTTTACCGGCAGATCGCCATGGCGCTGGTTGATATCCAATGTGGATGTACTACTACTGTAAGTTTGTCCGCAAATCTAAAAAGGGTTTGCAGCAGTATAACATCACAATGACTAGGTTGTTTGAGCCTCATATACACATGTATTCCCGTACCACGGATGACTATGACGCCATGTCCAAAGCCGGGATAGAGGTAATAATCCAGCCGTCGTTCTGGCTTGGCAGCCCGAGGACGTCGGTGGGCACATTTGAGGACTATTGGGAGCACATGATAACTTTTGAGACCAAGAGGGCCAAGGATTTTGGGATAGAGCACTTTGTCTGCATCTCTGTCAACCCGAAGGAAGCTATGGAGCGGCCGCTTGCCCTTGACGCAGTCGAGGCCATGAAGAAATACCTTGACAGAGAAAGGGTGGTGGCGGTAGGCGAGCTCGGCTATAACCTGATAAACGATCTAGAAGAAGAGGTGTTTGTAAAACAGATGGATATTGCGGCAGATAAGGACATGCTGATGACAGTGCACCTGCCTCACAACAACAAGCCGGAAGGCATGAAAGGGATAGAGCGCATCGTAAACAGCGAAACCGGCAGGAGGCGGTATAAAAGACACAAGATACTAGTTGACCATAACGTCGAAGAGACAATAGAAAAAACGCTCGAGCTGGGGATGTGGGCCGGCCTTTCTGTGTACCCCATCACCAAACTGTCGCCTGAGCGCGCAATCAACATCATCAGGAAATACGGCACTGAGAAGATAATGATACACAGCGCAGCAGACTGGGGGGTATCGGATCCGCTGAGCGTTGCGCTCACTGCAAGGGAGATGAGAAGGGCTGGCTTTAGCACCAACGAAATCGAGCGCGTGACATTCTATAACGCTTACGAATACTTCAAGCAGTCGCCCCACTTCACATGGAAGCCGTGACGACAAGAAGCAGCATGGCTATAAAAATCGCGTTTAGCACCAATGCCTTCAAGAGGTATTCGCTGCAGGACTCTATAAAAGAAATAGCAAAGATAGGCTATCGCGGGGTAGAGATCCTCTGCGACACGCCGCACGCATACCCTGCTGCTGATTTTGGAGAAGATGGAAAGGTTCAGTCGCTCAAAGATGCCATTTCGTCGTGCGGGGTGCAGATCTCCAACCTCAACGCGTTCACGCTTTATGCTGTCGGCGACGTTTACCACCCTTCATGGATAGAAAATGACAAACAATCAAGGCAGACGCGTATACAGCATACTATTGATTGCATCAGGCTTGCAAGAAAAATCGGGGCAAGGAATCTTTCAACAGAGCCCGGAGGGCCTATGCCAGCGTCGTCGTCGTCGTCGTCGTCGTCGTCGCCGTCTTCTGCCAATACAAGGCAGCTTGAAAAGGTATTCTTGGACGGCTTGAAAAAAGCCACAGAGGTTGCAGAAAGAGAGGGCGTCATGGTGCTAGTCGAGCCAGAGCCGGGGCTGCTTATCGAAAATTCAAGCCAGTTCAAGCGGCTCATCAAGGATGTCAACTCTGACTATATCGGGCTGAACTTTGACATCGGCCACTTTTACTGCGTAAACGAGGATCCTGCAAAGCTGGTCTACGAGCTGGCAGACTACATCGAGCATTTCCATCTGGCTGACATAGAAAACAGGGTGCACAACCACCTGATACCTGGCAGGGGCGAGATTGACTTCCGCCCTGTTTTTGCCGCAATGGACGACATCGGCTACGACGGATTTGTCACAGTCGAGCTTTACCCGTACCAGGACTGCCCAGTGCAGGCAGCTAAAGAGGCGTACCACTACCTTTGCAGAATCATGGAAGAATCGGCAAGCTGAGACAGTACCTGCTGCTGGTAAGGCTCCCGAACGTATTCACGACGCCTTCCAACATACTGGTAGGATATCTCGCAACAACTCCGCCTGCTGAAGCAAACGGCTTCCATCTTGCCGCCCTGATGGTCTCCTCAGGCCTGCTTTACATTGCCGGCATCGTGCTGAATGACTACTTTGACGTGGAGGTAGATAGGCGAGAGCGCCCATCCCGCCCGCTTCCCTCTGGCAGCATGTCAAAAGAGCGCGCCATGTCCATAGCTCTCATAGCGTTGGCTGCTGCCAACGCCATTGCGCTGGCTGTAAGTCCTGCAAGCTTGGCTGTCTCTGCAGCGCTCACCGCGGCCATAATTGCATACGATTATCGGCTCAAGCGAAGTCCTGCCGGCCCATTTGCGATGGGCTCCACAAGGTTTCTTAACGTAATTCTGGGAGCAAGCCCTGCGCTATCTGCCGCAGTTGCATCCGGCGGAAGGGCAGTGCCTGTACCTGGGATATGGGCAGCAGCAATATTTGCTGCCACGTCGCTCTTTGTATACATCGTTGCAATAATGATATTAAGTAAAAAAGAGGCTGGCAATGAAAAACCAAACACTTCTGCAGCATTTTCAATCATCTTTGCAATGATTGCATCGATAGCCTTGGCAGACATTTTCCTGCTGCAGCTGCAGTGGGTATTTCTGATCAACCTGATGATATTTGCCGCCGTCATTGTTGCTACCTATAAACGACTAATAACTGAATCATCGCCAGACTCAAACCCTGTACAGCAGGCCATCAAAAACATGGTTATCTCGATAATAATACTGGATTCTGTATTTGTCAGCGGGATGGCTGGCTTTCCATACGGGATGGCAACTCTGGTTCTCATTGCGCCTGCAATACTGCTGGCAAAAAAGCTGTATGTGACCTGATGATGTTAGACTCGATAACTCATTTAAGCAATATGAACGGGCAGAACAGAGAGAGAGATAGGAGCAAAGAATGGTAGCAGCCCCGAAATACTCGATTATGCTTGATGTCATCGGCCTCGAACATGAGCATCTAGGTTCTGGTCTTATTCCAAACATCGAAAAAATTGCCGAAATGGGCGAGTCGGCAAGGCTCGAGCCGGTATTCCCTGCTGTCACCTGCACGGTTCAGGCCAGCATACTGTCTGGCAAGTACCCAAGCGAGCATGGGATAGTGGCAAACGGGCTTTACGACAGGAGCACGTATACGGTGTCTTTCTGGGAGCAGCCAAGCTCGCTTGTCAGGACAGAAAGAATATGGGATAAAAACAACAACAACACTAGGCAGCAGCAGCAGCAGAATGGCGGCAGCAGCAAGTCAGCTCTACTCTTTTGGCAAAACACGATGTACGCCAACTCTGACATCGTTGTCACTCCACGACCAATACACCTTGACGAAGGAACGGTGATGTGGTGCTACTCCAAGCCAGTAGGATACTATGAAGAGCTGAAAGAAAAATTCGGCGAGTTTGACCTTGCAAGCTACTGGGGGCCGCTTGCGTCGCCGAAGTCAAGCGAGTGGATAGCAAACGCCGCCGAATATACGCTCGAAAAGCAGCGGCCAAACTACCTTTTTGCATATATCCCTCATACTGATTATTCCCTCCAGAGAGCTGGCAAGGCAAGCGCTCAGGCCAGAGATGATTTGAAAAAGGCTGATGAGATAGTAGGGAGGCTTGTCGAAAAAACGTCAGAGCTTGGAATCATGGACGAAACGCAGTTTGTCATCATGTCTGAATATGGGTTCAATGACGTGAGCGGCGCCATACCGCTGAACCTTGTGCTCAGAGACGCTGGCCTGCTAGAGGTTCGGACAATACATGGCAAAGAGTACCTGGATTACGAGTTTAGCAAGGCGTTTGCAATGGTTGACCACCAGGTGGCGCATGTTTTTGCCAAGAGCGGCTTTGAAAGGGAAGCGAGAAAAGTGCTCGAAGCAACAGCCGGAGTAGACAAAGTGCTTGATGCCGAGGGAAAGAAAAGGCTTGGGATAGATCATGAGCGCAGCGGCGAGCTCGTCGCCATAGCCGACAGAGACAAATGGTTCAGCTACTACTGGTGGCACGACGAAAGCATGGCGCCCAGCTTTGCCCGCAAGGTGGACATACACAGAAAGCCTGGCTATGACCCTGTAGAGCTGTTTTTTGACCCAAGGACAAGGTCGATACCTCTTGACGCATCCTTGGTGAGAGGCTCGCATGGAAGGCCGCCGGACATTGAAACAGGAGAAGGTTATGCATTTTACGCTTCAAGCAAAAAGCATGGCATTGCAAAACCCGGAGGCGTCGCAAAATGCGTTGATGTCATAAAGTGCTTTGCAAGTAGTGGAGCTGGTGTGTGACAGTGGGCATGTTCAAGTATTCGATCACTCTTGTGTCATTTAGGAAGATGGAGCCACTTGAGGACACACTGGCAAGGCTGTCGGATCAGGGCTACAGTGCCGTCGAGATGTATGGCGAGCCGGAGGAGGTAGATATCAAGAAAGTAAAGGACACGCTGAGTACAAACCGGCTTGCAGTCTGCGGCATAACAGGCATGTGGGGGCAAGTAAGCAAGGATAGGTGGAAGCGCAAGCTCATGAGCACAGACGCGAGCCTGGCAGCGGCGTCTGAAAAGTATGTTCGAGATTGCATCAGGATGTGCAACCAGCTTGGCGGCAGCGTAATGAATATCTGCCTCTTTTCAGACGACCTGCAAGAGTTTGACAGGAACCATGGAACAATCAAGCTTGAAGATAAAGATCGCATGACAAGAAAAACGCTGCCACTGTTGAGAAGGCTTTGCAGGGAAGCGACAGACAGTGGCGTTGAGCTCGTGCTAGAGCCTCTAAATCGGTACAGCACGCCGTACTGCGCTACAGCGCAAGATGCCCTTGCCATCGCACGCAAAATAGACGACCTTGGGATTTTGCTAGACACATTTCACATGAACATCGAAGAGGACTCTTTTGAAGGCGCGATACTGTCCTGCCACAATTTCCTTGCACATACCCATTTTGCCGACAACAACCGAAAGATGCCGGGGTTTGCGCACATTGACTTTCATTCAATTGTAAAGAGCCTCCAAAAGATCGGCTATGACGGCTATGTCAGCTTTGAGCCCAGCTTGACTGACAG
>Ga0126312_10000396_pt1 | contig 25228 bp, 49 predicted proteins | sample Plot104A_FD_92537 | JGI IMG/M metagenome (GOLD analysis project Ga0126312, IMG submission 92537) | Serpentine soil microbial communities from UC McLaughlin Reserve, CA, USA - Plot104A | ecosystem: Environmental > Terrestrial > Soil > Grasslands | place: USA: UC McLaughlin Reserve, Lake County...
AATCCTATAAACATGACTAACCCTTTACTTCTGTCCCATATTCTCCATAGGGCATAACGATACGATCTGTCGTCACTAAATGCAGCTCCATTATTCTCTTCTTCGCCAAATAGTTTCATAATGGTATATCCTTTACTTTATTATATATCTCAATAAACTTCTCATCTTTATGCTTTAAAAAGCTTTGTCCACTCGTTATCAAATACTTGGCACCGTGGCCATTAATATTTGCTACAGCGTGACCTATCTCGTTGAACGTTGACTTCTCAATTTCATTTTTAATCCTATACATTATAGCTCTCCTTAAATCTGATAATGATAAGTCGTTATAATGCCTTAACCCTCTTCCTAGTGAATCTTTTTCAAGTAAATACCCTTTAGGAATATTAAAAGATTCATAAACTTTATCTAGAAATTGGCCTATTACTTTAAGTCTTTCTTCTCTTGCTTTATTCTTCCTTTCAGCTATTTCAGCAAGTTGTCTAGCGGATATTGATTGCATAAGTAAAATAAAATTAATAGTGTAAATTTTATATCATGTACAAATATATTAACCACTTTGAAATAACGAAAAAGGCCTACAAATAAATGTAGACCTTTTCTATGTTTAACCTAATTGCCAGATAAAATTACAGGCGTTTTGCCATCAGTTATAATAACTCTATTTTGAGTTGTTCTTATCGCTTCAATCCACTTTTCTGTAAGGTTTTTCTCTGATAAACCTTCTGTTCTTGCTTTATTTGTTTCAGCATCAATTTTAGCCTTTTCAAGATTCATTTTTGACACTTCAAGCTCATTTTTAACTTGTTCAGCTTGTTGTTTTGCATTATTCCTTCGCTCTATAGCTTCAGACATTGATGCAGGCGGTTTTAGACCGCTAGTTAGTGTATTTATAGTAAAATACTTCGCTTCGAACTTATGTTTTAAAGTATCAAACACATTCTTTTCGAACTTGTTAAGGTTGTTCATTAAACTGTCAGTAGTGAAATTCCTTGCTTCTTCCCTATATGAGTCTATAACTATCTTATTTAATATACCTGATTCTATATTATCAAGTATAGTATTTTCGTCTGTTAATCCAAGATGCTTGTAATGATAAACTATATCTTTGCCTTTGCCTCTTATTGCTTGATATGTATATCCAGGGTCTACTGTAAATACACCGGCGTCCCTTGCTGTTAATTCTATCGCTGCTGGGTCTCCTTGAGACTCAAACATAGGAACCTGGTACAAATCAGTGCCATGGCTTAACAATCCTTGAGAACCAGATACTACTTTAAAATCCTCAGGCCATGACCTTCCATAATTACTTACAAGCACTCCTTCATAATTTAGGTTAACCCTATTGCACCCTGTACACCCAGATGTGGCCATAAGGCTGATGATCGCTAACAAAAAACTGATCGATTTAAACTGCTTCATTTTATGTATTTTTGATAAGGAAAAAAGATTAGTCCAATAATGTGGAAGAATATGCTAAGCCAGCAAGCCTTTGGCATGCTTGAATGGAATAAATCTATGTGTATAAGAACTATAATAATATTTATTACAGCAAACGCTACACAAAACGCTATTAACATTCTTATTTTCATATGTATATAAAGTTTGTGTTTCATAAGAATGATTCCATTTTAGACGTTAAAGCTCTGATAAGTTCTTCTCTTTCTTCAATAGGAGCTCCAACTTCGTAGTCTTCTATTCCTTCTCCAGTCGGGCCTATATAAGTCTCAACATAGTCTCGAATTATCAATTCTAGTTTTCTGTTTTCTTTATATCTTGAAGTGTGATTAATGCAACCAAAATATGATGCAGTTATTATATAAGACTGGTCAGCAAGAATGTGCTTCTTTTTTTCAAGTTGCCTTTTTGTTAAATCTTTACTTGTTATGCCTTTAAATATACACACTCCATATCCTTCTGGAACAGATAATGGTACAAAGTCAGGTAGCTTTAATCGTTCCTTCTCAATACTTTCATTTTTTATAAAGTGCTTACAGCTTTTACAAAACATATAGTTATTTTAATTGTTAGTTTTAATCCTTATTCCGTTTTCATCGAAACATGACCTATTTGTACCAGAACCAAGGCAGAAAGAGCAATGCATCATATACTTTTCTTCCTCATGGCAATCAGCGCTAGAACACTCGTCACAATATAAGTAACCGTGATAATCAAAAACTCTTCCAGGCTTTAAACTTAAAGCACTTACAGTCTTGGCACCATCCATTCTCTCACTCCAATATACACTTATATTAACTTGTTCACTGACAATTTCTTCTTCTTTGTATTGTTCTACTCCTAACTCTATAAGCCTTCTTGCAACATCACGAGGAATGCTTATTTCTGACTTTACTTTAAAAACTGTATTTAAGTTTGATGCAACACTTATATTTGTATAAAGTGGTTCACTAATTACAAGCAAAAATGACTTCATTGCTGGCCTTTGTGGATCTAAATAAACAGTTTTTATTCTCAAATCTAAATTCATATTGCTTATTTTTGTTTCTTGAAACTACCAGTTTTATTGCAAAAGTGTACTACGTAATGTGGTATACTACCAGATATAGATGACATAAACGAATTATGTATACTACACGCTTTAGCAAAGTCAGTCGAATGAACTAATATATCTATAGTGCCTTTCTTAGGAAAGATTAAATAGTTTATTTTATTATCACTTAAGCACTCTCTTAGCTTTTTGCTAATAGTTTTAGACTCTTTGTCTTTAAAATCAATTGTTACTAGTGTTACCATCTTTATATTAAATAGTGGCATTGCCTTTAAGTTTTGATTGAAGCGATTTTATTTCCTTTAACATTTTCTTTTGTGTAACTGATATGCTAAATAAAAGTATAGTATAAGCTGATATGTATTTTTCGTCTTTTTCTGAGCAACGTTTTAAGTTGCATATATAGAATACAGATTGCCAATACTTAGTTCTCCATACCCTAAGCTTTAATGTCGTTACAACTCTTTCAATATCTGTCATAAGTATAATATGTCTTCAACAACTCTGCCTCCAAAACTAACTGTCTCACCGTGTTCAGAACTTTTCTTTACACACTTGTAAAAACACCAATTGTCTTTACAAATTGCAAGCATCACGTCTTTTGGTATGTTAGATATTTCTTGTGTTCTAACATTTGCATAGTTGACAATTATATCATAATCTTCTGTAGAAAATGACAGATCTTTTTGTTGAACTATTATTATCATTTTATAATCTTTTATTTTTGGTTAAACTTTTTAGCAGCTACTTTTGCACTACGGCCTTTATAGATCTTTTTCCAAACTTCACGATATACTGTTATAGTGCCTCCTTTTGCCAATATTATCTTTGTTTTTGTGCTTCTGCCATTTGGCTGATTATCTAAAATTCCAAATAGAGTACCACCAATAGATCGCTCTCTTTTAATTTCATCTTCAGTTATCATAACCTTTTATTTTTAAAGTATGATTCCCTTATTATCCTTGATACCTTTACAACATTTCCAGTTACAACGATAGTATAAACATTTCTTAAAAAATCATCGCTTATGATTCCAGATTTTGTCTTTATATTAGTAATAAGCTTTCCTTTCAAAAGGTATTCTGACTTATTACGATAGGTGTCTATTATAACCTGATCTTGTGTTGCTGAAATATTAGCTATGTAATCCTGATTCAAATTAACTTTATATGACCAAGCTATTTTTACCATGGTTATATGTTTTCGTCCAGAATCATAGAATCCTCTTTACCTTTTACAATAGGCGTGAAAGATATACCTAATTGCTGCAATTGATAAGCTTGACTATCACTCAATACTATATCTGTTTCTTTAAAGGTATTCAGATCTAAAACTTTTAACATAAAAGTTTTAAGTCCAATATCCTTATCTTCTTCAAGTATAGTATCATAGATATGTAATCCATAGCCTAGATCTGGTTTTTCGAAGATGTGAGTAATACACATGGTTATATTAGTTTAAGAAGCCTATCATTGTTAGTAGTTTCATGTCTTTTAAAACCTTCTTAGGTGTTTTATCTTCATTAAGAACTGGTTCTTGCAAAAATTTGTCTTTATAAACATGAACAAGAACCTTGTTTACTTTTCTAAACTCATCTTCTTGCTCATTTATAAATAAGATATAATAAAAACTATCATCTTTGCACAAGTATCCGCTGTTTCTCATATATTAGCAATTAATCTTTTTTAAAAGGGTGCTCTGTAAACAAACTAACAACAGGCATACCAGATGAATATATGCTCAACCATATATGTCCCGTCCTTTGTATTTCCTGCAAATCTTCATAAGACAACTTCCAACAAGAAATAATAATATGGACACTCTTTTTCTTCTCATCATCTATAAATGTTTGCCCTTGCCACACAGGCAATTCCATGCATTCTTCATCTGTCATACTCTCTGGCTTCTTGTATATTTTGTTTCTTTCAGGAAAGTCTGTTGGTAACATAATTAATCTTTTAACATTTGATAAAATCCATAGATTATTAAAACACTAGCAAAAGCGAAAAATACAAAAGAACATATAAGAAGCCAATAACTGTCAAAATACATAGAGAATATTCTACACAATTCAGCTATTGTATATGATATAGTTATTAATAAGTAATTGACAGTGAATTTGTCCATTAACCTTTTATCAGATTTGATGTTTCCTCATGGCTTAATGGCAATCTCATAAACTCAGATCCATCTGCCTTTCCAGCGTAAACATAAGGCTTCCACACTTTATTCTTTACTCTTCCTGAATAAGAAACAAAGTACTTTTTGCCGTCTATAGTCATTATTCGGCCACTTCTGCCTTCATGAGTATTATGTAATATTCCCATTTTATTATCTCTTTCCTTTTAAAAGTTGTTCTTGCTTTTTCAATACTTGACCATAAAGATTTTGTATATCTTCATCTGTAAGATGGTCAAAAGGTTTGTTTTCTAAATATTGAGACACATATATTAGCTTTTGTGTATAAGCTATTTTATCCCACCATATTGTATGTTTTTTAGATGACATTTTGTAAGTTTGTTTATTAATAAACTGTTTCTTCAGTGTTTTCTTCTGATTCAAAATCAAATATAACAGTTGGCCTTAATCCATCGTTTATTATCCTTGAATAACAAGCTTGTAAATACAATCTTACATCTTCCAACCACTGCCTTTTCTCTGACTCATTATCGTCAAATACAACTCTCATATCTGGTATTTCAGCTGTATATTTAATAAGACTTGAAAGTATTCCTATCGAATCTTCATTTTGACTTATTATAGCTTTTATCATTTGCCAAATTATTTTAGTTGAAATTATTTTTCATTTTACAAATATAATATTAATCCGGGAATTTAACAAATGTTTTTTTGGACTATTTTTAATCTGATGAAATTTCTGGAATGGCCTGGGATTTTTTGGGCACGCTATTTGTGGCATTCAGACTTTTATATTAAGAAAGTATTCTGCATCTGGTAGATATCTTTCAATGTTCCAGTCTACATCTTTCACACATCCTCTGAATACAAGTTTCTGAATTTGAGTTAAATTTTTGTAAGGAATTTTACTTATCTTTTTCCAGATTGATGGATATTTTATAGATGTTTTATGAATGTCATAATAGGATTTTATATAGTCTTCGATTGTCATATTAAGAACATTTATTATATGAGTTAAGATAACAAATGGGAAATTTGGGGAGACTGCCCACAGCCTTAACCCGAACAGAAACATTTTTATATAAAAAAAACAGTGTGTATATTAATACACACTGTTAAAGTTATGTTAATGATTTTTAATGTTAGACAGGTCATAGTCGTGATAGCCTTTTGAACCTTCAAGCCTGACCGTGAAGCAAAACCGGCTGCCCCTGTCAATGTTATATTCAATAAAAGTTACATCTTTCCCTGATAACAATTCGATAATAGCAGCTGCTGTTGAGATTTTCATGTGTGTTTGTTTTGTGTTTTGTTATACAAATATAAAGCTAATTGTTTGATTTGACAAATATTATTTTACAGCTTTTACGCTTTTAACAGTTTGATAACATACTGTAACAAGGCCTGTTAACATGAGGCAGGTCATAACAGCACACATTAATAAAGTTGTAATATTTACGCTTTTCAGTTCGATCATTGTTTGTGTAAAGTTTTGCATTGTAAAAAGTTTTAAGGGTTGTTTGTTTGTTATTGAGATACAAATATATGCAGGTTTGCTGAATGTGCAAATATTATTTGCAATTTTTTTATATTTATTTGAATATTTCATAATTATCACATATTATATTTTTGTAATCAGTTTTTTTGTTATAATAATCAATTAATATAAAACATTCAAATAATGTTTTTGTTTCAATGAAATTATTATAATATTGCATACAATAGTTTTCATAATCATAATTATAAAAACAATCATATAATACATTATCATTTTCATCAATTAAAAAATATAATGTTTCAATGTCATAATCAAATATAATACACATTTTAATTACGATATCGTAATCGGTCATTTTTTCATCATTTTCAAAATATTTATTTATTAAATATTTTTTGATATTTTCATATTTATGAATATGATTAAAATCGCAAATTGCAATAATTTTTAATGTTTGTGTCATGTGTTTGTTTTTAAATTGTGTTTGTTTGTTGTTTGTTTGTGAATACAAATATACAATGTTTTCCGATTCCTACAAAATTTATTTGCTGTTTTTTTGAATATTTATTTTTGTGATATGTGTTGAATTAAATGATTCAACACATATTGATAATTTCCTTAATACACATGATAAATCACATATTGATAAATCAGATATATCAATATCATTATACCCTGATAATACACATTGAATATCATCATCAGGTGTTATATATATATCAGTTATTTGATATGAATTTTCACATATATGATTTATCCTACATTCATTATCAATTAATGATAACAATGTATATATTGATTTTATCAAATTTCCCTTAATTTTAATGTTTGTTGAATTTTTCATTTTGTTTGATGTTTTAATTGAATACAAATATACAGTCTTTTTTTTTATTGTGCAAATTTATTTTGCAATTTTTCACATATTGTTTTTAATAATTTGTTAATCATTTTTGATGCAAACGTATTATATAATACATTTAACATATCATTAAATATATATATAAACATTGATGCAAATGCAACAAATATTACAAATAACATTAATCCGTTTGTTATATAATCAAAAAATGTAAAATGTGACATATTGTATTTTTATTTTGTTATTACAAATATACATCAGGAATGCCTACAAAAAATCATTTATAGATGTCATTAACATAATTTTAACAAATAATTTATTGATTACATTTTAACAATTCATTAACATTATTTTAACAAATATTATTTGTATATTTGAATTTGTTAAAATTATATAAACATATTAGGTAAATTAAAAATACAGATTAATTATGATATGACCACCGGGTAGACATATTAAACTAAAAAAACATGAATATTTGTCTATATTCATGTTTAATTATATCAGTTATTTCCTGTATAAATATATTACTGCATGTGACTATAAACACATGCCTATGACAATACACCCCAGCCCAGTGGGACTACCCAGTGGGACTACCCAGTGGGACTACCCAGTGGGACTACCCAGTGGGACTACCCAGTGGGACTACCCAGTGGGTTAAAGCACCCTGGTTATTATGATTTCTTTTATCTTCTCATGAACCGGTTTAGTTATGTGTTCCCCCATATCATACATAGTAGCGGAATACATAGATATCACAGCAGAGTAAGGACCTTCAGATGATAACATATCTTTAATACACTTTTTAACTTGTCTTTCAAATTGAAAGCCAGCAGTCTCTTTATCCCTTTCATTTAACGCAATAGAGCTGGTTTTATCATTAGCTTGAACTTGAATTTCAAACATTAATTGATATACTTTTTTTTCTGTTTGTGTCGTTTCCATGTTTTCTGTTTTTGTTTTGTTGTTATTGATAAAGCAAATATACACCCCATAAATTGAATAAACAAATATTTTATTGATTTTTTTAGATATTTATTTGATTAATGTGTATAATATGATATTATTTTATAAATTATTGATTTATTTAATATTATTTTACATAATAAAACCTACACATATAATGTAGGTTTTATTAATTTTAATTGTTATTAGTTATTGTTGTGTTACAACTTCGGCTTCTACGTTTTCCTGTGCCGGTTCATCAGCAGGCACCTCAATCCGGATAGGGGCAGATGCAGTGGCCGCAGGGGTTGTTGTGACATTAGCAGCAGCCTTGTTTGCCGCTGATTTCGCTTTCTGTTTTGCCGTACGTTTGTCAATATAGGCATTTTGCCCGATTAACCACTTTTTTGTCCTTTCATCAGTCCAGGACGGGTTAAAATCAGCTGCTTCCTGTTTGTATGTATAATTCGCAAGGATTGCGTTTATTGACCAAGGCGTTACATTGTACATTTTTGACAGTTCCCCGACAGAGAATTTTTTGACAGTTCCATCAGGTTGCGCAACCCCGTCGAAATACATAGACCGGATTTTTTGTGCCTCGGCGTAATCAAATTTATTAGGGACATTTTCCTTTTTCACCTCGGGCGGTGCATTAGGATCAATTTCCTTTGCAGGTTTCCCTGACTTTTTCGCTTCGGTCACAGATTCCTTTGCCTCTGTCACAAGTTTTGAAATATCACCGGCAGGTTGATCAGTTTCAGATTTTCCATCAATTGTTCCTTCAATAGGTTCAAGTTTTGTTTCAACTATATCGTCAACAATAGTTTCGACATTTTCAACAGGTGTTTCGTTGGCTTCAACAGTTGCAGGAATTTCCTGTCCGGCTTCGTTTGTTTCAGGCATTGCGGTAGTTGCGATTTGATCGTTCATGGTTTCAGTTTTAACAGTTTTTGATTTGTTTGATTTTTTAGTTGCGTTTGACATTTTTGAAGTTTTTAAGTGTTTGTTTGTTTGTTTGATAGTGTAAATATACAAAGGGCAATTTAAGTGGCCAAATATTTCTCATTTATTTTGAGATATATTTTTCTTTAATCTGTTTCGGCAAATTTCACCAGTTCGATTGCCGTTGTTATTGACAGATTGGTAAAATTAAGGCTTTATTCTGAATGCACCAAATTTATTTTATAGATTTTTTGATAATTAAAAAAGCATCATCTATGACCTTTTTAGCTTCTTCGATTGTTTCACATGAAACATGCAAAGCTACATATTTACCGAAATTTGCATATATCATGCAACCTTTATAACGGACAGGGATTGCTGTTGATGTAGTTTGTTTGTTGTTATTCATAAAGCAAATATATTAAGGTTTTTTAAATTAAGCAAATATTTTATTACTTATTTTCAAATATTTTTTGTGACAGGTGATATAACACATTAGTAACAAAACTAATAGGATAATCAACAAAAGGAACTTTGCACAATTCACCTTCTAGTGTGAAATGCAAATATAACTTGTTTTCATCATCTAATTCAAGTGCAAAAGGCTGTTCACCGTCAAGGTTAATAAACAGTTTTAAGAACTCATCCTCATTTTGTTGAGCCTTTATGTTTATATCATTTACAAGGTTTTTTATCACCTGCATCAATTTGTCCTTATTTGTTTGTTGTTTCATACAGCAAATATACACCCTATATCACTATCAAACAAATTTATTTTCAGTTTTTTCAGATATTTATTTCTGCAATATTGATCACATGACCGGCATAGACAGAAGGACTTAAAATAACAAAAAAACTGACAGTACCAAATTTATTTATCCGTTTAACAATAATTTAACAAATATTGTTGTATATTACATATTATAACAATGCAACTACAACAACTCATATCACCAAATATTTCTGAAAATTTATCAGATATTTATTTTCCTGATATAACTAATCATATTAGAAAAAAATGTCATATTATAGGATCCGATGATATGACACAGGTTGGCAAAACTCTGCTTGGGACAAAGCTGCCAGCCCCCACCCAGTGGGACCATCCAGTGGGTACACCCAGTGGGACAGAGGCTGATGACGCTAGACAGGTACCATCGTCATTCAAGCCTCTACCTGTTGGTGGGGCCACCCAGTGGGTCTAACCAGTGGGTACACAAGATACGAACGATTTAAACGGGGCAAATTTGCCCCGTTTTTTTTGCCATATCAATATATCAAAACAATATTAAGTTTGAATGTACCCCGGTGGAAACGATTGCCAACGGCAACTTGCCATTGGTTGTGGATTGTCAATTGTCGGATGGATTCCGGGAAAATGAATGTGAGTACTCTCCGTATCTTGCAGCGTCCATCAAGTGGTTAAATTGATCTATTGGAACATTTGTAGGTTTGCCTGTATTAGTGTCTATCATCCATTTATATCTAATTCTTTCAGCATGAATATTAACAGATGATGCTGTATAGAACACTTTCTTCTTTTGTAAATCAAGTATACCTGACTTAAGACTACCTGCACCTTTCCTTGCTGGAAGAACAAGAAGATCTAACCTTCTTAATTGGCTTATTTGATCAACATCATGTTCAGCGTATATAGGTTTATCTTCATTAAATCCATGGGCTTCAAATATTTCTTTCTGTTCTTTCGGAGAAAGGCCTGGTATATAAAACAGCTCGTGAAGAAATACAGATTCAAACTTATGAGCTATTCTTACTCCAGCTGTTGGGTCATTAGTATAACCAAAGTCCAAACCTCCAAAGAAGTTTTCTTCACTCCAAGGGAAATCCTCATCAGGAATTCTTACCATGTGGGGGTATATCAAACCAGTAATATTACCTGTTTTACCCCTAGCGTAAACTGCAAATAGTTGTGGGTCTTTTATGCCTTCAATCTTTGCATGTTCAAGTTCTGAAAGGAAAGTATTATGTCTGTGATCAGATATTATCAACTCAACAGTAGCTGTAAGATCGTTAGTAGATGGATTAGTTCCTATCAAATTTTCATGTGCCCAGAAAGGAGCAGTTGGGTTGTAATCAAGGAATACTTGCACATGAGTTCTTATTGCAAGTTGCCAGAATATTAACCAAGATATGCCTTGCGCTTCATTTACAAATAAGTAATCTCTTTTACCAGACTTTGCAGACTGTTCATCTAAGTTTGAAACAAACTCCATTATAGATTTGTTCTTGAATACTATTGTCTTAGTGGATTTGTTCCAAGATTCTATATACTGTTGCAAAGCTTGGCTATTTGTAAAGATTGTTTCTGCATCACGGTAAGCTCCTTTACGAAGGTTTGGAATAGATTCACCTGTAACTGTTACAACAGTCCCTGGTCTCTCTATGCATTTATAGTATAATACTTGTATTATACTATATGTCTTTGACGAAGATGTTCCACCTTGATTAATAACAACACCAGCTTTACTATGATAGTTTTTAGTAAAGACTGGTGTATACTTAAATAGTACAGACATAATTAACCTATTTGAGATTCGTCACTTGAAAGTGGAGGTATACCATCTTCACCCTCTTTACCATTTGCTTCAAGTTGAGGAACCTCAGGTAACCCTGTATGGTTAACATTCTTATTATCTGCCCAACCGAGATTCTTCAAAGCAAATATTGAACCATTAGGATACTTTCCTGAAAGGTTTTTTTCATATTTCCCTTCAACCCTTAATTTGGCCATTTCGATTATTTCCTTGAAGTCTTCTCTATGTTGATAGTTTAATAATGCTTGTCTTGTAGAGAAACCAAGGTATAAAGCTAATCCTGTAACAGTTGGAGGTTCAGGTTCCCTGTCATAAACAAGTATAGTATTGTCTCCTCTTTCTTCTTCATGCCATTCACCTTTGATGTAAACGAAGTACTCATCTATCTTATTTTGAAGTTCTTCAGGTGTTTTGTAATCGTTTATCCTTATTGGCCTGAAGTCTGTAAACAGTTCACCTTTTATTTGCTTTTCCATATAGGAAGTTTGATACAAAATTACAAAATAATTGCTATATGAACCAAATAATTTTTATGGAACGAGTTTGCGTCGTATGAGATGGCACTCAAATCCATCAAATCCATTATTTTTATCTCAAATCACCATTTTCAGCACTCAAATCCGCCATTTTTCATCGTTTTAAACTAAAAATTAGTCCCATGTTAACTTGAGCCATTTATTCTTATCTACAAAATCAATAGTTTAAACTCATCCAAACTGTGAAACAAGTAATACCCAAATCCTAACATCTTAACCATAGACTCAAACTTAATCTGTTCTTTATCTTGTTTACAACCAGGTAACTTACATTCAAGAAACTTAACACTAGGACTAATCTTCCATTCATCTTTAAAAAGATAAATCAAATCTGAAACTCCTGGCACCATTCCCATACCTTTTAATACTGCTCCTTCTATCCTGTTATTAGGATTATTATATACCATAAACAATCTTCCTCTCTCACTAGGAAAACTATTCCAATGCCAAGTAAAACATATTGACTGTAATCTTGCTTCATACATATTAACCTGCTTATTATTCAAAGCTTTAACAACTCCTTCATTAATACCAGACTTTAAATTATCTTCAGAAATAATCAAACTCATATTACTAAATTTAACTTGTTAAAAATAAAGTTATAAAATCACATAACATATTGAATATCAACCAATTAACCATTTTAACACATTCTTATCCACCACTTATCCATCCCTTATCGACCATAAACCATTGGTTACCAATCACTTAACTCACTTTACCGTTATAAATGGTATAAGATAAGTATAATACAATATAACCAATAAAAAAAAGACTGGAAAACGACGTCGAAAAATATATGGACGTATGTATGGTATATAAAGAGTGGACGACGAAAAACGTGGTATCGGGGTTAAGTGGCGATATGTCGTTGATTTCCAACCACTTGCAAACCGATATATTTTGGTAAGGGGTGTAAAGTGGCGGATAAGTGGTATAAATCAATCGTTTATGCATTAAAATAAATATTAATCATTAGATTTTTTCCCTTTTATTTCCCTTATTAATTGCATTTTTCTATCATATTCAGCTTTTTCAGCCATCCTTTGCTCATTAGTTTTCTTTTTACTTCTCATTTCCTTATTCATTTCTTTAATCTTATCAACATTAGTATGTTTACTATACCATACTAACGATTCTATAATCTTATCTAATTTTGTTATAGTCTCTCGGATTGCATCTCTTTTTCCTTTCAAATACATCTTATCAATAGTATTTTCTTGTTTAATGAGCTTTTTGTAATCCTCAAGATCTCTATTCAAAGTACTCACAAACTTACGCAACTCATAGATCTGATTATTCTTTCTTACATTCATATATCTTAATTTAATATTTATTATAGTGGCTAAGATCTAAATATGCCAGCCGATTAAGCTGGCATAGTGACATTTAATTAATCAACCTTATGGCTAAGATCTGTTCGTTATTTTATCGCACACTGATTCAAATAATGAAAGCATAAGCTTTAAATTATAAGAAATACGGTCACATTTCTTAATCAGTTCATCTTTAGTAATTATAAACTCTATAACATCATTAAAAGATAATATGGGTTCGTCTTTTTTAACAAATGACTCTTTGTCTACGGCAGGTATGTTAAAAGTCATTAAACTTTCAGCTGTAACATTATTCTCAATGGCGACATACTTATGTCCTTTGTTTACCTTCTCTTGTATAAACTTCTCAAGGTGTGATATTGTTTCACCTACCTGGTTTAACTTGCCTGTAAGATAAGCCTTTTGAAAATCGTTAGACTCTCTATCAAGCATTGAGAAGTAATAACCATGGTGTCTGTAAAATTCATTTAATACGCCTTGCAGTGTAGATGACATAATAAGCTTTATATCTCCATCGTTGTAAACTTGCTTTGACGCCTTTGATGCAATTTCAAACTGGCACAAGTAATCAAGATGATTTAACACAAGTCCTAAAGTGTGATATCTGTGATGGTAATATACTTTCCTTATGCCGGAATGCTTTTCAGCTTCATTATAACAGAAATCACGATATAAGTAAAGATGTTTTGAAAGTTCATGCACATCTTTAAATCCATCGCCTTCTTTAGACGCATACTTATTATAAAAGTCGTCTTGGTAGTTCAGATCATTTTCATCTACATATTCCAAAATACCATTAAGATCATTCTTGTGCTTTTCAATATCTGACCCAAACTTCTTCATAGAATCATTAAACATATTAACCTCCTCAAATGTAAATTCATACTTATTCTTCCAGTCCATAATTGAGTAAAATATATCTACAGATACTGGAAGAGGCAAGACAAATCCTATTTCAGAAGACTCTGAACCATTTACAACCTTGAATTTAATTTTGCCGGCTGTTATTAAAGACATGCGATCATCTGTTTTAGATTGTGACATAATTTGACTATTTTTTAGTTAAAGACTATATAGATTTGAAATAAAAACGGTTAAGTGAGTTAAGTTATTGATTGTCAATAAGATATATGGTTAAGTGTTGTCAGCATGAGTTTGAATATCTGTTGTTGGGTCACCAGAGAAATAACCTCTTGTATTTGGTGTATTACTTATAATCTCCTCAAATCCATATCCTAAAGCACTTGATATTATAGGAAGTTGCTGCATGAATATATTTTTTATCTCCTTTGAAGGCAGCTGAGCTTCTTTCTGCGCGTGCGCATCTAATCTTCCTTGAAGGAAGTGTATCCAACTCCTTACAGAACCAGTCATAAAAAGAGTTGTTTGCGTAGTCATTGGCAGAATAAACCTAGCACATTCTTTTGCCACACCTTTATTAAGCAATTCTTCGTATAAAGCCTTTCCTTGAGCAAGATAAGTCGTTATCGCTTCAGAAGCAAGTTGACCAGATTCAAGCCTAAATCCACTTTCGTCTTCATGCGGAAGAAATATATCTAAAACTGGATCAAAAACTTCTTCACTGCTTTGTCTGTTCTTAACAGCCTGTCTTCTCAACTCAATAGGTTCAAAATTATCAACCTTTGCATATCTTTGAGAGAACTCTTGGAAAGTAAAAGACCTATGGCGAAGGAACTGGATTGCAACAACTTTGCTTGTCTCAATTTCAATAGTCATAAAGCTGTGTTCAAAAGGAGACCAATGCTTATTGTTAATTAGATACCTTACTAATCCTTCAGGATTTTCTGACTTATCTTCTCTGTTTGAACTAACACGAGCGATCTCAACAATGTTTATCTCTGCATTAGGCGTAACTGACTTTAGTGATACTTTCATATACTGTTTTAAATGTTTAATAAATGCTATTTTATTTAACTAGTGGAAATTGCCTCCAGCTTTTTATTTAAATCCTGTATATATTCCTTGTCTTTAAAGGACAATTCTAATAACAGATTTAACTGGACTCTTAATCCTTCTTTCTCTATAACAAGTTTTAGTAAGTAAATCCTGATAGTGTTGATACATAAGTATCCATCTATCAGGAGGCACAACCTTTGCTAAATCTTCCCAAGTTTTTTCTTTATCTATCATAAAACAAGTTTAAAAGATTAAGTAATACAATATGAACCATATCCAATAAGTGAGTAAGATGAAAGCTATGATAACAAAGATATATGGCCATTTACTTTTGCTCTTGTCTTCGTCCATAATGAGTTTTTAAGAAGTCAAATAAATCACCTCGCGTGACGATTTCAGCCCCCAATTCTACGCATAAAGCAATATTAATCTTTCCTACAACATCATAGTGAGGCTGATTTGTGCTTTTCTTCTTATGAAAATAACTTCTCTTCAACCCTATCATTTTAGCAAATTCATGCAAGTCATTAATATTGTCAGAAACCAAATGACTATGTATTCTGCCATAAAATCTGCTTTTCTTGTTCTTGATAGTGAAAGGAGTATCTATTAATATTTTCATAAGTCTGTTTTAAATTTTAATCATTATGTAAAGTATAATAATATATATTACAGTAATAACTATAATATATATAATAGACTTTGGGAAAATATAATTGTCTTCTTTTTTATCTTCTGGAAATACAGGCTTTCTTATTATCATAAATATTAAATTAAGTCATCAAATTTCACTGTTACTTTTCCTGAAATACTGTCATAAAGATCGCGACTTAAATATACATTTCCTATAACCTTTGTTTTATACATAACAACTATTTCATCTTCTGAATAAGGAACCATGAAAAGCATTGATAACTCAGGTGTTTCTGGTGTTTTCTTTAAGAATTCTTTTAAACAATGAACAGAAAAACACCAAATAAGAATTACAGCTCTCTTCTTTATTTCATGTGATCTTTCGTTGGCATACTTATAATCGTCTATCTTTATGACAGTTATCATTTTTACCACTTTACTTCAAAAGGCATTTTTTCTATTATCTTAGAAGCGACAGGCACAGATAAAACCAAAGCTTTCATCTCTTCTTTACTAAATTCACCTTCAGTAAAGAATATAGACCTAGTACCGTTCCTCGTGTCATAACAACTTCCATAAATAGCTAACACTGTAAATTTGCCAAACTGTTTAATTTCTGTATATCCTTTCTCCATAAAAACTCCTTTTACCTTTTCTGGCAAAGATTCAGGATTAAAAGGTATATCTTTGAAACCGAATCCACTTCTGTAAAGTAAGTCTCCATTTAGTTTCCAAAAGTAGTGACCTGCACTGTTAAGATCTGTACCAAAGTACTCAAGTGTAATGCCTTTAACAACTTTAGTTATTTGTGTCTGAGCTGTTTTAGTTTGCATAAATAAAAGTATAATGGTTAAAAAAGTAAGTTTAACAAGGTGTAAAAAGATAAAGTCTGAATTACAAAGTTTAATACATAACTAAAAACAGATTCATTTGTACAAATCTTATAGTTAGTACCATTTTTCCTGTCTTCAATTTTGGTAGTAAATACTATGACTCCCCAAATTACAAATCCTAATAAAGGGATAAAAGGAGAATAATAAATTATTCTCCTAAAAATAGATTCAGTTCTCATATTTAACTTGTTACAGTCCCTGTTACAATTCTGTCTTCTGAAAGTCTGACTATCATCTGATCTCGTGTTTCTACACGAAGGTGCATATTGTTAACCATCTTTAAATACAAATGATAAGCTTTATCTTGTACAACCTTGTCATAATGCCTATACGCTATAACCTCCAAAGCGTGCATAACATGACTATACCAATGCTGAGGTAAATGGCCAAACTCTGAAGGCTTAAATGGATCAGGCGGTTCACTTCTAAAAAAAGCTCCCTCTTCATAATCAACTTCTCTTATATCTGCCGGATTCATAAAGCACCATCTTATAAACGCTGTAATTCTCCTACCTGGTGAATAAGCCACTCCTTGCTTATTCCACTGCTTAGGTTCATCGTCACAACCTCTTACAGCCGTTAATAAAGTTCCTTGTTCGCGTAAAGGTAATTCCATTACCCAATCTTGTAATACTGAGTTCATAATTTGTGTTTTATAGTTTAAGTTAATACTTTATATAAAAAAATGGTTAAAAGTTTCACTTTACAAAAGTAGGAGTAAAAATATAAATATTCTCTTTTACCATAGGGGCAACTTTGCAACCATGATAAATCTTATTATAATAGTCTATTATTGGTTAAACTTCTTTAAGTGTTCTTGGCTTATCAACTATATAGCGTCTAATCCATGTAGTATCTACAACTCCATTTGGATATTCTATTGTACCATAAACTGTGTTAATCCAATATCCTGATTTATTATGTTTGCGATCAGGCATTTTAACAGCCATACAATTATACGAAACAAGAATAAAAATAGATGATAGTATTATATTATTTATTTTCATAATTATTGTTTTTACTTCTTTCAAATTCTATATCGCTTTTGTCTTCTCTGAAAGTCATCCATCTAAAAGCATAAGTAATATTTATCCATAGATGCTGGAAATATGAACAATTATAATGCTTACTACTTTCATATACCCAATAATGCATAAAGCCATGATATAAAGAATACATTATAGCTTTAATTCTTACATTAAAATCCGTCTTGTTCAACTTCTTCTGAGTCATGGTAATCAAACTTTTTACATTTGCAATTCTCCCACTTTCCTCCAGCTGCATCTATTACCCAATGGCCAACTTGACAAGTATTTTCATACTTTATATTCTTTAGGAAACAGTATTCTGAAAGTGCATCTGAAATATGTTTTGTCTTTGGTATTGGTTTTCTGCCTAATTCGGTGAAGTATTTCTTTATACTTTCTTCAAACACTTTATTAGGAACACATCCAACTTTATAGCTTCCAGACTTATTCTTTAAATCTTTATAAGTTTTCCAAGTTTCAATATGTTCATCTATAAATTCAAGAATATCGGAGCCGAAAGTTATTTCAAACTGTCTTACTTTACCTTCTTCTGAAAGTTCATTATTTTTAAGTACATATCCAGACTTAAACCATTGCTGAATACATAATACTATAAATTGATCGTATCCTATCCAGTCTCCTTGATTCCAACAATCAGGAAATATACCTTTAAAATAACCATTGACACCGCCGACCTTTTTAAAGAAATCAGTAAATTCAAGGTTTATAACTCTTCTCTTAACACCACCATCATCTATACGGACAGCGTAATTTGTCACAACTACAAACTTAGGAGTTTCATTATATCCAAGTACCATCCTATCCTTATACATCCTGTGAACTGTAATATCACCATCAGCTGCTTGCTTTAAAGTTTTCCAATCAAACCTTTTATTAGGATCCGATATTACGAATAACTTCTGATTTCTCCATCCTTGGAAGGTATCTTCATCTACATCACTACATTGAGAGCCAGGATATAAATAATAAGAAATACTATGGCTAAGCATCTCGAATAAAACGTTTTTACCAGTACCTCCACCTTGCCTGACATCTTCACACATTTCTGTACCAGCAATTATGTAACTCATTGACCTGTCCTTATAATCGTGAACTAAATAACCTATTATACCCATCACATAGTCAAGCTTTTTATCCAACTCAACAGATAGTTGCAAAAACTTTAAATACTTACAATCTTCATCATAAGGTATTAAGTCGTATGATCTGTTTTGTATTCTATCTTTGTGTATTAACTTTTTTAGGTTATTAAGTTTAGAATAAGGCATCAATATAACTGAATCTTTTGTTATCTTTAATATACCGTTTTTGAAATACTTGTAACAGATATATTTGCTGTCATGTAAGAACTCTTCGTCTTGTATTTTAACAAGTCTTTTACTAACAACGTGAGACCAATATCTTGCAACGAATTCTTCAAACTTTCGGCATATTTCAGAATACAAATCGCCATCTTCTTCCTTTATATACGCTTTCAACTCGTTATAGAAATCAGGTTCATTGTAATCCACAACAATACCACCAACGATACGACATAACACACTCATAGTGCTGTAAACTCTAAACCCTAATCCAGTCGCAATTTCTAATAATCCATTAAAGTCTATTTCAACAGAACCCCTATCACCGATATTCCAGAATATACCATAAGGATATAATTCATCTTGCTTCTGTTTTAACTCGTCAAGTAACTTTTTACCTTCATCAGATATATTTCCTGGAGTATTACTGCCATTTATTATAGACCTTTCAATTATCTGCTTTTCTACATTAGGTTTAAGTTTACCGTAACCTTTTTCAACTAAATACCTAAAAGCTGACTTTTTATCACCATTAAACTGAAAGTGAGCTAATAAAGTAGCAGGGTTATAACCTCTTGGCGCATCTAAGTTTGTTGAAGTAGTGAATACAAAGAAGACTCTTTTTTGATAATTAAATGATGCTGATATTCCAGTTCCTTTATCTGGACGAGTGAACCATGCAAACCTGTTATTTGAATTAGGAAACTTAGACCAACCATTTGAAACCATAAGCTCTACAGGATCGCAAGTGCGATTATAATGTTCAAAAGGTGATTCGTCATAAGAATTAAATTCTACAGTGTTTATCTTTGGTGGTTCTTTTACTTCAATTATTTCATCATAAGATTTGAAAAAGTTTATAAAAGAGCACCTCTCTTCATAAGTAAACATAGGCACAGGCAAGTTCTTTACTACCTTGTAATTTAATGAAGGAGGTGCAACTATATAACCACCTTCGCCCCTTGTTTCTATAAAGCATTTTTTCTTTTGTTTAGGATTTGCTAAAAGTTCAGATTCAGTCGCATACCTGCTTGCAAGTTTCATATTACCAGAGACCTCTCCATCAACTCTATAAAGTAAATGGTATCCTCCTGAAGGAGTTTTATGAACTCTAAGTCTTGCAGCAATATCTGGATATGTTAACTTTAAGTCTTGAAATATTAATCCATCTATGCCTGGATAATATTTAGTATCCAAATCTATTACTTCTAAATGTCCACTGATGTTACCACATATAATAGCTACAGCTGTAGTTTTATATTGAGTATCCATCTCAAACCATAACCTGTCTTTAGTTACGACCTTACTTTGAAACTCTTTCCAACCAGTATAAGGTGATTTGGCAGGAAATCTTTCTGGATTATTTTCATCAGGTCTATCACGCACAGGTATTATGCTAAATCCTTCTGAAAGCAAAGTCTCAACTTCCCTCCAGACAGGTTCCATACCTTCCATACGACAAAGATTAAATGAGTCATCTTTTATTCTTACGTTTTGAAAATATAAGAACTAAAAGGCAACTCCAATAAATTAGTAATATAATATCTAGAATTAACATTTATAAGTCTATGTCAAGTATTTTTACGTTAGTAAATTCATAATCTGGACTTAATATAATAACTTTGTAATTAGTTGTTATATTATTTATAGTTTGTTTAATGTTATCTAGAACATTTGGTTTGTTTTCTATATCATATAAAGTGATAGAAAACTGTTCAGGATTATGGTCTCCTAGTTGTTCAGATTAAATAAACAAACTAACCAACTTATTATAATTGACATATTCTAAACTTGTTAATCTTTTCTTGTCAATTCTAATAGCCTTTGCAATTAATTGTTTGTGCTTTATCCTCCTACCGTTTTTTTGCATTCTTCTAATATTTTTATTGAATCTTCTTCAGCTTGTTTTTGAGTGTCATAAACAAAGTCAGTTCCCCATATTCTTCTTTGGAAAGTTTGTTCACGGCGCTCATAAAAAGATATATCAAACTTATTGTTTACGTTTTTGTATATTTCAATAAGTAATAATCCGCCAGTTTGTGCTGAAATTATTTGCTCTGATTCTAACTTTGGTACTTTCATTTTCATTTTAGTTTAAAGTCGTTAAATTCTATCGGTTCAGACGTTATAAGCTGAATTTGATGGTCTATCCAACCGTTTTTATAGCCCATTGATTTAGCGAAATCTCTAAGCCATCCTTCCCTTTTCTGCTCTTGAGAACGGGCTATTCTCATTGCAAATTGACCTTTATTTTTCAATCTTGCGTATAATGCAAGTTCTTCTGCATTTAACTCACTAAGCTTCTTTCCTATTAAGGATTGATACTTTTCTGTTAATTCAACTAGTAATCCATCCTTCTTTTGTTTTTCAGTTAGTGGCAATTCAAAGGAGCAATATGGACAAACTCTTGCAGACGCTGCTATTATTGCCATGCAACTAGGGCAGTTCTTTACTGGAGGAGCTCCAAGAGGTTTATCTCCTTTCTTTGGAGCTTTCCATAACTTGTTCCAATCCCTATCCCAGTCCCATAAACCATGCTTTTGCCAGTTGCTACCATAATCTAAAGCTGTAAAAGATTGCTTCATATCTGAAGGTCTTGAACCTCTTCCAAGCATTTGAAGAAATAGAGCTAAAGACGTGGTGGCCCTGTTCAAAACTATCAAGTCTACAACGGGATAGTCATAACCTTTTGTTAATTGCCCAACTGATACACAAATATTTATACCAGAGTTTTCTGTATCAAACTCTTTCATTAAAGCAGAGTCAATAGAATGAGTTTTAGATACTTTAAATCCAGCTTCACACAAGTCTTTATGCAAAAGATCACAATGGTCAATGCTAGAACAAAATATTAGACATTTTTTATAAGGAATCTTATTCAAATCTTCATATAAGCCATTAAAAACATCCTGATTATAAAAAGCTAACATTTGTGATTTCTCAGTATATTCTCCATTTTGTATCTTTAAGAAGTCGTGCCTAATCCCAACCCTTGCATAGTGTCTGTATGGAACTAAAGCTTGTTCTTGTATTAGTTCTTGTACTTGAGGACCTGTTACCAAAGTTTGGTATATTAAAGGGAGATGTTTTGATGTTCTCCAAACAGGTGTAGCAGTAAATCCTATTAATTTAGCAGACGGAATTTCAAATAATATTTTTGAATGAGTCCCCATGTGGGCTTCATCTGTTATAACCAAAAGTTCGTTTTTGAAATTATTAAACTGCCTTAATATCATAGGCCTTTTATTCAATGTTTGAGCCATCGCTACATACGCCATTCCTTTTTCTATTTTAATAGCATCGCTGCATCCAGCATTTAGCTCTATGCCTCCAACTTCATTTTGAATCTGAGAAAATATCTTTTTGGACTCTGTTAATATTAAAACAGGTCGCTCCTTTTCAAGAGCGGCCTGTGTAATAGATATAAATACTTTTGTTTTGCCTCCACCAGTAGGTAACTGGGCAAGAACAGATTTGTTTGTTCTAAAAGCCTGCCTTATGTTTTCTTTAAATTCATTCTGGTATTTGCGGAGAGTAAAGTTCATAAACAACATTTAACACTTGAAAAAATCTACAAATTTATTAAAAAGGTAGATCATCTTCTACTCCTGTGTTTGCAGCTGCTGGCTGTTGTTCTGTATTACCAGATGATTCTTGTTGTCCTGATTTGCTCCCTCCAAGCAATTGTACGTTTAAAACTCTCAAAGAAAATGCTACACCTGTAGAACCGTCATTTCTGGTGAATGTCTTTACACTAGGAAAGCCTTCTACATAAATTTGTGAACCTTTTTTCAAGTACTCAACTATCTTTGTTGACTCTGTCCACCATGAACAATCTACCCATGTGGTTTTTTCTACATTTTCACCTTGGCTGTCTTTGTATTTTTCAGTATGAGCTACGCTGAAATTTATAACCTTTTTTCCATTAACATTGTTAACAGAGCAATCTTTCCCTAAGTTTCCTATTGCTATAGTCTTTAGCATTTGAATTTATTTAATATTTAAAAATCAGTTAACATACTTTTTGCTGGTGTAGAAAAGCCTTTTGTTATATCGTCGATAGCTTTCTTTACGGTTTCGTAACTCTTTCTGTGCCCAGATTGCTCTTCTGAATGTATGCAAGCCACAACACCTTGGGTTAATGCTGTCAATAAAGACTGGTAACCAAGTGCAGTAAAGTCTCCATCTGTAGTAAAATATTTGTCTTGATCTAAGTTTTCACTTATTTCAAGGCGTATGTCTGTTGCCACGTGGCTAGACGTTTTAGTTCCAACTTCATGCTTTAGTGTAAGCCTGACTAAGCCTATTATCTCAAATTGTAGTGCTGGCATAATAACTTTGATTTGTTATTAATTCAGTTGTTACTTTTAACTTGTTTATGTTTGTTATTAACGATATCTGTTGCTGACATTCTGTGTAATCTATAACAACGCGACTTCTATTAAAATCTCTCATTTCGTTAAACACAAACATAGATAATTGCTTACTGAAATTATCCCTTATTTGTACAAGTCTTTTTTCAGCTTTGCTTTCTGGAACTACTTCACATACTTCAAATATAGGCGAAATTGCAGTGATTTTAACATTGTTTTCTTGTTTTTTTTTGCTTGACATATTGTTACTTATTTATTTTTTACACTACTAATGTCGAAAATATACCTAAAAACTTTTCGTCTTCTGTTGTCCATAAGGTTAAAAACCCTTTTGACAAAGCGCCAACACAAGGAGAAAATCTCATCTTGCTATATGGTAAAGGCTTCATATAATCCATAGTAATCCTATGATTGAATTTTATAGGGTCTGTAAGCTCAAAATGCCCTGAAGAGTAGAAATTCGTATCACCACCTACATGGAAATCATTATCTGAAAGATTCAACGTCATTCTACCATCAGAACAACCAGGCAACCCTTGAACCTTTGTTCGTTTTAGTATACATTCTGGTATCTTAGACGTAGCACTTTTGCTTGTAAGTTCGCAAAACTTTATTAAGTCAAACTTTTCAAACTCAAACCATTGGTCTTTACTAACAAACTCAAACCTTGAATTAAATGCAGGCGTCTCAACTTCAGGTTTCACAAATCCGTAAGTTAAGAAATTGTTACCAAAGAAGTTGTAATTTTGATACTTGAAATAATCCATATCGCCTAAATTATTTATCATGGCCACTTGTTCTGGTGATAGTATTACTTCAGGAAGTGATTTGTCCCCTATATTATAGGAAAACATATTGAAAGCATCTGTGCTAAATATAAAACCATCCTTTATATGTATAAAGAATAGAGGATGGTTATTGTCTAATTCAGATGTATTTTGAGCTGCAACATTCATCAAAGTTATCACTTCCCTTGAAAATTTACCTGGACTTTCTTGTGTATCAAAGTCTGGATACTTTGGATACAAGTTTATATCCAACACAGGGTATGACATTTTTAACATTCCATCAGATATCTGAATAAGATTTTCTTCAATATACTCAAAAGAAAGAATATCTTTAGTAGTGTAATCTAAAAATCCATTTAGTATCTTATCGTCAATAAGTATTTCTACTCCCGTGTCAACAAATAACTTGTATTGGCAATATGATTTATAATTAGTTTTTATAAGCCTGTTGTTTTCTAACTTTGAAAATGCAAGTATTGGATAGGTATTGTCTCCTTTTATATTTCTGCTGTTTTGTTGGAAAGATCTTAAGTCTGATACTTTTAGTTGTACTTTGTATTGCTGCATATCTTTTTAGTTTAAAATAATTTACTTTGCACCTTTGGCGTAAAAGAAGCATCATAACGGCCGTTTTGCCCCTTTGGGTAGGAAAGTACAGGATAAGGTAACGCTTGCCGCATTTGTTTAACTTCTTTCTTATTTCCGATAAAATAAAAGTATCTATGCTTAGCTGTTGAGTTACCGACTTCATAACCATTTTCTATTGCTGTATCTTTGCCACAAGAACCATACTTTGAAAATAAAGTTCTTGGGTGGAAGTTTTTACCGTTTTTCTTGTACTCCATATTTTCACCAGACATTCCAGTATATATCCAGTTAGTTGCTTGATAAATATAGCCATGGTGATTTTGCCCTGAGTCAGCGTAAGATATTATAGCGACAGGTTTAGTA
>Ga0126312_10000398_pt1 | contig 25175 bp, 28 predicted proteins | sample Plot104A_FD_92537 | JGI IMG/M metagenome (GOLD analysis project Ga0126312, IMG submission 92537) | Serpentine soil microbial communities from UC McLaughlin Reserve, CA, USA - Plot104A | ecosystem: Environmental > Terrestrial > Soil > Grasslands | place: USA: UC McLaughlin Reserve, Lake County...
GCTCCCAGCTCGCGCCGCCGTTCGTCGTGCGCGTGAAGATTGCGTCGCTGCGAAACGAGCGGGGGAACCCGGAGATCGAGTGGATCTCTCGCTTGTCGCTCGGGAATCGGCTGCGGTCCCAGATTGCGTAGACGTAGTTCGAGTCGAACGGGTCCGCCGTCATCGAGTTCTTGTCATTGAACCGGAAGAGCGAGTCGTCGCGGACGAGCTGGGTCGGCGGTCCCCAGGTGAGCCCGCCGTCCGTCGACTTGTTGACGTAGATGATCGACGTGCTGAAGGTCGGAAAGTCCTGAAACGTCAGCGTCTGCACGTAGGCATCGCCGTTCGGTGCGATCGAAACCCAGGGGTCCGTTGCACGGTGGAACGCGCCACCTGAGCAGGTCGATACGCCTGGGATGACGACCTGGCGCCACGCGCCCGCGTGGAAGACCGATGCGACGATCCCGCGCGCCCCGCCGCTGGACCAACGATCCTGCTGGTAGACGCCGATCCTGTCGGCGACGCCGTCACCGCTTCGGTCGACGGAGCTGACGTCGATGAACGGCTCGACCTCGCTGTGAAGGAAATTGGTCCCGATCTGGCCCGGGACGTCGTCTGCGGTACACGTCGCGAACGGGCTCGTGCCCGACACTTTGACGTTCGGTCCGGCTACTCCCGGTCCCGCCGACGCCGTAGAAGCGGCGAGGACGACGAGGCCGCAGACTACGACCAGGGCACGCCAAAAGTGGTGTCTCACCATGGGAGCCTCCCCTCTCGCTAAGGCCGCGCTAGCGGCCCGGCACAACGGTCTCAGGATAACGATGCAGGACGTGGCTGTTACGCTCTAGAAACCCGAGACCTATTGATCGACACCGAGATCATCCGGACGATCCGAGGCGACATCGCGCCTGCCGAGCTCGGGCCCTGCGACGCACACGAGCATCTCTTCCTCGTCACGCCGGCCCAGCCGGGCGACGAGTACTCGGACGTCTCGAAGGCAATTGACGAGGCCGAGACGCTGCGCGCGGCCGGCGCCCGCGCTCTCGTCGACTGGACCCCGGTCGGCCTCGGTCGCGACCTTGACGGGCTGCACGCCGTCTCGGAGGCAACCGGCCTCCACATCGTGGCGGCTACGGGCCTGCACCGTGACGTGCACTACGCGCCCGAGGATCCACTGCGCGCCGAGAGCGAGGGCGCGCTCGCCGACCGCTTCGTCGCCGATCTCGAGCGCTGCGGGATCATCAAGGTCGGCGCCGGCTACTACGCGCTCACGCCCTTCGAGGCGAAGGCGTTCGTCGCCGCCGCGGCGGCACATGGCCGCTTGGGTGCCCCGGTCTGCGTCCACACCGAGCACGGGACGATGGGTCTCGCCATCGTCGAGCGGCTACGACAGCTGGGCGTTCCCCCCGACCGCGTGATCCTCGCCCACGTCGACCGGAACCCCGATGCCGGCGAGCACGCTGAGACGGCCGCCGCAGGCGGCTGGCTGCAGCTGGACGGTCCCGGCCGGACGAAGTACTGGCCCGACTCGACGATCCTGGCCCTGATCGCCGATCTGGCGGAGCGAGGCCACGCCGAACGCCTGCTGCTCGGCGGCGACGCCGGGCGTCGTTCGATGCTGCGCGCCTACGGCGGCGGCCCGGGCCTCGACTACGTCTTCGCCCGGTTCAAGCCGCGCCTGGAACGCGAGCTCGGTCGTGAGCTCTCCGACCAGATCTTCGTGGCGAATCCGGCGCGCGCGTTCGTCTTCAGGGCGCGTGGCTGAGGTCTGAGACGAGCCCAAGCTTGTGCGCGGCTTTCGCCGCTTCGGTGCGGTTGCTCACGCCGAGCTTGCGATAGATCTTGTTCAGGTGGAACTTCACGGTCTGGTCTGACAGGAAGAGCTCCTTGCCGACCGCTCGATTCGAAAGCCCGCGTGACACCGCCGTGAGGATCTCGAGCTCGCGCCCGGTGAGACCCGTTTCTCGGCGGACCTCCGTGTACTCGCTCTCGCGCACGACCCGCGCCACGGTCTCCCGGCCGACGCGCGTCGTCGTGTAGTAGACGTTGCCCTCGAGCGCTTGCCGGAGGACGGCGGGGAGGTCGGGCGGATCGATCGACTTGCTGATATAGGCGGCGGCACCCTGGCGGAGGGTCTCCTCGATCGTCGCTTGCTCGTCACCGCCGGAGAGGACGACGACGCGGCAGCGCGGATGCCGCTCCCGCAAGATCGCGAGCGCGCTGAACCCGTCCAGACCCGGGAGCTGTAGGTCGAGCAGCACGAGATCGGGCCTCGTCCTCGAGACCAACGGCTCGACCTGGAGTCCCGAGGTCGCGGTGCCGACGACCTCGAAGCCCTTCGCATCCTCGAGGACCTGGCTGATCGCGCTGAGCATCAGCGGATGGTCTTCAGCGATGACGACGCGCCTGCTCACCGGCACCAGGTTAACGACGGGAAGTTCACAAAAGGTACGGAGGGCGTTAACCTCGGCTTGATGTCGACCTTACCGGCGCTTCTCGGTCTCTCTGTTCTTGCCGTGATTGCCGTCGCCGCACGGCGTTCGTCCAAGTCGAGGTCGTCGAGGGCTCGACGATCGTTTGGCTACGCACTCGTCGCGGTGCCTCTGCCGCTCGCAGTTGCGCTCCACCTGTTCCTCTGGCCGGCCTCCATTTTCGACCGGATCGCGTTCGTCCTCGGCGTCGTCGCCTTCGGCGCCGGTGCGCTGCTCGTTCTCGCGAGCGACGACGAAGGCGAGCAGCCGGAGCTCCCCGAAGACCCCGACCCGGCGCCGTGGTGGCCGGATTTCGAGCGGGACTTTCGTGCGTACGCGCGGGCGAACGTGCGTCCAAGTAAGGTTCCGACCCCTTGAGCGCCTCCACCTTCATGCTCTTCCTGCTTGTCGGCGCAGCCGCGGTCGCCTTCTGGATCATCGTGCGCTACAGCGGCTTCGGGCCCCAGACGGTCGTGCGCGCAATCGTCCACGTGATCGTTGCCATCGTGCTGCTTCATCTACTGCTGCCGGTCGGGCTGGACGCCGTGGACGCAGCCGGCCTTCCCGCCGCCGACTACGTGCAAGTGTTCGGCGTCGCGCTGCCGCTGTTCGTCTACGCCTTCCTCAGTGGAGGCTGGACGACACGGGCAGCGATGGGCCTTCTTCGCTAGTTCCGGCTCGGGCCGGGCGTCAGAGGATGCCGCCGCCCAGGAAGGCCGGCGCCAGGATGACGACGAACATCACCGGCAGGATGAAGATCGCGATCGGGAAGAGCATCTTCACCGGAGCCTTCTGCGCCCGTTCCTCGGCGTGCATTTGCCGGCGATGCCTGAAGTCGGCCGCCTGGGCGCGCAGGATGCCGCCGAGCGGTGATCCGAGCTGGTCGGATGAGAGCACGGCGTTGGCGAACGCGGTCGCATTCTCACTGCCCACGCGGTCGGAGAAGCTGCGCATGGCCGATCGCCTCGACTCGCCGACACGGAGCTCGGTCATGATGCGGCCGATCTCCTCTGCGAGCGGCCCGTCGCTCGCGTCGACCAGATAGCTGAGCGCGGCGTCGAAGCTCATTCCGGCTTCGATCGCGATCGCGAGCTGGTCGACGAAGTGGGGAAGCTCGCCGTCGATCTGATCCGCGCGCCGGGCTGCTGCCTTGCTGAGCAAGAAGGCGGGTAGGTAGATCCCGGCCGCAGCAAAGACGACCGCGAGCACGATCTGCCGTCCACCGTCGGCAAGCGTGAATCCGGCGAGCACGCCTAGTACCGTGAGGACGACCCGTCCAGCCATGAACCGCTCGGCGGTCAGCCCCCGGGACGCGCCTGCTCGGCGAAGCTGCGCTGTGATGTCGTCCGGTGAATCCTTGCGCCAGAGCTTCATGTGAACTCGCACCAACAGTGGGGAGACCCGAGCGAACAGCACCGACCTCGGCCCGGCCGCCGCAGAGGCGCCACTACGGCGCGCTGCAGAGCGAACGGTCGCGAGTGCAGCTCGGCGGTCGCGTTCGGCGATGAGCCGGGGCCGCGTCAGCTGGAAGCCGAAGAGCGCGAGGCAGCCAATCCCGGCAATGAGGAAGAGAATCATCAGTACTTCACCGACACGATTCGTTTGAGGAACAGAGCGCCGATCGCCATCGAGGTGAGACAGACGCCAATAAGGACGTGTCCACTCGAGGTCGTGTACAGCGGTGCCATGTACTCCGGGCTGAGGAGGGTCATGAGCGCCCCCAAAGCGATCGGCAGTGCGACGAGAACGGTTGCGGACATGCGACCGAGGGAGGTCAATGCCTTGACCTTGCGGGCATGCCGCTGTCGCTCGCGCACAGTCTCCGACAGCGTGTCGAAGAGACCCGCGAGCGAGCCGCCGGTCTGTGACTGGACGTTGACGGCGGTCGCGACATATTCGAGGTCGGGCGAGCCGATGCGCTCGCACATGGCGGCGATCGCCTCGTCAAGCGGCCTTCCGAGTCGCTCCTCCCCGAGCACCCGTGAGAATTCCTCGGAGGAGGGCGCCGAGCTGTCGTCGGCGATCGCCCGCAGCGCCGTCCGAAGCCCGTGCCCCGCCCTAAGTGTCGAGGCGATCGTGGCGAGGACGTCAGGCAACTGCCGGTCGAATGCCTTCGTGCGCCGCTGAGCGACGATCCTCAAGACCGCGAACGGCGAGACGAGGCCGACAAGCATCGCAAGCAGCGCGAGCAAAGGCGGCGCGCCGACGATCGTGGCGACGATTCCGAAGACGAAGGCGGCGAGACCTGCGAGATACGGGACAAGACCGATGCGCAACTTGAGGCCCGAACGCTCGAGCGCGCAGGCAAGGCGCTTCGAACCGGGGAGCTCGCTCAGCGATCGCTCCGTCCAGGCGAGCAGGGATTCGAAGCGAGCAAACCTGCGCGGGCTTTCGTCCTTGAGATCGCGCAGCGTCAAGTGCGGCTCGAGCAGCCGGGTGATCTCGGACGAACGACGTCGGCCTCGCCCGACCGCGCCTGCACCCGCAAGCAGCAGCGCGGCCAGTAGCACGACGGCCGCGGCCGTGATTGGACTGCGCGCGACCGCGCGCGGCATGAGCCCGGAGCCGCCGACTCCGTTCGGAACTCGGAGAGAAGTCGTGGACGCCCTACCCGCCGAGCGAACGGTCAAGCTGACCTTGTCGCCCGGGCGAGCCTGCGAGAGGTAGGAGAGCTGCCAAGTACGGTCGAGCTCGCGGCCGAGCGAGCGGTATGCCGCGCTGAGTCCGGTCGCGTGCGCGGCCGCGAAGAGTCGGCCGCCGGTCGCGGCGGCGAGTTTCGCCAACGGCGTCACATCGGTCCTCGCGCCCGCAGCAATCGCGAAGACGACGACGTTCGCCCGCTGCGCAGCGGCAATCGCCTGCGCGAGCGAGCTTCGAGAATCGAGGTCGTGGCCGTCGGTCAGGACGACGAGGACGCGACTGCCCGTGGACATCTCCTGCAGCCGCGCGACCGACAGGGCGATCGCGTCGTAGAGCGCCGTTCCCTTCTGAGTATCCGGAGCGAGCGTGGCGAGGGTTCGGGCCACGTCGGCCTTCGTCTCGCGGGTCTGCGTCAGCGCCAGAGCCTCGTGCCCGAAGACAACCAGCCCGGCCTCACCGGTGCGGCGCTGATTGGCCAGGAACGCTGCGGCCGCCCGCTTGGCCTGGCGCAGAGGCCGGCCCCTCATTGACGCAGAGTTGTCTACGGCGAGCACCATCGCCTGGGCGGAGCCGAGCTCCCGGACCCTGACGAATCCGGCGCGGCGGCCGTCCTCGGCGAGCGTCGGGCGGCTGCCGGCAGGCACCACCGTCGTCACCCGCACGAGCGGGAACTTGTCCAGGTCGACGCGACGGATCTGCACCGAGCTCGATGCGCCCGCGGCAGCAGGAAGGACAAGCGCCAGGGCGAGAACTTCGAGGACGGCTCGTCTCACGCCGCCCCCAGCCAGGTCGACGGCGGCAGCTCGACGCCGTTCGCGCCGAGCTTGGACAGGAAACCGGGCCGCAGCCCCGTCGTGTGCAGCGGGGCGAGCAGCCCCGACGCGTTGCCGATTCCGTGCTCGGGAGAGCGCGCGACGAACAGATCCTGCAGGGTGACGACGTCGCCTTCCATGCCGGCGATCTCCGTGATCTGCGTGATCCGGCGGGAGCCGTCGACGAGGCGAGCGATGTGGACGAGCAGGTCGAAACCGCCGGCAACCTGCTCCCGGATCGCCTTGACCGGTAGCTCGACGCCGGCCATCAGCACGAGCATCTCGAGCCGGTGAAGGGCGTCGCGCGCCGAGTTCGCGTGGATTGTGGTCAGCGATCCGTCGTGCCCGGTGTTCATAGCCTGGAGCATGTCGAGCGCCTCCCCGCCACGGACCTCGCCGACGATGATCCGGTCGGGGCGCATCCGGAGCGCATTGCGGACGAGGTCGCGGATGCGAACCTCGCCCTCGCCCTCGACGTTCGGCGGCCTCGACTCGAGCGAGACGACGTGCCGCTGGAGCAACCGGAGCTCGGCCGCGTCCTCGACGGTGACGATTCGCTCCGCAGAGGGGACATAGGCCGAGACCGCATTCAGGAGGGTCGTCTTGCCGGTGCCGGTTCCGCCCGAGATCAGGATATTGAGCTTGCCGCGGACGCACTGCGCGAGGAAGTCGGCGGTCTGCTCGGTGATCGTTCCCAGGCAAACCAGGTTGTCGAGCGTGAGCGCGTTTCGCGAGAATTTGCGGATCGTCAGCGAGGGCCCGCGCAGGGCGAGCGGCGGGATGATCGCGTTGACGCGGCTGCCGTCGGGCAAGCGAGCGTCGACCATCGGTGAGCCCTCGTCGATGCGGCGGCCGACCTGCGAGACGATCCGGTCGATGATGCGCAGCAGATGCGCATCGTCGAGGAAGGAGGCCTCCGTCTCCTCGATCTTGCCGGCACGCTCGATGTAGACCTGGTCCGCCCTGTTGACCATTACCTCGGTGACGGTGGGGTCACGGAGGAACGGCTCGAGTGGGCCGTATCCGAGGATGTCGTCGGCGATCTGCCGCTCGAGGTCGGAGCGGTCGCTGGGGCTCAGTGGATCCTCTTCTGCGTTCAGCTCCTCCACGACGATCTCGCGCACCCTGCGGGCCAGGTCGTCGCTGCCCTCGAGGTTGAGGAACGCGCTGCCGAGGCGCGCAATGCAGGTTCGATGGATCTTCGTCTTCAGCTCCGCGTGCGGGTCACGCACGCGTGCGCGCGCCGAGCCCCGGTCGACCTGGAGCCGCTCGGCGAGGATCGACGCGTCGCCTCCGCGCGAGAAGCCGTTCCGGTCGATCGCGTTCATCGCCGACCTCGCAGCCGGAAGCGACGGTGCGAAGCGGCCGGGGCAGTCTGCTCGGGCGCCTTCGGCGCCGGGAAGACCGACGGCAGCAGCTCGCCGATCGCACGTGCGAAGGGGCTCCCGTCGTCGGCGACCACGACCGGCAGGGCGCGGTTGACCGCCGCGGGAACCTCCGGATCATCGGGCAGTTCGAACGCGATCTTCGCATCAAGCGCCTGCTCGATGTCGTCGTGGCCGACGCCGCCGGCAGCGCCGAGGCGGTTGGCCACGAGGGAGACGCGCTCACGGTCGAAGCCGAGCCGGTCGATCGTCTCGAGGCCGATGCGGACGTTCTTGAGCGAGGTCACTTCCGGATTGCAGACGAGCAGCAGCCGGTCGCTGTGATCGAGCGCAGCGAGCACCGCGGCGTCGAAGAGCGGGCCGGTGTCGATGACCACCGCGTCGTACGCGGTGCGGGCGGCGCTCAGTACTGCTGCGAGCTCCGCCTGGCCGACCATGTCCGCCTCTTCAGGACGCTGGGGCGCAGGTAGCACGGCGACCCCTGTGCGGGAGTCCGTGCTGACGAACGCCTTCAGCTTTTCGCCGTCCATGTCGCCCGCCGAAGCGGCGAGGTCGGCGATTGTCGCCCGCGGTGTCACGGCCAGCGTGAGCGCAGAGTCTCCGAACTGCAGGTCGAGGTCGACGAGGAGCGTCTCCAGGCCTGAGCGCGCGGCCGCGACGGCGAGGTTCGTTGCCAGCACGGTCTTACCGCTCCCGCCCTTGGGCGAGAAGACAGTGACGACCTTGCCGGTCGCGGTTTCAGTCGCCGAGACTGCCGCTTTGCGGAGCGCAAACAGCAGCGTCTCAGCCGGCTGAGGCAGGACGAGGACGTCGGCCGCGCCGACGGTGAGGCCCATCTCGACGATCCCGTTCGGCTCACCGTAGGCGGCGAGGATGAGCGGGGCGTCCGCGACCTCGCGGAGGCGCTTGACGTCCTCAGCGACGGTCGGCTCCGAGGAGGACTCAAGCACGTGTACCGCGACGTCCGCCGACGGCGAGCCGTTGGCGTCGCCGACGCGGATCACGGAGATCGCCGGCTCGTTCTCGAGTGTCGTCGCGAGGCCGTTCGTGACGGACCCGCTCAGCAGGACGCGGAGGCGCGTCGTCGGCGTGTAACCGTTACTGGCCACGGACGCTCTCCGGGAAGTTGCCGGCGATCCGCTTGGCGGCCTCGCTCGGGGGAAGCCCGCGGCCAAGGAAGGTCCTCAGCGTCTCGAGGCTCGTCCGGCTGTTGCGCGGACGCGCCGTCGGCCGAAGCGTGAGGAACCACGTGCTGTTCTTCATTGCCCAGGCCATCGTCTGGGTCTGGCGGTCGTTCATCACGAGCGTCGCCGAGGTCTCCTCGCCGCTGCCCGCGTCCTTCTGGTCGGGCGCCTCGAGCACGAGCAAGTTCCGGAGGACGACGCGTGACGTCGAGCGGGCGAGCCCCCGGGACGTGTACTGGGCGGTGGCGACGACGTCCACGTGGTCGCCGTCTGAGAGGGTGCCCGAGAGCAGCTGGGTCGGCTCGCCGAGTAGGGCGACGGCCCGCTGCTTGCCGGAGAACTTGGCGAAGACGCCGGCCTGGGCGATCGGCCCGAACTGGCGGAGCGTGATCTGCTCGCCCTTGTAGATCGGGTCGGAGGATACTAGGGACGTCAGCGGCTTACCGCTCACGATCGAGCCGGGAACCACCGCGCGACGGGGCACGGTCTGGGTCTTCAGGTAGCCGCCGCTTGCCACGGCCGTTCCTTTGGTGCCGGCCGGAATGTCGCGCGCGGCGACGAGGACCTTCACCAGCTCGGCGCCGTTAGTGACGCTGTTGCGGTAGCTGACCATGTAGATGCCGATGAGTACGACCGCGAGTACGGCGAGCGCGACCGGCAGCATCAGGTTTCGAAGTCTTGTTTTGGTCACGAGGGTTCCTTTCGCTTTCTCAGTGGGTGAGTGTGATCACGTGCACGCCGAAGTCGAGGTCGGGATCGGGGATCGTTCCGCCGCCGGCAAGGTCGGTTGCGATGAAGGTCACGAAGTGACCGGTGAGCTCGTGCTCCTTGCCGGTCCACTTGACTACCTCGTCGATGACGAAGGCAGCCCAGCCGACGATGTGAAACCCCGTGCTCGCGTTGGCGGTGTCGAAGACGGGGAACATGAGGACGCGCTCCTGATCGGCCGCGTCTTCGAGCGCCTGCTTGATGCCGTTCTTTTCGCCGGTCGCGGGGGGATAGTCCGTGTCGACGGGAAGGAAGTCCTGGTAGCCGTCCTCGATCCAGTCCTTGACGTCGTCGGCACCCACATGGCCGTCGCGGTCGAGGTCGAGGAGACCGAACTTGCTCTTCGTCGGATCAAATGGATCGTCCTCGCTGAACGCGATCGTCACCGACTGGCCGAAGCAGCTCGGCTCCGAGACGATGCACGCCTCGTCCTTATAGACGGCGATCGGAGCGACGTTCTTCAGTTCGAGGGGCGCGCTGACCCGTGCCTGCGCGCGTGCACTGATGTCCACCTCGTCGAATGCCGCTCCGTAGATGCGCGCGAAGACCCCAGGCGCCGTCGCCGTCGCGGAGACGTCGATCGTCGCCGCATCCGGAAACGTGACCGTCGGATTCGGGACGCCCGCGTAGTTGCGCTGCGCGTAGTCGAGCGCGACGGTCGTCGCCGTTGAAGGCTTGGTGGGGAGCTCCTGAGCGCCCGCGAGCGCGGCTGCGTCCGCCGCGGTCTGGAGATGCCGCTGAGCGCGATACCACGAGCCGCCGTCGATTACGAGCGCGGCCATGCCGACGAGCGCCATGAGTACGAACGCGACGAAGACGAACGCCTGACCTGAGTCGCAGCGGATGCGCCCGAGCAGCGACCTCATTCGAGGCGCTCCGTGGCGCTCGCGGTCAGGTCGCCCGAGGCGCTGCAACCAGGAAGGCCGATCGCGTAGGGGTATTCGACCGAGACCGTGATCGGATCGCCCGCGTCGGTCCCGTCGGGCGTGTCGCATTGGAAGGTGGCGGACACCTCCGACCACTGCGTTGCCGAGACGGTGCTCTGGATAGCGGTCTGCGCGGCGCCGCAGGGATCATTCGTCCGTTTGACCGCGGCTGCGCGCGCGCCGACGCGGGTCGCGTCGGTGATCGAGAGGTAGTTGTGGAAGGCGAGACCGAACTGGCAGATGCCCAGCACGAGCATCACCAGGATCGGCAGGACGATGACGAACTCGACGAAAGCCTGACCGTCCTGGCGTTGCAGTCTCGACCAAATCTTGTGAGTGAGGGTTCTCATTTCGAGGGAAGTGCGGTCAGGGCCTCCGCCGCAGGGGAGGCCCTGACACCGAACGTCTGGCATTAGCCGGCGGCCGGCGTTCCCTTGATCGCGTTAGTGATCTTGGTGAGCGCGGTATCGATCGCGGTGCCGAGCCCAGCCCACGTCGCAAGGAGTAGAACGCCGACGACGATCACCGAGAGCACGAGTGCGTACTCGACGAACGTCTGGCCGTCTTCCTTCTTCAGGTCCTGGCTGCGTACATAGAGCGAGCCGACCCAAGCGTTGAAACGATCGAACATGGAGTAATTCCTCCTATTGATTTCGCCAGGGCCGTTCGCCCTCGCATTTGACTGTTGGATTAGTAGCCGGATACCGCCCAACTTGGAATCGCCCAACCGGGTGGTTCGGCGGGTAGTTGGACCACCCGGTCGGTAGAAGCAGGGCTGGTAAGCATCGCGATACCGGGGCGTAATCACACTTCAATTCCGGGCGCAAACACGCCAACATAAGACGTGGTCCAGACTGCAGCGCGAAGGATGGTCAGGCGTAAGTAAGTTCGGGGTCGTCCTCCCGACCAAAGTCGCCTAGTTCGCCAGTTGAGCTCCGCGGTGACCTTGTCGATCACGGTCGTGATTTACGGTGCCGAGACCCGTCCACGTCGCCGGAGCGGAATAAGGCCGACCACTTTCACGTAGAGCTCGAGCGCGTACTCGACGAACGTCTGAGGGCCGAGCGTCGAGCTCCTCGGTCGCGTCCCTCCCTGAGCCACGCCAGAAGACACGGCTCAGGCAGGGAACGTAAATCCCCTGCCTTGTTGCTCCTACGGCGCGCTTACGGCCACGCAGTAGGCGTTCGCAGTCCCCGAGAGATCGTTCCCCGAGGTCTGCCAGCTCCTCCAGGACGTGTTGTCGTCCAGATCAGTCGCGTTACCGTCATGGTCTGAGCGGTAACTCGCGGTCACCGAACACTGGATGTTGAATCCACCGCTGATAGTGATGGGGTGGCTGACGGGGCAGTCCACGGTGAAGTGCTTTCACCCGTTCCATGTGCTTCGTTGGCGGTGGCGATGCTGACGGGCGGACTCTGCGGGCCAGCTGGGCCAGCCGGGCCGGCGGGGCCGGCAGGACCGGCGAGACCAATGTCGCCCTGGGATCCAGCGGGGCCAGCGGGACCCTGAGCGCCGGTAGCTCCGGTCGCTCCAGTGTCACCCTTGTCGCCAGTGTCGCCCTTATCGCCTTGATCATGAACGCCTGCTCCGCGTCGTCCCTGGCGCGGAGCAGGCGTTCCCGCTAGGCACCCTGCTCGCCCTGGACACCCTGTTCACCCTGGGCACCCTTTTCGCCCTGGATACCAGCGATGCCCTGGAGACCCTGAGCACCGGAGGTGCCCATGAGTCCCTAAGCGCCAGCGGCACCCTTGGCACCGCGAGCACCTGCTGAAGTAGGTTGGAAAAGACACGGTACGACACTTCATCCCCTTGTTCCAGGAGCTTGCGGCCCTCGTTCTGCCTGGCGGCCCTCGACCGGGCGATCTGCACGTCTACCGCAAGCTGAACAACGCCGGGTTCGATCCGCGCCTCCCCAACCCGCGCGTCGATGCCGGGTGCCAAGGGTGCATGTCGTTTCTTCCGTTCGCGGGTTATGCGGCCTCGGCCCCCAGGGGCACGTAGGCCGCCTGGTAGCCCAGGAACCGACCGAGCGGTGCGCCCAGGGCGAGTCCCATCCGCTGCATCCACTCGGGCGGGAAGGGGAGCCTCACGTCGTCGTAGTGGGCGCGGGCGATGACGGCGAGCCGCAGCGGGTTCGGCATCCCCTTCCTGTTCGTCTTGCCGTCGGCCGCGAGGCCGAACATGGTCTCGATCAGGCGCTCGAACTGGAGCGCGGGCCTGATCTTGCAGACGAAGTGAGCCTCGTCCTCGCCGGCGTTCCAGAACTTGTGCGGCGTCCCGGCAGGGACCCTGACGCCCTTGCCCGGCGTGGCGATCATCCGATGCCTGCCGACCATGAAGCCGACCTCCCCGCGCAGGATCTCGAACCGCTCCTCCTGGTAGGGGTGCAGGTGGGCCGACGCGACGAAGCCGGTCGGCTTGACGAACGCCTCGACCACGACGAGCTCGCCGCCCGTCTCGCTCGAGGTCTCGACGAACACGAGGCGCTCGCCGGTGACGGGGTTCTCGATGGTGTCTCCTTGCCTGATGCTCATGCTGTCCTTTCCCTTGTCGGTTCGCGTCCCTCCCCGAGCCGCGCGAGGGAGGGAGAGAAACCCGCTGCGACTCGGGCAGGGACGCATCCCTGCCGTGTTGCGTAGTGCTCTACGGCGCGGCCGGGGCCATGCAGTAGACGTAGACCGTCCCCGAGTCCTGGTTGCCCGAGGACTGGATGATCGTCCAGGAGTCCGTGCCGTCCGGATCACCGGAGGCGTCGCTCCGGAAGTCCGCGGTCACCGAGCCCTGGATGTTGAACCCGCCGCTGATCGCCTCGTAGCGATCGCCTTCAGCGGGCGTGGACTCGTCCAGCGGGCAGCTCACGGTGAACTGCTTCTCACCCGTGTTCTCTCCGCCTGCGACGGTGATGAGGCCGCTGAATCCGGCGTCACCCTTGTCGCCCTTCGGGCCCTGAGGACCTTCCGGACCTTCGGGGCCTTCCGGACCCATGGGGCCTTCCGGACCCATGGGGCCTTCCGGACCCATGGGGCCGATGGGGCCGATGGGGCCGATGGCGCCCGTGGCTCCGGTGTCTCCGGTGTCGCCCTTGGCGCCGGCGTCACCCTTGGCACCAGCGGCACCGTCGAGGCCGTCCTCGCCGTCGAAGCCGTCGGCTCCGTTGGCGCCGTCGGCACCCTTGGCACCTGCGTCACCCTTGGCGCCTACAGCACCGGCGATGCCCTGGAGACCCTGAGCACCGGGGGTGCCCATGAGGCCCTGAGCGCCCTTCGCGCCGGCCTTGCCGTTCTTGCCGTTCTTGCCGTTCTTACCGGCCTTGCCGACAATGCAGACCTTGTGGACTGCGGTGTACGCCTTGACGGCCTTCAAATCCCAGGCCGTATCCGGCGTTCCGCCCTGCTCCACCCAGACGCACAGGCGGTTCACGTTCTTCGGCCGCAGCGGGTTCTTGCTCTGCTTCGACTCGGCAGCCGTGGCTCCCGTGGCGAGAATGAGCAGCGCCGCTAGGCCGATCAGTAGAGACTTCACCATGAAGTTCTCCTCTTTCTTTATGGTGCTCCGGAATTGAAGCACCAGGCGGCTACCGCCAAGTAGCCCCCTACTGCTTCACGCCTGTTTTTTAAATGCGCCGGGCGCGCGCGATCATTGAGCCGATCATTCGGAGATTGAAACGATCCAACGTGAAGCAATTTGTCCCATGGATTTTGTAAGGTCCGATCGCCTTTGCATTGTCAAAACCGATTGATACCCGGAGAACGGGCCGCTTCCAATCGCCCAGGCGGGCGGACCGGCGGGTAGTTGGACCACCCGATTGGTAGATGCCGCGCGCGTAACCCGTCGCGATACTGCCGCGAAGTCAAATGGCTTCAACGAACCCGTGAACACGATCGTTCTCGTCGGCCCGGAAGGTCAGGTCGTCTGCGAGCGCTGCGAGATCGCCGACCGTCTTTTCAGCCGTGGGCGCGGCCTGCTCGGACGCAGGCAGCTGCTGCGCGGTCAGGGCATGCTGATCCGGCCCACCTGGTCGGTGCACACGGCGTTCATGCGTTTCGCCATCGATGTCGTCTTCCTCGACGCCGAGCTGACAGTGCTCAAGGTCGCCCGCCAGCTGCGGCCCTGGCGAGCGGCCGCCCGCCGGCGTGCTCACTCGGCACTCGAGCTGCCGGCGGGCGAATGCGAGCGGCTTCGGATCGACGTGGGCGACCGACTCGCCTGGGGCTCGTTGGAGCGGGGGCGTTGACGGCAGCCCTCGCCTGGGCGCGCGTCCGTCCCCTTGGGACCTTCTTTGCGGCTGCGCTCGCGGCCGCTGTCCTTGCACGCTACGGCCTCGGTACCGCAGGTCTGATCGCGGCCTTCACCACTGCCGTACTGGTCGTGCTCTCTGTGATCGATTTCGACTCGCACCGACTGCCCAACCGCATCGTCTTGCCTAGCGCCGCACTCGTGCTAGTCGCGCGGGTGGCGAGCGCGCCAGAGCATTGGAAGGCATGGATCGGCGCAAGCCTCGGCGCCTTTGCTTGCTTCCTCGTGCTCGCGCTCGTCTATCCGGCCGGACTGGGCATGGGCGACGTGAAGCTGGCGCTGCTGCTCGGCGCGGCGCTCGGCGGCGCCGTCCTGCCGGCGCTCCTCGTGGGAACCTTGGCGGCCGGCGTCGCCGGGCTCGTCGTGCTCGCCCGTAACGGTCTTGGAGCGCGCCGCCGAGCGCTGCCTTTCGGACCGTTTCTCGCGTTCGGCGCCATCACGATCTTGCTCCTAATGACGCCGTGAATGCGACTCTGCAGCGCGCAGCGGTCGGTGCTCTGGCCTGCCTGATCTTGGTCTCGGCCAGCCTTGTCGTCTCCGCTGCGGGCGTTGCCGGCGAAACGCAGAGGTCGGAAACCGCAGTCGTCGCCTCGATCTACGACGGCGACACGCTGAGCCTTAGAGACGGCAGAAGGGTGCGTCTCGTCCAGATCGACACTCCCGAACTCGGCTCCGGCGAGTGCTATTCACGAGCGGCGCGGACAGCGCTGCTCAGCCTCGCGCCGATCGGCAGGCCGGTCGTGCTCGAGATCGACCCTGCCCTCGACCGGACTGACCGCTACGGCCGCATCCTCCGGTTCGTCAAGCGAAACGGCGTCAACGTGAACGTCGAGCTCGTTCGCCGCGGCGCGGCCGCTCCGTACTTCTACCGAAGCGATCGGGGCCGATACGCAGCCACCCTCGTGCAAGCAGCGCAGCGCGCAAGGGCTTCGAAGCTCGGTCTCTGGAAGGCATGCCCATCGACCGTTCTCAGCCCCGAACGCGCAATCTCGACCGGGCGGAATGGACCATCGAGTCAGACAGCGCCCCCACCCGGCAAGTGCGATCCCAATTACGCCGGTGGCTGCGTTCCACCGTACCCGCCGGATCTCGCCTGCGCAGACATTCGCGCGCTCGGGATAGCGCCCGTGCGAGTGGTCGGTTCTGACCCACACCGTCTCGACGGGGATGACGACGGACTCGGGTGCGAGTAAGGGTTAGAGCGACTCCCGGACGAGCCGGGCGCCCTCGACCATGTTCGCGAGCTTCTGTTGCGCTGCCCACCGCGCCGTCTGGGAGAGGCCGCAGTCAGGGCTGACGCTCAGACGCTCGGGCGCGACATAGCGCAGGCACAGGCGAATCCGTTCCTCGACGTCGGCCGGCGTCTCGACGTAGTAGCTCTTGACGTCGATCACCCCCACGCCCACGTCGTGCCGCTCGCCGATCTCCGCGATCAGCTCGAGCTCGGCGAACTCCCGGCTCGCCATCTCCAGATGGACCTCGTTGGCGGCGAGCCCGAGAAAGGCCGGGAACATCGGTGCGTAGCGGCGCTTGCCCACGGCCCGCCCCTTGTAGTTGCCGAAGCAGAGATGCGTACCGACATACGCGCGTTTTGAAACCGGCTCGATCGTTCGGTTGAAGGCGTCGACGAGCCGCTCGGGATCCTCTCGGTCGGCGTAGCTGCTCATCGACGGCTCGTCGACCGTGACGACATCGCAACCTGTAGCGACGAGGGCTTCGAGCTCGGAACGAACGATCGGGAGTAGCGCCTCGGTGACCGCGCAGCGATCCGGATAGTCGGCGTTCGGCTCGATGCGGCCCGCGAGCGTGTAGGGGCCGGGGACGCTCGCCTTGAGCTGTGTGCCCCCGGGAGCCAGGCTGCGAAGCCGCTCCCACTCGGCGACGACCCCGAGCCCGCGCGGGGCAGCGAGCTCGCCGACGATCCGGTGGCGCCCACGCTGGTCGTGAGCCGGCGGGCCGAAGCGGCGGCGGGGCTCGCGGTCGAGCTCGAGCCCGTCCAGGAAGGCGTAGAAGGAGAGGTTGAAGTCGAACCGCGTCTGCTCGCCGTCCGTGATCACATCGACCCCCGCCCGCAGCTGGTCGCCGACGGCCGCCCAGACCGCGTCGCGAGTAGCCTCCTCGCGGTCGTCCGGGCCGAGCTCGTCGAGGTGCAGACCTGCCAGCTCGAGCCATCCGGGGAACGGGTAGCTCCCGATGACCGTCGTGCGGATCGGTTCGTGAGGCACCCGCGAAGCTTATTGCCCTCCCGTCTAGACAGCTATACAGTCACTCCGTGTCCGCCGCTTTCGACGTGAGCGACCGGCGCGTGGTCGTGACCGGCGCCTCGAGTGGCATCGGCGAAGGGATTGCGACGGCGTTCGGGCAGGCCGGCGCCCGTGTGGCGGGCATCTCGCTGGAGGGAGAGGCGCCGGTCGACGGCATCTTCGTCCACGGGGACACGGGTGATCGGGAAGCTGTCGACGGCCTCGTTCACCGCGTCGTAGAGGCATGGGGCGGCATCGACGTGTGGGTCAACAATGCGGCGCGCCTGCTGGTGCGGCCACTCGTCGACACGAGCGACGAGGACTGGCACGGCCTCCTGCGCGGCAACCTCCACGGGTACTTCTACGGATGCCGGGCAGCGGCGCGGCAGATGCTCGCCCAGGAGGGTCGAGGCCGGATCGTCAACATCACCTCCCAGGCGGATGTCCAAGCCGTCCCCGGCCTGGCCGGGTACATAGCCGCGAAGGGGGCGATCGTCGGTCTGACCAGGGTGCTCGCCCTCGAGCTCGCCCCGGCCGGGATCACCGTCAACGCCGTCGCTCCGGGCGCCGTCGACACGCCGCTCAACGCCACCGCCTACACCCCCGAGGTACGGCGAACCTACGAGCAGCGGATCCCACTCGGCCGGATCGGGAGCGCAGAGGAGGTCGCCGACGTCGTGCTCTTCCTCGCTTCCGACGCGGCCCGCTACGTGACCGGGCAGGAGCTCGTCGTCGACGGCGGGTTGACGATCAACGGCGCCGTCGGCCACGCCCGTGATTGAGGTCCTGGTCGACGGGCTCGACCACCCCGAAGGGGTGTGCTGGGATCCGGTCGCGGGGGTCGTCTGGGCGGGCGGCGAGGCCAGACAGGTCTATCGCGTGCACCTCGAGGAACGGCGGGTCGAAGAAGTGGCACACGCACCCGGCTTCGTGCACGGGCTGGCGGTCGACGGCCGCGGCCGGCTCGTCCTCTGCTGCCGGGACGAGAGCTCGTTGTGCGTGCTGGAGGACGGCTCCGTGCGGATGATCGAGGACGGCTTCACCTTCCCGAACTTCCCCGCGTTCGCGCCGGACGGCGTGCTCTACGTGTCCGACTCCGGCTCGTGGGGAGCAAATGACGGCCGCGTCTTCCGCCTCTCGGCCGACGGTGAGCTCGAGCTGTTCTCCACGGCTTTGACCGACTTTCCGAACGGCTGCGCGGTCACTGCGGACGGCCGCCACCTCTGGATCGTCGAGAGCCGGCGCCCGACCGTGAACCGCTTCGACCTGCTCACGGGCGAGCTCGAGGAGGTGACGAGGCTCGAGGGGACCTTGCCCGACGGCGTCGCCTTCACCGCCGACGGCGGCGTTCTCGTCTCGTCCTACCGGCCCGATCGCATCATTCATCTCGATTCGGCCGGGGTTGTCGAGATCGTCGCCGAGGATCCGCAGGGAACGCTGCTCGCCGCGCCGACCAATGTCGCGTTTGCGGGGGCGGGGCTGGACCGCCTCGTCTGCGCCAACCTCGGGCGCTGGCACCTCGCCCTCGTCGAGTCCGGGCTGCGCGGCACTCCGTTGCACTACCCGACCCGCTGGGCGGCAGACGCGTGAGCAGCTTCACGCCGCGGTACTACGAGATCGAGCAGTCGCTGCGAGGGCTCGCGGCCGGGCTCGAGCCGGACTCGCCTCTCCCATCGGAAGCGCAGCTGTGCGAGGAGTTCGGCGTGTCCCGGATGACCGCTCGGGCGGCCGTGCAACGTCTGGTTCAAGACGGGCTCGTGTATCGCGTGCCCGGCCGCGGAACATTCGTCGCGGCCTCGCGTGCGAACCGAACCGCCGGCCACATCCTCTCCTTCTCCGATGAGATGCGACGCAGGGGCCGCGTCCCGAGCTCCAAGGTGATCGAGCGGCGCCAGCGGCGGGCGACCGACGAGGAGCAGCGGCGGCTCGGCGTCCGTGACGTAGTCGTCCTCCGCCGCGTTCGGCTCGCGGACGGCAAGCCGCTCGCGCTCGAGCGGGCTGTATTCCCTGCCGGCCGTGCACGCGCTGCGCTCGATGCCGACCTCGAGCGCGAATCGCTCTTTCAGGCGCTCGTGACTGTCGGGCTCGTTCCGACGAGCGGCAGCGCCTCTCTCGCCGCCGAGGCGGCGACGGCCGAGGACGCCCGCTTGCTGCGCGTTCGCAAAGGCGCTCCGCTGCTCGTGGAACGACGGCTGATCCACGATCAGGATGGTGAGCCGCTCGAGTGGACCGAGAGCCGCTACGTTGGCTCCCGCTACGGGATCAACGTCGATTTCGACGTTGAGCTGCCGCGGTGATCTCGGGCGACCGGCTCGGCCACCTCGATCAGGTCGCTCTGGCAACGGAGCGGCCGGCGGTCGATGCCCATGTGCTGGCAGGAATCGAGCTCCGCATTCACCCCGGCCGTGGGCTGGACTTGGGAGCCGCCTGGTTTCGAGGCGTGCCGATCGCGTGGATCGCGCCGGCGGGCGAGGGCGGTGCCGACTCGACGGACTGGCGGGCCGCCTGGGGCGGCGGCCTCCTGACCACGTGCGGGCTGGACAACGTCGGCGCGCCGTCCGAGGGGATCGGCCTGCACGGCACCTACACGTTCCTGCCGGCGCACGACGTGGCGACCGAGCGCTCGCGGTCGCAGGTGGTCGTGCGCGGGGCGGTCGTCAATGAGCTGCGCGTCGCAATCGAGTCCGACCTCCCCCGGCTCTGGCAATGGATCGATCCCGGCCCGGGGATCTATGCGCTCGGGATCGAGCCGGCGAACTGCTCGGTGCTCGGGCGCGCGCATGACCGCTCCCAAGGCACGCTGCCGTACCTCGAGCCCGGCGAAGAGCGAAGCACGAGAATCGCGATCACAGCTGAGGAGATGGAGTGAGCCGGGAGATCGGGGAACTGCGTGCCGGAGTCGTCGGCACGGGGTTCATCGGCGCCGTCCACGTCGAAGCCCTGTGGCGCCTCGGAGTGGAGGTCGTCGGCGTCGTGGGCTCGTCGCCCGAGCGGGCAAGGGCCAAGACGCTCGCGCCGGTCGTGGACAGCTACGAGCGGCTCCTCGCCAACGACAGCGTGGACGTCGTCCACCTCACCACTCCGAACCACCTTCACTATCCACAGGTCAAGCAGGCGCTCGAGGAGGGCAAGCACGTCGTCTGCGAGAAGCCGCTCGCTATGACCTCCGAGCAGTCGTCCGAGCTTCTGGAGCAGGCCGAGCAGAGCGGCCTCGTCCACTGCACCAACTTCAACATCCGCTTCTATCCCCAGGTGCAGCAGGCGCGGGCGCTCGTCGGGAGTGGCGCGGTCGGCGCCCTCTGGAACGTGCACGGCGGCTATCTGCAGGACTGGCTGCTGCTACCGACCGACTGGAACTGGCGCCTCGAGCCCGAGAAGGGCGGCTCGCTGCGAGCTGTGGCCGACATCGGTTCGCACTGGCTCGACCTCGTCCAGTTCGTCGTCGAGATGAGGGTCGAGTCCCTGCTCGCCGACCTCGCGACGACGATTCCGGTCCGGCAGCGGCCGGCCCGCGAGATCGAGACCTTTGCAGCCGCCGACGACGTCGAGCGCGAGGACGCCGAGATGACGACCGACGATCTCGCGCACATCCTCCTTCGGTTCGGCGAGGGGACACGCGGGTCGCTCGTCATCTCTCAGGTGAGCGCCGGCCGCAGGAACTCACTGCGGTTCGAGGTCGACGGCTCGAATGGCGCACTCGCTTGGGACTCGGAGCGCAACGAGGAGCTGTGGCTCGGTCACCGCGGAGAGCCGAACGAGCTCCTGCTGCGCGACCCCGCGCTCTTGGCCCCGGAGGCTCGGTCGCGCACGGGTCTTCCGGCCGGGCATGCGGAAGGGTTCGCGGAGACCTTCAAGGAGCTCTACCGGGCTGTCTATGCCGCAGTTGCGGCGGGCGGGCCGCCGGAGCAGCCGGACTATCCGACGTTCGCAGACGGACACTGGGAGAACGTCCTCGGCGACGCCGTCGCGCTCAGCAACCGTGAACGACGATGGGTGGAGGTGACGAAGTGAAGCTCGGCCTTTTGACCGCGGCCTTTCCCGACTTGACGCTTGAGCAGGTGGCCGAGTGGGCGGCCGGGGAGGGCTTCGGGGCGCTGGAGATCGCCTGCTGGCCCGCGGGCGGCGGCGAGCGGCGTCGCTACGCGGGTGTGACGCACATCGACGTCGAAAACTTCGATCCGGACGACGTCCACGAGGTGATGAGCCGCCACGGCCTCGCGATCTCATCGCTTGCCTACTACCCGAACAACCTCCATCCCGACGACGCTCACCGCGAGGAGGTCAACGGGCACCTGCGGAAGGTGATCGACGCCGCGCAGCGGCTGGGTGTCGGGATCGTCGGCACCTTCGTCGGGAACGACAAGGATCGGCCCCTCCCGGAGAACCTCGAACGGTTCCGGCAGATCTGGCCGCCGCTCGTGGACTACGCCGGGGAGCGCGGCGTGAAGATCGCGATCGAGAACTGCCCGATGATCTTCAGCTACGACGAGTGGCCGGGCGGGACGAACCTTGCATACGCCCCGGCGATCTGGGACGAGATGTTCTCGGCCATCCCCACCGACAACTTCGGCCTCAACCTCGATCCCTCACACCTCGTCTGGCTGATGATCGATTGCGAGCGGGCGGTCTACGACTACGGCGAGCGGATCTTCCACGCCCACGCCAAGGATCTCGAGGTGCGGCGCGACGGCCTCTACCGCCACGGGACGCTCTCGGGCGGGATCGGCTGGCAGGTGCCCCGGCTGCCCGGGCTCGGCGAGGTGCGCTGGGATCGCTTCATCGCGGCGCTCTACGCCGTCGGGTACGACCACGTCCTCTCGATTGAGCACGAGGACCGCCGCTTCGAGGGCGAGGAGGAGCTGGTCAAGCGCGGCTTCTTGCTCGCGCGAGACGTGCTGCGCCCCCACATCGTCTAACGCGGGCAGGTCCAGGGGCCTGGCCCCTGGACCTGCCCGTTGCGGAGGGAGAGGCGAGACAAATCCGTCACGGAGGTGCGTCGGATTGCAGGCGGCAGCTCACCTCGACGCCATGAGCTGGCTAGCGTCGGCGCATGCCTCGCCGCCCCCGCTGTCAGGCGCCTGGAGCGATCTACCACGTGACTTCCCGAGGCACGGAGGGACGAGACGTCTTCCTGGACTACCTCGACCGGGGGCTGTTCCTCACGGTGCTGGGAGAAGTCGTACTGGACCGGGGCTGGGTATGTCCCGCCTACTGCCTGATGACGAATCACTTCCATCTGGTGGTCCAGACTCCACAGGCCGACCTCGCGGTTGGGATGCATCGACTGAACAGCGCCCATGCGAACTACTTCAACCGGCGGCACGACCACGTCGGGCACCTGTTCCAAAGCCGGTACGCGGCGGAACTAATCGAGCGTGAGTCACACCTTCTGGAGTCCTATCGCTACGTTGTCCTCAACCCTGTTCGCGCGGGACTGTGCCGGCGACCGGGCCGCTGGCAGTGGAGCAGCTATCGCGCGACCGCGGGCTATGTCCCCCCGCCGGAGTACCTCGCCGTCGACTGGGTCCTAGGGCAGTTCGGCAACGCCCCTAGCCAGGCGGCGCTGCGCTACGTCGAGTTCGTCGCCGACGGCATCGGCGACGCGTCCGGCCGGGCCGTGTCCAGGGGCCTGGCCCCTGGACACGGCCCTAAGGGTCGAGTACGAACTTGATCCCCTCGGCCGCGCGCGTTGCCGCGAACGCGCGCTCCCATTCCTCCAACGGCACCACCTCGGTGAGGAGCGGAGCGAGCTCCACGCAGCGCTCAGTGACGAGCTCGAGCGCCTTCGCCCAGGACGTAGGCGTGCTGGCGAAGCCGGAGGTGATCGTGAGCTCGTGGAAGCAGACGAGGTCGAAGGGGAGCGAGACCGGCTTGCCGGCAAGCCCGATCTGGACGTAGCGTGCGCCGCGCCGAGCGGCGCTAAGGCCGTGCGCCATCCCGGCCTCGCTCCCCGAGCACTCGATCACGACGTCGGCGTCGACCGGAGTCTCCTCGGTCGTGCTGGTCTCGAACCCGAGCTCACGCGCCGCGGCCAGCCGCCGGTCGTCCTGGGGCGTGCCGCGCACGCGGACGCTGCCGCCCGCCGCGCGCGCGACCTGCGCCGCCAGGAGACCCACCGGTCCGGGCCCCGTCACGAGGACGTCGTCTCCGGCGCCCACCGCAGACTCCGGCTCGAGTACGGAGTGACACACGCAGGCCAGCGGCTCGCACAACGCCGCCGCGTGGCCGTCCAGCCAGGCCGGGAGCCGATGCAGGTTCGTGCTGGGAACGACCAGCCGGGGGGCAAAGGCGCCGTCCACGTGGGTGCCAATCGACTGCCGCTCGAGGCAGAGGTTGATGCGGCCCGCGCGACAATGCGCACACCGCCCGCACGTCGAGAAGTACGTCTCGCTGGCGACACGCGCACCGAGCCAGGACTCGTCCACCTCGTCGCCCAGCTCCGCGACTACACCGGACACCTCGTGACCCATCGTCACCGGCGTGATCGTCTGATACTCGCCGTCGACGATGTGCAGGTCGGTGCCGCAGATGCCGGCGCCGACCACCTCCAGCACCACCTGACCCTGACCGGGAGCCGGCTCGGGGCGCTCGGCCAGCGCGACGTTCCCAGCGCCCGGCGCGAGCTTGGTCAGACCGCGCAAAGGAGCTCCTCGACTTCGGCCGCCGTCGGCATGTCATCGGCGCAGCCGAGGCGCGAGGCCACGATCGCCCCCGCGGCGTTGGCGAAGCGAAGCGTCCTCTCCAACTCCCAGCCCGCGAGCAGGCCGTGGCAGAGCGCGCCCCCGAAGCCGTCACCCGCGCCGAGCCCGTTCACGACCTCGATCTCGACCGGCGGCACCACGACAGTCTGCTCGTGCGTCGCGCCCAACACTCCGTGTTCTCCGCGCTTGACGACCACGAGCTCGGGCCCGAGATCGAGCAGCGCCCGCGCGGCCCGCTCCGCTCGAACCTCCTCGCCGAGCGTCACGGCCACCTCCTCGGTGTTGCCGACCACGACCGTGGCGTCGGCGAGCGCCTCGCGGTTCCACCGAGCAGCGTCCTCCGGCGAGCGCCAGAACACGGCTCGGTAGTCGAGATCGTGAACGGCGATCGGCCGGCGGCCGCGTCTGCGAAGCGCCGACAGCGTCGCGGAGCGGCTCGGCTCCTCCGACAGGCCGGTGCCCGTGGACCAGAGCAGCGGCACCTCCGAGGCGACCTCGCCGAGCTCGTCCAGCTCCAGGTCGGGAGCCTTGGGAGCCCGGTAGAAGAGCAGCGGAAAGCGGTCGGGCGGGAAGATCTCGCAGAAGGCAAGCGGCGTCCGCAGGGTTCGGTGCGTGCCGACGAAGGACGCGTCGACTCCAAACTCGATGAGCGCACGGCGCACGTACTCGCCGAACGGGTCGTCGCCGACCTTGGTCACCACGGCGGCGCGCCGCCCGAGCCGCGCGGCCGCGACCGCGACGTTCGTCGGGCTGCCGCCGAGCATCTTGCGGAACGTCCGCACCTCCGCGAGCGGTACGCCGATCTGCTCGGGGTAGAGGTCGACCGACACGCGGCCGACCGTCAGCACCTCCGGGGTCACTCCGAGCCGGAGACGCGTGCGTAGATCGCAGTCAGCACGATGATGATCGAGCCGTAGATGACCTGGCGCTGCCACTCCTCTGCGTCGAGCAGCGTCAGCAGCGAGCCGAGCACGGTCAAGATCAGCACGCCGACGATCGTGCCGCTGTAGCTCCCCCAGCCGCCGAAGATCGACGTGCCTCCGATCACGACGGCGGCGACCGATTGCAGCAGGTAGGGGGTCGCGAGCCCGAGATCGGGGTTGTTGGTGAAGCCGACGAGCAGCAGGCCGCCGAACGCGCTGAAGAGCCCGCAGAGCGTGTAGACGAGCACGAGCACCTGCCAGACGCGCACGCCGGCGAGCCTCGCCGCAACGGGGTTGTCGCCGACCGCATACAGCATCCGCCCGTAGCCCGTGTAGCGCAGCCCGAGGATCAGCAGCGCCGCGATGACCGACCAGAAGATGAGGTTGGCCGGCAGGTAGTCGAAGAACCGATCCGAGCCGAGAGTCGAGACGAGGCCGGGCACCACCTTCTCGAACGTCCGTCCTGCGTAGATGGATAGCAGCCCGAAAGTAACCGAGGAGGTGCCGAGGGTCATGATCAGCGGGTTGACGCGGAAGACGCCGACGCCGATCCCGTTGACGAGGCCAATTCCGAGGCCGACCGCGAGCCCGGCGAGGATGCCCTCGACGGTCCCGTTGCCGCCCTGCCAGGAGGTGGCGAAGGCCGCGGCCGTCGCGGTGAACGCGACCGACAGATCGACGCCGCCCGTCAGCATCACGAGCGTCTGGCCGGCGGCGATCATGCCGAGCGGCGCGGCGACTAGGAACGTGGTCGAGAGCTGGTTCCAGGTGACGAACGGCTCTCCGACCTCGTTGCGGTTGACGAGATCCGTGAGCACGAACAGGGGAACGAGGACGCCGACGAGAA
>Ga0126312_10000399_pt1 | contig 25165 bp, 31 predicted proteins | sample Plot104A_FD_92537 | JGI IMG/M metagenome (GOLD analysis project Ga0126312, IMG submission 92537) | Serpentine soil microbial communities from UC McLaughlin Reserve, CA, USA - Plot104A | ecosystem: Environmental > Terrestrial > Soil > Grasslands | place: USA: UC McLaughlin Reserve, Lake County...
ATCGACATCATCAAAGTACGAAATCTTGTCATATGCTCTAACATGGGCTTCAATCAGATTGTGTAGTGCCATTCTCGCTCGTCTTCCGTCAAGGAAAAATCCCGGCGGCCAAAAAGCAGCTAGGTAACCTAGACCGATGATCGATGCAACGGGTTCGCATATAGTAATCCAATAATCAACTAAACCTTTTAGTTCAATAACAACCCTTTCCACATATTTGACAAACTCTTGTACTGTTCTATTGCTCTCCCAACCACCAAGGTATTTCCAAAACGGATCGCCCTTCGATGGCTCACGAAGAGGAACATCTCTCAGTGGACTGGGCAGCAAATTCTGACCCGGATAATTTCTAAAAGTGCTTGGAGGTGTAAGTACCCATCTGGGAAGTGTCAGATGGTTAAGTGTTATGATAGGTATAAGACCTTTCTCTAGCATAGCCTTTATCATATTTCTGTAATGGTCGATAGCTTCCTGATTCCAACTGTCTCTCTCCGGTTCAATCCGTGCCCACTCTATTCCTATTCTAAAAGCATTTAACCTAAACTGTGCCGCCAAGTCAAAATCCTGAAGATAGTATGGGGGTTCCCATACTTTCATGGCATCTCCTGCTGGTTCTAAGTTTTGCTGAGTAGTTCCCCTGTAGAATATGTTTGGTTTTGTTAGATGACGTATTCTGCTTACAATAGCTTTTGATCTGGTAAAGTAATCCCAGTCATTATTTCTGATATCTCCTTCAACTTGGTATGGAGATGTCGCGGCGCCCCAAAGGAAATAAGCTTTTTTTGTACTAGACAATGAATGGTTTAGTTGGAGAAGAATTTTTGTTGCTCATAAATATTTTGTTCAAAAGATGCTAGCATCTCCTAGCACGGCATGTTTGACTGCCACGTATGCTACTCCTGTTTGATCTGCATATGTAATTTCTTTCAGAGTTGGGAAATACAGAACGTGAATACAGTAAAACAGATCATCAAGAACAGACTCTAAAGTCGAATAGATAATCTTTTTGAATGTTCTGTTATTTCAAAAAACAATCCTCATCTAAATCATGTATTTGGTAAAGATGAAAGCAACAGATAGCAAAAAAGATTGGAAGGTTACTATTCTTAATGTTGGTAACCTGGAATAGTAAACAGCGGTAGGTCTTCTTTTTGCCGGCAGTAACGATAGAAAATGGCATATTACTAATAGAATACAGGATGTCCTTGCAGAATTAAAAATTAGACCTGGGATATATTAGTTCGACATAAACAGGATGCAGCTACTGTGTTCCCTATTACACAAAAGATAAACATATGCTTGATAGCTACAGTCGCATGAGTAGGAGTAATAAATAATGTACCAAGACTATTTGAAAACGTGTGGGCACTGTAAAAGAAGCGATAGACTGGCAGGGCTTGCCAGTTATATCAAAGGAACTGCAAAACCAGAACCAAAAACCAAGGGTGCATCAGATCTATCACTTGTCAGGTTAGCAGTAGGAGAAAAATATCATCCTGTAGAACGTAAAGTGAAACTTGAAGAACTTGGCAAGCTGGTAAAGGGTTTATAAAATAAAAAAAGGTTGTGGTCCCCCGAGCTGTTATCCAAGGGAATAAGTGGCTTTGATTTATTCTTATTCTAGCGTGGTATTGGAATTGGTCCGTTAGTCTGTCCTGTCCCTACTTCAATGTCGGCTGCAGCTATAGCGATACAGTCAAAGCCAGCTCTTTCAACCTCGTTGTTGTCACAGTCAGCCATTGATCCTGCTGAATCATCTTCTGCTTCAACCTCGTTGTCTGCATATGCAGCTGGTACCATTGTTGTTACTGCTGTAGTTAACAACGTACCGGCTATCAGAAAGGCGATTGCCAAAATGTTGTTGTTCATTTAATTTCGTGACAGTATATCTTTGATAATATATGGAGGATTCTGCAGATTAGGTTACTAGAAGTTCTAATATTATTATTAGATAAAACTATGGGGATATACACCAGCCTAGTTATATTATGGAAAAAAAGGGAGTGAGTGATAGCAGTTGTTAGAGCTGCATCTTTATCGTTTATCTGTTCAAAATATCAGTTTCCACAAAGATATCTTTATACAAACAGGCTGACGATATACAAGCTAGAATAAAGACAGCAGCATAAAAGACAAATACAATGCTTTTGATATATTGATAGGGTCTAAAACCAGCGTAGATACTGGTTGGTGTGCCTCATCGTACTGCGGGTAGGCTCGGTTCAACAACTAACTCAAGGGTTTCTGCCAAGTGGGAAGAGATGAACCGCCTGCAGTTTTTAGTTTTACTTTAATATCTAAAACCATAGATAAAAGTAGAAATACTATAGTTTTAAAATGTGTATCAAGGTCTAAAACCGGCTTGGAAACTAGTTGGTATGACATAAAAGAAAGAGAATGACCCATAGCTGCAGATAGGCCTAGACTCAACTCGGCCATACAAAGGTTGGGTCTCCTGCAGTTTTTATCTTTACCTTTCTTCGTAACTTGTGAACCCTGCCTTTGCCAACGCCTTGAACGCTTCTGATAGTTTTTGCTTTCTGTATGTGGTTGAAGACACTTCTTTGACTGTGATTGTATCAGCTTTTGTAGGTCTCGAGATGTCAACCGCTGTTCACATATTGTTAGGAGAGCTTTTAGTTTTTGCTATCTACCTGTATCCAGTATTCATATAATGCAATGTTGTAAAATATGATAGTAATAGAGGATAGAAGTATGTGATAAGTTTCTTTGAGGAGGGACAAAAGCATACCAAGGTTCCATGATTAAGTCTTCATTGATTCCTCTATTGCTACTGCTTTAATCGAGATTAAAGCTGTGATTAAACGTTGGATTCCAGAATATACTGTTGGTGGCTAAATATACTTGGATTATCGAAGTTCAGGCCACTGTGAGATAACCAGTTACTTTTGTAATAATATTGCTTCTAGCTTTCTTACGAAATCTTCATTGTCGACAGGCTTGGAGACAAAACAATCTATTCCCAAATCATCGATAACATCTGAATCTGTTTCTTGGTAGTAAAGCAATTCAGTGGCAGTCAGAAAACATACCTTTAGCCTGTTATCCACGTCTCTTAGTTTTCTACATAGCTGAAAGCCCTTCATTTTGGGCATTCGAATGTTTAGAACTGCTAAATCATACACACCGGCCTTGAACTCAGATAATGCCAATACTGGATCAGTAAACGTTTCAACTTGAAATGACCCAGTTTCCTCCAGAGTTGCTTTTAAAGTAAAAGTAAGGTCTTGTTCATCTTCAACCACGAGAATCCTTTTTTTCGCTGTCTTTGACCTGGTTGTTGGTATTTTACATCATTGGCTGAATACTTTGGGACAGTAAAAAGGATATCGGCTTTGGGATTAAATAGAGAGTAGATTATAGCTTAAAATACACTCAGCGAGCAACTAAAAACCCTCAATGGGAGATAATGAAAATTCTCCAAGTCGACGATCCATAAATACAATTTAGAACAACTAGCTATACGTCTAATGTGAGATGTGATCAGTGTGGAATAATAGTCAATGGACGAAGGAAACTGAGGGAACACAAAAAGGAATACCACTCTTATTGACAAGAAGGACTTGTGTACTAAACTCTCTATTGATATATTGCTCCAAACCCATGTATATGATTTGGCCAGAGCTGAACATCCCGAAAAATATAGATTGTGGCTTAACGAGCTTGAATCTCTTGGTGTCAATACAAGGCATAAAGGGGAACTAAATGACCTAACAGAAGCTAGTGCTTTAACTGAAAATCTAAAACAACTATTTTATGAAGAGTATCACAGAGCGTTTAATGAGAGATAATCAGGAATAAAACTGCTGCTTAAAAGAGTTTGGTACTGTATCCATTATTCATATAATCTAATGTTGTAAAATATAATAGTAATAGAGGATAGAAGTATGTGATAAGTCTGGCTCAAAGGAGTAAGACAAAAGCATGCCAGAGGTTCCACGTTTTTCCTTTTTTTTGATTCCTCTATTACCACTACTGTAACAAAAAAGCTTTATTGTTTGTCTTTCATAATATAGACAGTGCCTAGTGGGAGAAGTTGACAGTGTTTATACTTTCATACTTACCATTGATCGCATTGCTATCACGAATCCGGCGACTGAAACCAAAGTAATGACAAGCACTTGAATATTAGTAAATGTATCTACTTGTGAAAATATTCCAGCTCGGCTTATATCGACTATGTATGTCAATGGGTTGAAATAAAAAGCAACAGATAAGGGACCCGGTAATCCCTGTGCAGGATAAAAAGCGGAACTAACGAAGGCAAAAAACAGGAAAAGACCGTTACTGATTACATTGTAACCCTCACTGCTTTTGATCCTTGTTGACAATATTATTGTAAAGGAACCAAAAAATATTGAGCCCATTACTAATGCGTAAACTGTGTAAGGTATACTCCAAAGTGTAATGCTTACATCTTGTAGAATTGTTGGGAGACCAATTATCATTATAAGCGCAGCGCTGGCTAAACCGATTATAACAATCGTTATGAGATTGCCCGCTATATACTGAATCTTACTAAATGGCATGACTAGCAGCTGCTGAAACATACCATTTCTCTTGTCATTCCAAACTATGTTACCAGCTACACTACTACCGTTCATAGCGTTAAACCCAATCATACCTGCAGTCAAGAACGAGGTATATGTAACCGATGATGAAGCGCCTATATTGACACCCTGGTTTCCAATTAATGCAGAATAAGCGTAACCTACTACAAATATGTAAACGACAGGAAAAACTACCATCCATATTAGAAATAACTTGTCAAGTGCAGCTACAAGGTTTCTATAAACTAATAATGAAATGTTGTTAATTACTATCAATATCCAGATATTCATTCACTCATTAACCAACTTTACTGAGATTTATGTAACAATACCTGGGCAGTTCAAAAAACTCGATTTGTTGGACACTGAGGTTGCAAGCTTAAAAGAAAATCTATAATTAATCAGGAGGGGTTTCGCCTTCGTCTTTAAATCCAAACTTTTCGGCTATCTGTTCTTTGATAGTCTTTGGATTTCCTCGTTCAATAATCTTTGTCTGAATGTCCGAACTTTCTAGTACCTCTTGCCTTTCAAGCTCACCGATCAGTGCCTCTACTATTTTTCTCAAGTTATATTCTGGGGGTATCTCATGACGTACGACCATGAAGGCAACTAGAAATATATCCTATAAAAGGATGTTATTATTACGTTGAATAGAGCTTGCATCCATTTAGTAACATATCCATAACTACAGCGCGCAGAAATATAAATATAAGCTATGTCTATGATTATATCTCAATTGAGAAGCAAAGTGCTATAGCGAACATGGTGATTCGTTGAATGGCTTATCATTAGTATGCTACAAGGTCTAGATAATAACTAGAGTACGGAAAACTATAACTTTTGCCAGAGCAGAAAAGACATAGAAAACAGTCTGTAAGAAATGTACTCATTATACCTTGGAACTGCGTTTATCTAGAGTCTGTTGTTATTGTCGTGAGAATACAATAGTAATAGAGGATAGAAGCATGTAATAAGTCTGGATGTCCTAAAGGAAAAGACAAAAGCATGCCAGGGTCCACACATCCTTTCCCTATTTTGATTCCTATTGCTGTTGTATATCCAAAAATAATGCCTTACCTTTATCTGGAGAAAGTGAATATTCAAAAAAAGTTTGTGGTTTGGTTGTGGAGGTGTGCGAAGCGTGTGTTGAGGAGTGTAAAAAACATCAGCATATGGAACATTGTGGCTAACTGCAGAATCCTGTCGTAAATGCGCTGAGGAGTGTCATAAAGTAGCAAGGTAAAGAAAAGAGAATGGTGTATTTTCCAATTTTTTGTTTAATATGTTATTATTTATTTTGCCCATTGCATTAGCTAGTAATAGGTGATCGTCAGAAGAATTGCCCATCCAAAGTAATAGGAATACTTTTATTCTTCCATTTATTTCTCCTGATGCGACACTGGCCGCAGAGGGCGGCAAGGGCGAAAATCTCAGCCTTCTGGTGCGCTCCCGCTTCCCAGTGCCATCGGGCTTTCTCATTACGACAGCAGCTTATCGTGCTTTTGTGCAAGCCAACAATTTACACAATTTTTGTGTATGGTGAACGACCATACAGTTGTAAGCGGAAAAAGATCGGCAACCATTCGCCAGCTCTTCGAGAAGGGCAGAATATCAACCGACGTTGCGGCGGCGGTCAACTACGCCTATGCCAACTTAGTACGGGAGGTGGGCGACTTGCCACTCGCAGTGCGCTTGTCAGCGACGGCCGAAGATCTTCCCGGCGCCAGCTTTGCAGGTCAACAAGATACTTACCTCAATGTGCGCGGTAAGTCAGGATTACTAGATGCTGTGCAACGGTGTTGGTCAAGCTTGTGGACTGCTCGCGCGCTAGACTATCGCTCGCGACAGGGTATCGACCCATCGGCTGTGAGTCTAGCGGTTATTGTTCAAGTAATGGTGCCCGCAGAAGCGTCAGGCATCATGTTTACCGCGAACCCGATAAATGGAGCACGCGATGAGATCGTGCTGGACGCAGCTTGGGGTTTGGGCGAAGCCATTGTCGGCGGATTGGTCACGCCAGATCATGTGGTGATAGATAAAGTCACCGGTGGAATCAAACAAATTACGATTGCCGACAAAATGGTGATGACTCTACCGACAGCCACAGGAACGGAAGAACGCCCTGTTGAGGAGAACAAACGCCATGCATACGTATTGGAGGCGGCGCAGGCGACTGAACTGGGGAAGCTAGGCACAGAAATTGAAAAATATTACGGTGAGCCCCACAATAAAAATTAATGATACTAGTAGCAGTGACGAAAATGGATACCTTTTGTTGAAAGGTACAGGCTATCACAGTCACAAAATAGAGAATGTAATTCCAAAGGCTACTTTATTATGGGAATGTACTTCAGGCTCTTTTCCATGTGGAAATAGTCAACCTTTCTCTCAAATAATGGATCATTAACATTTTGTTGGACCTGCATTATCAACTAACAAAAAGGTATCTTACATCTAGCTAATAAACTGGTATTCTAAACTATATTACAAATAGATAGTATGATATATTTGCCACCAGCTATTTGTATTCCTCTTTTACATAATTTCCATACTTTCGTAGTAGACTATTCACTTTGGGACTGATGGTGATATTACAATATGGAATGTCCTGGTGGTCTTCATAATAATTTTTGTGATAATCTTCTGCAGCATAAAAGTTTCTCAAAGGCGAAATTTCTGTTACAATAGGTTCTGTGTAAAATCTTTCCTTTTCGAGCTCTGCTTTTAATTTCTCGGCTGTCTCCTTTTGTGTTTGATTATGGAAAAAGATTGCAGATCGGTACTGTGTACCAACATCGTTGCCTTGTCTATTAGGAGTTGTTGGATTGTGCGTGTGCCAAAAGATATCAAGTATTTTCTCAAAGGATATGACTTTGGGATCAAATTCTATCTGAATTGATTCCGCATGCCCTGTTTTTCCTCCACACACTTCTTCATAGGAAGGATTTCCCATTGTTCCTCCAGAATAACCAGGCAGAACAGATTTGACCCCCTTGACTCTTCTGAAGACTGCTTCACTACACCAGAAGCATCCACTTGCAAGCGTTGCAACTTCAATATTATAGCTATTGTTGTTCATGTATTGTTCTTGGTAACTCCTTTCCGCTTGGAATAAAGCGTATAGATGATGAGTTGACACATTCTATAGTGTTTCTAGCTGTCAAATGTTCTCCGAGGAATTCATGTCCCAGATGGCCATTACAATTTGCACATTCTAATTCTGTTCTTATTCCGTCAGGATCAGGGACCCGCTTCAATGCCTTGGGAAAGCTTCCATCAAAACTTGGCCATCCGCAACCTGAGTTAAACTTATCTTTTGACGAAAAGAGAGTAGCATTACACCTTCTACAGATGAATGTTCCTTCTCCAAAGAAACTGTCATACTCGCCAGTGAAAGGTACTTCCGTTGCTTTGTAAATGATAATTCTTTCTTGTTCCGGAGTCAGATAGTTGTAGTCCATACTTTATTACTTCCTCGCAATACTTCACCATTTTATTGTCTTGAACCCTATTTATTGTTTTTAACCTTCTAGTAATCAACATAATCCTCAAATACCCACAGATATAGCATAAAGACCTCAATTAGAGTTATTGTAACTGGTTAATTCAAAAATTGCCATGGTTTCGTCATCGCAAAGATACCATGATATATCAATAACACAACCAGAACTGTACCGCAACACTCATGTCCTCTCAATAGTAACAATTGTCAGGCAATAGCGGCTTTTTCTTTTGTATTATTCTGATTAGGGTGTAGGCATCTAGAGCGACCATAAGATGATACATCGAGACTCTTTTATGATCTATTTCTGGAGCTAATATATTTCTCTACTTTGTCCAACTTTTCCATGGAAAGATTATTGCACTGAAGATTGGAGTAAGATGGATGATTCCTAACTGCCTCGATAAACAAAAGAACTTCTTCCTTCGTCACTCCATGTTTAGTATCATAGTCTATAGTCCTTTGAACATTTGCTATATTGTAATATTTTATATATTGTCTTGCCTGCCATGAAGACATTGTGTCTGACAAGCCAGTTATATATTTGATAATTGTTTTCTTCATATGTTCGACATGCCATTTTCTCATAGGATAACTGTTATTTCGCTCTTTCAAAGGTGAATATCAGTCTGATACATATACCTAAGACATTTAAGTATGATCATAAGCATAGAATCCACCATTAATTATCCTCATTGTTTTCCTAGTCTTCATCCTCATACTTGTCTTCTATATTATCAGTGGAAACATGTTCAGTAACTCCATCGGATATAGTCTTAAATGAAAGAGCGTTAAAAGTCGTGGTGGAAACGAACTTTGTAATCTACTAGGAAAATGGGTACAACTTATACTGCATGTTATACTGGTAAGCCTCATGCCTGTCCAAAACATTTTTAGAATTCAAATTCAATATATACTCATTACTTTGCCAGCTTTCGTGCTATGATTTTCAAATTCACCAAAGATTTTCCGAAGCAAACAAAATTAAGACGCATCAGGCTCCAACTCATTGACAGTATCTTTTAATATGAATTGGTGTAGGTGATGATTTACCCAGCTATTTTTATGTCGAACCACAATTCGAATACAATTTGACCAGTCCTAGAAACAGTAACTAGACTTAAAGGAGTTATCACGGCACAACATAAGAATTAGGAAAACAGGGAGAGAAATCCTTCAATGTTACATGACAACTGGAACTCGTCTCCGAAAACACTAAAATACTCAATGCTTGTAGCTTCTGACATAATGCCCACTGCATATATCTTGGTTAACTGTACATTGGGATCTGAAGAGAAAATCATTAATGAGATTGCAAAGTTGCCTGACGTAAAAGAGGTAAGAGGGACTTATGGAGTTCACGATATATTTGTAAAGGTAAAATCAGACAATACTGAAACAATGAACCATACAATAACGAACAAAATAAGAAAGGTGTCAGGAATTACCTCAACGGTGACCTTAGTCGTTATCGAAGAGCAAGGCGGGAAAGGAAATACTTAAGTCTATAATATACTTTCTGTACCTCCATTAATGCCACAAGGTGGTTTATATAAACGGCTATTAGCCTCTCCTCCTTTTTCTTTGAATTAGATTTTCTAAAGAAGCCATTCATAGACTTCCTTCTAATTGGCAGAAGGTGAAAGCAGAACTAAGCTATTACCAGCGGCGAATATTTGGCTACTTAAGCTGAATTTACCTTCTACTGGAGAATATATTATGCTGACTACACCTCTTACTAATTAGTTGTTAGAAGTTCAAGATATTCGTAAGTTAAACTCATGCCAATGACTATTCCAAATCCAGAAGGCTTACCTTCTAACTTTTCAAAGATTTTGTAATTTGGTTGTTGTATCTCCTGTTTGTATAGGCCTACCTTTAAGGTCTTTAAATATCACTCCTTTTTCTTGGATGTATACTAGAACATCCCAAATTATTAGATTTTACTTTGATTAATTTTGGGAAATAATAGACAACTTCTCTTATTAGATTATATATGTAAATTCTGTTCATCCTATAGTTGGCCTCAAGCGCTAGACGATCTTCTAGCTTTATATGAATATTTTGGTTATGCTGGAGTTTTCTTCATGAGTTTCGTCATTGGCATCCTCTTCTTCCTTCCTATTCCATATTTTCCAGTCCCTATAATTGCATCGTTAAATGAAAATCTAAATCCTCAGAGCAGTATTATCGAAAATGATAATATTTTATCTTTCTTATTCTGGTCAAAATTTTATAGCAAATAAACCAAAAGAGAAAATTTCATCCCTTCAAGTATTTTTAATGAAATATGGTTGGATAGGAGCTTTTGTTGCTGCAGTAACTCCGATTTCCGGTAGTCTAATTTACATAACACTCGGTCTATCGAAATATAAACCATGGAAATTTGCGTCTGCCATCTTTGCAGGAGAATTACTATATAATGAAGCGATTGTCTGGATTGGGATTTTTCTAGGAAGACCAGCTATCGAGCGCATTATATCAGAAGCCACTGAGGTTGCTAGTTTCTCGAGCCTCATTATTTGGGTAATTTTTAGTTGTGCTTCTGTAGTGCTAGCTCTATTTTTGATAGTAAAAGTCGACTGGAACAAGATTATTGGTAAACGGTTTCCATGGACTATTGGTGACACTATGAAGGACGGTGACGACAACAATAAGAAGAAAGCGGGAAAAAACAAAATAGAGACAAATTGTATAGACACCGAACATTAGATGAATATTATGCAAAGTCACTGTTGTCAAACTACATATTTAAAGATAGACCTGATGCTCAAGTCCGATCTGAAGACATTTCCCACAAAGTGGCATTCAATTTCCTATCCATCGTTTCTATATGGACTATACAATACATAAGAAGTTAGGGTTCGTTGTTGACGACTTGATGAAGAATCGGATATATCCACAGGAATAGTGAAGGCATTTGATAGATAAATATATACTACCAAATTTATCTGCATAGAATTCCTTTTATAAGACCATATGGAGCGAGAGATTAAGGAACGTCAAATCCCTACCTATTAAGTTAGCTTTGTTATGAGATCAAAGCCATAATGCAACTGTTGACTATATATAGAATAAAGTTAATTAGTTCTATCTTATCTCAATTATTAGGAGCGACAAGACAATCGATGAAAGTTAAATCCATATATGATATTGACTTCGCCAAGCGAAAAGGCTTGCTCCCAGTTATAGTACAAGACAGAAATACAAAGGATATACTCATGCTTGCCTACGCTAATGAGGAGGCTGTAAGATATACTATCAGAACAGGAAATGCGTGTTTCTGGAGTACTACTCGCAATAAGTTGTGGATGAAGGGTGAAGAATCCGGCGACGTTCAGCCTGTTAAAGAGATATTTTTAGACTGTGACTTGGATGCATTGTTGTATCAAGTAGAGTCAGAAAATCCTGCTTGTCACACGGGCCATCGTTCATGTTTTCATAATACTTTACAAATAATTTGAAAAGTCATAAACAAAGCTCAAATTTTTTTAACTAGTTTCATATACATACGAGGTAATAATAAATGCGATGTTAATTAATATAATATTTGGGCTTCAAAAAATACAGTAATACTAAAATTTATCTAGAGAAACTTATCTATTGCAAATAAAGGGGTTTAGATATGGGCGACGTACGTGCATTAAAGTGTAGAGAATGTGGTAAGGAATATGAACCACAGTTCAGATATATATGTGAGGAATGTTTTGGCCCGCTAGACGTCCAATACAAATTTCCATCTAACATAAATAGAGAGACCTTTTCCTCTCGAAAGGAGAAGAGTTATTGGCGTTATTTTGAAATGTTACCTATTGCAAATAAGAATAACATTGTAAATTTGCATGCTGGCCTAACTCCATTGCAAAAAGCCGACAGACTTGCTAAAGAAATAGGAGGGCTAAAAAATCTATTTATAAAAAATGATTCTGTAAACCCAACATTTTCATTCAAGGATAGACCTGCGGGAATAGCTGTTTCAAGAGCCAAAGAAACCAAACTGAAAGCAGTAGGCTGTGCTTCTACAGGAAATCTAGCCTCTGCAACCGCGGCTCATGCAGCAGTTGCAGAGTTACCCTGTTATATTTTTGCTCCTTCAGACATTGAGCATGTTAAGATTGCACAGGCATTATCTTATGGTGCAGAATTTGTGGCAGTCGATGGCACCTATGATGACACCAATAGAGTAGCTTCTATAATTGGGGACTCAAAAGGTATAGGTATTGTAAATATCAATATGAGGCCATATTATGTGGAAGGTTCAAAGACACTTGCGTATGAAGTAGCTGAACAACTAGATTGGCAAGTCCCAGATAATTTGGTCATTCCTGTTGGAAGCGGAGCAATGCTAAACGCAATTTGCAAAGGGTTTGAGGAATTACATATGCTTGGATTGGTTGACAATAAAACGAATTTCAAGGTTACGGCTGCACAGCCGCATGGATGTGCTCCTATAGTTGATGCTTTTAAGAAAAAAAGTGATGAGGTTCTTCCAGTAGAAAGACCGAATACAATTGCGAAAAGCCTTGCTATAGGTGAGCCAGGCGATGGATTGTATGTTTTGAAAAGACTCAACCAGTACAACGGAACTGCGGAAGAAGTTACAGATGAAGAAATTGTAGACGGAATACTTATGCTAGCAAGGACAGAAGGTATATTTACCGAACCTGCCGGCGGAGTAGCAATAGCAGTTCTTAAGAAGTTAGTTGAAAAAGGCAAGATTGAAAAAGACGAAAGAATAGTGTGCTACATTACAGGAAATGGACTGAAGGCTACAGAAGCAATTACCAATGTGCTACCGAAACTTAGGAGTGTAAAGCCAGATGTACAAACGGTCTTAGCAATGATTAGATAGTTATATATTCGTAAACGCATTATGATATCTAATCAAAAAACAAAAAGATAAAAATGGCCAATATTGAGTTTATAGTTCCGTCAGTTCTCAACAAAGGCGGTGGAGAGAAAAAAATTTCATTAGAAGCAGGAACTTTACAGGATGCTTTTTCCAAAGTTTCCGCTCAAATGGGCGAAGATTTTAGACGTAGGGTATTTGATCTCAGTGGGAAACCACGTCCTCTTATTAACATTTATATAAATGGCAAAAACATGCGATTCGGTGGTAATGGTATGACTAGGTCACTAACCGATGGTGACTCTATACATATATTGCCGGCTGTTGCTGGAGGAGCGGAAATATCTCGCGAAGATATGCAACGCTATTCTAGGCAGATAATGCTTGAGGAGATTGGATTTGCAGGAATGGAAAGACTTCGCAATGCTCATGTGTCAGTCATTGGGGTGGGTGGAATTGGAAATCCTGTTGTAACTCAATTGACTGCAATGGGCATTGGTAAACTAAAAATAGTCGACAGAGATGTGATAGAGATCTCTAATCTGCACAGACAACATCTGTATACCGACGAAGATATTGGCAAAGTAAAGGTTGAAGCGGCCTTGGAAAGGCTAAGGAGGCTAAATCCTCAGGTCGAAATTGAGGCAGTTCCAGCATCTGTTACCACTTATACTGCAGAAAACCTAGTCAAAGGAAGTGATATTGTTATTGATGCTCTAGACAGTATTGACGCAAGATATGCATTAAATGACGCATGTATAAGGCAAAACATTCCGTTCATATATGCAGGAGCGTTGGGAATGTTAGGTTCAGTTTGCACTATATTGCCAAATAAAACTGCATGTTTGCGTTGCATGTTTCCGGAACTGGAGGAAGATGAAATGCCGACCTGCAGCACAGAAGGGGTACATCCGTCAATATTGTATCTTGTAAGTGGCATTCAGGTGTCTGAGGCAGTAAAACTGATAACAGGACAACAACCAACACTTGCTAATACTCTACTTTATATTGACTTGACTAGTCTTTCCTTTGAAAAAATACAGATGTCAAGATACGAGGACTGTCCCTCGTGTGGCTCAAAGAAAATAGAAGTAGCAACAATATTGGCAGGAAATTCTCAGGAAAGTACACAACTCAGAGGCAGATTAGAATATGCAGCAGGAGGACAGAAAGAAGAAAAGACTCTTGTGCAAGAACAAAATCGGCTAATAGTAGAAGAACTTTGTGGAAGAGACATGGGTAAACGAACATTTACTATAACTCCAACACATCAATTTTCTTCTGACCCCATTGACTTGGCTGTGATAATCAGGAATGCGGAAGTTATAGGATTTAGAGTTAAGACAAAGGGCAACTTGGGTATGACTGCGATAAGCAGTGATGATGGCAAAAATAGTGCTAATATTAATTCTTCGACACTCTCAGTAAGCTTTTTGACAAGTGGTGCTGCAACAATTGTTGGAGCAAAAAGCGAGCAAGAAGCCTTAGCCATCTATAGGGATTTTGTTTATGGGAAAAGTTGAAGAAAGACGTCAAGATAAAAAGCCCTTAAGTTTCTAAAAAACAGTATAAGATAATAATTCAAGAAACTATTACCAATAGTTTCTTGTAGTTTATCTAACCTAATCGATCTTAATTAATATATAGATACGAATTGTTTAATATTATTGTAAATGTCATTTAGAAATAGTAGTAATAGCAATGATCCTTTGGTCCAGTTAGAACAATCACTAAATGGCGAAAAACTTGAAAGTATTGACTTTCTTCAGATAAGATATACTGATGTTCCCGGCAGGTTTCTTGCAAAATACCTCTTTCTCAGGGATAACTACGATTCATTATATGATTCGTTAAGGGAGAACATTGGAGTAGATGGCTCATCAGTTAAAGGATTTGCGAGCATAGAAGAGTCAGATCTCCTACTTGTCCCTGATAGATCTACAATAAGATTAACACCACTATCGTCCAACTACAAAACTGCTACAGTAATTGCGGATGTATTCAAAGGATATAACTCTAGCAGATTAACTAAAGATCCAAGGTATGTGCCACAGCGATTAGAAGAATACCTAACAGAAAATAACATGATGTGTCAGATAGGACCTGAGGTTGAGTGTTTTATTTTTGATAGTATCGAGTTTGGTAATAGGGATAATAATATGTCAGATCCAAAGATTGTTTCATCCGAGCAATATGAACATGGGAAGTATCCAATCCGTAGAAAGGGCGGATATGATGCCCCTCCATTTCAGGACTCGCTAATGGAATTTAGGTTTGAAGTAGCCGAAATGTTAACAAGATATTATTCCATAAACGTGACAAATCTAAACCATGAAGTGGCAAGTAATGGGCAAATAGAAATTAACTTTAAGCATGACACCTTAACAAGGTCTGCAGATAACGTACAAATATACAAAGATGTTGTAAGAAATATTGCGAAGCAGTACAATAAGGTGGCAACGTTTATGCCAAAGCCAATATTCAGTCAAGATGATCCTATGAATGGTAGTGATAATGGCTCCGGAATGCACACAAGTGTAAGTTTATGGACCGGCAAGTCATCTTCTTCTTCCATCCGCTCATCATCAGTGTCTGGTACTAACATGTTCTATGATAGAAACGACGGCTATGCAGAAATAAGCCAGACGGGGCGATATTTTATAGGTGGGGTTCTAGATCATGCACGTTCATTAGCAGCAATTGTAGCTCCAACAGTAAACTCTTATCATCGGATAATTCCTGGATATGAAGCTCCTGTCTATATAGCGTGGTCAAGAGGAAATAGATCTGCTATTATACGGGTACCGGTTAATGAGAAGAACAATTCAAAGTCGAAACGAGTGGAATTTAGAGCACCCGATCCGTCCGCTAACCCATATCTGGCATTTTCATCTATAGTGGCTGCAGGTCTTGATGGCATAAAAAAGAAAATAGATCCTGGTAACTCAGTTGATAGCGATATTTACAAGATGTCTGACCAAAACAAAAGTAGGCTAGGAATAAAATCTCTTCCTAGCAGCTTGACAGAAGCGCTTGAAGCGCTAAAGTGCGACTTTGAGTATCTGAAATTATTTTTTCATTCTGAACTTTTAGAAACATACTTAAAACTTAAAGAAGAAGAAACATCCGAAGTTGAAGGACATAATTCCTCATCTTCTAAACCTGCATTATCACGATTAAAGCTCTTTATGCGATATTATGATGTATGAACAAACAATACTACATCCAAGACACGGAAAGACGCAAGACAAAATATGTATTTTCAGATTGTTGGAATCATTTAACAATGTTACGCAGAAACCTCATCATAGAACATTTAGTATTAGCGAGCGCCAATGTTTGAGAGCGTTATATTGTTCATCCAAGTTCAAGACATTATACACAGAATTACCAGGGAATTTTATAGTTTATGATTCGCAGACTGGTACTTAGAAATATTTGCAATGACGATATTCCTAAAATAGTTGCCATACAAAGGGAATCATATCCAGAGGTTGCTGCCGGGCAACTATATATACCACTATTCCTGGAGAACCACATTAGTTTATTTCGAGAGGGACAATTCTGCGTAGAATTAGATGGAGATGTAGTAGCATCTGCGACTTGCTTAATGGTTTCATTAGAACCAGAATATGCAGAACATACATGGCATGATATTATTTTAGAATATGGAAACCCTCATTCAAAACCCGCAGCTGGTGGTGATAGTCTTTACATAGATGATCTTGTAACGCATCCTGATTTTCGGCGTCTAGGAATAGGAACCCTGCTTTTTAATGCCAGAAAACAAGTGGCATCGAAATATAATCTGAGACGAATAATAGGTGGAGGGCGAATACCCAACTATGATGAATATGCCAATAAGATCTCTGCTCAAGCATATGTAGAGAAAGTCAAAAGTGGGCAGATATACGATCCTGTTCTTACATTTCAGATAAGGAATGGATTCAAAGTTATTAAGGTACTTTCAAATTATCTTTATGATCCCAGTTCGTTAAACTATGCTACATTTATCGAGTGGATTAACCCAAAACACCATAAATAAATAGCGATTTTGAATACGCCGTGTCAAATATATGTACTTGTAAAATATTTGTATGCAATCTTAAATCTAACGTAATGAAACTTTAATTCCTTAGGGGTAGTTTATCAATTATCTTAGCTGCTTCACATATTAGAAATGCTTTTAGTGTTTCACTGCGTACATTGCCTAAACATCCAGTAGCTAATATAATTGACATAATAGTCTCATCGTTAGGAGCTTCAACAATAGTTATAATATCGCATTTACCAAGAGTATAATATTCATTAATGAATTTATTTACTATGCTATTTGTTGTTGAGCTATTTAGTTGAGGTTGTGCAAATACCATATGGTCTACTATATTTGTTGACAAGAAAACAAGAAGCAGTGGTAATAACATGACTAATGATACCATTCTTCCTCTGGAGAGTATATTCTTGTTAGCAATGTACGTATTATGAAACACAAACGATATCATTCCTAAAAATGGGAGTAACAAACTTATGAAAGAGACATACTGAAATCTATAGAATATAGAATATAGAAGAACAAGGCCAGACACAAGAGTTGAGGAAATAACGAGTAAACTACTTGTATCAATACAATCAGATGCAATTCTAGCAGAAGTAGCAGAAATTATGATTAAGAAGAAGATTCATAGGTCAAACAGAATGAGAAATATGTCGGAGTAATAACACAACGTGATCTACAAACGTTAATGACAGATACAGTTAGATCGTTGCTTGTTATGTAATTCCAAAAAAGTCTTAGAAGAGTATCGCATAAATAGCTGCCTATAGCTTAGTCGTTAAATTACGAATATTTTTGGCTCAGCTACTATCCTCAATTATCAACTACATGTGAGAATTCTCCTGCTATTCAAACAACAGGAGACAATACTCATTGTATTCTTTACTACCTTTGATTAGCGTTATAACACTAACCTAAAATAACAAGGTACTTTAGGTAGTAGCATTAACGTTTGGTTCATTCTAGGCAGGCAGCATGAACATTCATTTAACTGTCCCGGATGAGAGTAAGTATAATGATCAAACTTTTTGGCATAATTATGATCGTTATGACGACAGGAATTCTATATTCCTCAATCTACCAAAACGAATATCAAGAAATACAGATACGAACGGCATACGGTGTTTCAAAAGGCGAAATTCCATGCAACTGTATTCTAGATATCGCAGATCTCAGGTCTGGTTTTGAGTTACCCAAAGTTGAGTTAATGCAAAGTCCAACTGAACAGCCTTTAGACTGGGCTGAATCCAAAGAAATTGGTATGGACGGAATTCTTGTAGGTAATACCTATCTTGGGAATTATTCTGCCGGTGATTTGGTAGATCTGAATACTGTCAAAGTTTCGCAAAATCAACTCTTAGGTCTAGAGATTACGGATGGAACACTCCCTGATATCGTGAGGACAGAGATAATAAATTCGACAACTTCAATGAATAGAACTGATCTCAAGATAGGAGAAATAATTATAGATAAAAAGATATCAGAATCCAATCTGTTATTCAATAAATCAATAAAGGAGCCTACGTTAGATCAAAATAGTTTCAGGGTTCAAGTTCCTCCTCAAGGAGGAGATTTTGTAATAATAGTATCTTTGCTATACAATAAACCCTACAATAGCAGTACTTTCAATACTACTACACTGACCGAATCTAATCCAGTCAGGCTTACAGGGATATATAAGGGAGTAATATCAGTAGCAGGATAAACAAAATGACAGGTAGGGTCTCGGTGTAATTCGCCTACTTGAGATGGCTCTAGTAGAGAAAAATAGATTGACAATATCGATGGCTTTTTAGATATGGCTGTGCTGAAGCAAGGGAATTAGAATTAAACTAATAGCCAAAGTCTACTAGGACAACGTAGCCTCATGATTATGCCAAGCTTGGCGTTCTTGCTTGAGAAAAACCCAAATCTCTTATTCATTTCATTTCTAAACGTTACTTTGGATATGTGTCTAGGGCCTTACATAGCGTTACACTCAACTACATATTCGTCTCGTCTTACGCTGCCAGTATCTACATGACATTGTGAAGATCATATCTACTAAAGCACTTTAGGTAGATCAATGAACAATTTAGCCACTTTTACGATAATCCCACGTTGAATAGTAGTAAGGTGAAATCTCCAGGATAACGGACTCCCCTTTCTCTACGGCATTTAGCAGTGCCCGTGCCATAGGATGTTCTAGATTCCCAAGATATCTTGTCATTATCTTTTCAGCAATAGGTATATTGTGGTCAATATTTTCATGAATTCTTGCGGTGCCTTTGCCCCGCACTCCTTTATAGGGAGGCTGCGGATCATCAACACAGAAATACATGCCTTCATTTTTTCGTACATTGGATACTTTCTTTGAATGTTTAGAGGTTTCTACATAGAACTTATGGTTTGAAGCTTCAAAGTAATACCAAGTGGGATGGATATTAGGATGTCCTTTTTCATCTACCGTTCCAAGATGTATATTGTATTTGTTATTTGTCAAAAAGTTCTTAACTTCTTGTTCACTTAATACTGAGCCAAATCCTGGGCTGCCATTTAGGATTTTTATCATTGTTATCTAACAATCCACCTTCGCTGATGTAAATAAGTATAATTATTTATCTTTATATAATTTAGTATATAATACCAACTTATAAGGTAGAGGACTTATCTAAGCCTTATTATGACAAAGAAGGCAATGGTTGAAAAAGCAGTTCAAAAGTCTATACAGAAGATTGATAATAGTTATGCATTTTCACCAATTTTACAAGCGAAATTACAAGATATAACAGATGGTATCATACCAGCATATCTTAATATGCTATATAGTATGTCCGAAGTCAACGCTTCAACTATCGCTGACTATATCTTAACAATGAAGACCGAAACAAATCTGTCGAACAACTATAAACAAGATACTATTATGGCATTATACAGGCTTTCAAAATACTGTCATAACCCTAAACCTTACATCATTGATAAGAAAAAAAACCTTGAAAGTCATGAAGGCTATCTTCACGTAAAAGAATGTGAAAAGAATATTATGAAGGAGTTTAAAAATATAGTTGAGAATAAGGACGGAAATCTGACACCTCTTCTAGAGGATATACTTAGTGTTGTTAACAAATATAGTTCTGAGGATTGAGCAAGCTCCATAATAGATGTCTACATAATCATAAGCTTGAAGAGTCAAGATGGGAAGAAGATGGGTAGGTAAGTTATCAAATTGAATAACCAAGGAAAATTATCACCAACTAAATTTGAGTTCACCAAAAATTTTCTGTTTCCATATAGGAGACTTAATCAAACTAGGGTATTAGACGCAGACATGTTACTGCCGCTGCCACTAAATTGTTTCATAGTTAAAGCCTTAAAAGCAATCTGATGTAGTGGATAGGGACTTGAAGGAAAGACTTTGCTATATGTTTAAGTCATGTAACTTGGTACGGCATTGGGATACAGTATTGGATGAATTGATACTCCATACTTATCCAGACTTGACTCCAAAACAACGTTACTTATATAAGGAAATAATTCAAACAATCTGGGATTTAGAGTTTAGTACAGCTCCTTATGATGAGGTCGTTATAAGAATATATGTCCCAGAAAAAAATAACCCTACTAATAATCCATTTCTTAATATGAAGCCAGAAAAAGCTCTAGATTCAGATGCAGCTGATTTTAGAGAAAAGACAGATGAGCTATTTGAAAAAGGTGAAGATAAGGAAGTTGAAGACGTCGTCAACGAATTATGTAAAAAGGGAATTATTACTTCCAAAATGACAAACTTTAAAACCTATAAAAAGGACGGCACTCTTAAGTCCTCAACACCAGCAAGAATCCTAGTTATGCGTGATGCTGATAGAGAAAATGCAATACAGGCAATGGCTGAAGTCTTTAATTCTATTTTCACTGCTTATTTTCCAGATGTGCCTAGGTCGTCTGAATTATAACATTGCTCCTAAGCTCTACTAATTATAATCTAATTGCAGACTCTATCGTAGTTACGAGGGCACTTCTGATGGCTAATAGCATTTGCTATATTTGTTCCTACAATACAGTATCTATAAAAAATTCCTTAATTTTTGATAATACAATGGATTTAGACTATGGTTAGATTTGACCCAAAAGATTTACAATTTACAGAACAATTAGATAAAATCCTAATCAGTATCCAAATGATAAAAAGCTTAGAGTAAAAGTGCTAGCTCTTGAACTTGGTACAGGAATTGGTGAAATAGTATACTGGTATGAATCTTTGTCTAACGAAAGGGGGTACTCTACTAAGGTTAAGGATATCAGTATTAAGAAATACAAAGAATCCTTTGGGATAAAATAGAAGATATGTTGGAAATTGCCGGATATGAAGTTGATAAAATTAGACTGGAACTAATTGAAGGAAGTAATTATGCAACCCGTTATGAGTCAGTAAAAGGGCTAGGATCAGAATCAGAATGTCCTACAATAGATTTTAGGAATTTTCCGTAGGCTTTTTTTAGAAGAACTAAGTGTATAGATTAGCCTATATTTTCAGTTAGAATAGAATAGATTCTTTCCACCTACAGTATCAAATACTACATCTACGTCATGTACCCTATCACAACAATCAAATAACTACCTGCAACCGAAAACGGGAAAATCATTAACGGAATTATTACCATGATGGCAAACAATCCTGATTCATAGGACGCCAAAGCAAAGATAGAAAACCAATGGTCCTTGGCCCTTTTAGTCACAATTGTCTTTTTCAAACCAAATACCGAAAGTATCAGTAAGCTACAGGCTATCCCAGCTACAATTATTAACAGTTCCTTATAGGCGCCGGGCCCAATGGAATATCCAAATAAGTTTACGAGATTGACAAGTGGCAATTTTAATTCAATTAAAAAAGTTAATACAGGTATGGTAAGTCCACCTATGAAAGTGGCTACAATTAACGACCTTTCAGCCCTTAATGGCCAACTGCTTGACATTAATTTAGGATGTGGTTTCTGATTTATTAGAAATGTGTTTTCTATCAGCTACACACTGTCTAGAATATATGTCATGACACTTTATCCAGAAACAATGCAATCATTCAAACTAACTATCTTTTAAACTTGGTATATGTGATAGCAGTAGATTATAGTGTTAACTGTCTGAATTCAGATATAAACAGTTATGTTTGTCTTTGGTAACTTATGGGAAACAACACACATGCTAAGGTCACACTAATCATAGTGACTGCAGCAATAGCTGCTGTGATTTCATTGTTTGCGGCCACCGTAACGATAGCGCCGCGACAAGCTGACGCTTTGTCTATATACGACCCCGACGCTACCAACCCTGACCCTGGAAATACTCCAAAGCCCGCCCCCATACCTACCACAAAACCAACTTCACCTACTGTCCCAATTACAAACTGTGCTATGGACACGATTGAAAGCCTTCAATCTTTCTTATCATGTCTTGGGGCAAAGTAGTTGCATACTGAAAACGGACTGTTTTTTATTCCGTCAATAAACTAAGGAATACATAAAACTCGACTGGTTACAAGTTACCTACTTATGCTACTTATTAAGAATAAATAAACAAAAATTGTTTAAATGATTTTTTCGATAATGTTTACCAGATTTCCTAGACGTCCAGGTTTTAACATAAATCCATCTATATTAATTGATGGTAGTATTTTGGACAATTCTAGAAGGTCGGTTTCAAGTGCAGTCATAAATACAACCTTAATTTCTGGCCTAATAGCTTTAATTTTCTTCACAAGTTCATACCCATTCATTTTTCCCATTTTTATATCAGATAAGACCAAATCGATTTTGTCATAGTTATTTTGAAAATATTCTAAAGCTTGTAATGGGTTAGTAAACCCATAAACATTAAAGCCATCAGCTTTTAACCAGCGTTTTACAGAATTGACTATATCTAATTCGTCATCGACCAATAATATAGAACGACCTTCTGGTATCAACTACAGTAATATAGTTCCAATATGTTAATATATATATTGGTATTGTGACACATTTAGTCTTTTTTGCCATAATATGGAATAAAATATTGTAGTCTGTTTAATTTTTTCAAATTACTTTCAAAAAAGGAAGCAGGTTGTAATTATTTAATCTTCTTTTCGTTTTGTCTTAATTTTTCCAAGCCTTCTTTAGTTATATTCAGTAGCCTGAAGGTTTCGCTGTCCTTTTTTTCTTTCGTATCGCCAATCGGTTGCAGCATTTTAATTAATCCAAGTGTTTCCAGTTCTTCCAGACAATCGTAAACTTCTAAAGAAGAATGACTATCACTATGTTGGACTACTGTTGTATCAACTACGTTTGTCGTGACGTCGTAGTGTGCCAAACTTCCAACAACTTCCAGAATATTTCTTAACGCTGGCCTTATTGCCATTGGTTATATTCGAAATATGTTTATATTGACTTTTCGTAGGTGCCTTATTGTATCTATAGCCAATTTTACGCCTAATCTTCTGTCTATTATATTGATAGTTTCATTAATTGACCTGTTTGCTAATATACACAATAACACAATTTCTTTTACTCCTTGTGATTGTTCTGATGTAAGTCTAGTTCTTTGTGTTGACATTTGTTTTTGTTATTGCAATTAAAACTACTATCTAATGGCGCTAATTATTAAATATCTGGTTTATTATTAGGGCACACCTACTGAAAAAACAAGATAATCAGTGAAACAGAAATAAAAAAAGAAAAGGCTTGGACTACTACTTGAAAGGATTAATCTGTTGTAGCGTTTCGCCTGTCTTGTTTAGCATAGACTGTCCTTTTTCACCTGTTTGGTTTGCTGCAGATTTAGATTCTTGGGTAGCGTTAGTCATTCCAGATTGCATTTTTTCACCTGTTTGATTGGCTTGTTGTGTAGCGTTACCTGTTGCTGCGTCGACTGATTGTGTTTGTAGCGCTATCGTCACTGATAACAGTGACAAAAGACTAATGGCAGTAATAATAATGCCAATTGTAGTTTTAGACATTGTGATTTGATATTGTGGTGGGTTATATAAGCGAACGGCCACCTAATACTATGTATACCATAGTAAGTCAGTTGGATAGCAATGTAGCTTCGGCGCCGCTTGTTAAACATAGATAAGCTAAACAAATAGAACACAAAGAAACCAAAAGTGTGTCACATGAATTTGACACAAAGCACTTATGGAAAGATTCTAAGCTTAAGGGTCTATCTAATAACCCAATAAACAGAAACCCTTCATTATATATCCAAGTTATTTACTGCTACTATTGAATACTTCAGCAAAATGGTGAAGGGATTCTTCTGCTTCCAAAACTTTACCTAATGTTCGAAAATATTCCTTCCCTACTTCTTCATTTTTGATATTGTGGACATGTATTTCAAAGTATTCTAGCCGCTGTTTTAGATTCGTAATATCTTCGACTATCCGATTTAATGAAGATGATTTTTGGATATTTCCAGACATAACCAAGTTTTTAATAAGCCGAATATAGTCTTTGCCGGTTAGGAAATTATAAAATGTATCAATATCTTGTGTTCTTTCTGTTGACGATATCAACACTATATTATTACGCCGTCGGCTAATCCACCATATTCCTAATATTACGATGATATCAAATGGTTTAGTAGCAGAAGAACAAAGTGCAACAGTTCCTTTCTTATCCTCAATATCATATCTCCTTTTCTTTTAGATATTTATCGATGAGTTCTTCTATGATGTTGGTTTTCTTTCCGCCACCATATTCCTCAATTACCTTGATACGCAAAGCTCCTTGAATGAGTAGGAGCAAAAATTATAGAGAATGTTATTCTATGGAGCTTTACTGGGAAACAACCAAGAAATCAAAATGTGTCATAGCAAATTATCTCCATTTACCTTCAACCATTCAATTTTGTCACAATAGTTTGGTATGAATTTATGCAGCATATCCCAATAATGATGTGTATGCTCTTTTACACTATATTAATAACAAGTCCTTCATTAAGAGAAAATACTTATTAACAGAAATATGGAACAATAGCGAAAAATATTTTAAAAATTACAAATCATTATGTAATGTAAAAAGGAGTGAGCATGCTGCGGAGCAGAAATGTTGCCAGATAGGGAGCTGTAAAAGACAATAGTTTACAAATGCAAACAATGTGGTTTAAGCGATACTAGATTAAAGGATACCAAGTAGGCCTAAGTAGTAAGAAGTCAGTTGATGCAAAAACTAAGGGAGGCAATA
>Ga0126312_10000400_pt1 | contig 25159 bp, 21 predicted proteins | sample Plot104A_FD_92537 | JGI IMG/M metagenome (GOLD analysis project Ga0126312, IMG submission 92537) | Serpentine soil microbial communities from UC McLaughlin Reserve, CA, USA - Plot104A | ecosystem: Environmental > Terrestrial > Soil > Grasslands | place: USA: UC McLaughlin Reserve, Lake County...
CTCCGACCGATGGCGTACTCGTGAGCCCGCCCTCACAGATCAAGTCGCTGTTTCCGGTCCTCAGGAACCCGGCCAACCGACATCGCGCCGTCGGCTTTACGCACGAGCAGTGGCAGTACGCGTTCACGAACACGTTCAGCGAGGAGGACGCCCGAGCGCTGTACGACCGCTACGCAATCCCGGCATCGGGGGCGATTCTGTGGGGCATCCTGCTCGCCAACCTCCAACCCGGCCACCAGGCCGCGTGGGTCGACTACAAGAACGACGACCGAGCGCCCCTGCTGTTCATTTCGGGCAGCGAGGATCACCTCATGCCGCCGAGCGTCCAGCGGTCCAACGCCAAGCACTACAAGTCGAACACGATCACCGAGCTCAAGGAGTACGAGGGCCGAGCACATCTTCTCCCCGCCCAGGACGGCTGGGAAGAGGTCGCCGACTACGCCCTGGAGTGGGCCATAAGCCACGCCAGAGGGTCGACCGGGGCGGGGGCGCCGACGGGCGGCGCGTGAAGAATGTCCGCATCACCCACATCGGCGGGCCCACCGTCCTGATCGAAGTCGGCTGACGGCGGCTCCTGACTGACCCGACGTTCGATCCACCGGGTCAGAAGTACAACTTCGGCTGGGGCACCTCGTCGCGCAAGCTCACCGGGCCGGCGATCGCCGCAGCCGATTCTCCCACCGATCGAGGCTCGCGCATCCCTCGAAGTGGCGGGCCGGCCGCACCTGCTCATGGCGGCGGAGGGCTGGGAAGAGGTGGCCGCCTCGATCGACAGCTGGCTCGACGGCGTACTCGACGTCACGCCGGTTGAGGCGAAGGGCGCTCCGGCCTAGCCGACCGACCGAGCTTGACGGGCCGGGGCGGCGCGACGCGGCCCCCGGCCTTGCTGTCTCAAGCAGCAATCTGCTCGTGGGGCTCCTCGGGCGACGCAGTCGACGCACCGGCGGGTTCTGCCACGAACCGCAGGTCCTGGCGTTTGAGCACGATGAGCGTCGCCGCCAAGGCGACCAGGGCGAAGCCGAGGCCGACCGAGAAGGCGAGCCTGAAGCCGTCGGTGAGCGCGGTTGGCTGCGCCACGCCGCCCGCGAGCAAGTTGTCCGTGCGGGTGGTCGAGACCGTCGCCAGGATTGCGAGCCCCAGTGCACCGCCGATCTGCTGGCTCGTGTTGATCAGGCCCGACGCGAGGCCGGCTTCCTTGCCCGTGACCCCGGCGAGCGCGGCGATCGATATCGGCACTAAGGAAAAGCCGAGCCCGACGCCGATCAGCAAGAAGCCGGGGAAGAGGTCGACCAAGTACGAGCCGTTTGCAGAGATCTGAGTGAAGTAGGCCAGCCCCGCGCCCAGTAGCAGCATCCCGAGCGTCAACACCGGCTTGACACCCAGGCGCGTGACGAGCGCCTGTGAGATGCCTGCCACTACGACCGCGGGGAGCGCGATGGCGAGATAGCCGATGCCGGTCTGGAGCGCCGAGAAGGCGAGCACGTTCTGCATGTAGAGGGAGAGCAGGAAGAACATCCCGAACAGCATCGTGCCGAGGATGAAACCGATTCCGTTCGCGCCCGCCAGCGTTCGGCGGCGGAAGATGTTCAGGTCGACGAGCGGCGAGGGCGAGCGCAGCTCGATGAAGAGGGCAGCTGTAATCAGCACGGCGAAGCCGACGAATGAAGCGATCGTCTCGACTGAGCCCCACCCCACAGTGGGCGCTCGCGTCAGCGCGTACACGAGCAGCATCAGTCCCGCGGTCAAAGTCACCGCGCCGGCGGCGTCGAAGTGCCGCGCCAGCTCTGGCACGCGGCTCTCGCGCACGACGCGGGGAACGATGAGCAGCGCCCCGAGGCCGATCGGTACGTTGACGAAGAAGATCCACTCCCAGCCCGCGAACTCGGTCAGCACGCCGCCGAGCAACACGCCGATCGCAGCGCCGGCGCCGGCGATGCCTCCAAGGACGCCGAGTGCCTTGTTGCGCTCCGGTCCCTCCTTGAACGTAACCGAAACGATCGTAGAAGACGGATGGGGAGAGGATCGCCCCGGCCGCGCCTTGGAGCACACGCGTCGCGATCAGCATTCCGGGCGAGACGGCGAGGCCGCACAGGAGCGAGGCGACGGAGAAGAGCGCCAGTCCGGCCATGAAGACGCGCCGTCTGCCGAGCAGATCACCCGAGCGCCCACCGAGCAGCAGGAATCCGCCAAACGTGAGCGCGTACCCGCTGACCACCCATTCCAGGGAACCCGACGAGAAGCCGAGGGACTTCTGGATGGACGGGAGCGCTACGTTCACGATCGACACGTCCAGCACAACCATCAGGTACGCGACGCTGAGTACGGCGAGAGCCTGCCAGCGCTTCGGATCGGGGGCCATGCGCGAAAGCTTGCGGCGCAGCTTGGCGGGGAGGCATCGGCCGAACAGTGGGTCGTGCGGTCGATCTCATCGGCCGAACGGCGGATGAGCGAGTAGAGTCGCCCCGTTGGTCTGGCTGATCGTGATCCTCGCCGTCGTGGCGGTGGTGGCCGTTGCGCTGGTCGTCCTCTACAACCGCTTCGTCAGGCTTCGGAACCGCGTCGACAACGCGTGGGCGCAGATCGAGGTCCAGCTGAAGCGGCGCTGGGACCTGATCCCGAACCTCGTCGAGACCGTCAAGGGCTACGCCGCGCACGAGCGTGAGACCTTCCAGAACGTCACCGAGGCTCGCGCCGCGGCGCAGCAAGCGCAGACGCCGGCGGAGGCGGCCCAGGCGGAAGGGCTGCTCAGTCAAGCGCTGGGACGCCTGTTCGCCGTCGCCGAGGCGTACCCGGAGCTGCAGGCCGACGAGAACTTCCGGCAGCTGCAGGGCGAGCTCGCCGAGACAGAGAACCGAATCGCGGTCTCGCGCCAGGTCTACAACGACACGGTGCTGACCTACAACAATGCGGTCCAGACTGTCCCCGGCACCTTTGTCGCCGGCCCGTTCGGCTTCAGTACGCGCGAATTCTTCGACGTGGAGGATGACGCGCAGCGAGAAGCCCCGCAGGTCAGCTTTACGCCCGGCTCGCCCGCGAGCTGACCTCTCATGATGCGCCGGTTCGCCGTCGTCGTGGCCGGCCTCACCGTGGCGCTCGCGCTCGCCGGCACTGCGGCCGCCCGCTCGTTCTCGCTCGTCCAGAGCGACGTACGCGTCGGAGTCGGGACGCCCGGCAATCCGCCGGGCGTCGTCAATGTGGAGGAGAACATAACGGTCGCGTTCTCGGGCGCCTACACGTTCGGTTTCCGCGACATCCCGCTGCGGGACGGCGAGACGATTGCCGGAATCGCGGTCTTCGAAAACGGTCGCCCGTACGGTCCAGGCGCCCCGACCGCACTGGAGCCGGGCGGCCCGCCGGGCACGTTCGGCACCGAGCAGCGCGGGAGCGGGGTGCGGATCGTCTGGCGGTTCCAGGCCGCGGACGAGTCGCGGACGTTCTCACTGCGGTATGGGATCCGCGGTCTCGCCGTCGCGTACGACGACGTCGTCGACGTCAACCTGAAGGTCTGGGGAGACGAGTGGGAGCAGCCGCTCGACCAGCTCACAGCCACCGTGACCGGCCCGGCGAACGTCGTCCGAGCATGGGGGCACCCCGTCTGGGTCCGCGGCGACGTCACGCTCGCGGGCGAGCGGTCGCTGCTCCGTGCCCGCGCCGTTCCCGCGCGGCAGTTCGTGGAGCTGCGCACCTTGTACCCCCGTGGCGCCTTCCCGTCGACAGCGGGGATGCGCGTCGGCGAGGGCGATGGGCTGGCGAAGATCGTCGCCGACGAGCAGGCCGACGCGGACGCCTACGAGCGCGACCACGCACGGATCCAGGATGCGCTCCGCCGCCCGTGGCAGACCGGCCTCGCCCTCTTGGGGCTCGGGACCGTGCCGGCGTTTCTCTTGGCCGGCTTCGTCTTCTGGCGCTTCGGGCGGGATACGCCAACTGGCTATGACCGGGAGTACGAGCAGGAGCCGCCGACGGAGACCGAGCCGGCGCTCGTGCCGATGCTGCTCCGGCAAGGCGGCGACGCCGGCTCGTTCGAGTTCACCGCGACGCTGTTCGACCTCGTGCGCCGAGGCTTCTATCGATCCGCTCCGACGACGACGGAGCGCGAGGTGTGGGGCGGGCTGCGCACGGAGCTCGTCAACGACCTCGAGCTGTCCGCCGGCGACCAGACGCTGCCACTCACGTCGTGGGAGCGCGACGTCGCCGAAGTCGTCGACTCGGTGCTCGACGGCGGAACCGAGAGGCTTTCCCGCTTCCGTGAGGAGATCGAGGACGAGCGGGCGGCGATGTCCGAGCGCTTCACGGCCTTCAAGGAGAACGTGGAGGCGGAGGTGGGCAGCCGACGCTTCTTCGTCTCGCTGGGAGCGATCCCGCTTTGGATCGGCCTCGTCGCCTTCGCCGCGCTGGGCGCGCTGCTCGCGTATCTCGCGATCGACGGCTGGCGTTCCGTGTACCCGCGCTGGAGCGACGCCGTGCTGCTCGCCCTGGCCATCTGCGCGTTCGTCAACGCGGCCTTGGTGGCGGGAGCCCTGACCCGGCGGAAGCTCTGGCGGCGCCGGACACGGGAGGCGGGGGTCGAGGCGGAGCGCTGGGAGGCGTTTCGCCGCTTCCTGTCGGATTTCCCGCGGCTTCAGGAAGCGCCGCCCGCTTCGCTTGCGCTGTGGGAGCGTTTCCTCGTCTACGGGATCGCGTTCGGCATCGCCGACCGCGTGCTTCAGGCGGCGCACCTGCACATGCCGGAGGCACTCGCGCAGGCAAGCTCGATCTACTGGATTTCACCCAACGGCGACCTCGGCTCCGGCGCGTCGTCGATGTCGATCGGCGACCTCTCCTCCGGATTCGGTTCCGCGCTCGCACCTCCGTCCTCGGGCTCGGGCGGCGTCGGGGGCGGCTTCTCCGGCGAGGGCGGAGGCGGCGGAGGAGGCGGAGGCGGCGGCTTCGGCTAACCGCTAAGGCACCGCTTGCGGTGCCGCCGTCAGGATGGCGGGCTCTGCCCGGCATCCGTCTGAAACGACCGGTCGACACGGTGATTTCAATTCGAAACGCCTTCTAAGCCGGAGCAGGCACTGACGCGGGCAGCCGGTAGGCGGGCTGCGCTCCGTCGAAGCCCTTGAGTTCGAGTTCCTGAGCATCGACGGTCAATCCTCGCTCAGTCAGCCAAGTAGCAACGCGGCGAAACGCCTCGTCGCTGAGCAGAATCTCGCCGCCGGCGGCGGCCTGCTGCAGCCTGGCGGCCAGGTTCGTCGCCGCGCCGAGGACGCTGACATTCGCTTCGTCGACCGTTCGCGAGACCACGGCCGGGCCGACCGCGATCCCGATCCCGACGGGGAGATCCATGAGCGCGGCCTTGTCCCGGAGCGCCAGTGCCGCCTCGAGTGCGAGGACGGCGTGATCCACGCGTGAGCCGGCCAGGTTGAAGGTGGCCATCACGGCGTCGCCGGCGAACTTGTCCACGATCCCGCTCCGCCGGCCGACCTCGGCGGCGGCCCACCGGTGCAGGGTGATGATGCGGTCCGCCAGGTCCTCCGGCGAGCTTGTGGACGCAAGCGGCGTGTACCCGCGGACGTCGGCGAACATCGACGTCACTAGCCGCTCGCCGGCCGGAAGGGCTGCCGGCTCAAAGGCCTCCGTCTCCGGCTCTTCGATGAACGGCGGCAGGTCCACACCGAGGCGCAGCGCCGTCGCCTGCGCCTCGTCTCGAATTCGCGCGGCGCCGGCCAGGTGAGCGTCGCGAATGCACGACGCGAGCAGTGAGCGGGCGGCGTCATCGTCTCCTGCGTGGGCGGCTGCCTCGGCGGCGAGCGTGCGAGCCTGCCACGTCCACAGGCGGAGCTCAGAGCCCTCCAGGTCGCGCAGCGCGCGCTCGAGCGGCGGCCTGGCCTCACTTGCCTTCCCCGATGCGAGCAGGATGCGACCCTCGGCGACAGCGAGTGCCGCCTCGCCGAGCTCGGTGGACGCCTGCTTGGCGCGCTTCAGTAGGGCCTCGGCCTCGTCCCGGCCGCCACCCGCGAGGAGGGCTTCCACCGCGAGCGCCACCGCCTTCGGAAAGATCAGGACGGCATGGTGGGCGGCGACTCTCCGCCCCAGCCCCAACGCCTCGTCGAAACGCTCGAGCGCGAGCGCGACTCGCACGCGGGCGGGGGTGTCGTAGACGATGTCCTGGAGGTCAGCCGCCGGCGACGGGGGAGGTAGCTCCGCTTCCGCTTCCGCCGTCCGTCCGAGCTCGACGAGTGCCTCGGTTGCGGCCAGACGGGCGCGCCACTCGAACTTCGGGGCGCCAAGGGCCTGGTGTCGCGCCGTCGCCCGCTGCGCCTCTTCGAGCGCCTCCCGCAGGTTGCCGAGCTCGATCAAGGCCCAGCTCTTCGCGATCTCCCCGCCGGCCGTAACCCAGCTCTGGAAGAGCACTCCCTTCTCCTTTTCAAAGGCTGCCTCGAAGCCGCCGGCGACACTGTGCACGCGGTCCAGATCTCGTTGTAGAGGGCGTTCGAGGCGATGATCACGTAGTCCTTGCCAAGAGCCTCGTGGAAGCACTGGTCCAGCAAGGCGAACTCCCGGGCGCTCCCGTAGTGCCCGACCGCGACGAAGCTGCGGGCCCAGAGACGCTCGAAGTCGGCGGACGCCTGCTGTGCAATCTCGACGGCGCGTTCCGCCGCCGCGAGGCACCGGGGGTAGTCCAACTGGAACGCGTGGATCCCGGCGATCCGGAGGTACACGAGTGCAAGCTCAGCGGAGGGGCCCTCCCGCTCGAGGGTCGCCCGTGCATGCTCGAACTGCTCCATGGCGGCGTCGGTTTGGTCGAGCTCCCACTGACTGCGGCCCAGGTGAATCCGAGCCTGCGCAGCCTCGCGGTCGAGCCCGAGCTCGTCGAGCTGCGCAACGCCTTCGCCCAGGAGTTGCGCGGCGGCAGCAGGTTCACCGTTGTACCGGCGGAGGCGGCCGATTCGGCAGAGGAGAAGCGCCCGCTCACGCGGATCGGAAACGTGCGGCAGGACGCGTTCGAGGAGCTCCGCCGCTTCCCTGAACGCGACCGACCGCTCGGCCTCCTCGGCCGCTTGGAAACAGGCACCGACGGCCTCACCGGCCCGTCCGGCTTCCAGGAGATGGCCTGCGACGGCAATGGCGCTTCCGCCCCGGGCCTGGAGCGCATCCGCGGCTCGGGAATGGATCCGCTGCCGTTTCGGCAAGACCGTGTCGCCTGCGATCGCCTCCTGGGTGAGGGCGTGTCGCCAGCTGTAGCGATCGCTCGCCTCGACGTCCTCTTCGAGGAGCTGCTGCGCGACGGCGGCCTCGAGAGCGGCCAGCACGGCTTCCTCGTCCGTGTCCGACACCTCGACGAGCAGTCCGTAGTCGAACGAGCGGCCGAGGACCGCCGCCGCTCGCAGCACCTCGACCTGCACGGGGTCGAGCCGCCCGAGCCGCAGGAGGACCGCCTCCCGCACCGTCTCGGGCATCCGCAGCGAGTCGAGCGGCCCGCGCTCCCAGCCGGCGTCGGTACGAACGATCTCGCGGCGGTCGAGCGCCTCCCGCAGCAGCTCCTCGAGCACGAACGGGTTGCCCTCGGATCGAGCGTGGACGAGCGCGGCGAGCTCCGCGCTCACGTCCTCGGCATCGAGGATGGCGGCGATCATTTCCGCCACTTGCTCCGGCGTTATCGCCTCGACTGTGACGGTCTCGGCGAGCCCCGCTCTCTGCCAGACCTGGACTGTGCGTGTCAGGGGATGGAGCCGGTCTAGCTCGTCGCTCCGATAGGTGGCGAGCAGCATCACCCGGCTTCTCACGAGCCGGCGTGCGACGTAGTCCAGCAGGTGCCGCGTCGAGCTGTCGGCCCAGTGGACGTCGTCGAGCACGACGAGCAGGCCGCGCTCCTTGGCCCAGCTCTCGAGGAGCGTGACGACCGACTCGAACATGCGCAACTTCGCCTGAGCCGGGTCGCCGACCTGCGTGGCCGGAGCGCCGTTCCCGAGCTGCGGAAACAGCTGCGCCAGCTCGGCGGCCATCGGCCCGAGTCCAGTCCGCACCTCGGCGAGATCCTGCTCGCCGAGCTGGTTCCCGATCGCTTCTACGAACGGCAGATAGGGAAGCGAGAGCTCAACCTCGGAGCAGCTTCCCCACAGCACCCCGCAGCCCAGCTTGCGGGCGCGTCGTGCGAGCTCGTTGGCGAGCCGCGTCTTGCCGATTCCCGCCTCGCCGGCCACGAGGACGAAGCTTCCGTCGCCTCGGTTGGCGGAGAGGAGCGCGTCCTCGAGTTGGGACAGCTCCTCCTGCCGACCGACGAGTACCGGCGAGAGAACACGTTGGAGCATCCGACGATTGTCGCAAGCGGACGTGAGGCTGCGAGCGACTCGTGAGGCGCCTTCAGCCGGAGCTCAACCGGGCAGGGGAATCTTCAGCGTGAGGTCGACTCCGAGCTTGTCCGGGTTGGCGCCGATGACCTTCTTGTAGAACTGCTCGGCGATGGTCATGAGGTTGTCGCCGGCCTGCGCGGCGTAGGTCTGGGCCACGGGCTTCTCCTTTCCTAGACGATCTTGAGACCTTCGATGCCCGGCTCGGGGTCGGGAAGCTTCGGATCCATGCGCTCGAGCGCGTCAACGAGCAGCGTGGCGACGGCGAGGCTCTTGACCCAGTTGCGGTCGGCCGGGACGACGTGCCAGAGCGCCCAGCGCTTCGACGTGGCCGTGATCGCCTCGTCGTACGCAGCCACGTACTGATCCCACTGCTTTCTCGTCTCGAGGTCGGACTTCCGGAACTTCCACCGTTTCTCGGGGTCGTCGAGCCGCTCCTGGAGGCGTTGCGCCTGCTCCTCCTTGGAGACGTTGAGGAAGACCTTGACGATCGTCGTGCCCTCGTCGACCAGCGTTCGCTCGAACGCGTTCACGTCGCGCGGGCGCCTCTCCCAGACATTCTCGGGCACGAGGCCGAGCATCCGCACGGTGACGATGTCCTCGTAGTGGGAGCGGTTGAAGATGCCGATCTGACCAGCTCCGGCAGCGCCGCGTGGATGCGCCAGAGAAAGTCGTGCGCGAGCTCGGTCGACGTCGGGGCTTTGAACGAGACGGCGCGGCAGCCCTGTGGGTTCAGGCCGGTGAAGACCTGGCGGATGACGCCGTCCTTGCCCGAGGCATCGAGGCCCTGGAGAACGAGCAGGAGGCTGCGCTCGTGCTCGGCGTAGAGCCGCTGCTGCAGGACGCTCAGCCGCTCGACGAGCTCTTTCCTCTTCGCCTTGCCGGCCGCCTTGTCGAGGCCGAAAGTCTCGCGCGTGTCGCGAGTCGTCAGGCTCGCACGCAGTCCGGGTTGAACACGGAGTTGCTCGATCAAGCCGGGAGACTCTAAACGGCGAGCCTGGGTTACCCCTGGGAGGAGCCTGCTCATTGCGCGGTTTGACTCTGGCCCATAGGGGAACCGAGAGCGCATGGACGCATGGGTCATCGCGCTGATCGTGGTCGTCGCCCTCGTCGTGCTCGCCGCGCTGTTCTTCGGCAGTCGCCGGGCGCAGGCGCGGAGGCTTCAAAGCCGCCGCTCAGAGGCGGAGGAGCTTCGGACGGGCGCCGACGAACAGGCGCGCCGCGCCGAGCAGCGTGAGGAGCTCGCCAAGGAGGAGTCGGAGCGCGCACGTCGGGAGCGGGCCGAAGCCGAAGAGCGTGCCCGCCGCGCAGATGAGCTCGACCCCGACGTCGATACCTAGACCGTTCTGACGGTCTCCTTATCGGCCGCCTGGGAGGAGGTCGAGGAGGTCGAGCAGCTCGCTGATGGGGATGCGCCGGGCGAGGCCGCGCAAGAGGTCGGCGATCGTGGGATTGAGGGCGTCGGCTTCCTCTGCCTCGTCGACCGCGCGAACGAGCCCCGAGCGGGCGAGCTCTTCCAGCTCGTCGTCGGAGATCCCCTGCTCCCGGGCGAAACGATCGAAGGATTCGCGGCTCGAGAGGGCGAGCACGATCTCCTCTCGCGACACGTGGAGCTCACAGGCGACGCCGTCGAGCGCCGACAGGACGATCTGCTCGGCGACCTCCTGGAACCCGCCGGGATCACGCCAGTCGCGGGCTACGCAGGGGTCGGCCGGCTGGGCCGGAGCGTAGGACGCTCCTCCCAACGCCAGATAGGCGATGACCAGCGCCGCCGATGCGGCCGTCGCCGACGCGATCCACCGCATCAGAGGCCCACTTCGCGACGCTCGAGCAGGATGGGGACGAGCGCGGCGAGACCGAGGAGGGCGGCGACGAGGAACGAGCGCGAGCACGCGTTCGTCGCGGCCCGATCGAGCTGATCCTGCAGGGCTGACGCGAGATCGGCGTACGCCGGGTCGTCACGCTCGCCGACCACCTCGCCGATGTCGGGAACGCGCGCCTCTGCTTTCGCGTCGTCGACGGCGACGAGGACGTTGCGCGCGACGGCGATCTTGTCGAGGGGCGGGATGCGGCTGTCGAGCACGGCCGAAGTCCCGGCCGCGAGTACCTCGTCCTCGTTCCGCTCGAGGTCGGCGGTGAAGATCGGCGTGAGCAGGAGCAGGCCGAGCACGACTCCCGCGTGGCGCGCGGCGATCGTCCAGCCCCCGTGTACCGCCTGTGCCGAGCGGCCGGCCAGTGCACGCTCGGTGAGTGCAAAGAGCGCCAGTCCGAGCCCGGCCCCGATCGCGAGCTGCGGCGGAACGGTCCAGGCGGCTCCCGCGTGGGGCAGCCAGCCGAGCGCGGCGAGGCCGCCCGAGATCAGGATCACGCCCGACGCGGCCCGGACCCAGCGCGGGGCGATCGCGTGCGCGTAACGGGCGGCTGCGATCGCCGCCAACGGCATGAGCGTCACGACCGCGCCGGCGGCCAGCGGCTCGAGACGCCAGCCGTTGATCAGCAGGATCACGAGCAGGAAGAGCGCGGCGACCAGCGCTCCCGAGACCAGCATCAGCGCGGCGTTCGCGGCCAGGTGCGGTCGCTCGAGCGGCCGGAGCGGCACGGCTTCGGCGCGCGTCCCGGCGAGGGCCAGGAGGGCGACCAGGATCAGCGGCACCTGGACGACGAAGATCGACTCCCACCCGAGCAGCTGGGTGAGGATCCCGCCGGCCGCGGGCCCGAAGGCCGCGCCGGCGATTCCGGCAAACGCCCAGACGCGCGCGGCTGGAGCGTCCGCTCCCAACGTCCGGGCAAGCAGGTCGAGCGCCGCGCACACGACCGCAGCTCCTGCCACTCCCTGGATGCTGCGAGCGGCCACGAGGACGCCGAACGAGGGTGCGACGGCACACGCGAACGAGGCGGCTGCGAACACGACGACTCCGACCGCGAAGACGGGAACCGGGCGACGGCGGGAGACAAGGGCAGCCGGAAGCGCCGAGAGAGCTAGCGCAAGGTTGAACGACGTGAGCGCCCATGCGAGCGTTTCGATCTCGACGTCGTACTGCGCCAGGATCTTCGGCAGCGCGATGGTCACGACCGACGAGTCGGCAAGGACGACGCCGACGGCCAAGCCGAGCAGAGCCGTGCGGGTGCGCGTCGGCAGGGTCACGGTGGTCTTAGGAGAGCGTCGGTTCGTATGTGGCGAGCTTCTTGCCGGGGTTGAGCAATCCCTTCGGATCGAACGCGCGCTTGATCTCCGCGTGGAGCTCGAGGGCTCGCGGCCCCCACTGCCGGGCGAGCTGGCCGCGCTTCATCCAGCCGACGCCGTGCTCGCCCGAGATCGAGCCGCCGAGGCGCACCGCCAGCGCGAAGAGCTCTTCGGCGGCGAGCGCCGCTCGGGCGAGCCCGGCCTCGTCGTCGGAGGCGACGAGGAACGTCGAATGGAGATTGCCGTCACCGGCGTGGCCCCAGCTGCAGGCTGGAAGCCCGTGGCGGGCGCCGATCGCGAGCGTCTCCTCGATCGCCTCGCCGAGGCGGTCGAGCGGGACGACGATGTCCTCACTCACCTTTCCGCCGCGCTGGGCAGTCACGGCGATCGAGACCCCGCCCCGCCAGCGCCAGAGCTCGGCGATCGTGGTTGGCGCGGTCGGCGCGTGGACGGCGACCGCCCCGTCGGCGAGGACGTCGAGGAGCTCGGTCCGCACGCCTTCGGCCTCCGCTCGCGAGCCGTCGGCTTCGGCGAGGACGAGGAGGGCCGCGTCCGGCGGCACGTCGGCGGGGAACGAAGATCCGGCCGCGTCCAGCGTCGCGGCGTCGAGGTACTCGAGCGCGGCGACGACGAGGCCGTTCCCGAGCACGCGCTCGATCGCGGCGCAGCCCGCGTGCGTCGCTGCGTAGAAGGCGGCGACCGGGAGGGCGGCCTCGGGGGCGGGGAGGAGTCTCAGCCAGGCGGCCGTGACGATGCCCAGCGTCCCTTCCGAGCCGACGAGCAGGCTCTTGAGGTCGTAGCCGGCGACGTCCTTCCGGATCGGGCCCCCGACACTCACGATCTCGCCCGGCGGGACGACAGCCTCGAGCCCGGTCACCCACGACCCGGTGGTCCCGTACTTGAAGGTGTGCGGACCACCGGCGTTCGTCGCGATGTTGCCGCCGATCTGCGACTGCTCGGCCGCGCCCGGATCCGGGGGGAACACGAGGCCGTTCTCGCGGGCGAGCCGCCGGACGGTGGCCGTCGTCACCCCCGCCTCGACCCAGATCCGCCACAGCAGGGGCTCGAAGGCGCGGATCCGGGCCAGCCGCTGGAGCCCGAGCACGACGCCCCCGTCGAGCGGGACGGCGCCGCCGGCATAGCCGGTGCCGCCGCCGCGGGGGACGAGCGGAACGTCGTGCTCGTAGCACCAGGAGAGGACGCGCGCGACCTCGTCGGCGCCCGCGGGAAGGACGACGGCGTCGGCCCGGCCGCGGAAACCGCGCCCCTCGGTCTGATCGCCCAGGTACGCCGTCGTCCCTTCCAGAACGATGCTCTCGCGCGGGAGGACTGAGCCGAGGTCGCGCTCAAGCGCGGCCGAAGCCACGTTTACACCGCCACCGCCTCGCGCTCCTCGACGGGCGCCCGCTCTCTCAGCAGCCGGATGAACTCGCGCATCCAGGCCGGATGGTCGGGCCAGGCGCGCGCCGAGACCATGACGCCGTCGACGACACCCGCACCGTCCACGTACTCGGCCCCGGCCGCCTCCACGTCCGGCTGCAGCGCCGGGTAGGCGGCGGTCCGGCGACCTTTGAGCACTCCGGTGCTCGCCAGCGCCAGCGGCGCGTGACAGAGCTGAGCAACGGGCTTTTCCTCGGAGAAGAAGTGCTCGACAATGCGTGCGAAGGCGGGGTCGTTGCGGATGTACTCCGGCGCGCGCCCGCCAGGGATGACGACGGCGGCGTACGCCGATGGGTCGACCTCGGAGAAGGCCAAGTCGGCATCCCAGGTGTAGCCGGGCTTCTCCGTGTACGTGTCGTAGCCCTCGACGAAGTCGTGGACGACGAACTGGAGCTTCTTCTTGGTCGGCGCCGCGATGTCGACGTCGTACCCCTCCTCGAGCAGGCGCTGATAGGGGTACATGACCTCGAGCGACTCGGCGGCGTCGCCGGTCAGGATGAGCACCTTCGGCATGGCGCTCTCACCTCCCAGAGTCGAATGGCGACGGTCCGACTGAGTCTACGGCGGAGCCTTGTTCTCTGCCCCGACGTGCGCTAGGACCCGGAAGACATATCCGAACGAAGGGGGTTGAGATGTCCAGGATCCTCTACCTGGTACTCGCTGCGGCCGTCTTCGCTCTTCCCGGCAGCGGAGCTGTGGCTGCGGCCCGGACCGCCGGTCACGACGCTCCGGCAATCACCCACGGAGTCGTCGTCGGGGACGTCACTGCGCGTTCCGCCGTGCTGTGGGCGCGAGGGGATCGCGAAGGAACACTGAAGGTCCACCTCTCCGGCGGAAGACACGACCGCACCGAGCGTCTGCGGTTTCGCGCCGCGGACGACTACACCGGCCAGGTCCTCCTGACCGGCCTCAAGCCGGACACCACCTATCGCTACAAGCTCGGGTCGACGCGGGGCTCGTTCGAGACCGCGCCGGAAGATGACGACGCCGCGCGAGTGCGCCTCGCCTTCGGAGGCGACGTCGCCGGCCAGGAGGTCTGTCGCGACGCGACCGAAGGGTTCCCGATCATGGACACGATCCGGCGCTTCCGGCCGGACGTGTTCGTCGGTCTTGGCGACATGATCTACGCCGACAACTCCTGCGGTCCCGTCGGTCGCTACGGCAACGCCCAGGTGCCCGGCCCGGGGCCCGCCGCCGACCTGCCGGGCTTCTGGGCGCACTGGCGCTACAACCGCGAGGACGAGGTGTCGCAGCGCCTGCTCGCGAGCACCGGCTACGTCGGAGTATGGGACGACCACGAGGTCGTGAACGACTTCGGGCCGCTGCACGACACCCGAGCGGGTGTCCACCTGCTGCCGATTGGTCTCGAAGCGTTCATCGACTACACGCCGATCGCGATCGCTCTGAACACGCCGAAGCGGCTGTATCGCGCGCTGCGCTGGGGCAAACACCTGGAGCTCTTCGTCCTCGACACGCGGCAGTACCGCGACGCGAACAGCGCCACGGACAGTCCCGATCGTCCCAAGACGATGCTCGGCCGCGAACAGCTCACCTGGCTGAAGGAGAGCCTGGCGGCGTCCGACGCGACCTGGAAGGTGATCGTGTCGAGCGTTCCGATGTCCATCCCGACCGGCTTCCCGCCGACCGGCGGCCGCGACGGCTGGGCGAACTTCGACCAGACCACCGGCTTCGAGCAGGAGCTGCTCGACATCCTACGCTTCATGGAAAGCGAAGGGATCGAGAACACGGTCTGGATTACGACCGACGTCCACTTCGCAGAGGCGTTCCGGTACGAGCCGATCTCATCGAACACCGAGTTCGTCGTATACGAGCTGGCGACCGGGCCGCTGAACGCGGGCATCTTCCCGAACCGCGACTTCGACTCAACCCTCAATCCGAAGGTGCTCACCTTCTACGGCCCGCCGACCGCCGACGCGGTCACGAGCTGGCAGGAGGCGAAGCGTTGGTTCAACTTCGGGACACTCGAGTTCGCGCAAGACGGCACGTTGACCGCCGGGATCGTCAACACGGCCGGTCAGACTAAGTTCTCGATGACGGTCACACCAAGCCAATGAGGATCGTGTGTGTCGGCGGCGGCCCCGCCGGGCTCTACTTCGCGATCCTGATGAAGGAGCGCGACCGAGAGCACGAGATCACGGTGCTCGAGCGAAATCCCGCCGGCGTCACGTACGGATGGGGGGTCGTGTTCTGGGACGACCTCCTCGACCAGCTGTACGCAAGCGACCCGACGACGGCGACCGAGATGAGCTCGAACGCCTTTCGCTGGAACGGCCAGCTGCTTGCCGTCGAGGGCAAGGATCCCGCCCATGTAGAAGGGCACGGGTACGGGATCGGCCGCCACCGCCTCCTCGATCTCCTCCGCGAGCGGGCGGTGGAGCTCGGCGTCCAGGTCCGGTTCGAGCATGAGATCGAGGACCTCTCGCAGCTTCCTGATGGGGACCTGATAGTCGCGTGCGACGGCGTCAACAGCCGGCTACGACAGCTCCATGCCGCCGACTTCAAGGCTGAGCTCCGCACGGGCAGGAACAAGTACATCTGGCTGGGCACGGCGAAGGTCTTCGATACGTTCACTTTTGCGTTCGTCCCGACAGCCGTCGGTTGGATCTGGTCCCACGCCTACGCCTTCGACGATGACACGAGCACGTTCATCGTCGAATGCTCTCCCGAGACGTGGTCCGGACTTGGTTTCGACGGGTTGGACGAGGACGAGACGCTCGCGCTTCTGGAGCAGCTCTTCGAGTCGCACCTTGACGGCCAGCGGCTGCGGACGCACGCTCGGGGGGACGGCACCGCGCCATGGCTCAACTTCCGGACGCTGACCAATGAGACCTGGCACGACGAAAACGTGGTGCTGATGGGCGACGCCGCACATACGACGCACTTCACGATCGGCTCGGGCACGAAGCTGGCCCTCGAAGATGCGATTGCGCTCGCCGCCGAGCTGAACGAAGGACTCGAGCTCGAGACGGCCCTCGGAGCCTACGAACGGAAACGCCGGGCCGCCCTGCGTCTCGCGCAGTCCGAGGCGCGCTTCAGCGCCTTGTGGTTCGAGAACGTACAGCGGTACGTCGACCTCGAGCCCTCGCGGCTGTTCACGCTGCTCAGGCTCCGCCGCTCGCCGCTGCTTGCCCGCATCCCGCCGCCGCTCTACTACTGGCTCTACCAGGGGACGCGGAACGTCCCGGGTGTGCGCAAGCTTCGGCGCTGGGCTGCGCCCAGGATCAAGGCCCTGTACAGCCGTTAGATGGGGATGCCATGAGACCGCAGGTCGCGCAGCCGGACGCGCGAGATCGTGGCGTCACCTATCTAGCCCCGCCCAAGTTTTGGGACGTGGTAGAAGATCCTTCTCGCCGTCCGCGAACGCTTGAGCTTCCGCCGAACCCGGATTCCCCGTGTAAGCGCCTCGACCGCGAGTCGGCCACGGAGGGTCGAGGCAAGCCCGATTCCTTCGTTGATCGGCTCGAAGCGGTCGGCGAACATTCGCTTGTACTGGGCGTCTGCCCCGAGAAACTCGACGCGCTGGGCACCCTCGTTTGCGGCCGCCTCGAGCGAGCAGAGCAGCGTCTCGGTCCCCGGCCGGTACGCCGCGAACTCGGGGTCGAAGCCCATCGTCATCCCATACACAGTCCGCTCGTACAGGAGGTAGAGCACGAACGCCACCGCCCGCTGATCGATGCGCAAGGTGACCAGACGGGGCACGTCCTGTTGCGCGAGCCGAAGCAGCGCGGCTCGGCGGAACGCGCCTTCAATCGGCTTACTGAAGCCGGACGTCTCGCGGCGTCCCTTCCACCGGAGAGCGTGGACTCGGACGGCGTCCTCAAGTGCAGGTTCGAGCTCGGCGGGCCTGCGTGCGATTGAGACATCGACGACTCCGAGCTCCTCGAGGCGCCGCCGGTGCCGCCGTCGTTCACTCCGAGCCTTCGACGAGAGCTTGTTGGTGTAGGTCGCCTCCCAGTCCTCCCTGATGTCGAGCACAGGGGCTTCCTGGCGCTCCATCAACGTAAAAGACTCCCGGGGCACGACGGCCTCCAGCCGGCTCTGACGTGGCATGCCGAAGAGGTCCGCGTAGTCGACACCCACCGTTGTGATGCGGGCAGCGAGCTGTGCCGCGGTGTCATTGTCCTCTCCCGGCGCGAGCAGCAGATCGGCGAGCGGCGCGCCCGTTCCTCCCAAAAACTCCGTCACGCGGAGCCCGAAGCGCCTGGTCCTGCACATCGGCAGCGCGCCGACGAGGCGCTCACCCCTTTTCGCAACGTGGACGGCGAGCGTTCGCTCTGCGCCGTAGTGACGCCACCACTCGAGGAGCCACTCGTGGAGCAGGAACGGGCTCGGCCGCCGCATCGCGCGAACGAGCTCGTCCCACGAGCCGGCGAGACGGGCGAAGTCCCTCGGCCGCGAGATCGTCTCGGTGCGCAACTCGGCGCTCATCGCCCTGACCTCAGGAACAGAGTCGAGAACGTCCTGGCACAGATTGCAAGGTCGACGATCACGTTCCGGTGGCGGACGTACCAAAGGTCGTACGAGAGCTTGTCCTTGGCGCCTTCCGCGTCCGAGGCGTAGTCGCGTCGCAGCTGGGCCCACCCGGTGATCCCCGGCTTGACGAGCAGACGTCGGGTGAAGAACGGCACGGCCTCTTCGAGCATGGGGATGAACTCCGGCCTCTCCGGCCGAGGCCCGACAATGGACATGTCGCCCTTGAGCACGACCCACAGCTGCGGCAGCTCGTCGAGGTGGGTCTTTCGAAGCAGCCGCCCCACCGCGGTGACCCGCGGGTCGTTGACCTCGGTGAACGTAGGGTGACCCGGCCTCTCCGCGTCTTGCCGCATCGTCCGGAACTTGTGGAGCCTGAACTGGCGGCCACCCTCGCCGACGCGGGTCTGGCGGTAGATGACCGGGCCGCGGGTCAAGCTGACGAGGCCCGCGATCACAAGCATTAGCGGGGCTGCGAGCAGGAGGCCGAGCGAGGCGCAGACGACGTCGAAGGTTCGCTTCGCCAGTCGCGTGTAGGTCCGCTGCCAGACATGGAGGATGCTCATGAACCAGCTCGGCGTCAGCTCGTCGATCGGGACCCGTCCGAACGCGTAGTCGAAGAAGTGCGCAAGCCCGACGACCTTGAAGTCGTGGGACGAGGTCGCAAGCAGGCGGTCGATCGCTCTGGACGAGGCTTCCCCGTCGGCCAAGACGATCAGGTCGGGCCGCTGCTCGTGAACGATTCGGGAGAGTGCGGCCACAGGGCCAACGCGGAACGGGTGATCGGGTCCATCGTCAACCGCCCCGACGACCGTGAAGCGCGCGTTGCCATCGAACGCGACTGCTTCTGCAACTGCGTCTGCGGAGTGGGACGGGCCGACGACGAGCACGCGCCGGTTGCCGACGATCCGCCGGATGATGCCCTCCCAGAGGGTCGTCAGCACAAAGACTGAGCCTGCAAGGGCGACGAGGGTCGACGTCGACATCCCGAGTCCCGGGACCCAGAGGGCCACGGCCGAGACCCCCACGAGCCCGGTCGCCGTTCCGACGGCGCACCGGACCGGCGTACCGAGCGTAGGGTGCACTGCTGCAAACGCGCTGCGCAGGCCGATGAGCCAGACAGCTGCGAGCAACAACGAGGCGCCGAGGGCGATTTCGCTCGACCCGAACCGGTAGCCCGTGAGCGCGTAGCACGGCAGCCAGACGAGTACGGCTCGCCCTCCGGCGGCGAACCACTTCGCTCTGCCGGCCTTGACGGCGGCGACGAGATTTGCGGCCGCGACGAGGGTAGGGGAAAGCTCGCCTGACCATGAGTGGCCGGGCGGGAGGCCTCCCGTGTGAACCCTCGAGCTCACATCAAGAAGGTTCCCCCTCTGGCCCCCGGCGAGTCCAAAGGACGATGGCTCACGACTCCCCTTCCAGGGAACCTTTTTGCTGTGGGCTCGACCATGGCGGCTGCCGGGCGGCTGACGCTCGACACGATTACGGATGCCGACGCGTTTGCGCGGCTCGGCACTGACTGGGACCGTCTCGTCCGGGCGATGCCGCGACCGAGCCCGTTCCTGCTGAACGGCTGGCTCCGCGAGTGGTGGCGCTACTACGGCGAGAGCGGGACGCTCGCCGTCCACGTCGCCTACCGGGACGGCCAATTGGTCGGAGCGCTGCCAGTCTGCGTCAGGCCGCTCCGAGGCTTGCGCGTGCTCACGTTCCTCGGCGGGCGACACTCGGCGCTCGCCGACTTGCTCGCCGCCCCGGACGAAGAGGACGTCGCCAATGCGGTCGCCCGACAGGCCGCTTGTACCGATCATGACTTCGCCGATTTCTTCGGGCTGCCAGGAGGCAGCCGGCTCGTGGAGGCGGTCGGGGACTCGCGCCTTCGCGTGATCGAGCGCGTCGAATCGCCGGTCCTCGACATCGATGGTGACTGGGACGACGTTTACCGCGCCAAGATCTCGGCGAAGAAGCGGAGCGAAGATCGCCGCCGCTCTCGGAACCTCGCGAGGGTCGGGAACGTCGAGGTCTCGGTCGCGCGCACGCACGCCGAGCTCGCGACCGCGCTCGACGACGTCTTCGAGCTCCACCAGCTGCGCTGGCGCGACCGGCCGGACGGGTCGGAGCTGGCGACCCCGTTTGGCAGGCGCTTCGTACGGGCGGCGCTGAACGCCCTCGCCGATCTCGACGTACCGCGAATCGTCACGATGCAGCTCGACGGGCGCCCGATCGCGTTCAAGCTCTTCTTCGCCCTGGAGGGGCGCATCTACTTCTACCGATCGGGCTTCGACCCCGCATTCGCCCGCTTCTCGCCGGGCGTGCTCACAACGCTCGCCGCGATCGAGGCTGGCGCGCGCGAGGGTGCGACGCGGGTGGAGTTCCTCGGCGGCGCCGAGCGGTACAAGCTCGAGTTGGCGGACCGCTTCGATCCGATGTACGAGGGCTTCGGCCTTGAGACGAGTCTTCGAGGCGCGGTCGCAGTAAACGCCAACCTGCAGGTGATCCGACTGCGGCGCAAGCTGAAACAATCCAAGACCCTCCATCACTTCTACATGGATGGCCTCGCCCCGGCGCGACGGCTGTTGGGCAGACTTTCGTGAGCCGCTACGCATTGAAGGCGGCGGCGACGCGAACCCGCTCGGCCGTCTGGTTTCTCCGCACCCAGGGCCGGCCTGAGGGCGTTGGCGTCCGAATCCTCTTCTATCACCGAGTTTCGGACGATCGCGACGAGTTGGCAGTGACCCCTCGCGGCTTTCGTCGGCAGATGGACTACCTCGCATCGCAGTCCTACCGCGTGGTCGACGTGCAGGGGGCCGTCGAGCTCCTCGACAATGGCGCGGCGTCCACGAAGACAGTGGGCCTGAGCTTCGACGACGGCTTTCTAGACGTCGCGGAGCAGGCCCTACCGATTCTCCAGGAGCGGGGTTTCCGGGCCACCGTCTTCGTCGCCACGGCGGTGGCGGGCGGCTGGGCCAGGTTCGACTGGTATCGCCGACAGCCGCCGGTCCTCGGCTGGGACGAGATCGTCGAGCTGGACCGCGAGGGCACGCTCCGCTTCGAAGCCCACTCGCTCACGCATCCGAATCTCCTCGCCTTGCGGGCCGAGGCGGCGTGGGAGGAGATCATTGGGTCAAAGGCAACGCTAGAGGCGTGGCTCGAGCGCCCGGTTGAGGTCTTCGCCTATCCATCTGGCCTCTTCGGTCTCCGCGAGCGCGACCTGGTCGAGGCGGCCGGCTTTCGTACCGCTGTCACGTGCGAGCCGGGCCTGAATACACGGCACACAGACCGCCTTTCCCTCCGCCGCTGCCAGGTCGACTCACGCGACAGTCTTCTCGATTTCCTGGCGAAAGTCGGCGGCGGGCACGACTCGCCTCTGCCTCTGCGCGCCGCCTATCGCCGCCGCCGCTACGGCGCGGGAACGGTCAGCCCGCGCTTGGCGAGCTCGCGGGAGTAGAGCTCGAGGTGCGCGCGCCGGAACGGCTCGAGATCGAAGCACTCCTCGGCGCGCGCTCGGCCGGCGCTGCCCAGGCGGCGTCGAAGCGCGGGCTGGGCGACGAGGCGCTCGAGCGCGGCGGCGAGCTCCTCCGGGTCGCGTGGCCGGAAGAGCACGCCGGTTCGGCCGTCGAGCACCACCTCCGGCACGCCGCCGACCCGGGCGGCGACGACCGGCAGGCCGGCCGCCATCGCCTCCAACACCGACACCGGCAGCCCTTCGGACGCACTCGAGAGAACGAAGACGTCCGCTCGAGCGAGCAACTTTGGAACGTCTCTCCGCTCCCCCGCCAGCTGCACCTGCGACGTCAGGCCCAGCCGGCGGATCTCCTGCTCCAGCTCTCGACGGTCGGGCCCCTCACCCACGATCATCGCCTCGAACGACGTCGGTGGGAGCGCGCTGAGGGCGCGGATGAAGGTGACGAAGTCTTTCGGCGCCTTGAGGCGGCCGACGGCGATGATCAGCGGCGTCGCCCGGTTGTGCTGCGATTGGGGTGCCGCGGAGACGTCGACGGCGTTCGGGATCACCACCGTTCGCTCTCCCTCGTCGCAGGTGCGGGCCTCGAGCCCGGCCGCCTGCTCACCCTCGGAGACGCAGATCGTTGCCGTCGTGAGCGGCCTGACGAAGCGGTCGGCCCACCGGTAGAGGCGCGAGGAGAAGCCGGAATACGCCCGGAACGCCCAGCCGTGGACGGTGAACACGCGAATCGGTACGCCGACGAGGCCGGCGGCCAGGCGGGTGAGCACCCCTGCCTTGGAACTGCTCGCATGGACGATCTCGGGTCGTTCACGGCGCAGCAGCCGTATCAACTCGATCAAGCCGAGGAGATCGCGCACTGGACTGATCGGGCGGCGGACATGTTCCAGCGGGATGTAGCGGGCCCCCGACCCAATTGCAGCCTCCCGGAGGGGGCCCATCCCGTGGGCGGCGACGGCGACGTCGAACCGGTCGGTGAGTGCCGGGAGCAGCGACGCGACGTAGGTCTGAGCCCCGCCGACCTCGGCGAGCGTGATCACCAAGACGACCCGCGGACGCCGAGAGCCTGAGGCCGGCCGATGGAGATCAGCCACCAGTTCGGCGCTCGCACTCGGATTGACGCCTCGCGGGTTGCGGGCGTGGTCGGAGGCGCTGCGGCGCTCGTCCTGTTGTTCCTGGCGATCGGCCTCATCCTCGGCCGCTACCCATTGCCCCTGACGATCGTGCTCGGGTTCGGCCTGGGCCTGCTCGGCACGCTGGCGCTGGCCGTCGCCCGCTACGACGCCGCGGTTGCGCTCGGCGTGCTCCTGCTCGCCGCCGTTCGGATCGAGCCTGCGCCCTCCGACCTGGTCTTCGGCGTCCTGATCGCCGTCGCGTTTGCGGCCTGGAGGTTCGACCTCCAGCGCGTGCCGTTGAGCGTCGCCCTGCTCGTCAGCGCATTCCTCGCCCTCAACCTGCTGGCCTCGATCGAGGTGATCGACTCCGCCAGGGCCCTGAACTTCTTCGCGGTCACCCTCTACCTGGCGGTATTCGGGATCTGGCTGGCCGCCTACGTCAACTCGGTCCGACGCGCGCGCCTCGTCCTCGTGGCGTACCTCGCCGCCGCCGTCATCTCGGCTGCCCTTGCCTGCCTTGCCCTCGTAACGCCGTTTCCCGGCAGCGGAGCGTTCGTCTCCGGGCCGCGCGCCCAGGGTCTGTTCAAGGACCCCAATGTCTTCGGGCCCTTCCTCGTTCCCGCCGCCCTCGTCCTGATGGAGGAGCTGGTCGCGCCCCGGCTGCTCCGGCTCCGGTTCCTGCCCAAGCTCGCGTTGCTCTTCGTCGTCACGATGGGTGTCCTCTTCTCGTTCTCCCGTGCGGCGTGGCTGAACCTGGCGATCGGCACGCTCGTGCTGCTCTCCGTGCTCGCGCTCCGGCGTGGTGGAGGACGCCAGGCGATGGCCCTGCTCGTCTGCACGATCGCGGCGGCCGCCGCTCTCTTCGCGGCGGTCGCGGCGACCTCTTCCCTTTCCTTCCTCGAGCAGCGTGCGGGGCTCCAGGTCTACGACACCCAGCGGTTCGGCGCGCAGCTCTCCGGCTTTCAGTTCGCGACCGAATACCCGCTCGGAGTTGGGCCCGGCCAGTTCGAACGGGTCTCCGACATCTCGGCGCACAGCACCTACGTCCGGGCGGTCGCCGAGGAGGGAGTGCTCGGGATGCTGGTCCTGCTCGGGCTGATGCTGCTGACGTTCGGCTTCGCCGCGAGGAACGCCGCCGGCGGCTTCGACGCGTACGGCATTGGCTCGGCCGCCCTCTTCGGCGCTTGGTCCGGTCTCCTCGCCAACAGCTTCTTCGTCGACACGCTTCACTGGCGTCACCTGTGGCTGGTGGCCGCTCTGATCTGGGCGGCAACGGCGCTCAGGATTCGCTATCCAGGGAGGTAGACGTGCGTCGACCCGCGGGCGCCAACGATCGCAAGCCCGAGCGCATCGACCTCGAGGCGGTCCAGGAGCTCACGCATCTCCAGCGCGGTTTGGGGAGTCTGCCGGTCGGGCCGGCAGACGATGAGCACGCCGTCGACCCGCTGGGCCAGCACCTGGCTGTCGACGAGCCCGAGCAGCGGGGGCCCGTCGAGCAGCACGTAGTCGTACTCCGACTGCCTGACCTCGTCGAAGAAGCTGTCAAGCGCGTCGCTGGACAGCAGTTGCGCGGGGTCTCGCGGCGTGCGCCCGCTCGCAAGCACGTGGAGGAGCCCGGAGCCGCTCCGCGCCGCACTCAGCTCGAAGATGCGCTCGCTGCCGCCGTTCCTCCTGCCTGCGAGGACTTCGGCGAGTCCGGGCGTCTGCTCGACGTCGAAGAGCTCGTGGAGCTTGGGCCAGCGCATGTCCGCCGAGACGAGCCAGGTTCGCAGACCGGCCTGCGACAAGACGAGGCCGAGCGCGGCTGTGACTTCCGTCTTGCCCTCGCCGTGGAGCGCGCTTGTGACGAGCACGATCCGCTGGCTCGTCGGCGGGAGCTTCCTCCGGATCGACGCCTGAAGCGTCTGGTACGCCTCGTACTCGACGGAGCTCACCGTCTGCGGCCGGTGGCCGAGTCCCCGGCGAACGTGGGGCACCTCGGTCAGCACGGGAAGCTCGAGCAGACGGCCCAGCTCGCGCGTGTTGGTGACCCGCGGCTTGAGCTGGGCCCGGGCCAGTACGACCAGTGCGGCGATGAACCCAGCGGCGAAGAACGCGAACAGGCTGTTGCGCAGCGGCCTGGGAGCGTAGGGAGTCGTGGGCGGCCGGGCGGCCTCGGCCAGCTCCAGCTCCGCGCGGTTGGTGGCCGCGACATTGAGGTCGGTCAGCCGCTCTCGAATCGAAGCCCGCTCGGTTGCAACCTGCACACCGCGCTTGCCCTCGAGCTCGTCGAGAGCCGCCTGCAGCGTCGCCCGGGCTCGGTTCAACCGTCGTCGCTCGGCGGCGCGCTGATCGGCGACGAAAGTGACGGCGACCGCGTTCGCGATGCGGGCTGCACGCCTTGCGGAAGCGTCCGTCGCGACGACGTTGATGATGTTGGCCGCCGGATCCACGGACGAGCTGACCTTGTCTCCGAACGCCGCGACCGTTGCGCCGGGAACTCGCCTTCGCGCTCGGCGCATCGTCTCGCGCGTCTCCAGCAGCGCGGTGATCGTGGCGAGGCGGCGCTCCAGGGAGGCCTCGTCACCCGTCTGAAGAGGATCGGCCGCGTCCCCGACGACGATCTTCGCCGTCGCCCGGTACGTCTTGGGCAGAGCTGTGGAGACGAGGAAGACCGTGGACGTGAGCAGCAGGATGATGGCGGCGATCAGCAGCTTGCTGCGTCGAAGCGCGTCGAGATACCGCCCAGTCTCGATCGGCTGCTCGGGCGGCAGCGCGCCCGCCGCGTGGCGCACGCGGCCATCGACGAGATCGGTCATCGCTTTGAAGATACGTTCGAGCGAGGAAAACGAACCCTCATCCTGCTCGCGGCACTGCTGAGCGCGGTCACCGGGTGCGCCGACTCGCCATCGTCGCCGGCGCCGGTGGCGCCCCCGGCCTCAAGCTCCCTGTCCGTCCGCTTCCTGGGCCCGCACCGGCTGACGAAGCCCTCGCTGCTCGAGGCGAACGCGGACGCGCCGAAGAGCCGCGTCGTCGCCGTCACGTTCCTTCTCGACGATCGGCCGCTCGGGTCTGACACGACCGAGCCGTACGCCCTCGACGTCGATCCAGCGCTTCTCCAGGCGGGGACACACCGGCTCCGGGTCGAGGCCGTTGA